>Ga0209162_1000228_pt1 | contig 62586 bp, 48 predicted proteins | sample YNPNPMetaG_FD_187121 | JGI IMG/M metagenome (GOLD analysis project Ga0209162, IMG submission 187121) | Anoxygenic and chlorotrophic microbial mat microbial communities from Yellowstone National Park, USA - YNP NP MetaG (SPAdes) (version 2) ...
CCCTGAGAGGGGGAGGTAAGGTGGGGGCAGAAAAGCCCTCCCTATACCCCTCCCTGACAGGAGGGGCTAAAGAAGAAAGCCTCCCCTGAGAGGGGGAGGTAAGGTGGGAGCAGGAAAGCCCTCCCCGTACCCCTCCCTGACAGGAGGGGCTAAAGAAGAAAGCCTCCCCTGAGAGGGGGAGGTAAGGTGGGGGCAGAAAAGCCCTCCCTATACCCCTCCCTTGCAGGAGGGGCTAAAGAAGAAAGCCTCCCCTGAGAGGGGGAGGTAAGGTGGGGGCAGAAAAGCCCTCCCTATACCCCTCCCTGACAGGAGGGGCTAAAGAAGAAAGCCTCCCCTGAGAGGGGGAGGTAAGGTGGGAGCAGGAAAGCCCTCCCCGCACCCCTCCCTTGCAGGAGGGGCTTAAGGACAAAATCATCAGAGGCGAGAATGCAAAATGATACCTGTCACATTTTTATAATAGACCCCTTTGTTGTGTGGAGCGGTACTGAGTGCTGGGTAAGACAGGAGTAAGGAGTCAGAAGTCAGAAGAGAAAAGTAATGAGTGCTGAGTTTTTCTCAGCACTCAGTAACTCAGTATTCTCTCTCAAGCCCACCCAAGGCATAGCTTCATTTCCCTCAATCTTTCAGGGGTTCCATCCGAACAGTACCACAAAATCTGTTGAGATTCTGTACCGCATCACACTATGCCAGCAAATCACCAGAAGGAACCCATGCAACGAACTGTTGCAATGCTTTTTACCGACCTGAAAGGCTCAACGTCGTTTTATCGAACGCATGGCAACCTTGCCGGCAGGGTCATGATACAAAAGCACAATGCTTTGCTGTTCCCCGTTATCGAGGAATACGGAGGGGTTGTCGTTGCCACGATGGGCGATGCGATCATCGCATATTTTGAAGACCCCGACAAGGCACTGCAGGCTTCACTCAAGATGCAGCAAACACTTGCTGCGTACAACCACGAAGCAAAAGAGGATGAACAGTTTCTCATCCGTATTGCGCTGCACTACGGTGAGTGTCTGATTGAAGAACATAACTTGTTTGGTTACGCAGCAGATACTGCAGCAGCCCTTGTTGCAGCATGTTCGGTTGGCGAGATAGTGGTCAGTGAGGATTTTTTGAAAAGTTTAAAAAACAGTGTGCTGGTACCGGTATCACCGTACCATCTTGACCACGCTCCCGAGCTTCTTACTCACGTGACCGTGTATCGGGTTAGGTGGGATACGGCATCAGCTCCATCAACACCTCTTGATGAAGTTCAGGCATCTGGAGCAAGGGATGGGAGCAGTCTTGACCTTGATATTTTCACCGAGCTGCTTCTGCCCCAGGCGGTTGCCGACGGGCAGGCGGTTGCCTGTTTTTACTGTGGCATGACCGCCCATGAACCGTCGCGCTGTCCCTCAAAGCTTTTGCGTCATTCAACAAAGTCTTTTGAAAAACTTGCCTCCCTCCCTTTTTCTGAACTCCGCAGGATTTACCGGGAATATGGAAGTGAGTTTATCCGACCGCTTGTGCATGGTGAAGAAGAGAGCCGGTTTGATCTTCTTTTTGAGCAGAGTCATGACAGCGAGTTTGCCCTCGGTTTTTTCTGTTTATATGAGATCACCGAAATTTTTCAGATCCGCTCCATCCATCGCCTTTTTGCCATGAAAGACTCATCAGATGAGGCTCCCTACCGACCAAGCGGCGCACTGCTGCTTGGCAGGGATTGTCTGCGGGTTGCACGCGACAGGGATGCTGAAGCGTGGTTTCACGAAGCGATCAAGGACAATCCGTCTGATTACCGACCCTATGTTGACATGGGTATTATTGCAATGGAGCAGATGGATCCCTCACGCGCCATAAACTGTTTCCGACGCGCATTTGCTGCTGCGCGAAGCGAGCGTGTCCGGCGACACCTTTCACTCCTGATTGCCAGAGTTTATGAAATCATCGGAGCAGTGTCGCAAGCGTGCGATGAGGTGAAAAAGATACTTGACCCGGCACACCCGTGGCAGAGCGTGGTGTACTACTGCGGCGTATTGCTTGCAAAATCCGGGAAAAAGAATGAAGCACTCAGCCTGTTTGCCAGCCTCTGTGAACAATCAGAGCAGTATTACGTAATGCTGCTTTTGGATCCTGCCCTCAATCCGGTACGCGCAGCTATTGGCGAGTGGATCAAAAGCCGCTACCAGCAGCTCTCTGAGCGCAGCAGGGAAAGTTTTGATGCGATTACAAAAACGTTTACCGACATTCAGCGTTACTTTTCTGAAAACGATCCGGAGTGGCAAACAGCGCATCAGTTGTATCAGCAAGCTCAACGCTTGTTGCAGGAGGCAAGTTTTGGTGGGCTTTCTGCTGTGGTGGGCATCGAGCTTGAGCTGACTCGTCTTGTAATGCGGGCAGCCGAGCAACGACAAGCCCAAGCTCAGGACAAGGTTGCCAAGTTTTGGCAGGTTCTGCAAGCGTATGCACGTTATCTCGAGCAGTACCCGTACAAAAGGGCATTTTCAGTAGACGACATAAGCTTTCGTGATTACTGTAGAGAGTTTATCGAGCGCGCTGCCACAGCAGTGGATACGATTTCTCTGGAGCGGCTTCAGGCAGCACAGGAGCTCATTGCCCAGCTTGCACCTCTTTCTGAAAAGATAGAAAAGGCACGACAAAGCCTTGAACTCCGCAAGAACCTCTATTTCACTGTTGAATTTACCAGTAAGCTCCTTGGTGTTTTTTTTGTAACGAGCATCGGAGCAGGAATTTTTTTTGTTCTCATAGTAAGCGCTTATGAGGTGTTTACAAAAACTCTGTCTGCATTCAGTTTTGAGGCATTTATACATTGCTGCAGGCATAGTTTGGTTGTGGGATTTTTTTCAGGGCTTTTGGGAGCAGCACTGTGGTTCAAACGCAGCTTCAGGAAGATGCTTGCGAAGCTGGGGGAGTAAGCGAAACAAGTACTGAGTACTGAGTGCTGAGTGCTGAGTGCTGAGTAAAAAATACTGGGCACTAGGCACTCAGCACTGGGCACTCAGCACTAGGAACTCAGCACTTTTCACTTCTGTCTTCTGCCTCCTGACTTCTGTCTTCTTGTTTATATTACCGCTTCAAATTAATAAGCTCTGCCAGCATGTCGTCGGTTGTGGTGATGATGCGCGAGTTTGCCTGAAAACCACGCTGCTGAATAATCATGTTCACAAACTCGGTTGACAGATCAACGTTTGACTGCTCAAGGGAATTAGGCGCGATTTTTCCCAGTCCTGCAGTACCGGGCACTCCGGTAATCGGCTGCCCGGACTGCCTTGTTTCAGCCCACAGGTTTCCGCCCACTCTGTTCAAACCCCACGGGTTGACAAAGTTGGCCAGTGCGACGCGTGCAAGGTACAGAACCTGACCGTTTGAGTAAAGACCTGAGATGACGCCGTCAGCGTCGGTTGCCACTTCCTGTAAAAATCCTGAACCAAAGCCGTCCTGCGTCTGAAAAATGGTTGATGATGGAGAGGCATACTGGGTTGAAAGATTTGTTCCAGAGATAAGCCCAAAATCTATCTGCACCTCCTGCTGAGGAGCTGCGCCGCCACTGAAGTCAAAACCTTCACCCTGCCCACCGTCGGAGCGAGTTGTAAGCCACTCAACAGGAGACTGACCGGTCAAGATACCATTTTGATTAAATGTTAACGTACCGCGTGCCTGTGCTTCAGGTTCCCCAGAGGCAGTGTCAGCAGCAGGCACGTACGCAAACCATTCCCAAGTGGTCGTCTGGTCAGTATCTGACACGTACGCTTTTCTGAAATAAAAGGTCAGGGTGTGCTGGTTGCCAAGAGAGTCGTACACAACAAGCGATGTCGAGTAGTTAGAGGTGTCATCTGGATTTAATTGGTTCAGGTCTTCTACCTGAAAGCCTTGTCCATAATTAATTGTTGCATCATCAATTTGGAGCGTACCGCCTACAAGTCCCACATTCGGCGTAATACCCAGTGAGCTGTTGATTTGAATGCTTGAATTAGGTCCAAGCCGTGATGAGGCGATACGGATGCGCCCGCTTCCTTCGTCAAAGGTGACCTGCACCGTGTCTGATTCGCCCGCTGCAGATAGGGCGGTGTTGATTTTATTTTCTATTTCAGTTGCCAGATTGTCGCCGGTATAGACGCCCGCATCAAGTGTTACGGTAATCGGCACACCGCTATTCGCTTTGTTACCGTTGACGATGATGTCGAGGGTATCATTGTCACCAGTAATAATATTGAAAGCAACAGAATTGTCGCTTTGATCAGTTTCACCAACGGCAAGTGTTACATCAGCAGTATTTAAGAAACCCAATATATCTTCAGAGGTTGTGTTTGCATGGGACCAGTTAATGGTATGGCTTGCCGCGCCATTATTGGTAAAGGTAAATCGTTCAGTTGCCGTGTCATAGGTCGCTTCGACTCCTATTGCCGTAAGTGCAGTGGTAATCAGTTCTGCTAGTTCGCTACCTGTATAAAAACCCGACACCCCTCCAGTAATTTGATAATCAGATCCGTCAACACGAAGCACATCGTTTGTGCCCGCAATAATTCTGAACCTGCTGTTATTTGTCCAGCGCGATTCAGTATATCCGGGTAGTGTGTAGCCATTTGATGTTTCACCTAAGTGTTCAGTGTAATCGGTGATATTGATGGTCGGTAGAAAATTGCTGCTCGACCCGGTGATCGCCGTCACCTGAATGCGCGAATCCTGACCGCCGCGGCTGCTTGATTGGATTTGAAAAACATCGTTCTGGATGTCATAACGCACATCAACACGGGCACTTTGCAAATTAGCTGCGAGCGATGCATTAATTTTATCTTCGATTTCCTTGCGTAATTCTGGAATCGTGTAAATACCGTTGTCAAGCTGTACATTAACCGAGTTACCACCGTCAACGCTGACAGCGAATGAATTATTCAGATCAGTAATGTTGTATGCAACTTCTGATGCGTCAGTGTAGGTTGTGCCAGCAACCAATGAAGTATTTGCTGTTGTGGAAAGTCCAAGCACCTCGTTAACAAGTCCTGTGGAACTTATGGTTGCATTTACCGTGCTTAGGAAAGTAAATTGATTCGTCGCTGGGTTATAGGTAACTGTATAGGTTCCTGCAAGCGTAGCATTTGCGTTTAGTGCATCCTGTAAAGCTGCAGCAACCTGTTGACCAGTATAAAACTCACCTGCCCTCAGTGGACTTCCGGAAGTTCCGGTGACAAGGTCAATTGTCACCGGTCCGCCGCCAGTATCCGTAATAATAAACGTATCATTTAATGCGTCATCGAAGATAAAATTACTCTGCGTCGCGGGATCGGATTCCACGGTTGCCGGTGTTTCTACAAAAAGCGATGAGTTCTGCAGATTAACGGCGATATTTATTTCACTGGTCGGATTCGGGGCAGAAGAGGTTGCGTTGATTTTGATATCGGTTATTGCACCGCGAGGATCTATTGAGCTGGGATCAAGAATCCAGCCTTGCACCCGCAGACCTGCCGGATTCACCAGATAGCCTTCTTCATCGAACTTGAAATGCCCGGCGCGGGTATAATAAAGACCTGTCTGCGGGCTGCGCACCATAAAAAACCCCTTGCCGCCGATCGCCATGTCGGTTGCTTCATTGGTGCTTTCAAACGAACCCTGTGCAAACACTGCATCAACCGCGCTGAGCGTCACGCCGCGACCGACCTGTGAGGTGCCCGAAGCGCCGGTGATGTTCTGGGCAAGCAGGGTTTCAAAGGTGCTGCGCGCTGCCTTAAACCCTATGGTGTTCACATTGGCGATGTTGTCGCCGATCACGCTCATTGATGCGCCCAGCGTGTTAAGACCGCTCACACCTGCATAGAGTGCACTGGAAATACCCATATATGATCCTCCGTAAAAAGTTTTAAGTTTTGAGTACTGAGTGCTGAGTGCTGAGTGCTGAGTGCTGAGGAATGACTGCTTAGCACTCAGTACTCAGTACTCAGTGCTTTTTATAAAACAATCGGCGCTGCTATTAGGGCTGCTTTGCCGAGTGTTTTAATGGTTTTGGTAATGATATCACCTGTGTCTTGTTGTTGAGTTGTCTGCGTTGTGGTTTCCGGTGGTGCTGCGATAGAGATAATGTCACCGATCGCTACTTTCTGGCCATTGACCATGACATAGGTTACGCCGTTTTCAAATGTGAGCCCCTCAACCCTGCCTGACAGCATGGTCGTCGCACTGACGGGATTGCCTTCAGTATTTGTTGCAAGAACTTCAAATTTGTAAATCCCTTTGCCGACAGCATTGCCTTTGTTATCCCGCCCATCCCAGACAATGCTCTGATCGCCTTTTGACTGCTGACCAGCGTGGATGGTTCTGACAAGGGTGTTGTTCTGGTCGAAAACGTTGACGATAACCCGACTCGCCTCGCCGTTGAGCGTATAGTTCAGGTTTGGTGAGTTGCTTTCATCCCAATACACGGTATTGCCTGTTGCTTTTATTTCCTTTCCGATAAAACTGAGCGCCTGTGAGTTGTTGATTGACGCCATGTAGAGTTGCAGATACGTAAGGTTTTTGTTTACACCTTGCAGTTGTTCGACACTGCTCAGCTGCGCAAGCTGTGAGGTGAACTCTGTATTCTCAATGGGATTCAGCGGATCCTGATACTGAATCTGTGTGGTCAGTAATTTATAAAAGGTGTTTGCAATCTCGCTTGCCTTATCAGTGGCATTGCTCGATTGCGTAGTATTTGCGGTGCTAAGTGTGTTGACAACGGGTTCGATCATAAAATTTCCTTTGTGAAAGTGCTCAGTGCCTATTTTTTTCTCAGTACTCAGTAAAATACTGTGCTTTATTTACACAAACACATCAACCATATCTGCTCGTATGATGTTCTGATGCATCGGCAGAAGCTCATCTCCAGCTTGTGTTGGGGTTAATTCATTTACCGTGTTTGCAAGAGTGCTTTGTTTTCGATCCTTGTAAGCCTGATCTCGAAGCTGGGAAGCAAAGCGTTCAAAACTTTGGGCGTTTTCTCCTGCAACCATAACCGAAAGCTTATCAAGATGTATGTTGTGTGCTTCAAGACCAGTTCTGAGCTGTTCGATGTTTGCTTCAAGCATCTGTTTCACTTGTGATGATTCAGCAATGACAGTTGCCCGCAGTTCATTGTGCTTCAGCGCAAGCTCAACATGAAGTTTGCCAAGATCCGGCGGAAAAAGCTGCATGCTTATCCGCTGCCCACCATGCCGGGCTGCAGCGTTTAGTTTATCCAGAAGCTGCTGGATGACGTAGGCACTGTTCACCGGTGGTTTTGTAAAAACCGTATCTGGCTGTGCTGTGGTGTCAAGACGGGATTGCAGGGGATGCTGTTCCCCTGTTTGCACAAGGTGTTTGAAAACATTGGTTGTTTCAAAAAGGTTGCTACCTGTCGGAACACTGCCGACCGGCTGGGTATCTTTGCCTTGAGTAGTGTTTATATGGGTAAAAACATCAGGTTGCGGCATGCTGGTAAGTTTTTGCAAGAGACTGCTCTCGGTGATGGTCGGTGGAAGCGATTGCCCGGTGGAGTCTGCTCCTTGTGAAAAGCTCCGCAGATACTGTGCAAATACCTGAGATTTTTGGAGCAGAAGCGCACGTGCCACTGTTTTGTCTTCAGCACCGCTGCTTTCAGTAAACGATGCTAAGATTTTAGCGAGATTATCAGATTGCTGGTTCAGTAGATTTTCATCACCGTGCTCAGAGGATGAGGAAAATTGCGAAAAAATCCCGGTAAGAGATTTTGTGGTTTCACCCATGAGCATGTCCGGCTGCACCGAAGGCTGCGATAGGTTCATTGCAGTATCGGTCAGGGACTTGAGCGGTGTCTGTGGCATAAAGGCTGCTGTTTCTTGTGAGGAGAACAGCACGTTATCTGAACTACTCGGGGAAAGCAGTACTTGCTGGTTTGTTGGAAATGCAGATGGTTGATTATTCAGTGGCGCTTCAGAAAGTTTCTGCACAACGGTGCGCAGCATGGTGAGAAGCTCAAGAATATTCTGAGATGTGTTGAGTTGCTGGGTCTGCTGATTCTGTGGAAGCCCCATAGGCAGATTGTTCTGATTAATAAAAATATCCTTTGGTGAAATAACAGTTCCCTCTGCCTGCAGGGTTGGTGATGGTTGCTGGCTCTCTAAAGTAGGCTTTGCAATAGTGTTGAGCAGTTTTTGGAGCAGGGCTGTTAAATGCGCACCAGTGTCCGGCTGGACATTCATATCGGGATTTTTTTCAAACGCTATTTTTGTCTGGAAGTTATTTAGCTGGGCAAACTTGGACAGGAAAGCAATTTCTTGTTTGGTTAAAACGTTTTGAAAAAACTGGTTGAGCTCATCAGGAGACTGTAGTGGTGATGTGCTTTCCTGCAGCGCGCTGGCAAGCTTCTGCAAAATTGCCTCCAGCAGGGTAAGGTCTTGGATCGTTACTTTGTTTTCTTCCTGAGAAGGTTTAGGCTGCGATACTGGCTGGGGTGAAGAAGAATATGGAGTTTGAGATTGAACAGTTGGAACAGGTTCCTGCTCTGCACCGAGAATGTTTTTAAGAATATCCTCAAAGCCTTGCTCTGAGCCAGCAGCAGGGTTACCGCACCATGAGGAGGTTATTTTACTGCCCACCGGCTGCTGCGGCTGAAAGTGCACAAGTGATAGAAAAACGGTTTGCATTACATTCTTCCCTGAATGTAACCTTTTTCTTTGCGATTATCTTATCAGCAAGGCTTATGCCATCTGGCGGCTTGGTTTATTACTGATGCTAAAACAAGCAGTTAGAATTTATAGGGAAGGAAATTAAAACGGCAAATAACGCCATGCGGTAGGAATTTTTTTTCCTCTTGTTTGCTTTACCCCATATCCTCACTTCTCACTTTTAATCCCCTATCCCGAATGTCGCACCATTATCGGGTCCCCATGAGCCTGCGGGATAAAACTGTAAAGCCTGTTGCCGATTGATGCACTGTTCGCATTCTTCAATAAGGGGGGTGAGAAATGCCCAGCACAGTTCTTCACTGTCCTGCCGAAGGGCAAGCATTTGATCGCCGCTGAGGCAGTCAAGCAGTACTTTTTCATAGGCATCAAACATTTGTTCACGGTCGCTATCATAAGTGAACTGTAAAGGGATAGTGCGCAGGCACAAGGCAGTTCCGGGTGACTTTGCCTGAAATTGCATGGCAATTTTTTCATCAGGCTGAATGTCAAACACAAGACGGTTTGCAATGCTGCCTTGGTTGATTATGTTTCTGAAAATTGAGTGCGGTACGTCTTTGAACTGCACGGTGATTCTGCTCAAGCGCTTTTGAAGTCGTTTGCCAGACATAAGATAAAAAGGAACACCCTGCCAGCGCCAATTCTCAACAGAGACTTCCATCAAAGCATAGGTTGGGGTCAGAGAGCATGGGCTCACCCCGGGTTCTTCTCGGTACCCGCGCACTGGTTCGCCGTCAATACTGCCTGCTGTGTACTGACCAAGGATAATTGAGTTTCGGATGGTATCGGAAGAAAACGGTCGCAACGAGCTGAATACCTTTGCTTTTTCATCACGTACCATGTCAGCCTGAAAGCGTGCCGGCGGCTCCATTGCGATAAGTGAGAGCAGTTGAAGCATATGGTTTTGAAACATATCGCGCAGAACACCAGCCTGTTCATAGTAACCGGCACGATGCTCGATGCCGACTGTTTCTGCAACGCAAATGTTGACCCGCTCGATATATTGCCGGTTCCAGACAGGCTCAAGGATTGAGTTGGCAAACCTGAAGACCAAAATGTTCTGTACGGTTTCTTTGGCAAGATAGTGATCAATGCGAAAAATTTGGTGCTCGTGAAAATACCTGCGGAGAACAGTATTCAGGCTGCGGGCACTTGCAAGGTCTGAACCGAACGGTTTTTCGATGACAATCCTTGACCAGATGCGGGCGGGCTCATCTTCTTGTGCAAAGCCGGTTTCACCGAGCATTTCAATAACGGTCGGGAAAAGCTGCGGCGGCACGGCAAGATATAACAGACGGCTTCCGTTACCACCGTGGCGGTTATCCAGCGCAGCCGCATTCTGCCGCACTCCTTCGTAGCAGGCAGGATCGTCATAGGCAATCGGAAGATAGTAGAGCCGCTCGGTAAAGGGGCGCCAGCGTACTAAATCGCATTCTCCTTTTGTGAAGATCGCATCGTGCATTTTTTGCCGGAAGGATTCGGTGGTCAGTTCGGTTCTGGCACATCCGAGCACATAAAAAGATTCAGGAAGCAGGTCGGCGCAGAAAAGCTTGTAGAGGGCGGGCATGATTTTGCGGAAGGTTAAATCCCCTGAAGCACCAAATATGATAATCCCGCAGGGTTCAGTTGGTCGTTGGCACTGGCATGGGTTGTTCTGCATGGCTCCTTAACCTATTATGTTTTAATGACAATCTGTGCTCCTGCCTGAAATAATAGTATCACGTCTGGTGAGGAACTGCCAATAACATACTAAAAGTGAGAAGTGAGAAGTGAGAAGTACTGAGTACTTAGTTTTTAAACTCCGTATTTTGTGCTCAAAACTTGGTACGCATCTACAGAGAAACTGTGTTGAAGTCTCTGCCTGTAACGGGGAAAAGGCAACTTCCTCGCCTTCGACAGGAGAGGATTGAGGTGAGGATGATATTAAAAAATGTTCGTGTATTGTGATGCGTAAAGCGTGATTCGTGGCGCGGGATTCTTGAAACACGAAATACTAAAGAACAACGAACCCCGAGGCACGCTCCCCGCTTTCCTGCCCACACCAAACCTCCCCCTCGCAGGGGAGGCTTAGTTTTTAGCCCCTCCTGTTAGGGAGGGGTTAGGGGAGGGCTTTTCTGCCCCCAGCAAACCTTTCCCTTGCAGGGGAGGCTTTCTTCTTTAGCCCCTCCTGTTAGGGAGGGGTTAGGGGAGGGCTTTTCTGCCCCAACCCAACCTTTCCCTCGCAAGGGAGGCTTTCTGTTTTGCCCCGTGCCCTATCTTTTCCTATAAATACGACACAGACTCTGGGGCGAGGGTAGCATACTCATCTATTAACGCAGCACGAAACACGAGACACGAGACACGCTCCGCGTACAAAGCGCGGGGGAAGGTGCCTCAAGCAAAACCACGGGTACATACTGAAACATGGTATCTAACTCATGGCTAACGGAATTATTCGACCTCTTTATTGTGTGGGGCTCAGTATTCAAAAGTCAGAAGTCAGATGGTGGTTTTTGAGCGCAGTTTTTCTGAAACCGACCGGGTTAGTTCCAAGACTTTTGTGGCAAGCTCAAGGCTGAGCGAGCCCGTGCCACAGCTTGGAGTGATAAGAGACTGTGCCTTGAGTCTGTTTTTGTCAATGCCAAGTTTTGTTATCTGTTTAGCTTGTTCTTCCCATTTTACTAAAAGACTTTCCGGGTTTTCCCTTTCTATATCCTGAACATTTGAGGTTGGTACGATGCCCCATGCGATGATGTTCCCAGCCTCAAGAAATTTTTTAATAAGGTCAGGGTAAAGTATGAATTTATCGAAATAATTGTAGGCATCAAAACTTAGTATATCAACTTCAGTTTCAAGCGCCAGCGACCAATCTCCATTTGCGCAGATGTGAATTCCGGCAATACCGCCTGCTGCATGAACAGCTTCAATGGTTTCCTGAAGCGCTGAGTGAATCTGTTCGCGGGTAATGCTGATAAAAGCAGATGAGCCAAAACCAACAATGCCGGGTTCATCAAAAAAGATTACGCAATGGGGTGCGAGCTGCCGCAATGTTTCGACCTGCCAGCGGGCTTTCATCGCAACAAGTTTTATGACGGCGTCGCGCAGTGTATCGTCATAAAAAACAGACCTGCCATTATGATCTTTGAGACCAATCCCCAGCGTTATAGGACCGGTAATCTGACCTTTCACAGCACAAGGCTGGGATGGGAGGTTTTTAACTGCATCCACAAATTCAAAAAAACCACGAGCAGTGTCAGGTGTGAGTATAAAGCGGGAAGTTTCAGGAATTGAAGGACTTTCGTTTACTGTGATATACTCTTCAAAAAAACCTACAAGTTCTTCCTGAAAACTTTCACGAGAACTATCTATAAAAACTTTGCTTTCATGTTGCACGAGTCCGGGCATTCCGGAAAGAAACTGCTCGATCATACCTTCATGAGGATTCTTTGGAAGTTGCACCCAGAGCGGAATATCAGGTGTGTAGCGGAGCATCAGCTCTGTTGCCTGTTTGTGGTTATCCATGGGAAGGCTTCCGATCAGCACAGTTCTGCAATCTGCTTGAAATGTTGAATTCATACAGCTCCCTTCTTGTTGTTTTTATTTCTTCTGAGCATGTCAACCCCTTTCTGAGCGTAACTCGTGATTCGGGGAGCGCGGAGCGCAAACTTTTACAGACGAGCCACGCATCATGAAATCCGCAAAAAATAGTGAACAGTGAGAAGTGAAAAGTACTGAGTGCTGAGTTTTTTAACTCAGTACTATGAACTGAGCACTAAAAGGAACTGACTTCTGACTTCTGTCTCCTATCCTCTAACTTCCCCTTTTTCCACAGTGGACCTTTACTCGGGACGGTCAACAAGTGTAACCTCAACCGGCTCTATCTGCCAAATGTCTTTGCAGTACTCCCAAATCGTTCGGTCGCTTGAGAATTTACTGCAGCGCGCAACATTCAGAATAGACATTCTTGTCCAGCGTCTGCGATCGCTGTAAGTTTTTTCAGCAGCAAGCTGAGCTGCGATGTAGGAATCAAAATCAGCCATCAAACAGTACTCATCACGGTTCACCAGCTCATCGTAAATCGAACGAAACAGCCCCGGTTCTCCTAATGAAAAGAAATCCGTCTCAATCAGATGCAGCACCTTTTGGAGCAGCGGCGACTGCTCGATATACCGGCGCGGGTTATAGCCCTGCTGCTTGAGCTGCAAGATTTCATCAGCGTTTTTACCAAAGATAAAGATATTCTCGCTGCCGACTTCTTCCATAATCTCGATGTTGGCGCCGTCGAGGGTGCCGATTGTGATTGCACCATTCAAGGCAAACTTCATGTTGCCGGTGCCTGAGGCTTCTTTGCCAGCGGTTGATATCTGTTCAGAAAGGTCGGCTGCAGGTATGAGCCGCTCAGCCAACGATACGCGGTAGTTAGGCAGAAACGATACGCGCAGGTAATTGTTCACCTCAGGGTCGTTGTTGACGATGTTCGCAATGCTGGTGATGAAACGAATGATAAGCTTTGCCTTCCAGTAGCCGGGAGCTGCTTTGCCACCGATGATGCAGGTACGTGGCACCTTATTAGCAGGCGGGCTTTCCTTGAGCTCAAGGTATTTTGCGATAATGAACAGCGCGAACAGGAGTTGCCGCTTATACTCATGCAGCCGTTTGACCTGAACGTCAATCAGAGAGTCAGGATGAATTTCAATCCATTCCTCGTTCCAAACTGATTCAGCAAGGCGCTGCTTACAGGCAAGCTTGACCTCCCGCCACCGATTTTGAAACCCGACATCATCAGCGAATCGCTCAAGCGCACGGATGCGGTCAAGGTCGCTGAGCCACCCGTCGCCAATCGCTTCGGTTATGAGCGCCGAGAGTCCGGGATTTGCTACTTTCATCCAGCGCCGTGGCGTGACGCCGTTGGTCTTATTATTGAATCGCTCTGGCCAGATTTCATAAAAATCTTTGAGGATTGTCTCACGCAGAAGCCGCGAGTGGAGGGCTGCAACACCGTTTATTGAATGGCTTCCGACTGTTGCCAGATATGCCATGCGAACCCGTTTCTCAGGTTCTTCAGCAAATAGGGAAACCCGTCGCAAAATCTCACTGTTTCCTGGATACCGCATTGCAATTTCTTTAAGGAAGTTATGATTGATGAGGTAAATAATTTCAAGATGCCTGGGCAGAACACGTTCAAAAAGCGATACTGGCCACTCTTCAAGTGCTTCCGGAAGCACAGTGTGGTTGGTGTATCCAAAGGTTTTTATGGTGATATCCCACGCCTGATTCCATTCAAGCCCTTCCTCATCGAGCAAGATGCGCATCAGCTCGGGTATGGCAAGCGCCGGATGGGTGTCGTTGAGTTGAATGGCAACACGGTCGGGTAGGCTTCTGATGTCGGTATTTTCAGTTTTGAACCGCCGGAGAATATCCTGTATTGATGCCGAGACTAAAAAATATTCCTGCCTGAGCCGTAGCTCCTTACCTTCAAAAAAGTTATCGTTTGGGTATAAGACTTTGGTGATGTTTTCGCTCATGACTTTCCGTTGACAGGCTGCCATGTAGTCGCCGATATTGAAGTCTTCAAGGTTGAACTCCTCAGTTGCCCGGGATGACCAGAGCCGCAGGGTGTTGACGTTGTTGACCATATAACCAGGCACTGGCGTGTCATATGCCATTGCGATGACCTCATCGCCGCCGACCCATCTGGTTTTCTCCCTGCCGAACACATCAGGCTTGTGCTCCACCGTGCCCCCGAACCGAACTCGGAATGTATATTCAGGACGTGCGATCTCCCAAGGGTTGGTGCGCGCCAGCCAGTTGTCAGGCACTTCAACCTGCTGACCATTGAGGATTTTCTGATTGAACAAGCCGTATTCATACCGCAGACCATACCCGTGGGCAGGGATACGGAGTGTTGCCAGCGAATCAAGAAAACAGGCTGCAAGCCTCCCCAGCCCTCCATTGCCAAGCCCTGCGTCAACTTCATAATTACGAATTGTCTCAAGATCCATGCCCAGTTCTTTAAGCGCAGCCTGACAGGCCTCATAAATGCCTAAGTTTATAAGACTGTTTTCAAGCGAGCGACCGAGCAGAAATTCCATTGAAAGGTAATAAACCCGCTTAACATTGCGTTTATGATAGGTCTGCTGGGTGGTGATCCAACGCTCAACCAAGCGCTCCACCACGGCATAGGCGGTGCTGAGAAAGCGGTCATATGCGGTAGCACTGTACTGGTCTTTGGCAAGACGGTACTCAAGGTTGGAAAGAATTGATGCCTCAAGAGCTTTGGCATCGGTTCCTTTGTGGTGGATATGCCAATCAAAGGTGGTTTTTGCCATGATTGCTGTCCTCCGGAAAACGACGGGATGGTTGAGGAGATACTTACAGTAGGAAACAGGGAATTGTCAATGTATTACTTGGCTTACTGAAATGGTGGATTGGGGACATAAGATAACTATCCCCTTGATTCTGTGGAAGTGTAATTAATATCCAGGTTACGCCTGAGTTTTTTGGGTAGTACCAATTTATGTCAGGACCGTGATGACCAACTCAAGAAATTCACGGTAATGCTCTGCCATAAGTGCATTAAAGTATCGCTGCTGTTGCCAATCCCGAAGTAGCGCAAGAGGGATATCGGCGTGCTGAGCAACTTCGTGCTCGTTCAGCATACCTAATTTGCAGCCAACCATCCACAAGGTAGCACAATATTTATTCCAAACCGTGACAGAAGCTTCATCACACAATGTGTGAGTATCATGATGCTCAAGCACCATAGAAATTTTCTTCTGGATAAACTCATGCAGGAGCTCGGTCAGGTGGGCTGATCTGAGGGTTTCAGTAGCAGTGTTGATTTCTATTTTCATGCATTAGAGAGAAAATGGTGTTTCGTGAGCACACAGTATAAAGTAACGCAAAACACGGGTCAATGGATTATCACGTTTTCTTCGTCTCGTGCTGATAATGTGAGGGCTATGGGAAGGTGAAGGGTGAAAAATGAGAAGATAGAAAATAGAAAATAGAAAATAGAAAATAGAAGACAGAAGACAGAAGACAGAAGACAGAAGACAGAAGACAGAAGACAGAAGACAGAAGACTGTTCCTTTAAGTACCAGTTACTGGTGACGAATAAAAATAGGCACACAATACCCTTTGCAATTCACTGTTTACCATTACGTCTTGACCTGTGACAGAAAGGGCTTAGGCTCACAGCACAGACCGCAGGGGATTTTATTATCTGTGCCGTGAGCCGTACGCCGTTTATTAAAAACTGACTACTGTCTTTTGAGACTATGAAGTTTATTGGCAAGCGTCTGAACAATGCTGCCTTTGAATGACCGATATGCCTGTTGCACCAGCGGAAGGTTGCCGTCTTTTTCATACCTGCCCAGCAGTGATCCGGTAATGATAATGCGGGCACCGCGGAACGTGAAATCACTGCGGTAGTTTGGTGCAATCACGTGACCGCCGTGGAGCTCTTTTTCATAATCAATACCGTCAACTTCAAACGCCCAATGCCGGAGGTGTTCAAACAAGTCTATGCTTTCGTAGGTGAAGTAGTACGGTTGAAAAATAACGACATCAAAACCGCGGTGCAGGAAGTCAATCATGTTTTCCATTGACGACATCTGCCATGAGTCAGGATGGTTATTGAACTCATTCATGCCAAGACCAAATTCTGTGATGCCCTTACGAAGGCGGCGCAAGTCTCGGGTATAGGTGTGGCGGAGCCTTTCGCGGATACGATCCATATTAGTGTCAATCACATCATCTTCACCATTACCGGGAGGGAATCCATGTTCACCAAGAATAATGCCGACCTTTGCATTGTCGGGTATGCTGCACGTCTGTAATTCGTTTTTAGTCATGCACAGTACTGCATCAGCAAAACCGGGCTGGTCACCCATAAGCTCACCCTCGGTTGTGTACACAATAGAGAGCGGAAGCCGCCTGCCGGTTTCCTGTGCCACACAATCAAGAGCAATTTGCACGTCCTCCCACATGCCTTTGGTGTCTTCAAAATCTGAAAGGTCGGTGATAAAGTCGCAGAGCACAACACCGGTAATAGTATGCTCAGAGAGATGCCGTTTTATCAGCTCTTTGAGATAATCCGGTTTTTTTCCGATCAGCAGCGAGTGCACATCCCACGGCAGGTTAAAGCCGTTTGCGGCAAGATCAGCCATAATATCCTGAAAAATAATCCGTGTCTGGTCAATGGCACGCATCCCGCCAAGGGGCGCAAATTTGTAGTAGTTACTGATGATGTGTGCGGCAAAAACTTCAAAAACATCGGGGATGCCGTTGGGCAAACCCATGTCAGGGATATGGTAGCCGCGCAGCACAGTGCCTAATTTTGTTTTGCTTTTTTCCATCCACTGGACTGAGTCAATCATCTCAGAATACGTTTTGCCGTCGCATCCGGGACCAGTGTCATTGCCCCAAACGTTGACCAGCCGGCGCGGTTTGAATTCTTCAAGACCTTTGTCAAGTTGCGTTGGATCAATCAGCACCGTAAACATATCCACTTCTTTTAAAAACGACGGCACGTACCCATAGTGCATCAGGTGGGTCATGATGTTTTCTGAGAAAGTGTAGGCAGCATCATACATTTCAGGTGTCCACGTTCCGCGTGGATTGTCTATCTTAGGCTCAAAGACACCGGCAAACAGCAGCAAAGGTCGCGTAGCATCAAAGGAGCCGTTTTCAGCAATGAGATTGGTGTAAAAGGAAGCAAGCACCGCGTCATCCTGCCCGTCCTGCGTACCAATCGCCTCTGCTTTGAGCGTAATCAGACGATAGTGTGCATGTGATGTGTCAAACTGGAGCTGGCAGGGGAATCGGTCAAACTCAAAACGCTTTCCGTCTATGGTGAGGATGATTTTTTTTAGGTTTTTTGCAATCTCATCATTGCCATCGCGGAGTCTGAGCTCAACGTCCATGATACCGGTGACTCGCGATGCGCTTGTAGGTTTTACAAACTGAAGCGGGTTTGGCTTCCACAGCACTACAGGTGCAATTGTCCCCGGGTGTTTTCCAATCAGCTCCGGAATGCGGGACACTTTCGGGTCATAGATTGGCTGTGCTATATCAACATGTCGTTGCAACATGTTTGTCTCCTTTGTTGTAGAAGAGTTGAAGAAGATAAAAATAGTGAATCAAACCTAATGGCTCATGGAGTGCACTACGATGGCTGACCAGCAGCACCGTTATGCCTCGAGCTCTGTCCTCATCTGCGGAGGCGTGTTGTGGTGAGAAGGGTGAGTATGAATGAAAGTGAGGTTTGGGTAATGGCATTATAATTTCGGTACAGCGGTGACCGAGCAAAGAGGTTGTCACTACCGGGTGTCACCACTGTATTAGTGCCTGTGTATTTGCTGCTGGAGAAAAAACCGCACTCATGAGCGGTGTTGGTTTTGAGGATAACCATGCGCCCGTTTTGCTCACCGGCAATACGTTGCGCTGCAGGACACATGGTCGCGCACAGCAGTGCCATAATCAGCAGCATGCAGGGCAGGGCACGATACCATACTTGGTACCAGCAGATGTGTTGTCGGTTGTGCACGTACCTTAGTCCTTCCAGTCTCGAATACGAAACTGACATTCAGGAGCACCGTCTCCCATACGGGAAATGATTTCCCATCTGCCGCGCTTGTCGCGCAGGGCAACCTCAACGTCATAGGCGCAGATGAAATCGCAGGGGCTGTCGGCAATGCCCATTTTTTTTGCCATGTCAAGAAAAGGGCATTTTGTCAAATGTTCATAATAGACGTCTTCGCCGTTCTCGACTTCATGGTCAATATACAATTCAAACCCGAGCATGGGAAAACTCACCAGCTCCCGCTTCATCAGCTCGCCGACCGGCAGTTTGCCGCCCGGAAAGTTTTTTCTGATTCGCTTCATGCCTTCGTCATAAAGCTTTTTGAATACCTCAACACCTTCCTTTTCACCGAGCACTTTCTTCAGGTCAAGGTACAGGTTGATTCTGTCGCTGACAAGAACATTCAGAATTTTCTCAAGACGTTCTTCGATGGGCATTGGTTTGTCGGGTTTTGGGAGTCGCATACACAAGCTCCTTCTCTTTTTAAAAAAAGGTTACGGTTGCGTGCAGCAGGTCGCTGCAACATGCTCACGAAGCCATGGTTCGAGTCGTTGAAACTCTATGGAAAAAATCTCCCGCAGCTCGCGCAGCTCTTCCTCAGAACAGACACTGTCGCGTGACATGCGATAGAGAAAATCCTTGACGCTCGGGTTACCGCTCGCACGTGCGATAATCGAGAACATAAGGTTACCAAGCCACAGCGGTATTTTTTTGACTTTGACCGGTCTGCCCACGACACGGCTGACCAGCTCAATAATTTCAAGCAGGGTGAATATTTCCGGTCCAGCGATTTTTATGATTCGATTTCGTGCAGCAGGCAGTTCCAGTGCCTGTAGAAATGCTTCAGCAAGGTCAGCAGGGTCAAGGGGTTGTAACCGGTATCTACCGTGTCCGATGATGGTGAAGGTACCGGTCTGGCTGATTTTTGGAGCAAACTCCTCAGCAAAATCCACAAAATACCCTGATGGTCTGAAAATAGTATAAGCAATGCCGGATTTGATAAGACACTGCTCAGCATTCCACTTCGCACGCAGCGATGTTGCCGGCACATCGCTACCAACACCCAAGGCACTGATATAGAGAATATGGTCAACGCCTGATTCCTGTGCCGCTTGAATTACGTTTTTCATGCCTCCGTGTTCAACCATGTCGTGCGTGAGGGTTTTTGTGCCCCGCTTGCGTCCGATGACAAACAGGACTTTATTGACACCCTGCACTGCGCGGCGCACTGCTGCAGGGTCGGTGATATCGCCGGTCATGACCTCACACCGTGAAGCGTCATATCCTGAAAGGTCACAGGGTGTGATGTCAAAACAGCGTGCGGGGACTTGGCGCGCAATAGCTTTTTTTACGATTTCTCTGCCGACATGACCGTTACATCCGGCTATCAATATCATGGCATGGCTCCTTGAATGGTGAGCGGTGAACAGTGAAAAAAGTACTAAGTACTGAGTATTGAGTACTGAGAACATACCGAGAAATCAGTACTTGGTACTGGGAGCTTGGCGCTAAAAAATACTGACTTCTGAATTCTCACTTCTCACGTCTTATTCACCTGCAGTGCGTCATGCACAGAAACTTCAGTAAACTTCTCGAGTTTTGCTGCAAGCTCAGGGCGTTCTTGCCGTACCTGCTCAAGGTGACTGAACAAGGTGCGGCGAACCGTAATCGGATCAGAAAATTCGTTCACGTATCCGCGCACCTCATCACCCTGCGTCAGGCTGAACAGATAGTCAATATCTTCATCCCGCAGAACATGGAGCCCAAACCCCTGTGTCGCCTGCATGATTTCCTCAGGGTTGTTGTACTCAAAGGTTTCTTTCCACGATGCTGCATAGTCCTCAAGCCCTGTGCCGGTTGCAAGATACTTGAGGATCGCAGTGCCTGCCTGATAGCCGTACATGACTGCGCCTTGTACGTAGGTTTCAATAAACGCTGCAGCATCGCCGACGACGACCACGTTCCCCTCAAGGGGGTTCACCAGTGGTGTGTAGAAGTTGAGGCTTGCGGCACGGGTGTCTATGATTTTCATCCGTCTGAACCATGAGGCAAACCGACCTTGGGTAGTAAAATACCGCAACTCTTCCTCAGGCGTGAACCCTGGTGCAGCAGCAACTACCGGAATTCCGATGGTGAGCTCGTACACACGAGGTTCTGTCGTACCAGCATGCGGTTTGGGGCACATGTACAACTGGCCGCGTTTGCCACGGGTATGACCAGTGCCGACAAAGGTAATCCATGAGTCTGGATACGGGCAGTCCACATCCTCCATATGATAGGATGCGACCCGAAAACGGGCAAAAAACTTACGCCGTGTCTCATTCAGACCAAGGCTCTGGACAAGTTTTGAGTTGACGCCGTCTGCTGCTACTGCAACCCGTCCTGAAACCCAGCTCGTGCCTGCAGCGGTCCGAAGGAATACTCGTACTCCGTTAGGTTTATTTTCTACGCCGACCCCTTGTGTTTCCGTGCGTATGTCAATGGTGCGCTGCTGCTGCACAAGATCAAACAGATTGTGCAACAGCATCTCTTTTTCATACGATACTGCAACAAAGCCTTCAGCACTTTTGCCTTTGATTTTAAGTGTATTGCCGCAGGGCGATACTTTAACGCTCTGTTTCAGGGGAATGACTGCGCCGGAGTAGGGCACGGCAAAACGATTTTTTTCAAACTGAATGGCAGCCTGTGCATAGGTTACGGTTTCACCATGGGTGCCGGGTTCGATAATGAGATTGCAGCAGCAGGACCGGAATACCCGCGGGATGTCCTTTTTCATATCCAGCAGGAGTACCCGCAGACCGCCGGATCCTGCGGTGAGTGCAGTCATCAGCCCAGCAGGGCCTGCTCCAACTACAATGACATCATATTTTTTCATGGCATGCGTCCGGTCATCTGCTTATGGGGCTTCATAAAATACCACCACGTGAGGAAAACGGCAGCTCACACCCGGGGCACCCATACCGCAGCTCAGCACGCAGGTGCGGCATTCCGTACAGGCAAACTGGTCAATAACTGCCCGGTTGTCAATGAAGTAAATGGCTGATTGAGGGCAGAGGTTCACACATCCGCCACAACCCACACATTGTTCTTTGTCAATTTGCATATAGTATCCGAAGTCGATATGTGAGAAGTAAAAAGTCAGGGGTCACTATTTTTAGTGCCGAGTTGTCAGTACCGAGTACTGAGTTCTTCGTATATTCTCAGTACTCAGCACTCGGTACTCAGTACTTATTCACTATTCACTTCTTGCCCATCATTTTTGCAAGTTCCTCAGGTGAAACCACTTCAGGACGTGTCGCATAACCGGGATTTGACAGATTGCCGGGGTCAAACTCTCGCTTCAGTGATTTCATGATGAGGTGGATGTCAAAAAGCTTTGGCCCGAACATATCATAGGCAGGTCCCAGCACATGGATTGCTTCAGCTGATGAGACACGGGCAAACTGGCTCATGGTGACCCTGCCGATGATCTCAAGTGCCTGATTGCACTGTTGCGGGTCTTGCTCGGGGAAGACGTCGGTGGTGTGCAGACACCAATACCCATACTCTTGCGGACTGATCCAGCCACCGTGCACGCTCAAAGGCTGCACAAAGTCTTTCCCCAATCCCTCTTGTTCAAGCAACTGGCGTTCGAGTTTGTTTGATTCAAGGATTTCGTACACAATTTTGTCAATCGAATCAACGTTTGAGGAGCCGATGCTGAAGCAGTCTGACGGTCGCGACAGGCGCTGTGCGTTGCCAAACCGTATCCATTCATTGGCAGCGCGCTTGATCCAGACCTGATATGCCGGTTCATCTTCGCTCACAAAAACACCGCCGACTTTTTCCACAATCGCCCGCAAGACCCGTTCTTCGTAGTCAAGCTGGGCGCGGGAGGTTTTCCCGTGCAGCCCGACGATGCAGAATCCATGCGGGAAGACATTGTTTTTCATGTTTTCCCAGAGGTCTTGCTTGGTAACTGATGAATAGGTCAGGAGAAACTGCTTTGCCAGATGCGTTGCCACTTCACCGATTTCAGCTTTGCCCATTTCGTAGAACAGTTCTGCTGCTTTGCGCAGACCATATTCTTCTTCTTCAGGGTAGCGGTGCGGAAACTTAATCATAAACCAGCGCCACAGTTCACCAAGCGAACTGGAGAACTTCATGTTAGCAGTGCCTTCTGCGGGAAAGGTTTCAGGTCCGGCATATGGCCAGAGCTTACAGGATATCTTGGTTACTACCCCCATACCGCCGGCGTGCCCAAACATGCCGCCCCGGAGGAAGCCGCGCAGATCAGGACCGGGACCGTCATTCCAGAAGGCACCAGCATTTGGCAGCGCCATGGAGCCACTGCGCACTATTTCACCGTCAGGCAGCACTAGTTCAAACCCCAGCAGGTTTTGTGCACCGATACCGGTAATCCAGCTATTGCCATAGGCACCATGCCAAGAATAGTTGGCTAGACAGGAGACTTGGCTTCCTGCGAGTGGGGTTGGCGTGTAGAGACCATATTTCATGGCTTCTGCCTGCACGCCGACAAAACTGACATAGGGCTCAATAACTGCATACATATCGCGCGGATTGAGCTCAATGATTCTGTCCATGCGCTTGGGATCAATGACCATGGTGCCAGCCAGGGTAGGGAATGCGCTGAAGGTAAAGCCTGAGCCGCGCGGCACAAACGGGAATCCAAAACGGTTTGCAATCCGCACGACCTGCTGTACTTCTTCGACTGAGCCCGGCATTACCACACAGGCCGGTCGCATATTCAAGCCGCAGCGCTCGCGCTGCATAACGCCTGAGGGAAGCCACTGTACACGGGAATACGCCTGACAAATGACCGGATCCGTGCTGACATTTTCTTCGCCAACCACATCCTGTAACGCTTTATAGGCAAGTTCATTAAACGCCATGGGTATCCTCCTTGGGATGAAAAAGAGTCACGGTTTTTTTCTGGTGACCTGCATGGTTGCAGTGCATGGTATTAGAATCCGAGTTTGCCGGGATTTAGGATCATGTTCGGGTCAAGAATCTTTTTTATCCTTTTGAGTGTAGTGTGCAGATTGCCGGTCTGCGCATACACAAGGTCTGCCCACTGACCATAGATCCGGTAAAAGAAAGCGCCTTCCTGCAGCAGTGCTCTGCTGGCATCAAGGAACAAGGTTTGAACGGTCTGTTTCTGCTCAAGGTCAGACGGGTTATAGGGAAAATTTGCTCCCAGGTGAAAGGCGCGTCCGTTCTGTTTTGGTTGCACGTATAGCCCGATGTCAGCCAGTGGATAGTTATGGGCAGCAGCGACACGGTGCAGTATCTCGAGAAATTGTGGTGCACGCTGGAGCTGGGTGAGGAAAAAAATCTCTTTTGCTGCACCGTGGGTTCTAAATTTCCAGTAGCCAGTTCCCTCCCAAGGGCGGTAAAGACAGCGGCTGATCGTACGGTCGGCATCAGTCACGTAGGGGAGTCGTTCAAGTACAGAGAATTGGAAAATGCGTGCTGCTTCACGGAGAGCTTGTTCCTGATAGGCGATCTTCTCATCAGGGAACCACTCGTCAGCGGTCAGATTAAGTACAAGAATGTACGGTGGTAGCTTTGCGGCAATCATGGGGACATCAGCCGGATCCTGCGCAAGAATCTCTGCCATGTGGCGGCTGTTGAGCAGGAAACATTCATCACCGATCAGTTTGCGCAGAATGTAGTAGAACGGATCAACGCAGTCGCGGAAATTGCGAAACGGGATAAAAACCACTTTTTGACGGGTTGGGATAAAAGCAATTTTTGTGTTCATCACGGTCACGATGCCGTAGGTGCCAAGGCTTCCGGGAATGAGCCGGAACCAGTCAATGCCCGGTCCCATAAAATTGCACAGATCTGAATGTGCCTCGTCAGGGATTTTTTCCGGCGGTGCTGCTGATACTGCCATTGATCCGGTATGAAACAGATTACCGGTTGGCAGCACCATCTCCATGGTGAGGATGGTTTCATCAAGGTGGTGCTTTGCTGAAAGACGGGGCTCGCGCTCAAGGCAGCTTGTGATAGCTGATTTTTCAGGATGGGGGAGCAAGGGCATAATCGGACGCATACCATACTGCTCAAGTTCTGCCCGGAGCTCGCTGTAGGTGACCCCCGCCTCATAGAGCGCCCAGCGGTTGCGCTGGTCAATGCGTCGCACTTTTTTCATGCTGCTCAGGTCAATGACTATCCCGCCCTGCTCCGGGATGCCGGCACCGTAAAATCCAATGCCTGAACTGCGGGGCGTTACCGGAATGCGGTACTGATTGGCAAGTTTAACTGTTTGCTGCACCTCATCGGTTGTCTGCGCCATGACCACGACATCGGGCTTGCGATACCGTGTGTGGCTGGTGTCCTGCGCATAACGATTCAGCACTTCCTCATCACGAAGTACACGGGTACTGCCAAAGACTTCTTCAAGTTTATGGATAAGTTCTGCACTGTTTGTTGCTGTCGGTGCCATAGTCACTCCTTTGCCACGAAAGATGGTTGTTGGAGGTAAACAGTTATGCTCTGGGCAGTAGTGCTGCAGCGCTATGCCGCATCTTCAGTAAACTGCGGTGCGCTTACCGGGCAGACCTGCACACAAATTTTGCACTGAATGCATTTGTCCTGTACCACCGAGACTTTGTCATTATCCATGATGATGGCTGCTTTTGGACACAGATCAATGCATCCGCCGCAGACAAGACATACCGTGGTATCAATCACGACCATAGGTTTATCTCCTTTATCGGTTAGGTTTGCCAGCGCTGGCTACCCTGCAGGTGGGGCAGCGTTGTAAAAAGTCGTCATCAATTTTCCGACGTGCGGCAACAAATGTGCGCAGACGCTGCGGCGCTATGGGCACCTTATCTGATTGACAGTGCTGCACCGCGAGCTCGGTGTGCCACGTGTCCATGACGCGCACCGTAGCATTGCCGCGTACCTCATCGTGAAGTTGAGCGGCACCGGTCGGGCAGATGAGCACACACGTGCCGCAGCCGATACATTCTTGGGAATCGCGGAGAAATGCGACCCCGGCGGTGCGTGACTGACCCTTACCAGCAAAACAGAGCGCCTCAGCGCCGACTATGTCCCGACAGGCACGAATGCAGAGCCCGCACAGAATGCACCGCTCGTTCTTTTTGGGAGCGGGAATCGTTGTTGCGCCGTACTCGCAGACGAGCTGCTGGATAATTGGTACCTCAGGACAGCGAGCAGCAAGCAGCCCGATGAGCGTTTTTCGGATGCTGACCACTCGTGGTGTTTGGGTGCTCACCCGCATACCATCGGATACGTGCGTCGTGCATGCGGCAACAATCTGCTGTTTCCCCAGGAAGGTAACTTCGACCACACACAACCTGCATGCGCCAAACGGGCGGAGCGCTTCATGACTGCATAAGGACGGTATGCGAACACCGCAGCGACGTGCAACACCAAGAATTGTCTCACCTGCAGCGCAGGAAACTTTTTTTCCGTTTAGTCTTATCGTTATCTGCATAGAACCTCACGCGATGGTAACAGCACCGACGGGGCATACCTCAGCGCATGTTTTGCAGGCAGTGCACCTGGTACGGTCAATGCGGTGCGGCTTTTTTATCGTGCCCTGCACCGCTCCTACGGGACAGACTGCCCGACATTTGCCACAGCCGATACAGACCGTTGGGTTGATAGAAACTCGGATAAGGGCTCGACAGACTCCTGCCGGACATTGGCGCTTTGAGATGTGCGCTTCATACTCTACCCGGAAATAGCGCAGTGTGCTCAGAACAGGGTTTGCAGCGGTTCTGCCAAGCCCGCACAGCGATGCTGCTTTCAGTGCCTCAGCAACGGCATACAGGGTAGTCAAATCAGCTTTTGTCGCCATGCCGTTTGTGATTTTTTTCAGTATGGAAAATGCTACTGCGGTCCCCTCCCTGCAGGGCAGACATTTGCCACAGGATTCGTTCATCAAAAACTCCATAAAGTACTTTGCCAGATCAACCATGCAGGTGCTTTCATCCAGCACAATCATGCCGCCTGACCCCATGATCGAACCTGCGGCAGCAAGACGTTCATAGGTAACCGGCAGATGCATACGCCGCGCAGGGATGCACCCGCCTGAAGGACCGCCGGTCTGGATAGCTTTAATTCGGTGATTATCACCAGCACCGCCACCAATTTCCTGCACGATGTCCCTGAGCGAAATACCAAGCGGTACTTCGATGAGTCCGACGTTCTTCACCGACCCGACCAGAGAAAAAATTTTGGTACCGGTATTGCCGCTGGTACCGATGCGCGCAAACCACCTGCCTCCCCGTGCGATAATGACCGGGATGGTTGCCAGCGTTTCCACATTATTGATGCAGGTCGGCTTACCGTGCAGACCCTGCTCAACCGGGTAGGGCGGACGCGGTATCGGTTCACCCACGGTGCCTTCAAGTGAAGCGATCAAAGCTGTTTCCTCGCCGCAGACAAATGCGCCGGCACCTTGCACAACCCTGACCGTAAAACGATACGAGGTGCCTAAAATCCTGCTGCCAAGCAGTCCGCTCCGTTTGAGCAGGTTAACCGCACGGGTGATAGTGTGCACTGCACGGGGATATTCCTGCCGTACGTAAACGATGCCTTCGGATGCGCCGATTGCATAACCGGCAATGATCATCCCCTCAAGAACGCTGAAGGGATCACCTTCAAGGATGCTGCGATCCATGTATGCCCCCGGATCACCTTCATCAGCGTTACAGATAATATATTTCTTTGTGGCATGAGCATTACGTGCTGCCTGCCATTTCAGACCGGTAGGAAATCCGGCACCGCCGCGACCACGAAGCCCCGATGCACTGATTTCTTTGATTACCGCTTCAGGGGTGCACTTGGTGAGGGCTGTGCAGAGGGCACTGAAGCCACCTCGGGCACAGTACTGTTCAAGGCTCAGAGGGTCTATGATACCGCAGTTGCGGAGTACCACCCGTTTCTGGTGACGAAACAAAGGAAGTGACTCAATCGCTGGCACGTGTATCGCACATCGGTGCCTGCCTTTTGCATAGACGGTTGGGGATCCGGTCAGGATGTTATCATCGCCATCAGTACGGTAGAGCACTTTTTCATGGGGAAGGGTAGCGTTCTGCACGCAGGCTAGTAGAGAAGGCACCTCATGAGGGGTTATCATGCCAAAGGTTATTTTGGGTTTTCCCGGCAATTGAAGGGTGACAAGCGGCTCTTTGCTACACCAGCCTGCACAGCCTACAGCATCAAGCTGCACACTCATGCCGCTACGGCGAATAGAGCGTTGCAACGCCGTGTAAACCTCCCGGGCACCACGCGCACATCCGCAGGTAGCACAGCCGACGGTGATTCGAGGGACTCGAGGCATGAGCATCTGTTCGCCACGTTGCCGTAGTCGCTCAATATTACGAGGTGTTCTCACGAGCTGTCTCATCGGTACTGCTCCAGAATTGACGTGACCTGTTGACGCGACACGTTGGCATATACGGTGTTATTGACTTTAACCACCGGCGCAAGCGCGCAGCAGCCAAGGCATCTAACCGTATGTATGCTGAACGAGCCATCGCTGCTGGTTTGCCCCGGCTCGAGGTGCAGGACCTCCCGTATGCGTTCTGTTACTGTGGTACTTCCACGCACATGGCAGGCAGTGCCATGGCAGATTTCGATGCGGTATCTGCCGTGCGGGGTGAAGCTGAAGCCGGAATAGAACGAGGCAACTGCATAGATCCGGGCAGTGGAAATTTTTAGTTGACCTGCGACATAGCGAAGCACCTCTTCAGGAAGATACCCGTACTGAGTCTGGATATCCTGAAGAAGTGCAATGAGACGTTCAGGTGCAGCACGGTATCTGGTCAGTATCTGGTCAATAAGGTGCGTGTCTTGTGGTGTCATGGGTCAGTCCTGTTTACTTTTGAATCCTGTGTCTCCTGTACTGTTTCACTGGTGAGCAACTGTTGGTATGCGTCAACATGGTGCTGCACTGCAGCAACCGTATCCTGGTGCACCGAGAGAAACGCATGGTGCATTTTCAGATAGTGCTCAACAGGTTGTCGAGGTTTGGATGTTTGCAAAATCATGCGACCATGAGAAAGCGTGTAGAGCGGGAAAAAACCAGTCTGCACCGCACGTCGCAGCGCTTGCCGTGCCTGTGCTGCCGGATAACGGCAACCGGTGGGGCAGCTTGCAAGGATACCAAGAAACGAAGCGCCGGGGCTCTCAAGCATCTGTTCAACTTTTGCGATCAGGTCAAAGGGATGTGCGGCTGTTGCTGTTGCCATAAAGGGAAGTCCCATACGCCGCACGGTTTCGAGCAGTCCATAGAAGTACTCAATCCGATCAAGAAAATGTTTTGTTTCATCAGGATGCACTGAGGTGCTGTGCTGCTGCCCGTGGCGTTCAATGCCTGCTTCATTAAACAGACAGACAATACGGAGTTTTTTTCGAGCACTCGCAGCGTTTTGCAGCAGCGGCAAAAGGTCTTTAGCTGTCCCTGACTCAGCAGCGATGAGCGTTGGGTTTTTGAAGGGCTTATGGCGACGGTCAGAGATAGAGCGCTGGTTTTTTCCAAAAATATTCCACAGTGCCTGCGGCAAGGCTGCGACCTGTACTGCGGGCACAACAGCACCATAGGGAAATCGGTAGTGATGACCGATCGCTTTGCTGATCAGCCGGATAGCCAGCGCTTGGCCACAGCCCGGGCATGACCTGCCTTCCGGCAAAAATGAATCGTGCACCGGAAGTATTTTAGGCGCAAATGCAATGCAGCGGTCCATGAAAAGGCTAAATTAAAGGTTCAAGGTTCAAGGTTCAAGGTTCAAAGTTCAATGTCCGGGGACCATGGTAATTGCACTATTAGGACACTCAACGGCACAGATACCGCAGCCTTTGCACTGCTGCGGTTCCATTTCATAATACCCGTCATGACGCAGTGTCACTGCGCCGTCGGGGCAACAGAGAAAGCAGATACCGCACTGGAAGCATCGTTCTGTGTCCCATACCGGATGCTGTTCCCGCCAGAGACTTGCACAATAGGCGGGCGCTGGTATGGAGCTCCCTATGCCTGCTGCAGCAAGAATTTCTCTAAGGTTTTTTTTCACCATCGTACTGTCCGCCTGTACCGCAGGTCAGTCATTCCTGCCGACAAGGTACTCACCCTCAAATCCAACAGCTTCGATATACAGACCCTTGACCCCGGCATAACCGTCGTAAACTTCGCCAAGCACCTCAATCTCTCTGCCGACCATGGGCACCAACGTCGCCCAGGTAAAGGTATTAGTTTTTTTCTGTTCTTCGGTTAATACCCGTTCAAACCGGTAGGCACCAAGGCTCTGTGACACGGCAACTCCCTTTTTCACCGTAGGATAATAAAGGGTACCATCCTTGGAGAGCAAGAAAACCTTGCTGTTGCGCTCGGCGCTTTGCCGGGCGGCTTTTAGTTCATCAGCGGTGTAGGGTTGTCCCCAGGGACGCTGGTGCGGTGCGGTTGTTCCGTTGAACAGAGAGTTGCCTTCAACCAGCACGCCTTTGATTGTTTTGCCTTCGCGAGAGGCTTCAAAAAAGCGCTTTTCAAGGTCGAGAAGTCGTTCAGCGCGTTTTTCCTTGAGTGACTTTTCCTGAGCACTCGCACCTCCTGACAGCACGAGGGCAAGCAAACAGAAGAGTGAAAAGGCTTTAAGGTTCATGGGAGCCTCCTTTAGGTTATGTCGTGTGTTTCAATCATACCAAGTTTTCTTTTGCGCAGGTCTCTGACAATCAGCCATGTTGATATGGCAAAACCACCGATGATTACAGACATGATTGGCCAGTTAATATGAACCCATGGCTCTTTCAGCATCCCCCACTTAGCCAGTATCTCGACATCGTTCCAGAGGATGGTCACGGTTGGTATGGCGTATCGAAGGTTTGCTCCAAAGCGGTCATACCCTAGTAATTTGTAGGTCAGATAGAAGAAGACTGAAAACGAGGCGAAAAAAAGTAGATAGGTAAACCATGAATACACGCCCAACAGTTCTTCATCATACGCGAGCATCAGCAGGATATAAAAACACCACGTAACCATGATATACTCAAAAAAGGTGCGGGGTCCATAGTTGTAGACTTTGCCGGTGGCAACCGGACCGCGCATCAGACGAAAGGTGCGCCTGAGGAAAAAGATGAAGTTGCACCGAACGCTTTCCTGAAACAAGAGGTAGGTGAATACCATCACAAACATCATGTAGGTCCAGGTCATCATCCGGTATTCCGGGTAACTACCGTTCCAAGTGTAGGTGACGCCTAAGCGGCTTGCCCCGTACATCAGACTATATTCCCACGCAAACCAGACTGATAAACCCGCGAGGCAGCCAATAAAACTTTGCCAGCCGTCTGAAGAGAAAAAACGGGTCAGATAGAGCACCACTAACCCGACGATGGCGCATCCCCATGCAAAGTCGTACTTGATTGCCGGGTTGTATTTTTCAATCAGCACCATCACAATATGTCCGATGGCAGACAAGCCGAAAATCCATACCAGCGATACAGCAGTGTAAAATATGGATTTAAGCGTTATGGGTTTGTTGAGAGCCACGACGATTTCCTCCTCTGTCTCAAAGATGTTTTTGTATGGTTGTACGAGGCACCGGCATTTTTGCCTTTTAACGCTTCAGGAGTTGTTCCTTTGCTTTTGCCAGAGTCATAGCAACGTTTTCTATGGAGCGAACAAATGTATAAATTTCCTCATCAGAAAGTTCGCTCAAGAACTTTTCAAGCTCACGGCGCCGCACTTTCATGACGTAGTCAACGATTTTCTTGCCCTGCGGTGACAGTCGCACCCGTACCACCCGGCGGTCAGTGCTGTCGCGATGACGCTCGATAAAACCGCTGTGCAGGAGGCGGTCAATCATGCTGGTCATGGTCGAGACTGAAACCCCGTGGGTTTTGCTGAGCTCGGTCATGGTGTAGTAACTTTTTCCATAAAAGCTGACCAGTACTTTGACCTGTGCGCTGGTGAGGTCTAACTTTAAAAGTTGCATCGGGTTGATGCTCTTGGATATCTCGTTATACGCAGTAAGGATTCTTTTCAGGATCTCTTTGCCTGTGGTTCCTTGTTTATCAAGTTTCATACCTCCCGCTCCTTTCCTCAAAAAGTTTTTTTGCTTCCTTCACGGGGTTTTTATTGCAGCCGCTATGACATCTGAGGGAAACTGGGTCATTGTTGCGGCAAGCTGCTGGGCAATGTCGGGTCTGCTTTGCATAATTTGAGAGAGCAACCCTTGCAGCCGGTTGCCGAGCAGCCCAACAGCAGTGTAGGGATTAAATGTCGGTGGAAACGGCTCAGTACCCATAACGTCAAACAGGTAGTCAATGATGTCAGGGCGTGCAAACATGTAGGCAAGACCAAAGATAGAGAGGTAGTCCTGATAGTTATACTGTTTAATGTAGGTGTTGAGCCACCAGTCTTCATACTGGGCGATTGCCCGCGGGAGAATCCCCAGGTGTTGCTCTTTCAGAGCTGCTGCAAGGGCAAGCCCGCCTTTCCATCCAGTAATCATGGCACCGAGGCATTCAAGTTCCTGACAGGCACCAGCATCGCCAACAATCAAAACATTGTTTCTAAACGGACGCTGGACCGGGGAGTAGATGTACTCGACTGCTGCAAACTGCCGTGTCTGCTCAGCGCCCCTGAACCATGCAGCATAGCGTTCATCACGTGTGATAATTTGGTAAGCATGCCCAAGATCAACTGAAGGCTCAAGCGTGAGCAGAATAAAATTCCACTCGTCGCCATCAGGTCGTGGCAGCAGGAAAAGATATACGGGTTTTTCTTCGATAAACGCGACTGCGGTGATAATGCTGTCAGGGTAGGGTGCATGAAACCCTTTCAGGAAAAATGACCGTACGTGCAAGGTTGCGATATGCCGACGGTTGTTGTTATAGCCGAGCTGGTGCACCACACGAGAATTCGCGCCGTCGGCTGCAATCAGACACGTGCTGACAAACTGTCTGCTCCCTGCCTGCACCAAAATCATACCAGGACCAAGCTGCATATCAGTGAATTCAGTCTCAGGGAAAAACTCCACACGGTCACGAGGCAGATCTTCAATCAGGCAGCGCAGCATTGTTTCCTTATCATAGGACAAGGCGATCGGTGCACCCTGCGGGGGGGTATATCCAAACTGCATCTTTTTCATGCCCGGGGAAAACATATGCCATGTCGAAAGTTTTTTTACGTGCCCGGCATAGGGAAACGAGAGCCCTGAGAGCGGAAAACAGAAGCGCTTGTCTTTTTCATTGTAGTGAAAAATATCGCCAAAAAAATATTCGTTTGGCGGCAGGAGTGATTGTCCGCAGGCGCGCACGATCTCAGAAAGATTTTTTTTGCGCTCGAGTACGGCAACATCAAAACCATTTTCAGCAAGCGCTTTGGCGGCAAGCAGCCCCGCTGGACCTGCGCCGACAATCACGACATCATATCGTTCTTTCATACCGTATCTCCTCTTTTTTGACTTGTTGTTTTAGTCCTCAGCATCCTGTGCGCACTGCTCACACGCCTTTGTGGTTTTGCTCAGAATTTCTGCAAGAGGCAGCGACATACGGCTGAGTTTTTGAACAAGTGCCGGACGTTCTGTTGATAACGGTGGTATGAGGCGCTGTACCACGCTTCCCAGATGCGCAACCGCAGTATAGGGGTTCCAGCACGGTGGCAGCGGCTGCTCCGTCCGGGTGCACAGATAGTGCAGGTCATCTTCACGATCAATGACATAGGGCAGGGCAAAGTTCATCATATAGGTTTCATGCGGACAAGCAGTAACGTACGTTTCCTGCCACCACCGCACGTATGCTGCAAGCGCCTGTGCAGGAATGACACCGCGTTCTTCCCGCACGGCAGCAGCGACCGCACATCCTGCTTTCCATCCACTCAGCATGGCGCCGGTATTCTCAAGTTCTTGGCAGGCGCCGGCATCACCTGCAAGCACGACACGGTTTTTATACGGCTCGCGAACGGGCGAGAAAATGCGCTGCGCCGAACCAAACGAGGCTATCTCGCGTGATCCTTGAAACCAATCTGCGAAGAACGGATTCTCTTGCATAAAGTACCGGGCAACGGCAGAACAGTCAGTACGCGGGTCAAGTGTGAGAAAGGCAACGGTGTGCTGCCCGGGGTATGGTCGGGGAAAGAGAAACATAAATCCGGGTGCCGGAGGGGTATAGGTGATGCTTGAGATGAGAATATCAGGCTCAGGTACCCGGAGGTTTTCTCTATACCCGCCGATACTCAGCAGGTAACAGTAGAAGGTGCGGTCAGTATTAAAACCGCACAGGCGCGCAATGCGGGAATTGGTACCATCGGCAGCGATGAGATATGAGGCTTGGAGTGTTGTGGTGGCTGAAGCAACCGTGACCTTTGACGGTTCTGGTACAACGCTGGTGACGTCACATCCGGCAATAACGTCAACACCGGCAGCCGTAGCTTCACGGAGCAGACAGGTGAGCAACACATTTTTGTCAATTGCAATGCCCACGGCTCCGCTGTCGCCGTGCTGCCGCGTTTCCTGTGGAATGCCAAACCTGATGCAGGCGCCGCTCGGAGAGTAAATATGCCACGCATATAAGTTTTGTGCAGGTCCATCATACGGGAAAGAAATACCGCTTGTGATAAAGCCAATACGCTGTTGTGCCCGGTTGCAGTAGACCAGGTCATTAAAGTAATACTCATTGGCTGATACCAAGGTCTGACCGCACAGCCGATCCATCTGACCGATTGCAGGTTTGCGTTCAAGAAGCGCGACACGAAGCCCTACGCGACCTGCGGCAATCGCTGCAAGGAGACCTGCAGGACCTGCACCGACAACAATGAGATCATAGGTCTTCATGCGGTGTTACCCTTGTTAGGTATTCGGAAATCCAGTTGAGATAAATCCTCGCATCTGGTGTCTGATTGGCAGCGTACTTGCTTTTTGCATCATGGTGATGATTTCAGGACGTTCCTGCTGTATCTGTCCGATCTTGCTCATAATGGAAGCGTTGACCCCTTTGAATAGATTATAGGGATTGAGAGAGCAGGGGAGTACGTCCGTGACCAGTTTGTAGAGGTAATTTGCCCGGTCTTCACCTACCAGTGTTGAACTCAAGAGCTGCAAAAACTCAGTATAATCCATTGCGTTCGGAAAATGTTCGTACCACCACCTGCTATAGCTCTGTACCCCTTCCGCAGTGGGCTTGTGCTCGCGCAGTGCTTCAGCAATGGCATAGGCAGCTTTCAGACCGCACATCATCGAGCCAGTGCATTCAGCCTCAACAGTCCAACCCGCATCACCGGCGATCAGCACATTGTCTTTGAACGGGACTGGTGCTGGCGACCAGATGTTTGCAACATGCGCCTGCATGCGTCGTACCTCTGGTCGAGGGAACCATGGCGAAAAGGGGCTTGAGGAAATAAAGCGATCAAGCTCATCCTTGTAGGAGATTGCAGGGTGTGACGGCCCGCCGACATAGACCCAGAACTCATCTTCGTCAAACGGGCTCGGCTCAATCCAGATCATAATCGGGTACTGCGTTTCTTTATGAAACAGCATAGGGTAATTGATCGCCTCAGGGTAGGGCAGATCCAGCCCAGTCATGTAATAGCTCACACCCATCAGGGTTCCATAAAATGAGCGGTCTTTATTAAGACCGAGTAGCTTCACCAGCCGCGAGTTGATGCCGTCAGCAGCTATGATGAAGATACCGGCATAGGTTGCGCCTTCTGCGGTGGTAAGATAATTGATATCACCCTGGCGTCGAAAACCGATGACGTTTGCACCGGTGACCACCTGGACGCCTGCTTTCTGGGCATCGGCAAGGAGATGCTCGAGCAGATGGTGCTTGCTGTAGGTCACCGAGAGTCGGGCTTTGGGACCACGTTGCCGATTCACCTCATAGCTGCCAAGACGTATGATGTGCTGTGCATCAGAGGTGTATAGGTGCCATGCGTAGAAATTTTTGTACGGTCCGTCGTAGGGCAGGGAGAACCCCGTCACCGGGAAGACAAGCCGTTTTGATTCCTCATTAAAATACATGCGTTCGCCAAAATAGTAGTCATCTTCAATCGCAAACATGGTTGCGCATGATCGCTGGATTGTGGTGATCGAGTCTTTGCGCTCAAGCAGCGCAACGCTGAGCCCGTTTTCGCCTGCTACTTTTGCAGCCATCAGTCCTGCAGGTCCGGCACCAACGATCACAACATCATAAGTCTTTGGCATAGCGGTAGCTCCTTTCACATGTAGTACTGAGTGCTGAGTACTGAGTACTGAGTACTGAGTACTGAGTACTCAGTGTTTTTACTGGACACTCGGCACGGAGAATTTTTAGACAATTTTAAATCCCCATGAAATCCGCTTTTTCAGGTCTTCATCCATGTTTTCCCGCACCTTGATCATCCGTTCCATGGTATCGGGTCGTTCTTCGTAAATTCTGGTCATCAAATCGCCATACACTCTGCCGATGTGGTTGACGACCTTGAAGATATCAAGCGTCTGTGGAAACGACTCCTGGGGAAGACTTGCCAAGTAATCAATGTCATCAGGTGTAAGATACTGGGTAAAGTCTCTACCACCTTGTTTGCGTTTACCAAACGGCCCAAAATAGTGCCGGGCATACCAGTCAAGATATTCCCTGACCGCTTCTTCTCCGGTCACTCCCTTGTTGAAGGATTCAACAATGACTGTGGCAGCTTTATATCCTGAACACAGTGCGCCCACATTGCTCATTTCCCTGCGCCAGCAGGCATCACCGATGAGCAGGACATTCTCGCGAAAGGGTTGCTCGATCGGGCTTAACAGTGACACCACGCAGGCGGTACGGTGTTCCAGCACTTTGCTCGAGCGGTACCATGCTGAGAACGTTGGTGTTTCGGAGATAAAATAGCGGAGCAGCTCAGGCGGTTTTTCATCCCGGCGCATGGTGGATGCGTAAATATGATAGCAGTCACGGTCTGCGAGCGGTATCATTGAAAAAATACCGCGAGGGGTAATCATGAACAAAAACCCGTCAGGGTCAGGGCAGGTCGTCCCCTGAATGGAGAGTGAGGTGTCCCGTGAGGTTCCGTAAAATTCACGCTCTTTATTAAACTTCAGTACGCGGGCGATGCGGGAATTGATGCCATCGGCAGCAAACACCATGGGTGCTGAGAATTCACGGTTGTCCTCACAGACAACAACGGCATGTGCCCCCGCGTTTTTTACTGAGCAGACGTTGGCATTGGGAACTACCGTAACGCCGTGGTGCTCGGTTTCTGTCAGGAGTTGCTGCAGGAGCAGTTCTTTGCTGATTGAAACGCCCAACCGGTTCTTTTGGGGATTTTTCCGCAGCTCTGCGAAGTTCCCAAACTCAAGTCGTTTGCCGCCGGGTGAGTAAATATGAAAACCGAACACGTTTTGAAACGGGCCGTCATAGGGAATGGTCCACCCCATGGTGGTGCAGGCAATGAGCTGTTTGTCTTCGTCGAACGTGACGATCTGGTCATAGGTCGGTTCATTGAGGTTGAGTACACCACCGCACGAGCGGTGAATTTTGGGGATGTCTTTTTTACGTTCCAGAAGCACAACCTTCATGCCTGCTGCGCCAGCAGTGCGGGCTGCCATAAGTCCTGCCGGTCCTGCACCGACAATGACAAGGTCATAGGTGGTTCTCATGTGCTTTTCCTCCTGAGGGTGCGTACCTGCTTAGTGGCACGAGATGGTGTCCTTTTTGTGGCTGCATGTGCTGAACCCAAAATCTGGGCGCCTTCAGAGCGGAAGGCTTTTGCCAGAATTGCGCAGATGTTTTCAAGACTGTGCAATAATTTTTTTCTCTCTGCAGGGTTGATGCGCTCAAAAATTGACCGTGCGATGTGCTGCCGCTGCTTGAGAAAATCACTGCGAATTTTTTTCCCTTTCTCGGTTAGCCAGACATTAACTTTGCGGCGGTCATGTGTATCGCGTTCACGCTCGACAATACCGTCGTTGACTAAGCTGTCAACCATGATGGTCATCGTTGGCATTTTAACGCCAATACTGGTAGCGAGTTCTCGCATGGTTAAGCTGTCCCGGTCCCGGAACGCGTACAGGGTGCGTATTTGAGAAAGCTTCAAATCGGTTCCGAGTGCGGGGGTTGAGCTGATAATTTTTCCGGTGTAGATGCGCCCGAATTCTCGAAGGACGGTTAGATATTCAATAAATTTCTTTTCCATCACCACTATCCTGTGCTGAGCACGTAGGGATGTCGCTCAGCGGTTACCACGCAGGAAAACCAAGCCGTGTTGCCGGCTTCATCAGTGCTACGGACGTTTCAGGATTGAAACGCTCAAGTTTGCGGGCAAGTACCGGCTGTTCCCGTTGTATCCGCTTCAGGTGCGGCTGGAGCCCCTGCATAATGTGTCCTGCCAAGTTAAAGGGATTGAGCGACCACGGAAGCTTTTCCTGAATCAGTGCATGGAGATAATTCAGCTCATCCTCGGTAAAAAGCTTGAAAAAAACAGCGTAACAGAGAAAAGCCTTGTAGTCGTGAGTTTCAGACCAATTGCGCTTCCACCAGGTGATGTAATTCATTACGCCGCTGCGGTCAGGCAGCCCCCGGTGAAGCGCTTCTGCCACGGCAAGGGCTGCACGGTGACCAGAGAGCAGGGCGCCGGTGTTTTCAGCTTCTGCAAACCAGCAGCTATCGCCCACAAACAGCACATTGTCCTTGAACGGTTCAGGTGCCGGGCTCCAGGCTGAGATAACGGCGCTGCGCTTATGGGTAATTTCAACATTGTGAAACCAGTGGCTGAAAGCGCTGCGCCGGGTAAAAAAGTCAAGTTTTTCGTCTCCACCGATATACAGCCAGTACTCGTCGTCGCGATACACGCTCGGGAGCATGCAAAAATGCACTAGCCCAAGACCAGCGTCATCATAGGCATTGCCCATGCAGATGACCTCTGAGCGTTCAAACCGAACGCCGGTTATATAGTAGCTCACTGAGCCTGCGGTGAACAAAAACGTGCGCAGACGGTTCAAACCGGTCAGACGTGCCAGCCGCGAGTTGATGCCATCAGCAGCGATACAAAAGGTGCCGGCAAGTCGGTCTCCCTCAGCAGTGCGAACCTCAACCTTTGCCGGCGCAGTACTGACTGAGGTTACATTCCGCTCCAGGAAAAAGTCTACGCCTGCCTTTCTCCCTTCCTCACATAGCCCCCGCAAAAGCAAGTGTTTATCAAAAACACAGGCAGCACTGCCGCTATCCGAAGCGTTCTTTTCGTAGTCGCCGATTTCTATGCGGTCATGGGCATTGGGCGCGATGAAATGGCAGGCATAGAACTTTCGGTATGTTCCGGCATAGTTCACGGAAAAATTATTGACCGGGAAAATCCATTTTTTAGTGCGCTCACAAAAGTACATGTGCTCGTTGTAGAACGAGTCCATGTTCATGAGAAACATCTGGGCACAGGATCGCTGCACTTTGGCAGGATCACTTTTCCGCTCCAGCAGTGCAACCCGTAAACCAGCCTGGGCAGCTGTTTTTGCCGCTTCAAGACCTGAGGTTCCACCGCCGACGATGATGATGTCGTATTTCCTCATACGCACTGCACTGTGCATCGGTTTAAGCTGGCACATCTGGTTTCACCTTACACGTTTGGGAATCCTGCCCGAGCTGCTGGACGAATAAGCTGCAGCACCAGTTCAGGTCTGAACAGAGAAATTTTTTTCGCCAGCGCAGGTCGCTCCTGCCGCACTCGGTCCATATGCGGACCGATTCCTTCCATGAGTCTGCTGTAGAGCTTGAACGGATTTAGTGTCCACGGCAGTTTTTGGGTGACTATGTGGTGCAGGTAGTTGTATTCATCTTCAGTGAACATACGGTTGAACAGCGGATAGCACAGAAAATCCCGATAATCGTGGGTTGCGAGCCACGTTTCCTGCCACCAACGGATATAGTTCATCACCCCCTGACGATTCGGCATACCGCGGTGGAGGGCTTCACAAATTGCATTGGCTGCTTTATGTCCTGAGAGCAGAGCACCAGTGTTTTCAGCTTCGGAAAACCAGCAACTATCGCCAACAAATACCACGTTGTCTTTAAAAGGCTCGCGGGCAGGGCTCCAGTTGTTGACGACATTGGCGCGAGTGTGCGTTATCTTAAGTCGCGGAAACCACCGTTTGAAATTGCTGCGCTGGGTGAGAAAGTCAAACTGCTCCTGACCACTGACAAAAAACCAGTACTCGTCATCGCGGTAAACGCTGGGAAGCAGGCAGAAGGGGACAGGGCCCAATTTTTCACTGTCCCAACTGATGCCCAGGAAGATCGCCTCAGAACGCTCAAATTCCACACCTATAACGTAGTGGCTGATTGACTTTCTGGTATTAATAAAGCGGCGTTCTTTATTGAGTCCGGTTATTTTTGCAATTCGTGAGTTAATGCCGTCTGCGGCAATGCAAAACGTGCCTTCAGCAAAATCGCCTTCAGCGGTTTTAACGGCAACACCCTGTGCGGTTCGCTGGAGGTAGGTGACGTTCCGCTCAAGAAAATAATCTACTCCGGCTTTTTTGCCTTCCTCAAATAATCCAGCCAGAAGCACACCTTTATCAAACACGGCTGCAGGTCTGCCGTTGCCGGAAGCGTTCAGTTCGTAATCACCGATTTCGATGCGATCAACAGCGTTGGGTGAGATAAAGTGGCAAGCGTAAAAATGGCGATATGGTCCTTTGTAGGTGACAGTAAAATTATTAACAGGAAATATCCATTTCTGCTGCTCTTTTGAGAAATACATCCATTCCTCATAGAAGGAGTCCATGTTCATCAGAAACATCTGAGCGCACGAGCGCTGTATTTTTGCCGGATCGCTTTTCCGCTCAAACAGTGCCACCCGCAAGCCGTTTTCAGCAGCAGTTTTTGCAGCCTCAAGCCCTGAGGTCCCACCACCAACAACGACCACATCATACTTCTTTGGCATATGCTCAGCTCCTTTCAGGTAAAAGATTTCAAAGTCAAGAGAGAACAGCTTCTTACCTCTCAGCGTTCACGGTGTACTTCAAAAGTCCGCTAGTCCGAACTCTTCCATATCGTACCGAAAGCCAGAAATAATATCCCATGACTCACCACCATTGGCTGTCTGTGCAACCGTTCCCCGAGCGCCAACGATATATCCGTTGCGCTCATCACAGAATGCTATCGAGCGCAGCCAAAATTTTGTTTTTATTGCTTCAGGCTGTTCTTTCCATGAGCGACCTCCATCGGTGCTCCGAAGGTACACGCCTTTGTTTCCAACAGCCCAGCCTTGAGTGCCCCGTACTACAAGCGAATAGATCGGTTTGTCAGTGCCAGAGGGAATGCGGCGCCATGTTGTGCCGCTGTCTTCAGTCAATAAAATCACGCCGTCCATGCCAGCAATCCAGCCATGCTGCGGATCGGTGAAAAAAAGTTCATACAGCGCGGGCAGCGGCTTCTCCCAGTCACTGTCCGTTGCCATTGCCTCAAGATCAGGGCAGGTGACCTGCTGCCATGTTGTTCCAGCATCACGGGTACTGAGTATGGTTCCAAACTCGCCGACAATCCAACCGGTCTGATTGTCCACAAAAAATATGTCATTGAAAATTTTGTCCTGTTGTTCACCCTGTGCTTTCCAGGTTTTGCCGCCGTCGGTTGTGTGGATGATTGTCCCAAATTCTCCAACAGCCCAGCCATGGGTGGTATCAAGAAAAAATAGATCAAGGAGGTCTTTGTCGGTGCCACTATGCTGTGGTCGCCAGGTTGCGCCAGCGTCGGTTGTGTGGATAATCGTACCTGCCATGCCCGCTGTCCAGCCGGTGGTGGGGGTAGGGAAACAGATGCTGCCCAAAAGCAGGGTATCAATGCCGGTCGTTTGCTTTGACCACGTTTTACCACCATCCGTACTTGTGCAGACGGTGCCATAATTGCCACAGATCCAGACGCGACCGTTCGCTGCGCAGGCAATATCGTGTACGTTTTCTGAGGTAATGAAGGTGAATTTTGGCATGGCGATCTTTGAGCGGTCAAATTTACCGCAGCCCTGCGCCACAAACGCCAACCCTACTATCCCGATGATGAGCTTTCGTATATCCATTATGAAGTCGCCCCTTGCCTTCTACAACCACCACAACCCTCTTTCGTGTGTGCAGCAAGCCGTACACGAAACGTCGCAGGGAATGAACATGATTTAGTATGACTTTTCCTGCAGTGCCCTTGTGGTAAATTGCTTCAGTGAAATTGGTTGACCGATTTCTTTAATTTCACGGTCACCCGGACTCCCGTGGTGCCGGATAAAATCAATCGTATGTTCAGTTGTCGGCATAACGGTTTTACCGCCACCAGCCGAGGGATATTCATCCTTGCACATTTCAAACAGTTTCCACAGCTCTCCTTGGCGGTTGTAGACTACTTTGAAGTTCATCTGCCACACTTCCGGGTCGAGGTACCAAATCTGTTTGCTGTAGATGTAGTTTGGATCTTTATTAACCACCTCGACCACCCAGTGATTGACGCGCTCGCGCTGCAAACCGTTCCAAAACCCTTGACCGGTAGCACGCTGCACGATTTTTGGTTTTTGATGCCGTGCGACAAGCAGATCAGCGCGTCCGATCGCTTTGTACGTATTGCGGGTCGGATGCGTGTACCAACCTTCCTGATCGTCATAAATCATGTCAGTTCCGTCAATCGTGTCGGTGCGCTGGCTTGTGGCATACCGTCTGATTCGGCGGAACATTGCGGTATAGACCCACAGGTCTTCTTCGCGTGCATCTTTGTAGCGAAGCTCGAGCATGGTTGTGTCCATGAAATCAGGGGGTGCCGTATGGCGCTGAAAAAATGACCGCGCGATACCACGAGGATTATCACTGTCAGGAATTTTTGGGATGGGTTCAACATCATAGCGACCGATCCACGAAAGTTCCCAGCGCAAATGCCCTGCTTCGCGTTCAAGGCGCGTTCTGCAGTCCACAACAGTTCCGCCGTGGAAGAGATAGTTGCTATCCCCGCGCGTGTATGAGTCAAAATTCCATGCCATCTCAATGCCGGTCTTCGGCTGCGGGAAAGGGAATCCAGCCACCTCACCGTACCCAACAAGGTTTTCAGAAGCATCAAGCTTTGCTTCAGGTGCATACTTCTTTGTCGCAGCAATAAGCCCCGGTGAGGGTTCATACGGTCGGTAAGCGACTATTTCAAACCACAGAGGTCCTGGCGAACCGACTGTTTCAGGGTTTTTCATCGCCCGGTACACTGCTTCGTGGAGAAACTCTTTGACTGAATCAACATTTTCAGAAGTTATTTTCTTGCCTACCCAGTTTTGTTCCCATGCTCGTAGCTTTGTCAGCTCGTCTGCCTGATAACACGGGGTCGGGAAGACGATTTCTGCGGCATATGAATACCCTGCAATGACGATTACTGCTGCAACCAGTAAAGAAACAATGCGTTTCATGTTAATCCTCCTTATTAAAATTCATAGCCAACGCGGAGATAGATAAAATCCTTGTTCTCTGCATATGCTTCAGAAGAGTCCCATGGGTTTTTAGCAAAAAAGTAGAGCCAGCCAAGTTCATAGCGCATATGTTTGCCTGGCTGATATTTCGTAGCAAATACCAGGTACCCCCAGTTGCGTGGATTATAGAGAAACCGAAAAACCGGAAATATCTCGTTATGCCTAAGGTTAAAACGGATAGTACCAGTGAAATTTGACTGGGTACGGTCGTTGTAGGCAAAGGTTCGGCGGATGCGGTTTACATTCCCCTGCCGCCACTGACCATACCATCCAAGGGTTGTTTCAATAACACCGCTTGACCCAAGCCAGTACTGCTCCTCCAGCCACCGCCACCGTACCGGACGGTCAAACGTAATGCCGACGTTCGCCTGGTTGCGGTCGGTGGTACCGGTGATAACTTTTGCATAGGAGGGGCTGGGGTCAATGTGATTGGGGAAGCATTTGTTTTCATCAAGCCCGATTTCATAGGCAAATTCGCCGCGCAGCACGCCTTTGAGCTGCGGGATAAAGGTCTGACCGCTAAGCCCTATGGCATCAAAGTATTTATAGCGCCAAAATCTCTTGTGCGGAGCATGGGGAATGTTTTGGGCCCCGAACACACGACTTACGGCAAGATAATTCAAATAGCCGTTCAATGTCTCAGGATTGAGATTCAGGGTTGAGGGATAGCCCAGCGTTTCACGTCGTGCGACCGGTGTGGTGTTCATGCCGTGGTACCAGCTTATGGTCCAGTCCACCAGATAGCTTGTTCTCAGCAGGGGGATGTCAGAGGTTCCACGGATCCTCAATGCATAGGTTGAATTGCCAAGGTTCCACGCTGGCTGGTCTCTGCGGAACATGTCGTCAATGGCAGCGTTTTGTCCATAGGCACGGGGTCTGAGGTTTACCGGTCCTTGTGGTCCCGGGTTGCTCCCTAAACTGGTACCGTCAAGCGGGGTGCGCACACGCTGAAAATCACCCGGAATCCAGATTGCCTCAAAGACCAAATTGCCGGGAAGATTTGATGTATAAAACCCCCGGAGCATCCACAGTCCCAGCTTCATTTCATCCCAAGGGTCAATGCCCGGGGTTGTGTAACGGAGGTCAAGCGGATTGACACGGTCAACGGTGCGAACCATCTCGACCTCGCTCCAAAAAACAAGTTGCTTGCCGAGGCGAATGTTCCACGGGCCATGATAGAAATCAGCGTAGAGTTCATTAATCCAGTCATCAGCCCGTTCATACGGTCCTTGATACCGGTGCCGGGCACGTGATGATATCGAGCGTCGGTACTCGCCGTCAAAATCAGGAACCGCTTCATGCCACCACTGAAAAAAACCAAACAGGTTGAGGTTTGTTTGCTGGCTTTGTATCGCAGTATACAGCAGCTCGAGCGTCCCCTTGGTTTTCATTAAACCAAAACGTGTGTTGCGATACTGGCGGTCTTCTTTTTTGACCGCTGTCAAATAGGTGCTTGATTCATACAGCGTTCCCTTAACCCTCAGCTTATCATCAAGCAGCATCAGTGATCCGAAGCAAAAGCGGGGCATGAGCAGCACCGCAAGTCCGATCAACCCTATGCAGGTTGCAAAAAAAATTTTTCTGTCCATGTCTTTCTCCCCCCATACAAGCGTTGCAGCAGGTCACCACATACTCTTTTTTACGATTCTCTGAAAATTGTGGTGTGTCCTTGTGCCACTATATGTAAAGCGCTCGCGGCGCGTATTAGACTTTTTGAACCACCCGTTTTGGCTTTATGAGACAGACAAGCGTTGGGACCAAAAACAGAGCGCCTAGCATATTCAAAAACAGCAGAATCGCCAGCAGCAGTCCCATTTCTGCCTGAAATTTGAGCGCTGAAAAGACCCACAGCAAAAGCCCGATGGTCAGTGTGGTTGCTATCTGAACGATTGATTTGCCATTCGTGCGCAGCGTCTGATAGACTGCTTCGTGCAGGGTGTTGCCGTGCTGTTTTTCCTCGATAAGTCTGCTCATGAAATAAATACCGTAGTCAACGCCCAGACCGATTCCTACCGACGAGACGGGATAGGTGTTGACGGTCAATCCAATATGATACGCAGCCATCAGGGCAAACGTAATGATATTGGAAATCGCCAACGGTATGGTGAGGATGAGTCCCACGGTGACTGATCTAAAATTGATTGCGCAGAAGAGGAAAATACTGCTGAGCGCAAAAATAAGGTTCCAAATCTGTGCATCAGCAATGACTTCACGCACTGCTGCCTGCACCCCAACAGCACCACCCGCAAGGAGATATTTCCCTCCGGAGGGTCCGGGTGTCGTTTTCAGATATGCCTGAATATGATCAATAATAGACTCAACGGTTTTTGGCATCTTATCGCGGCAGTAGACAACGATGTTTGCATATTTGTCCTGCATATCAACATACCGGTCCCAGGTGCCCGGTTCACCAGCATACAGCAGCCGTCGGCAGATGAAACTGAGCACTCTGTCTTCTTTGGGCAGATGGCACCACTGCGGATCATCCTCATTTGAAGACATCAAAAACCCTGGAAGGTTGTTGACAATAGAATAGGTGAACATCACCCGGTCGTGACGGGCAAGATAGCGCTGGAAGCGGTCCATTTCGCGCAGCGTTGAGCCCTTCGTAATAAAGCCACCCTCCTGACCTTCAACAATGACGTACAATGGGTTGAGCAAGGGCATGCTGAAGGTTATGCGAAAAGCATCCTTATTATAGCGGTGAAACGGCCAGAGTATTGATGAGCCGGGCATAAAGTCGCCGACCTGAATGCGCTGGGCGTATATGATCCCTGCCGCGACAATCAGGACCGTTATGGCAAGTACATACCACTTTCCCCGTGCGGGAATCCACCGACCGATTGCACCCAGAAATTTTGTCCGGTAATCTTCTTGGGTTACGGCAAGCTGTGCTGCCATATATCGTCGCATCCGCGCTGTGGTGGGGAGACATGCAAGCATGAGCGGTGTAAATACCACTGACAGCACGACCGTTGCAACCGACCAAAAGCTGCAGGCAATAGCGATATTGACCAGTACCGGTATTGTGGCAATTGCAACCAGAGCAATGCCCAGAGCATCGGTTATAATGCTCGTCAGACCGGGGAAAAACATGCTCTCGATTGTTATAACCGAAGCAGTTTTGCTGTCGCCGGTGCGCTCGAACTCCTCAAGATAGCGGCTGATGAGCTGCATGGAATGCCGTGCTGTCATGAGTGCTATCAGAAATGGGAGCACCAACACCAGCGGATCGAAATTGAATTTCATGAGCGACATAAACCCAAGTCCCCAGACCGCACTGATTGCTGCTGAGAGAATCGGCAGCAGCACCGCCCTAAAATTGCGGTAATAGATGTAGAGCATGACGATAATGCCGAGCACCGTGATGGCTAATACCATTAAAACTTGCAGGCTGTGGTGATAAATGTAGCCAAGGTGCATGGGTTCGCCAGCGATGTTGATAATGTGGTTATCGTCTTCGGTGTGAGAGCGAATAGCGCTCAACGCTTTAAAGATCGCCCGGTAATCGAGCTGCTCCTCAAAAAAATCAACCATGATCAAGGTCTTTTTGCTGTCGTAGGAGACATACTGACCGTAATAGCGGAGATTGCTGTAGATTTTATCCTTGAGCTCAAGCATCTCCTGCTCAGTGCGCGGCACCTTGGGGAACATCAGGGGGGTAATGGACAAGGTGCCTGAGGTAAACTTAAAATCTTTCATTTTTGAGGAGGCGATTGAGCGTATTTTGTAAGGATCAACACCGGGTATTTTTTCAACTTCGCGACTGATCCATTGTACTTTCTCAAGGGTCATGGGATTGAAAATATCGCCCTTGCGCACTTGCACCATGATGAGTACCTGATTGGCGCCCCCGAAGATGTTGCGGATCATGTTGTGAACTTTGATGAACGGATGTTTCTGGGGATAGAGATCGTTGAGGTCGGTCTTCATGGTGAGCTGTGAGACGATATACAAAAACCAGAGGGTTGCCAGAGCGATGATGATGAGCACAGCCACCCGTTGTTGCACGAGCCATTCAGCATAACGTCTCACGGCATATCTCCTCCCCTGAAGGGGCGCTGCAGGATGGGTTGGTAACGGAAATAATCACTGAGAACTATTGTATTTTTTTAAATCAAACTTTTTAGTTCTTAAAATATTCTATAAACAAGACTCTGTCAAGTTTTTTTTGGGGGGGGTCCGACGTGAAAAATGGGTGAGAGCTAAGGCGAGTACCCCGTGAGCGATGCGAGGTCACGTACGGGACAGGAAACGAGCACGAACAATACAGCCCAGCAATACCACTGCAGCAGTCGGGGCAATCCAAGCTGCTGTAGTATGGCTATGAGGAGTGATCCATCCGGTAAGGTCACGGGAGAGTATTCCGTAGAGTGCATCGGTTGCCATACCGAAGACTAGCGCCGCAACGGCGATAACTCCAACATAGACCAGTGCAATGCGTCTGCCCAACAGGGTCGCAACGATCATGATCGTTGCGATGTTGGTAGCTGGTCCTGCAAGAAGAAATACCAACGCAGCACCGGGGCTGAGACCCTTGAGTGCAAGCGCTGCAACAATGGGGGTTGATGCCGTTGCACACACATACAACGGAATCCCTACGATGAGCATAACCAGCATTTGTTGCACGCCCGGCACGAGGTGCTGTTCAAGAAACCGAGGAGGAACAACATATGAAATGATTCCGGCAAGAACAACGCCAAAAAGGAGCGGAGGTCCTACATCAGCAAGGAGGTCTCGAAATGAAAATTGAAGTCCAGTTTTTATTCGTCCTCGCACCGTATGCTGAGTACAACAGGAACGGTGCTGCTTGGTTGTGTTTTGGCAGGAGCAGGTATCAGGGGCAGGTGGTGGGGTAACCAAAGATTTTTCTTCCGGCATGCAGGTTACAATGCTTCCCGCAGTCATGGCAGTGAGGAATGCAGCAACCGGTCTGATGATTGTTATCAGCGGGTCAAGCAATGCGTAGGTGACTGCGATCGAGTCAACTCCGGTTTCCGGCGTTGCGATGAGAAAGGCGGTGGTCGGACCAGTGCCTGCACCTTGCCGACGAAGCCCTATGGCGACTGGTATGACGCCGCATGAGCACAGTGGCAGTGGGATGCCAAGGAGCGCAGCTTTGATTACCGCACGGAAGGTATTTGACCCAAGATGGCGCACAACGAAGCTGTCAGACATAATACCTTTGAGGATGCCTGATACGCACAACCCTATAAGAAAATAGACAGAAAATGCATTGAGGATTTTCCAGCTTTCTATCAAAATACCTTCCACAATATCAAGCATAGTGCAATTACCTCTGGTTCAAAAATATAACCTAAAAATGAGCGATTGTTGCTTCCAGCGCATGCAGGTAATGGTGTTTTCGCTCATGCTCGGCAGGCATCCCTGCCTGCCTGCGCGGCATGCGGTACGATTCATCTTCCGGGTGAACCTATCGCACCGCATGAATCCGCTCACTACCATTGCCTGCATGCGTTTGCATGAATCAGCACCTGATATATTGTTCAATGCAGATATAAGATATTATTGCTTTGTCATCCCACTCAGCGTGATTCCTCGCAATAACTACAAGAAACCGTCGTCGCCGGTCCCGCAAAGCGGGACGTGGCGATCTCGACTTTAACCAGCACTATTTGCAACTACATCTTGTAGGTATCCATGAAAATGTCTGATGCGCCATATCTTATATTACCACATCTTCAATCCCCTTGCATTTTTATCGCTCAACCCCTAAGGTAACCATGATGTTTATGTATCGCGGGAGGCGAAAATGATCTATATAGGCACCAGCGGGTTTTCTTTTGACGACTGGAGAGGGGACGTCTATCCAGCAACGCTCAAAAAATCTGAGTGGCTTGGGTTCTATGAACGTGAACTTGGCTTTTCTGCTCTTGAAATCAACATGACCTATTACCGTCTGCCATCCCCATCGGTTTTTGCAAGCATGTCACGCAGGACATCCACGACGTTTCAGTTTATTGTTAAAGCTCATAAAGACATGACGCATAACTTGCGCGATCAGGCAACCGGAAAACTGCGCGATACCATGCCGGTTTTTGAAAAATTCATTTCGTGTGTCGAGCCGCTCAGGCAGGAGGGAAAACTTGCCTGTGTGCTCCTGCAGTTTCCATATGCATTCACGCCAGTGCCTGAACATTGCGATTACCTCAATCGTGCCCGTGATATGCTTGCGCCGCTCCCCTTAGTAGTGGAGTTTAGAAATAGCCGATGGAACAATAATGCAACGATAGCATTGTTGCGAAACAGCGGCATTGGATATTGCGCGGTGGATGAGCCGCAGCTTCCGGGTCTAATGCCGTTTGTTCCGGTTTGCACCTCGACCATTGGCTATGTCAGACTTCATGGCAGGAACACGCAGTGGTTTCGTGCACCGGCGTCAGAGCGGTATAACTATCGGTATACGCATGAGGAACTGCGGGGATTTTGTGAGCCGATAAAGAAAATGGCATCAGTATCGCAGCAGATGTTTGTTTTTTTTAATAATTGTCATGCAGGTCACGCTGCACACAACGCACGTGAGCTTGCCCAGATGCTGCTGGAGAGCGGCTCACCACAGCAGATGCCAACAGATTAGGGATGTCGTGTTGCCTGAGCGTATGCAACGACCGCTTCCCATGCTGGATAGTCATCACTATGAATTTCACCACCAGCAGCATAGGCGTAAGGGGCTTGGTCATATACTGGTCGGTTCCATCGCACGGTCATGTGTGCAGAAACCGGATGCTACGTGCCGGGAAGCATGAGTGCAACACTGACTGTAGTGCCAAATTGAATTTTTTCCCGCAGAAGAAACCTGATGCCCTCGCTGCTTACATCGGTAACAAATGCTTCTTGAGGATGTCCGACCTCAGGCGTGACTGATGCGGTGAGTTTGACCTGATATCGTTGATGCTGTCTTCGCTCTTCCATGTTTAATCTTTCAAACAATTGATTGTTTTTTTGGCTCTTCAGACATTTTCATGGATACCTTCATGATATAAATTCAAACAATGTCGGTTAAAGCTAAGATTGCTACTCGCCCCGCTTCGCTTGCGGCTTTGGCTCACTCACTCGCAATGACGGATACCACTTTGTCATTGCGAGGCACGCAGTGCCGAAGCAATTTCGAGAGCCCATTTTATGAGATTGCTTCGCTAATGCTCGCAATGACAGACTGTTGCTGAGAATGCTTGGCATTGTTTGCGAATAAAGCTTTTGAGATTGCCGCGTCGTCTCGCAAAGCGGGACTCCTCGCAATGACAGTGAAGTGCTTGTCATTGCACTTCCTGCAGGATGGGACCCATCGCAATGACCCACAAGGAACTGCCATCGCGAGTCCCGCAAGGTGGGACGTGGCGATCTCAACTTTAACAAGATTTGTTTGCAACTACACCCTGTCTGTGCCCATGAGAATGTCTGATGCGCCTTATTTTTTAAAGATATTGAGCAGCAGTGTCAGTATGATGCTGATAATAATGCACGTCATAATGGGGATATACACCCTGACGTGCTGACCTTCATAACGGATATCTCCCGGAAGTCTAAACAAGGGGACAATCTGCGTAAGCAAGCCAAGAACGATGAGTATGACTCCTGTGATGATAAGTAGCTTACCCATCCTTGCACCTCCCTTGCTTTTATTATGATGCGAGCTCAATGTTCAGCGTTCCATAGAACGGGTCGGCAGTACAGAGTATAACAGAAACTACGGAACCATGAGTGAGTTTTTTATCCTTTTGCAGCACGAGTTCTGCTTCAAGCAGGTATTCTTTTAACAGCACGATGTAGCCACGACGAGTTGGTTCCAGCACTATTGCTTCAAGATTTTCGCCGATGTGTTTCTGCAGCAGTTTGAGCAGCCAATATTTTTTTCGTTCCTGCGCTACGAGCGCTGCACGGGTAAGTACGGGCTGGATGCTGTCGATCAGTTCGCGTAGTTGCTGGTGACTATAAAGCGGTCGGTTTTCCCGCACTAAGCTTGACAACTGACGCTGATTCACCAGGTCAATATATTTTCGCAGTGGTGAGGTCACGGTTGCGTAGCAGGGCAGCCCCAATGAGCCATGAACACCGGGGTTGACCGATAGGTACACACGATTAAGCTTCCGCCTCAGCTGATAGAGCGCTGCCAGTGACTCTTGGTGCGAACGGTCAGGTGCCTGAGGGAGCGGAGCCTGACGCCGGAAAATTGCAGGACATTTTTTCTCTTGCAACTCACGTGCTGCACAATAGTTTGCAAGGATCATGCATTCAGAGACAAGCACCTGACTTGGAGTTTCTTTATCGCGCAGCCGGGTTGATATTTTTTTAGCGCCATTTACCCGTATTTGAAGTTCCGGCACCGGCAACATGATTGCGCCTGACGCCAGTCGCTGCCTGCGGAATGCACTGGCAAGTCTATACAGACAACCAAGTTCGCCATCCTCACGAAGAGCAGTATCAACATCATCGTAGCTGAGCCGACGGCTGACGTTGATGACGCTGGGAAGGCATTGTGCGTCACGAAGTTCTGCTGTGTGCGAAAAGCGCATGAGCATACTGAGTGCCGGTCGTTCAATGCCCTGCTGAAGGCTTGCGGCATTTTCTGAAACAGGATGCGGCAGGAGCGGAATTTTGCCTTCAGGGAAATAGACGGTGGTACCCCGTAAGCTGGCTTCACGGTCAAGCTCACTTCCCACGGGGACTATCGCTGCTGGATCGGCAATATGAACACCGAGCACTATGCTGTCCTGTTGAAAAGTGATGCTGAGTGCATCGTCAATATCTTGAGTAAATGGATCATCAATAGAAAGAACCGTAAGCCCGGTCAGGTCAACACGTGCCGGATCGGAAAGAGCATGGTGCAGATTGTCAGCAGTACACTGTGCTGCGGTGTCCAAAAGCTCAGCAGACCATTGGCAGGGCACGCCGTGGCGTTGCAGTAATAAATTTTCATCTTCGTCCCAAATGCCAAGACGAAACAGAAGATCAAAGCATTGCTTTTGGTCGGTTATCCCTGTACGTGACAGGAGTTCTCTGAAAGTAGCATACTGGGGCGATTCCTTTCCAAAGATTGCATAGTTTTTGAGAAATGCAATACAGGGTTCACTTGCCGGTATGGAGTGTTTGGCGCCGCGCAGCACTGAGGAGAGCCATGCTGCGCCTTCGCTCATGATTTGTTGGCTTTTTTGCTCTTGCTGAGCCTTGAGAAGACGAGCTTCGACGTCTTGCGGGGTGCGGGGAAATACCTGTGTCCCGTGAACCTTGAAGTAGATAGTGTCTGCAACAAGTGCTCGCAGGACTGCAGCTTGGTGGTCGAAGCTGGGTTCGGTGTGAAAGATCTGCCGTGCAAGTTCAGACAGCGATATGACCTGCTGCGAGGTGCTGTATGCTTGCCAGAGCGTTGACGGCATAACGTTTTGTTGAAGCGCTCTCTGAAGATCGTTGTGCCTCCGAAGGGTTTGTACGAGTACTTCATCAGCGAGCGTCAGGTCACTACATTCATCTGAGGCAAGAACAACACGAGGCAGAGCAAGGTGCATCGTGCTCCTATCAGCTACGAGCACGATGAGAGAATGTGCCTGTTCCTCACGGCATATCCCGAGCACAATCTCTTTGCGATTAAAAAAAAGTATTATCTTGCCACGGAGCATACGTACCTGAATGTCAAACTATAAACCAAGGATGACCAGCTGTTGCCATAGGATATTTTCCTCACGCACACCAAGTGTACGGCAGAAACTCATCAAGTGAGCCTGCCAGCGCATAGCAATAGTCTGGCAGTTCCCGTAAAAAGCGGGACATCTTAAAAAATGTCGTGTACCCGTTCTGGTCACGGGCACTTTCAGGAGCACTTAGGACTAAAAAATCTTTTGCTCGTGTGACCGCAACATAAAAAAGTCGGCGCTCTTCCTGCTCATCCTCTTGGCTTTCAAAGTTGTTCGGATTTGGAAACCGTCCTTCAACAAGCCAGATAATAAAGACCAGTGACCATTCAAGTCCTTTTGCTTGATGTATAGTACTCAGTTTTACGGTGTCTGGCAGAGTGTTCTGCTGTGTTAGTTCAGATTCGCTGCTGGTGAGCAGCGCCAGTTCGCTCAAAAAATCAAGCAGGGAGTTGTAGTGCCACGCAAACGAGATAAACTGATCAATGTCTTCAAAACGGGCTGCTGGATCAGGGTATTTTGTATAGAGTAGCTCGCGGTATCCATGTTCAAGAACCAGCGTTATCAGTGTTGCAGGCGATGCGTTGGTACCAGCGTCTCTGAGTAGGCGCAGCAATTCCTGAAGTCCCGGCCAGTACGGGTGAGCCGCGCGCGGCACAACGGTGGTGATCTGGTCACTGATACTTGTTTTCAACGGATCATTTGAACCGGCGATTTTTCCGTAAATTTTTTGCGCTGTTTTGGTGCCGATTCCGGGGAAAAGCTGTAAAATGCGCGACCATGCAGTGGGGTCGCGTGGATTTTGCAGCACCTTGAGATAAGCCACAATATCTTTGATGTGCGCTTGCTCGAAAAACCGTAAGCCGGAGCGCACCTCAAATGCAATACCCCGACGGGTTAATTCCATTTGAAGCTCCATGGAGTGGTAGTGTGCACGGTATAATACAGCGATTTCTGCAGGTGGTATGCCGCGCCGTATGCCTGCCATAATGGTATCGGCAATAAATTGAGCCTGCTGGTAAACATCGTGTGGTCTTACCAAACAGGGCTGGGGTCCGCCTTTTTTTACTGGTTGCAATACTTTCTGGAATTGCTGGCGGTTCAGCAGGATGCTTTCGTTAGCAAGGGTGAGGATTGACGGTGTTGAGCGGTAATTATATTCAAGCTTGTAGAAGTGGGCGTCAGGATAACGGTTTTGAAACCCCATGATGTTGGCATAATTGGCACCCCGGAATGCATAAATACTCTGTGCGTCATCGCCCACAACCATAAGATTGCGGTGATGCGCTGCAAGCAGGTCAATAATGTCTGCCTGAAGCTTGTTGGTGTCCTGATATTCATCAACAAAAATATATTGGAATCGCTTTGCGTAAAAGTCCCGCAGCGCTGGCTGCTCTTCGAGCAGCACAAGCCATAGCCGCAGCAAATCATCGAAATCAACAACATTGGTGCTTCGTTTTTTCTGAGCGTAGTGCTCCGCAACGGTTTGTATTTCACCAGTATATTCGATGAAATACGGGAAACGCTGTGCAATGATGTCTTCAAGAGGGATGCGGGTGTTGCATGCGAGGCTGAGCATGGCAAACAGAACCGACCCCTGGGGAAGCGGGCTTTCTTTTTTTGTATAGCCAAGTTCCCGCAGACAGGTGTCAAGCACGCTGCAGGCATCGCTTTGGTCAAGAATGGTAAAGTTCGGATCAAGTCCAATGCGCTCGCCATGCAGCCGCAGCATGCGGTTGGCAATGTGATGGAAGGTTCCACCCCATATGCTTCTGGCGTCAAACGGAGCAAGCTGCTCAATACGGTTCAGCATTTCACGGGCAGCTTTGTTGGTAAACGTAACCAGCAGTATTCGATGCGGTTCAATGCCTGAACGGAGCAGATAGGCAACGCGGTAGGTGAGTGTGCGGGTTTTACCGCTGCCTGCACCGGCAATAACCAGCAAGGGTCCGTTTCCGGCTGTTACCACAGCGTGCTGTTGGGGATTGAGCTCATGGGTAAAATCAATTGAACGCGGTATGTCCATTACCCGGTATCTCTGTTAAAAAAATAAAAAGGGATCCAACCGATGAATCCCTTCATAGACAAACCGTTTACGGCTTGTTACACAGCCGCACGGTCCTTGACGATTCTGAAAAAAGACTCCTGATTGTCAATAACCTGCTCTATGGCAAGAACAACCAGCTTGTCGGTTTGTAGCATAGTCAGGTCAATTTTTGCAATATCTTTCTCAGTGGTGATGAGTGCATCAACCTCTTTACTCAAGCGTTCGATATGCTGGTAGTCTGCAGGACGGTAGCGATGGTGATCGGGGAACGACAGGATTCCGACCGTCTGCACCGGTAGACGGGAAAGCATCGTAGCAAATCCTGCTGGGTCGCCGATGCTACACAGCCCCGCAACACGCATACCATGAAGCGATGCCCAAGGTATCTGCGTGCCCGTGCGGGCATTTTTGATTTCAGTGATTTTGAATGAAGCGGTAAAGACTGGGGCATCAGGGTTATACTGAGCAATTATGGCACGGAGCTTATCAAGTGCAAGGTTTTGTCTGTCGGTTTTGGTAATAACAAAAATGTGTGCGCGCTGGAGCGCTGGCAGAGGCTCACGAAGTATGCCGCGCGGTAATAAGAAGCCGTTTCCAAATGGGTTTGCAGCATTCACGAGCACGATATCTACCGTGCGGCGGAGCCGGCGATGCTGAAAACCGTCATCAAGGATCACCACTGACACACCAAAGGCGTTATGTGCCACAGAACCTGCAGCAACTCGGTCGCGGCATGCGATTACCGGTATGCCGGAAAGTTTGCGACCAAGCATTAGAGCTTCATCACCAGCAGCCTCAGCAGTAGCCATTACTGTCGTGCCGTCAGAGACAATCAGCGGTGCAGCAGCAGCTCTGCCTCGATAGCCGCGGGTAACCACAGCAACGCGAACGCCCTGTGTTTTCAACCAGTGGGCAAGACTGCAAACGGTTGGCGTCTTTCCGGTGCCACCGACGGTTATATTACCAACTGAAACGACAGGACATCCAATGTCATATGTTTTTAAAAGACCGGAGCGGTACAATAGGTCATTGCATCGCACCGCAGCTCCATACACCTGGGAGCAGAAAGTCAACGGCGACAGCAGAAGCCGGAGGGCTAAGCTACCGTTGTGCAGGTTCACTATTTTTTCAGCTAATGCTCGAATGTCCATTGTAGAAGTAACTATATAAAAAATCGCAGGCGAGCACAACCGTCAAGTGGCATGGAGAAAACGATTTGCAGCCTTCCGCCGGAATGGAGCGGGGTCGTCTCTTGACAAGATACAGTGTCGTATGTTTTAATCTTCCCACTTTTTCTGCATTGTCTGTTGTTGAGCATAATCCCAGAATGACAATCCATAGGCTGTAATGCGTCACAAACACTGAGGTGCAAAATCAACATTATTAAAAACCTGAATAGAAAGCAGATGCTCTTATGAAGAAACGCACGTTGAAAACCTGTCCGGGCAAGGCGCGGTATTTGTCGGGGAAGCGTATTTTGCCATCTCCGATTACAAAAAAAACAACCATTGTACAACTCATTGATAACTTTGATGCCTATAACGCGGGGAGACTCAGAGCAGCATGCCACCTTTTGCGCGACCGGTATTCTCAGAGTGATGTAACCGTAGGGCTGAGCCTTGCTGGTGCACTGACACCGGCTGGACTTGGACCTTCGGCGATCATACCGCTCATGAACCATGGGTTTGTGGACTGGATAACAGCAACCGGCGCCAATATGTACCATGACCTCCATTTTGCTTTTAATTTACCCATGTTTCGGGGCTCGCATCTGGTTGATGATGCTGACCTGCGCAGAAAAGGCGTTACCCGGATCTATGATATTTTATTTGATTATGAAGACGTCCTTATGGAAACCGATCGCAGGCTCAGAGAGATTCTGTTGAAGCCTGAGTTTCAAAAGGAGATGGGTACGCGGGAATTTTATTATTTACTGGGAAGGGAAATGGACCGGTACGAACAGAAACAGCGACTAGGGCAGGTGAGTATTCTTGCGGCTGCCTATCGCAACGGTATCCCGGTATTCACCTCGTCGCCGGGTGATTCTACCATTGGCATGAATGTGGCTGGACTTGAGCTTTTTGCAGAGGCTTATTCGCTGAAGGATAAATTTAAACTTAAAATCAACCCAAGCATTGACGTGAACGATTCAACGGCGATCGTGCTGAATGCGAAGTGCTATGAAAAAGGAAAAACCGGGGTTGTTTTGATCGGCGGAGGAAGTCCAAAAAATTTTATGCTGCAAACCGAGCCTCAGATTCAGGAAGTGCTCATGATACCTGAGGTTGGTCAGGACTATGACATCAATATCACGGATGCGCGACCAGATACGGGTGGCTTATCAGGTGCACCGCCTTCAGAGGCGGCAAGCTGGGGAAAAATTGATCCGGACAAACTGGAGGAAACGGTCACTGCATATCTTGATGTAACGGTTGCCTTGCCGCTCATGGTCGCTTATACGATTCAGACCACCAAACCCAAAAAACTCAAACGGCTCTATGACCGTGGCACGGAACTTCGCAAAAAACTGATTGAGTCATATTTGAAAAATAATAAAGAGATTAAAAAGATCAGAGCATTGATGGAAAGGCTTGGTGTATAGCTCGCTCTATAAGAGCTCAGAGCATAACCACGCAGTGTGGCTCCGGGTGGCACGACAGCACATCTCAACTTGCAACTCAGTACCTTGTTTAACTGACTAAGAAATAATAAAAAGTTTTTATTTGACATACATACTAGAACAGAGTAACATTGAATATGAATTCATATTCAGGTTGTAATTCATTTTTACGTTTACTGGCGCTGCAGGAGGGTTAAATTGCTGGTCAGGAAAGACTTGACAGTTACCTCTGAAAGTAGGTATAAATCATAGTCCGCAAAAAATTAGATATTAAATAATTATTTATTTTGAGCAACAACAGAAGTCACTATCGCTATAAGGTAGAACGGTTAATATCTTGAGCAGCAACCTGCCCGCGGACGAAAGTGCCCTGAAGCATCTGAGATGTACGATGATTCACCGTGCAGTACAAAAACGATGATAGCGTCAGTTTGATAAAAATATTTTTCTAAACAGGAGGCTTTATCATGATACGAATTGATAGAGAAAAGTGCGTCGGCTGCGGTGGTTGTGTTGATTTGTGCCCACGAACCGCCATTCGTTTTGTTAAAGATCGCGCCCTCATTGATAACCAACTCTGCCTTGAATGCAAAACCTGTGTCAAGGTGTGTCCCATGAAAGCACCCCAGGAAGTCTGATATCCTCCGTGCAGAGAGACATTATGAAATGAAAGGAGAACGGTTTTGGAAACAATAGCCAAGTTTTCACAAAAGATGATTGACTGTCAGCTGCTTGATCAAGGCGTTGCAAAACCATTCAAGCCCGGCGATCGCATTAAAGCACTGCCGCAATGGGACAAAGACAGGTGCATCAGATGTGGTGTCTGCTATATCTATTGCCCTGATGGTGCTGTGTACCGCCAAGCTGATGGATTTTTTGATGTTGATAAAACTAAGTGTAAGGGCTGCGGTATCTGTCATCGCGAATGTTGGTTTGGCGTAATCAGTATGGTACTGGAGGACTAAACCATGGATAAGTTTAGCTTATATGTCCCTAATTTTTTACCCCGACGGGAATATTTTGATCCCAGCAAAAACAATGCTTGTCCCGGCTGCGGCATCGCGCTTGCACTGCGGCATGTCTACAAAGCTGTTGAAGGAATGATAGAAAAGGCTGTATGGGAGAAACCTTCGCCAAACGATTTTTTTGGCGATACCCAGGGACTTTCATTTTTGCGCATCAAACGGGGCACCACTGATCTTTTGATCTGTTTTGATAACGAGGCTGGGGCATTGCTTCAGGATGTGCTGATAAAGAAATTGCCCGGTGTTGCTCTTGCAGAGGGTTTCACGTACGTTGCCACTGCGTGCCCGAGCTACCCTTTTGATCTGTATGATAAGATAAAGCGCGCTGCAGAAACCAACGGGCGTTCCTATGTACACATTCTGTGCCCTTGTCCTGTCGGGTGGAGGTTTGAGGCTGAGGACACGGTAAAGGTTGGCTTTAAGGCAGTGGAAACAAATGTTTTTCCACTGTATGAAACCGGTGACGGGTTCTGCAATATCACGGTAAAGACAATGAAGCCAAAGTCCCCTGCTGTCTATTTTAAGGCACAGGAACGATTTTCAGCGATGAGCGACGAGGAGATTGCGCAGGCTGGTGCGGCTCTTGAACGACAGTATGCCCGACTTGTTGAACAGTCCCAGCCCAAGTAAATAAATCTTACGACACGAGAATCACCATCCCTGAAAGGAGAGCGGGATATGTCAGATATCAAATGGTTACCCGATGGACAAAAGATGTTTGAAAAGCTGATGGCTGCGGTTCCCGAACCCATGCGGGAACCAATAAGACCAAAGCTTTTGCAGATGCTCGCAGGCAAGGCAGCAGGACAGCCCGTCAGCGGGGATCTTGTAAAAAAGTTTGTTGATGAAGACCTTCCCGAACCTCAGCGCAGCGCACTGATGGCAGCGCTTGGCATGAAACCTGCGGGTGCAGCAGCTCAGCCAGCACCGGCGGCAGCTGCTGCCGGGTGGGAAGGGAAGGCAGAGATGATGTTTGAGCGCATGCTACAGGAAGTACCTGAAATGATGCGTGAGGTCTTCCGGGGAAAATTGATGCAGATAGCCAATCAGAAGGCAGCAGGTGGCCCGATTAAGGAAGACCATGTGGTTGCAATCGTCAAGGAGATTGTCCCTGATCCGTTTAAAACCAACATCCTGAAAGCCTATGCCACCATGGGCGATGTTGATATCAGTAAGGTAGAAGAAATTATTACACAACATCCGGGCGGTGAAGAAACGCTCATTACGATTTTGCATGCTATTCAATCCCAGTACGGCTATCTGCCGCGCGAAGCACTTATTCTGCTGAGCCAGAAGAAGAATGTTTTTCTGAGCAAACTCTACCGGCTGGCAACCTCATATAAAGCATTCTCCCTTGAAAAACCAAAGAAAAACATTATTACACTGTGCACGGGCACGGGTTGTCAGGTATGCGGCGGCGGTGCGTTGCTGAAACAGGTTGAAGCAAAGATAGCTTCCAATGGTGCTGACATCACGATTGAAAAGGTACGCTGTCTTGGCTGCTGTGATATGGCACCTGCCGTTATGATTAACGGGCAGCTCTATGGTGGCGACGAAGCTCAGGCAAAACTTTCGGAAATTCTTCGATAAAGATTCATGAGGAGAGCAATCCATGAAAATACAAAAACCTGAAGATCTTTCTAAAGTCAAAAAGCAGGGAGTTGAGTTGCTTGCTCCGGCGACAGCGCGCATCACGGTAGGTGCAGCAACCTGTGGCAATGCAAAAGGCGCGCTGAAACTTATTGAGGCGTTCAAGCATGAGCTGAAAAAACAAAAAGTGAAAGCTGATGTGGTGGCGGTTGGGTGTAACGGCATGTGCTTTGCCGAACCAATTGTAGAGGTTATTAAAGCAGGGAAGCCGCGCGTAACCTATGGCAGGGTAACGGTTGATCATGTTGCTGATGTCGTTAAGTCGCTTAAAACCGGTAAGGTCATCGAAGCTTTAGCGCTGCTGCGCTATGATGAGGAAAAACCGGCGGTGTGCCTTGAGCCATTGAAATATGTGAAGGGCAAAGCAGCGGCTGGATTTGCGAAAATCAAGGAATACAAAAAAGTTGATTTCTTCAAGAATCAGTTAAAACTTGTGAGCCGGAATGCTGGAACGATCAGCCCAGAACGGATTGAAGAATATATCGCCCGCGGCGGCTATGCAGCACTTGCCAAAGCACTCAGCAGTATGACCCCACAGGATGTTATTGCTGAAGTCAGTGCATCAAAGCTGCGCGGAAGAGGTGGTGCGGGTTTCCCCACCGGCATTAAGTGGGATGCTTGTCGCAAAGCTTCCGGTGAGCGCAAATACGTTGTCTGCAACGGTAGCGAGGGCGATCCAGAAATTGCCATGCATCGCAGTTTTTTAGAGTCGGATCCCCATGCGATTATTGAAGGCATGGCACTTGCGGGATATGCAATCGGTGCGCAAGAAGGATGGATTTATCTCAATGACCGCTACGTGCTTGCTTATGAGCGTGTTTCAACTGCCATTGCACAGGCTGAGCAAGCAGGGCTTCTTGGCAGCAATATTATGGGGTCATCGTTTTCGTTTACCCTTAAGGTTAAACGAGGCGGCGGTGCCTATGTCTGTGGTGAGGAAACCGCCCTGCTGAATGCCCTTGAGGGTTCATTTGGTGAACCACGACCACGCCCCCCATTCCCTGTGCAGAAAGGTCTTTTTGGCATGCCGACGGTTGTCAATAATCTCGAAACCCTTGCAAATATCCCGCTCATTGTCATGCATGGTGGAAAATGGTTCTCAAGTATTGGCACTGCTGCCAGCACGGGCACAAAGATAGTTGCACTTTCGGGCAATATCGCACAGCGGTGCTGGGTTGAGGTTCCCATGGGCACAACCATTGATACGATTATTGCGAAGTTTGGAAAGACCGATCCCAAAAAAGTTAAAGCCTTTCAGACCGGAGGACCATCAGGCGGTATCCTGCCAGCAAAGGCGTTGAAGGTAAAACTCGATTATGATGCGCTTGCAAAGCAGGGAACCTTGCTCGGTTCAGGCGGTATTCTGGTTATGGGTGAAGGCACGGATATGGTTGACATGGCACGCTTTTTTACCGACTTTTTTGCTGAAGAGTCGTGCGGCAAGTGCGTGCCCTGCAGAGAAGGCGTCAAACGGCTTCAGGAGATTATTGAAACGTTTATGGAGGGCAGGGGCTCGAAGGAACATATTGCGCTGATCCGGCGCATGAGCGAGGGCATGCGGGATGCATCGTTTTGTGCACTTGGCAAAACAGCTGCCGCACCGCTGCTGTCGGTGATACAGCATTTCCCAAAAGAACTTGAGAAACGCATGAACAAAAACTGACGTCAGAACGAAACAACGATAATGACAACTATAGATTGAGGTACATGACGTATGGTGACACTGACAATCAATGGCAAAAAAATAAAGACCCCGGAAGGAACGACCATACTGCAGGCAGCGCGTGCTAGCGGCATTGACATTCCTACGCTCTGTTATAATGATGCCCTTGAGCCCTATGGTGCCTGCAGACTGTGCATTGTAGAAATTCAAAATAACGGCAGGACGACAATCGAAAGCTCGTGTACCTACCCCGTTGCTGAGGGCATGGTGGTTTTGACTGAGAGTCCGCGCGTGATTGCAGCCCGCAAGGTAGTTCTTGAACTGCTGCTTGCCCGATGCCCAAATGTAAAAAAAGTGCAGGAGCTTGCCCAGCAATACGGCGTTTCTGAAAGTCCGGTTGAGTACGGAAAAGAGAATGAATACTGCATTGTGTGCGGGCTATGTGTGAGGGCTTGTAATGAAGTGGTTCAGGCTGGTGCGATTCAGTTCTCCGGCAGTGGGAAAAACCGTATCGTTGACAGCCCTTTTCATCAAACGGCTGAGGACTGTATTGCCTGTGGGTCCTGCGCATTTATCTGCCCGACGGGAATTGTTAAGAAAAACGATCTCGAGCGTTCTTCAGTCTGCACTCCTGATGGATGCTCCGAAGAAGGGCCCAAACGGGAGATTCTTAATTGGCAGGTTGAATATCAATTAAAAACATGTCTGAAATGCGGCAATCCATTTGCACCGGTGCCACACCTTGAAAAACTTTCAAAGCAGTTTCGAGCATTGCCGCAGTTTTTCAACCTGTGCCCGTCATGCCGTGAGTACATAAAAGTTGACCGCGACAAATGTCTTGGCTGCGGCTCCTGCATGGAAAACTGTCCGGTCGGTGCGCTGGAACTTGACGACCGGGGTGGCTATGACAAACATGCACAGGTTTATCCACAGAACTGTATGGCTTGTCATACCTGTGAAATTTACTGCCCGGTTGGGGCGATCAGCTAATTACCCTTAGGGAAGGAGGACATAGATATGTCTTTATATGATCTTGCTATTGTTGGCGCTGGCCCCGGTGGGTTGCATACAGCAAAATGGGCTGCAAAGAAGGGGCTCAAGGTTGCCCTGATTGAAAAGCGCAAAGACATCTCAAAAATGACCCGCTATTGTAGCGAGCATATTATTTTAGATGAAAATTATAACGGTGACACTATCATTGTCGAACCGGGAAAGCCGTTGAATGCAAAAGGCTGGGTTGATGGAGACAGTGTCAATACCATCAGATCCTCAC
>Ga0209162_1000232_pt1 | contig 62020 bp, 51 predicted proteins | sample YNPNPMetaG_FD_187121 | JGI IMG/M metagenome (GOLD analysis project Ga0209162, IMG submission 187121) | Anoxygenic and chlorotrophic microbial mat microbial communities from Yellowstone National Park, USA - YNP NP MetaG (SPAdes) (version 2) ...
GCCGAAATCACCATGATGGGCCGCGAACTGCTCAATGAACTGGGCTGCGGCATCGACTGGATCATGGGCCCTGTGGCCAACTGCTACATGAACGGCAACCACCTGGGCATTCAGCCTCACGCCTTCAAAGACATGATCATGTTCTTCGTGGACGAAATCGAGGCGGTCACAGGCGTGCGGGTGGAACCCACCTTCAACCGCAAGGGCGCCGAGGTGCTGTTCATCACCCCGTCCGGGGACGTGTTCGCCGATCCCGGAACGTACACCCTCATGGGCTACATGATGCTGTTCCACGAAATCGGTTTGGATTACACATGGAGCACCTACGCTTCCGAAGGCGGCAACTTCGGGCTGTTCACCTCCCATGAGATGATGAAGCGCCTCAATGCCAAGATGTACGCCGAAGCCAAACGATTGAAGGTCAAATGGATCCTAGGCGGCGAATGCGGCCACATGTGGCGCGTCATCAACCAGTATATGGACACCATGAACGGCCCGGCGGACTTCCTGGAAGTGCCCAAATCACCCATCACCGGGACCGTCTTTGAAAACGCCAAGAGCACCAAGATGGTGCATATCGCCGAATTTACGGCGGACCTCATTCGACACGGAAAACTCAACCTGGATCCCAGCCGAAACGACAACAAGATCGTCACCTTCCACGATTCGTGCAACCCCTCTCGAGCCATGGGCTTTTTTGAAGAACCGCGATATGTCCTCAAGGCCGTTTGCAACCACTTCTACGACATGCCGGAAAACACCATTCGCGAAAAGACCTTCTGCTGCGGTTCGGGATCGGGCCTGAACACCGATGAATTCATGGAAATGCGCATGCGCGGCGGGCTGCCTCGCGCCAACGCCGTTCGCTATGTCCATGAAAAATACGGCGTCAACATGCTCGCCTGTATCTGCGCCATCGACCGCGCTGTTCTGCCGCCCCTCATGAAGTACTGGGTCCCCGGCGTTGATGTCACTGGATTGCACGAACTCGTAGGCAATGCCTTGGTCATGAAGGGCGAAAAGAAACGCACCACCGACCTCCGTTATGAACCCCTGCCGGGTATGGAAGAAGAGGAGGAGGCTGACGATGTATGACGCGAAGAAGATCATTCCGGGAATCATCATTTTTGTCGTGCTGTTCACCTTTCCCTTGTGGTCCAACATGGGAAAGGCGGCGCCGGCGCCCAAGCCTGAATTGCCTAAGACCGAAAAGGTCTGTGTGATGGACACGGCGTACATGAAAACGGAGCACATGGTGCTCCTGAACCAATGGCGGGACCTGGTGGTGCGCAACGCCAACAGGCTGTGGGTGGGACCCGACGGCAAGGAACACTTCATGAGCCTGCAGAATTCCTGCATGAAATGCCATTCCAGCAAGGTCAAATTCTGCGACCAGTGCCACAACTACGCCGGGGTAAAGCCTTATTGCTGGCAGTGTCATCTCGAGCCTAAGGAGAACATGTGATGGAAAAGGATCGCCGTGAATTCCTGAAGATAGGCGGAATATCCGTCTTGGGGCTGAGTGCTCTGCCTGTCTTCGAGGCGCTCGCCCAAGAGAAGGGACCCCGATACAAGCCCGACCCCAAGGCCCTCAAAGGTACTCAATGGGCCATGATCGTGGATATGAAAAAGTGCTGGGAACAGCAGGACAAGCGGCAGTGCAAGGACTGCATCCTGGCGTGCCACAAGATCCACAACGTGCCGGAGATTCCGGACCCGAAACGGGAGATCAAATGGCTTTGGATGGAAGAGTACAAACACGCCTTTCCGGATCAGGCCCACGAATATGCCCCGGAGAAGGTCAAAGAAAATCCTTTCATGCTCCTGTGCAACCACTGCACGAATCCGCCGTGCGTGCGCGTGTGCCCCACCAAGGCCACTTTTAAACGCACGCAGGACGGCATCGTCATGATGGACTTCCACCGCTGCATCGGATGCCGCTACTGCATGGCGGGGTGTCCTTACGGAGCGCGAAGCTTCAACTGGGGGGACCCGCGGCCCTATCTCAAACCGGAAGACATCAACATGACGTATCCGACGCGGCGCAAGGGCGTCGTGGAAAAGTGCACCTTCTGCTATGAGCGCATCGACGAAGGCCTTCAGCCGGCCTGCGTGGAAGCCTGTAAGGTCAAGGCCCTCATTTTCGGCGACGTGACTGATCCCAAGTCGGAAGTGCGCAAGATTCTATCCGGCCATTACAGTTTACGCCGAAAGATCGAACTCGGCACAGGGCCAAACGTCTACTACCTGATTTAACGAGGGGATGACATGCTGGAAAAGGCATTCAAAGGCGGTCAGAAGTACTGGAGCCTTCTGCTGGGCTTGCTTGTCCTTTCGGGGATCGGCTTTGCCTGCTTCATGCTCCAGCTCAATCAAGGCTTAAGAATTACCGGCATGAGCCGCGACGTGTCCTGGGGCTTTTACATCGCCCAGTTCACCTTCCTCGTCGGCGTCGCCGCATCGGCTGTGATGGTCGTCCTTCCCTATTATCTTCATCACGTCAAGGAATTCGGCCGCATCACCATTCTGGGTGAATTCCTCGCCGTGAGCGCCGTGACCATGTGCCTGTTGTTCATCGTCGTCGATCTCGGCCAGCCCATGCGCCTGCTGAACGTCCTGCTCCATCCGACGCCCAACTCCATTCTCTTTTGGGACATGGTCGTCCTGAACGGCTATCTTTTCCTGAACGCCGTCATCGGCTGGACGGTGCTCAGTGCCGAACGCAAGGAAATGCCGCCGCCCACGTGGGTCAAACCCCTCATTTACGTCTCCATTCCCTGGGCTGTGAGCATTCACACGGTGACAGCGTTCCTGTACGCGGGTCTTCCGGGCCGCCATTTCTGGCTCACCGCCATCATGGCCGCCCGCTTTCTCGCTTCGGCTTTCGCCTCTGGTCCGTCTCTTCTCATTCTCTTGTGCTTCCTCATTCGCAAGCGGACCAATTTCGACCCGGGGCAATCGGCCATCGACAAGTTGTCCAAGATTGTCACCTACGCCATGATCACCAGCGTCTTTTTCCTGCTCTTGGAAATCTTCACGGCCTTCTACAGCAAGATTCCGGGACACATGCACGGCTTCATTTACCAATTTACGGGCTATGAAGGCCATGCGGAGCTGGTCCCCTTCATGTGGCTGTCGGTGATTCTTTCGGTGACGGCCCTGATCCTCCTTATTCCGCCTCAGTTCCGGAGCAACGAAAAGCTTCTGAAGATCGCCTGCCTCACCGTCTTCTTCGGGCTCTACCTGGAAAAAGGCGTGGGGTTGGTGGTCACCGGCTTTATTCCCAACGTGTTCGATAAGGTGACGCCTTACGTGCCCACGGTTCCCGAACTGGCCATCACTGTGGGCGTGTGGGCCACCGGCTTTTTGATCATGGCGGTGCTCTACAAGGTCGCCATCGGGGTGAAGGAGGAAATCCGCGCCTAGGCGCCGTGGGAAACGTTTCCTTCTCTCGACACATTGGCTATCATGAGTAAGGGCGCGGCGTGCCGCGCCCTTACTGTCTTTCAGCACAGGGAGAATTATGGCCCGCGCATGCTTCCTCGTGGATTTGGGCCTTGTCGATTACGGCCGCGCCTTGGCCGTCCAGCACCGATGTGTCGACGCCCGCCGTCAGAAGCTTTTGGACCGGGACGTTTTTTTCCTTGTGGAACATTTTCCGGTGTTCACCTTCGGGCGCCGCAGCGGAGCGGAACATCTGTGCGTGTCTCAGGACTTTTTGAAAGCCCGCCGAATCGCCGTCTTTGCCGTGGAACGGGGCGGATCGGTCACCTACCATGGCCCCGGACAGCTCGTGGTCTATCCCGTAGTCCATCTGCCGACGGCCGGCTGGAAGGCGGTGGATTGGGTGACGGCTCTGGAAGAGGTCATGATTCAAACCTCCCGCCGCTTCGGCGTCGCCGCCTGTCGCCATCCTCGAGGCCGCGGCGTCTGGGTGGCAGGCAAGAAACTGGGAAGTGTCGGCATTGCCGTTCGCCACGGCATCAGTTTCCACGGCCTGGCCCTCAATGTGCATAATTCCCTGGAACCCTTTCAATGGATCCGCCCATGCGGTCTTTCGGACATCACCATGACCTCTCTCGCCGTGGAGACCCATGCCGTGGTATCCATGTTCGACGTGAAAAGGGTGTTTCTCGAGTGTGCGGAAGCCCTTCTCGGGATTCACGTGGAACGCACCGACCCTGAGGATCTTTTCCCGGAAGTCCAATGGAGAACCCATGCCCGAGCATGAGACGGCAGCGCCCTCGACGGACCGAAAACCACCGTGGCTTCGAAAGCGCCTCACCCTGAGCGAATCCTACGAAAAAGTCCGCGCTCTTCTTCGCACTGAGCGGCTTCATACCGTGTGCCAAGAAGCCCGGTGTCCCAATCACTGGGAATGTTTTTCGCAAAAAACGGCCACTTTTCTCATTCTCGGAGACCAATGCACGCGCCGATGCCGATTCTGCGCCGTGGGTCACGGCCGTCCGGCTCCACCGGATCCCCACGAACCGGAACGCATCGCCCGAGCGGTCTGCGCCCTTGGGCTGCGCTACGTCGTGGTGACGTCGGTGACCCGGGACGACCTTCCCGACGGGGGTGCTTCGGTCTTTGCCCACACCATTCGAGCCGTCCGCACGGCGGAGCCCCGCGCCCACGTGGAGGTACTCATTCCGGACTTTCAAGGGCTCGCCTCCTCGCTGGAAACGGTGCTCGAGGCCGGCCCCGATGTTGTCAACCACAACGTGGAAACCGTCCCTCGCCTTTACGAGCGGGTGCGCCCCGGCGCCGACTATCGGCGGTCCTTGACCCTGCTTCGATCGGTATCCGACAGGGCGCCGCAAATCCCCATCAAATCGGGGATCATGCTTGGCCTTGGAGAAACCGACGATGAAATTCGGCAAACCCTTGAAGATCTCTTGGCCTCGGGATGCACCATGCTCACCCTGGGCCAATACTTGCGCCCGGCGCCCCATCTGCTCCCTGTGGCCCGGTATGTTCCCCCTGAAGAATTCGACGCATGGCGGGAAAAGGCTCTGGCTCTGGGCTTCCGCCGTGTGGCCTCCGGCCCTTGGGTGCGCAGTTCGTACCATGCCCGTGAACTCTACCAGAACCCTTAAAGTCACCATCCATTCCACACTCTGAAAAAAGGAGCGAAGATCCATGATCCTTGGCGTTCTCAAAGAAATCAAAGCGGAAGAAAACCGGGTGGCCATGACGCCTACCGGGGTGGAAGTGGCTGTCCATCACGGACACACGGTGCTCGTGGAAAGTCAAGCGGGCGCCGGAAGCGGCTTTTCCGACGACGCCTACCGCCACGCGGGAGCGCACATCGTGGAAACGCCGCGCGAGATTTACGAACGCGCCGACATGGTCATGCACGTCAAAGAACCTCTGCCCCCGGAATACGAGCTCATCCGCCCCGACCAAATCATTTTCACATATCTGCATCTGGCTGCCGACGAAGCCCTGACCCGGGTCCTCATGGAGCGCCGGTCGGTCAATATCGCCTACGAAACCATTCAAAAGGCCGATGGGTCTCTGCCGCTGCTCACCCCCATGAGTGAAGTCGCCGGGCGAATGGCTGTTCAGCAGGCCGCCAAATACCTGGAAATGTCCTATGGCGGTCAGGGCATTCTCCTGGCGGGCGTGCCCGGGGTGGAACCCGCCACCGTCGTTATTATCGGTGGCGGCGTTGTGGGAACCAATGCCGCCAAGATGGCCTGCGGCCTGGGCGCCAAGGTGTTCGTTCTGGACAAGAATCTGGAGCGTCTGCGTTATCTCAGCGACGTCATGCCTCCCAACTGTTTCCTTTTGGCCTCGTCGCCGGCTTCCATCCGCGAAGTGGTCAAGAAAGCCGATGTTGTCATCGGAGCGGTGCTGATCCCGGGTGCCAAAGCGCCCAAGCTCGTTACCCGGGATATGCTCCGCACCATGAAGGAAGGGGCCGTCTTGGTGGATGTGGCCATCGACCAAGGAGGCTGCTTCGAAACGTCCCGACCGACGACGCACAAGGATCCCATCTACACCGTGGACGGTGTTGTCCACTATTGCGTCGCCAATATGCCGGGAGCCGTTCCCAAGACGTCCACCATGGCCCTGACCAACGCCACCTTGCCCTATGCCCTGGAAATCGCCGACAAGGGATGGCAGCGGGCCATGAAGGAAAACCCGGAAATCGCCAAAGGGGCCAACGTGGTCCGCGGCGCCGTCACTTATCCGGGCGTCGCCGAGGCCTTCGGGCTGGAATACGTGCCCGTGGAGACCCTTTTCTGAGGCCCAGAGGCTTTGCCTCGGCGACCGCTTCTACAGGACGGGCTTTACCAGGGCGCCGCGGCGGCTGAGGAAATAAAGGACAGGGACGGCCATGCGCGAAAGCAGCAACGAGGCCACCTCGCCGGACATCAAAGCCAGCGCAAGCCCCTGAAAGATGGGATCCAGAAGCATGGGCGCGGCGCCCACAATCAAGGCAGACGCCGTGAGGACCATGGGGCGGAAACGGACCGCCCCGGCGTCCACCACGGCGTCTTCTAAGGGCATGCCTTCCTTGAGGCGCAGTTCCACAAAGTCCACAAGGATGATGGAATTGCGGACCACAATGCCGGCCCCGGCAATGAAGCCGATCATGGAGGTGGCCGTAAAAAAGATGCCAAAAAGCCCGTGGGCGGGAATGATGCCCACGAGGGAAAAGGGAATGGCGGCCATGATGGTCAGCGGCGTGACGAAGGATTCGAACCAGCCCACGACCAGGATGTAGATGAGGACCAGCACGGCCGCAAAGGCGATCCCCAAGTCTCGAAAGACCTCGTAGGTGATGTGCCATTCCCCGTCCCACTTCATGGCGTAGCGCTCCGTCGTGGGTGGAAGGCTCGCCACATACCTTTCCAGCCGGTATCCTTCCGGCACGACCAAATCATCCAAAGCCTTGTTCATCTTCATGATGGCATACACCGGGCTTTCTTCGGTGCCCGCCACATCCCCGGTGACATAAACCACCGGCATGAGATTTTTGTGATAAAGACTCTTGTCCTGGATCGTTTCCCGCGTCCGAACCAGTTCGGCCAAAGGCACCAGGTTTCCCGATGGGCTTTGGATTGTGATGGATCTCAGGTCTTCCAGCCGGGCTCGACTTTCCAGAGGGAGCTGGACCCAAATGGGCACATCTTCTTTTTCTTCCGCAAGGTGCGCCAACCCCACGCCCTGCCCTTCAACCAAAGCCGTCACCACCTGAACAACCGTGCTTGTGGGCACGCCGTTCAGGGCGGCTTTTTCTTTGTCCACCGTCAGCACCACTTTGGGCTGGTCGTCTTCCACGTACCAGTCCGCATCCACAACGCCCTCGGTTCTTTGAAAGATATCCAAGACCTTTTTGGCCACAGCCAGCCGCCCCGCTTCCTCCGGACCGTAAATTTCGGCCACCAAGGTCTGCAAAACCGGAGGACCCGGCGGGATTTCGGAAATCTTGACGTTGGCCCCGTAGCGCGCGGCCACTTCCTGAATGGCCGGCCGCAACCGCTTGGCAATGTCATGGCTTTGCGCCTTGCGATTCCCCTTGGGCAATAAGTTCACCTGAATATCCGCCACGTTGGCGCCACGGCGCAGAAAATAATGGCGAACCAGCCCGTTGAAATTGTGCGGTGCCGCCGTGCCAATATAAAGCTGATAATGGGTCGTTTCCGGAGCTTCAGCGATCACTCGGGCCATGTGCCGGGTCGCCGCGGCCGTTTCCTCCAGGGTGCTTCCTTCAGGCATGTCAATAATGACCTGAAATTCGCTTTTGTTGTCAAAGGGGAGCATCTTGACGCGAACGGCCCTCAGAGCCACCAAGCTCATCGCCCCAAGAAGCAAGACAACCACAAAAAGCAGAAAGCCGTAGCGCCACAGAGGCCTATGGATCAGGGGCCGCATGACGCGCCGGTACAAGCGCGTCGTCCACCCCTCTTGTTCGTGTGTGGCTTCCGCTTCCCGATGGATCAACCGCACACTGGCCCACGGCGTTACCACGAAAGCCACCATGAGCGAAAAAAGCATGGCCGCCGTCGCCCCCACGGGAATGGGCCTCATGTACGGACCCATAAGACCCCGCACGAAGGCCATGGGCAAAATGGCGGCAACCACGGCAAAAGTCGCCAGAATGGTAGGGTTGCCTACCTCGGCCGTCGCTTCCACCGCCACATCGAAAACGTTGCGGTCCCGATTCTCCGGCATCCGGTAATGCCGCACGATGTTTTCCACCACCACGATGGCGTCATCGACCAAAATACCGATGGAAAAGATCAAGGCGAAAAGCGTCACGCGATTCAACGTGTAGCCGCTCAAGTAGAAAACAGCCAAGGTCAAAGCCAAGGTCACCGGGATGGCGATGGCCACGATGCCGGCTTCCCGAACGCCTAGGGTGAGCAGAATCAGCAGGGTGACCGAAACCACCGCAATGGCCATGTGCCACAGCAGCTCGTCGGATTTCTCGCGGGCCGTTTCCCCGTAATCCCGAGTGACGGTCACATGGACGTTATCGGGAATGAGCACCCCTTTGAGGCTTTCAATGGTGCGGAGGACGGCGTGGGCCACGTTGATGGCATTGGTCCCTTTGCGCTTGGCCACGGAAAGCGTTACAGCGGGGTGCAATGCCTCAGAAACGGTGCCGTCGCGACTCGGTCCCATGCCGAAAAAGACGTAGTCGGCCGGCTCTTCCGGACCGTCCAAAACATCCGCCACATCGCGAACAAACACGGGCCGCCCGTTGTGGACGGAAACAACCACCGCCGCCACATCCTCGGCCGATCGAAGAAATTCCCCCGTTTCCACGATGATTTCATGGTTATTGGAAACCATGCGCCCGGAACGCAGGTTTTGATTGGCCTGGGTCAGCATGGCCAGAAGCCTGTCGGCGGCGATGCCGTGGGCCGCCATTCTGGCCGGATCGACAACGACCCGGATTTGCCGCCGCTGGCCTCCGATGAGATGAACTTCCGAGACGTTGGGAACCTTTTTCACATGGTCGTGAATCTGGGCGGCAAGGCGGCGAAGCTCGAAATGATCCAGCGTGTCACTCCAGAAGGTCACCGCCAGAATGGGCACATCGTCGATGGAACGCGGCTTGATAAGCGGCGGGCTGGCACCGGGCGGGATCAAGTCGAAATTGGCAAACATTTTCTGGTTGAGCCGAACGATACTCTTTTCTTCGTCTTCGCCCACTTTAAAGCGCACCACCACAAAGGCGCGCTCCGGAGAAGACGTGGAATAGATGTATTCAACCCCTGGAATTTCCCAGAGAAGCTTTTCCATGGGCTTGGTGATGCGCTCTTCCACTTCCTTGGCCGAGGCCCCGGGAAAGCTCACGAAAACGTCCAGCATGGGCACGATGATCTGGGGTTCTTCCTCACGGGGCAACAGAAGCACGGAACCCAAGCCGAGCAGAAGAGAAGCCAGAATAACCAGAGGGGTCAGTTTGGAGTCGATGAAGGCTCTGGCCACGCGACCGGCCAGTCCCAGATGCGGGCTTGTCATGGGGGCCCTCTCAGTTGGCGCTGATGCGCAGACCGTCTTTCAGTTCCGGAACCACGGAAGCCACAATGCGTTCCCCAGGCTGCAACCCGGAAAGGATTTCCACCCGCTCGCCTACGGCACGCCCAGTTCGGACCAACCGCCATCGGCACACCTGGGTGTCGTCCACCACAAAGACCCCCGTGAGTTGCCCTCGGCGAGTGACGGCGGATGCGGGGACCAAAAGGGTTTCTCGAGACCCTGTGATGAAGCGGGCTCGAGCGAAAGTGCCCGTGCGCCACTCAGGGCTTGGGCCTGGGGCGGCGGGCCTGGAAGGCATGTGAATCTTGACGAGTCCGGAACGGGTCTGAGGGTCTACGGATGGAAGCACTTCCACCACACGCCCGGTCAGCGGCTCTTGGGCACGCTCCACAAGAACCGGTATTGCATCGCCCACCTGCACTCGCGACAGCACGCCTTCGGGAACCGGAACCTCCAGTCGATACGCCGAAGGGTCTTCCACCGTCAGCAGGGGAAGTCCCGGTGAGGCCATTTGCCCCACCTCCGCATGTTTGGCCGTCACCAGGGCGTCCATGGGCGCCGTCACATCGGCGTAGGTCCTGACGGCTTGGGCGGCTTCCAAAGCGGCTTCCGCGGCCCGCAGGGCCGCCAGAGCCTGCTCTTTCTTGGCCCGCAAAGCCTCGATGGCCTGGCGGGCTCGATCCGCATCGGCCGCCGCAGACCGCGACTTTGCCTCAATTTCGTCGAATTCCTGGCGACTGACCGATTCGCGGGCCAGCAGGGCTTGAAACCGTCGATAGGTGGCTTGAGCCAGCTCGTTGCGCGCTTCCGCGGCGCGCCGTTCGGCATGAGCCATCTTGAGGGCCCTGTCCGCTTCTTCCACGGCAAACCGAGCTTGACGGACAGAGGCCTGCGCCTGGGCCACACCCGCCGCCGTTTCCCGATCATCGATGCGGGCCAGCACCTGTCCTTTGTGCACACGATCCCCTTCGCGCACCAAAATCGCCGTGATGCGCCCGGGAACCTTGGACGAAAGCACACTGATCTGCGCCGCGCGCACCGTGCCGGAAAGTTCCAAGGTCTCGGCAAGGTTTTCTAAGGCGACTGTGATCACAGGCGCCGCAACCCCCTTAGGCGATGGGCTTTTGGACGGCGTCTCATTTCGGCACGCCGTGAGTATCATCACCGAAACGGCGCAGACCAGGGAGAAGATCTTCAAAATGCTTGGAAAGCTCGTCACCCATCTTTGCCGATCGCTCACGCTCATGGGCCCTCATCCTTCAAAAGGGGCGGCATCCTGGAGCCGGCCCGTGCGGAACAGAAGTTCAGCATAGCGCACCACATGGTCGTATCGCGCCCCCAGGTCCATCCACTGGGCTTTGCGATAGGCCGACTCCGCCCTCAAGACTTCCGTAATGGTCGTCAACCCTTCGGCGTAGCGGTCCTTGACGATGCGAAGGGCTTCTCGAGCCTGCGCCACGGCTTGTTGAGCGAGGTTCAGGCGTTCTCGCGCCGCCTTAAGGTTTTCATAAGCCTCCACCACCTGCAGCTGCACCTGGTCTTCGGCTTCCTGCACCTGAGCTTCCGCGGCGGTCACATGGGCCAACGCCTGATCGATGGTCGGAGCGCGCCGCCCTTCGTAAAGATCCCAGCTGAGGGCCAGGCCCAGGGTGTAGTCCGAACTGCCGCTTTCCCAGTCGGGGCCGCTCACACCGTAGGTGGAAAACGCATCCACCCTGGGAAGATAACGGGCTCGGGCTTCCCGCAACCGCAAGCGCGCCACACGAAAATCTTCGCGCACCATGGCCACATCCGGCCGAGAAGCCAGGGCGTCCGCCGTGTATTGGGCCAAAGGATGCAAGGGAACCAGAAGGCTGGGCATCTTCTGCGTGGGTTCGGGGTAGGGCGGCGAAGGCCGCCCCAGGGCCGTTTGAAAAGCCACTTGGGCCGTGTGGTATTGGCCCTGAGCTTCCACGAGCTGCTGGGAAAATTCGAGGTGCTGTACCTGCGCGGCCAAGAGATCGGAGCGCACCACCTGGCCGTTTTCAAAAAAATGCTGAATACGCCGTACCTGGGCTTCCGTTTCCTTGACCGCATCCTCGGCCACGTGCACCCGTTCGCGTGCCACAATGACGCCATAGTAGCTTCGAATGACACCGAGAACAATTTCCTGCTTCACCCAGTCTTCAAGGAGGCGGGCCTTGTTCTGGGCCCCTTGGCCTTCGGCGACGCGAGTGGCCGTGAACAGCTGGTCAAAGACGGGCAGGGACGCCAAGGCTTCGGTGCGCTTGTTGGTCATGGGATCGGGGTCGTTCAAAAAGGCGGGGTCGAAGTGCTCCACCCCGAACCGGGCCTGTTCCAAAAGGGTCCCGAAGACGAAAACCGGGTTGTTGCTTCGAAGGATTTTGTGGGAAAGGCTGATTTTGGGAAAATAGCCGGCTCGAGCGGCCTTGTGGCCGGCTTCGGCGGCCTGTGTTCCTGACGTCGCCATGGATATTTTCGGATGGCGCGTCAGAGCCGTCTGCAGCGCATGGGCGAGGGTGCCCGTGGTTGGCTCGGCCGTCGGTTCAGCACCGGGCGCTGCCGCGGGCTCGAGGTTTGAGGCTTTGCCGGAAGCAGAAAGCACCATGCACAGAGCGAAAACTGTACCGACAAGAACCGCAGCGTTCCGATGGAGTTTCATGCCGATCCGCCTTCCGCGCCGCCGCTCAAGAAAACATGCCGTTGTGGCGATAGGCCACCATGATCTGTGAAAGTAGCCTTCAAGCGTTCTTTACAAATACCGCAAGAATCCGCACAATGTAAAGCGATCAGGTCTTTGAGCCTGCTTTCAGCAGCGCATTGGAAAAAGCCCTTTGGGGGACGACATACCCGATAGCAACGCCTCGGCCCTCGCGGCGCGCCACCAGGCAAAGGCTCAAATGAGACAAGGGGGCCTGCCCAGAGGCTTCGGCATGTTTGACGGAAGGCGCGTTCATGGATTCTTTCCGCCGAAAAAAAGAAGGCTATGCACGATCATTGGCCTGAATACATTGACGTTCCTGTGGTGTTCGACCATGCCGATTTCCTGGTGGTTCACAAACCTCCACATTGCGCCGTGACTCGAAACGGGGACGACGAAGGGCTTCTCGGTGGGCTTCGGCGGCAGATTTCCTGTCCGACCCTGATTCCGGTGCACCGGCTGGACAAGGTCACCTCAGGCTTATGGCTTCTGGCCAAGAACAGGGACGCGGCTCGGTCGCTGACGGCCCTCTTTCGAGAACGCAGGGTTCGAAAATGTTACTTGGCTCTTTCCGATCGCAAACCCCTCAAAAAACAAGGGCTCATCATCGGGGACATGGCCCGCTCTCGAAACGGTCAATGGAAAATGTGCCTGTCTCGCACCGCGCCGGCCGTCACGCGCTTTATCAGCCGCTCCATGGCACCGGGCCTGCGCCTCTTTGCCCTGTTTCCGGAAACGGGAAAGACCCATCAGATTCGCGTGGCCATGAAATGCCTGGGTGCCCCCATTCTCGGCGACCCCCTTTACCGCCGCGCGGACGCGCACGCCACCGCCCCCGATCGAACCTATCTTCACGCCTATGCCCTGGCTTTTGCCTACAAGGGGCGCCCGTATGCCTTCAAAGACCTTCCCCGCCACGGCCGCCTCTTTCTGGACCCGGCCTTTCTCAACGCCCTTCACGCCTTCGACGCCCTGGAACAGGCGCTCGGGGGACAGACAATCACATTCTGAAAAAACGGCTATCCCGCCGGAATATGTTTCAACGATGTGCCTTGTGATCGTTTTTTAGGTTGACAACTTCTTGTTTTTTTTTTAATCCGCATTAAATAAATCAACAATTAAGGGGGATAATCGATGAAGAGATGGGCCCTCGTCCTCGGCTCTTTCGTCCTGATTTGTGAAATGTTCGCATGTGCACCGCACGGGATAGAGGTTCAAAGCGCGTCGGAGAATACCTTGACCGTGAGCTCACCAGAGGAGGTAGAAAACCTCGAACAGGAAGAGCAAAAGCTTCAGGTCACACCGGAAAAAGCCGCCCTCCATCCGGACTACCAGATCCTGGAAAATGTCAGCGTTCCTTTCGCGCCTGAATATCGCATTGGGCCAGGGGATGTGGTAGAAGTCATTTACAATTTTCGGTACGACCAGACTCCGGATGCCTATCGATTGGAAGTTCAGGACAAGATCAGCGTTGTTTTTCCTTTTCACCCTCAGTTTAGCTCAACGGTTGTCATCCGGACCGATGGTAAGATCAGCCTTCCTCTGGTTGGTGATGTCCAGGCAGCCACTCTTACCCCTGCCGACTTGGCGAAAAATCTCAACCGCATGTATTCGGCCTATCTTATTGACCCACAGATCACGGTGTCGTTGGAAGATTTCAATGTGAAGATTAAGGAACTGAAGCGGTCGATAACGACTGCACCACGAGGCCAAAGCAAAGTCGCACCCGTTGCGCCGGACGGCCGCATTGCTTTGCCGCTGCTGGGGAATCTTGTGGCGGAAGGCTTTACGCTGCGGCAGTTCGAAGACATGGTCAACAGGGAGTATTCCAAGCAAGTGCGAAACTTGAATGTGACACTTGTCCTTTTGGAGATTCATCATTCCAAGTTTTATATCATTGGCGAAATAAGCCGCCCCGGCGCTTATGAAATGACTTCTCGCATCAATTTGCTCGAGGCCCTGGCGATGGCCGAGGGGTTCAACAAAAGAGGCGATTTAAAGGAAATCCTTTTGATTCGCAACGACGGTCTGGAAAGGCCCATGTTGTTCAAGGTGAACCTTTCAAAAATGCTCAAAGACCCGCGATCTTATGCCAATCTCACGATCCGTCCAGCGGACATTATTTACGTTCCCAAGACACGCCTAGACAATATTAATGACGTCATCGAGAAAATATTTACAAAAGGACTATACGCTTTTCTGCCTTTTCAAAGTGTATTTTCTGTGAACTATGACATCAGAAAATAGTGTCGGTGAGGTTGTCACATGGCTGGATCAGTGGAAGAATATCGCTTCAGCATCGTCAGGGAGCTGGCGTATGTCGTTTTCGCACGGCGTCGTCTCGTTTCTTTCGTTTTCATGGCCGTTTTCAGTGTTTTTGTGGCCCTAGCGATATTGCTTCCGCCAAGCTATCGGTCCGCGGCGAAATTCGCCATCTTTGTGCCTCAATCGCTTGATCCTCTTCGCAGGGAAACCTTTTATGATTATCAGGCTCGGGCTGAGCGTATTCTTCAGGATCAAAAGGAGCTCATTTACTCTCATCGCGTCATGAATAGGGTTGTGGAAAGGCTTCACCCCAACCTCAATGAGTTGGAAAGGGCCGCGGCGATCACGCGATTGGCCCGAAAGCTTGAAGTTACTCCCCCTGGAGGAGCCACGTACAAGGAGTCCAATACGTTTTATATCGCCTTTACGGATTCCGATCCCGTTCGAGCCCGGGATGTGGCGCAGCTTATCTGCGAGGCCTACCTGGAGACGTTCAGTGAACTGGCTAAGGAGAGCGCGGGCTTTTCTTTTTCATTTTACAAGGATCAATCACAACGCCTCTATGAAGAAATGCTAGAAAAAGAGAAAGCAATGCGAGACTATGAAGTCCAGCATGCCGATAAGCTCATTGCCATTCTGAACATGCAAACAACACCCGGGACCAACCTGGAGGTTGGACCAAATGCTCTCTTGACCCAGTTTCAAGCAAAATACTATGACCTGCAACAGCAGCTTGCTGGAATTCAACTCGGCCTGGCAGCCCTGCAGCGGGAGGCGTCCAAAGATTCGCCGCCCGCCATTCCTGGAGAACTTCAGGTTGTCGGCCATGCCCTGACCGCGTTTAAGAACAAGGTGGCCCAGCTAGAAATTCAACTGAACGAGCTCAGAGCCCAATTCACAGGACAATTCCCCGCCGTGAAAAGCGTGCAAAGAGAACTTGAGATGAATATGGCCTCTTTGCGCCGAGAACTGGAACGAACCATTAAAGCCCAACGCGTGACCGCGGAAGGTCTATCCGGCCAAATTCAACAATTGGAAAAGGTTATTAAGGACTTGCAAAATGAAGTGAAAGAAATTGCGACGGCGCGAGCAACTTATGAACATTTGAAACAACAGTTCGACTTGGCCAAACAGGCTTATGAGAAGGCGCGAGACCAGATGCAGCAGGCGGAACTGGCTGTTGCCTTGGACCAATCGAAACAATCTCTCTCGTATGTGCAAGCCCCCTCCATTCCCGATAAGCCGTTTAAGCCGAATCGTCCGCTCCTGCTGGCCATGGGCCTCGTCGGTGGCCTCATGGTGGCCATTGCCGTTGCTGTGACGTTGGATTATTTGGATCATACGGTTCGACGCCCGGAAGATATCAAGCGGCATGTTGGCGTTCCCGTGTTAGAATCCATTCCAAGGATTTGAAGACATGCTGCAACTGGCCTTCTTATTATCGTGTGGTATAATGTTTTGCTATTCCCTTCTGGTGCTTGACTTAAAGAGAAAAGGTCAGCCAGCAGCGACGGTTTTTCTGGCAGAAACTCCCACTTGGATCTTTACAGCATGGTTTATCGCGGCGGTTTTTTGGGGAGGCCGCTTTTTGACCATCCGGGTGCCTGGCCTTTTCGACATTACGATTGAACGCCTTTTGTTTCTTCCCATCTTGGTGTCTCTGGCTTACCGAATGATTCGTCGCGACGAAAAAGGACTTCCCGAGGACCTCATGACCCATGCTGCCATGGGATTCCTTCTGATTCTCTGTCTCCTTTCCATGACCGTGCATGGGTTCAGACCACAACATCCGGGCGTCCCGGACCCATGGTTTCTTTTCCTCAGCGGTTATTTGTTTCCCACTATTGTGTATATGTTTCTTCGTACCCAGAAGGTCAACCTGATCATGCTAGAAAGGATCCTTTGGACGTTTTTCGGCATAGGATGCTATCTGGCAATTCTTGCTTACTTTGAATTTTTTGGTCTACGGGAATACGTTTATCCGCGCTACATTAATGATCCCAAGATTTGGCTACATTTAGACCGCGCAAGAGGCCCGTTTTTAAATGCAGGGATTAATGGTCTATTTCTTGTACAGGCTTTTTTATGTGGCGTCTATTTCTACGCCACACACAAAACACGCCGATGGATCCTGGGACCTGTTTTACTAGGCATGATCCCGACTGTTTACTTTTCTCAAACGCGCTCGGTCTACCTTGCTTTCCTTCTGTGCGCGGTAGGTCTTGCTGCCTTTTTGAAAGTGGATGTTCCCAAATGGAAAATATTGGCTCTTCCTACCGCGTTGGTCATGTTTTTGGCGATCGCTATTTCGCCTCGTTTGGTGAGTCCGGATCGCAGGGCGGGAGGGGTTTATCAAGTTGAAGAGGTAAAGATTCGCGTTGTCTTGATAGCGCGTTCTATCGAGATGATTATGGAACGTCCCTTTCTAGGGCATGGTTTTGGGCAATTCCTTAGGGCAGGTTCCGAGCGATTTCGCGGACGCTACCCCATTCCCGGAACGGCCGAAGAACAGGTTCAACATCACCACCTCTTGGGACTGTGGGCCGAGCTGGGGGTTATTGGCTTGACCACGTACATTTTCATCATGTTCCGTGGATTGATTCGCGGAACGCTTGTCATTTTCAAAAAAACCTGGGATGAGCGCATCCGAAATCTTGGGCTGGTGTGTGTTCTGGGACTGTCCGCCTATTTGTTAAATAACAACTTTCTTGAGCCAGCATATTTTTTGCCATACAATGCGGCAGCTTTTACATTCCTTGCCTGGGCAGAGAATTTATACACATACTCAGTCCCTTAAAACCCAAGGAAACTTTGCGATCCGAGGAGATGAAATGTACTGCTCATTTTACGGTATGAAACGCAAGCCCTTTGAAAATTCCGTCAATTTGGACATTTACTACTCTTCTCCTCAACACGAGGAAGCATGGGAGTTCATCACCCAGGGGATTCGGAGTCGGGAACAGTACCTTCTTCTTCTTGGCGATTACGGAGTGGGCAAGTCCACTTTGGCGACACGTTTGGATGAGGCCATGGCAAAGAATGGCCGAATAGCCTACCGAGTCGTTCCCAATCCCAACTGTAGCAGCCGAGCTGTCTTGCGTCTCATTGCTTCCGCCTTTTTGCCCGACGGGGAACTGGCTTCCCTGTCCGAAGAAGAAATACAAGACCGAATGATCACGTTCTTTCAAGAGGCACAAAGAATCCGGCCTGTTTATGTCATCTTCGATGACGTCCATGAAGCGGATTCTCATGTGACGTTACCGAAACTGTTTTCCGTCTCAAAAATAACGGCTCGCGGTCTTCCGGTGATTCGATGGCTTTTCTTTGCCCACAGCTCCTTCACGCAGATTTTACAGTCCAGGGAATTGCAACCCCTCGATCAAAGAATCAGAAGGCGCTTTTTCTTGGAGAATTTCACACTGACCCATACGAAGGAATACATTTACTTTCGGCTGTATCGAGCGGGAGCCGTTGGGGTTCCGCGTTTTACGCCCGAGGCCATTCAAAAAATTTATGATTACAGTGCGGGTGTTCCTCGACTTATCAACAATGCCTGTGATATGGCATTAGAGGTTGGCGCGTCCATGAACAGCATGGTCATTGACGGAAGCATTGTTGCCAAGGCTTTGGAAAGAATGCTTCCATCTGCTGGCTTCGCCATCACTCCGCCCCAGCAGGCAAAATCTGAGGTAGAAACCGCCCATCAAGAGACATATACTGTCCTACGCGAACAAAAGGATCGAGAGAGTCCTCAGACTGGCGAAAAAGTGGAGCTGAAAACCGAAAACCTGATTGATGTCACAGCGTCCGCTGCCCATGGAGAAAAGACAGCCAGGAAGATTATGTCTTTTGAGAAAATCATCATGATCACCCTGGCTGGCTCAATTTTACTCGCCTTGATTCTCATCGCACTCAGATTGTATCATGTTGTCTAGACATCGGAGTAAAGGGGATAGGCATGAGGTCTGTAAAGACAGAGATGGCTATGGCCAATGGTCTTGAAAGGGACGCAGCCGAAATGCTCGGTTCGAGGGGCTCTTGGGAAGCTATCTTTCTGGGCGGACCGTCTGCGCCACAACACGGATCCATGCCCCGTGAGCCGGAGACAGTGGCCCCTTCGAACAATATCTCTGCCCACGATCCAACGGCAGAGAACGTCGAAAGCCCGCAGTCACAGGCATCCGGCAGGGTTTTCGGGAGTCGAGGAGCGCGGGTACGGCCAACGAAGAATGGGTCCATGCCCATACCGGCCAGGATCCTTCCGCACATGGAAAACCTCTGGGCCAGCCTGATCGTGGGAGCGGATAGCGCGTCTTTTGTTGTCCTCATAAGCGGTCCGACAGGCAACGAAGGGGCTTCGGTCACATCTTTCTACACCGCGGTGTATGCCGCTCTAAGGCACGGCCTGCGCACGGTTTATATTGATCTTGATGATCAGAAGATGCCAAAGTTTTACAGACAACATAGTGATAGCGCAATCGGTGGGTTTGCGGGGTTTTGTCTCGATGGGCATTCCATGGAATCCATCAGCAGATCCACAGAATATGAAAATCTTTTCATCATCCCCTCTGGGGCACCACAAGGCATTTCGTTAAGCACGATTGTGAGCCAAAAAGCCAGGCTCGAAGCTTTTTTCCAGGAGGTGCGACGCGCCTATGACGTGGCGGTAATCGATGGCCCGCCGGTTTTGAAGGAACTGGGCATTTTGAGTGTGGCTCGTCTGGTAGATCATGTGATTTTGGCGTGCCGTTATGGTCAAACCCGCTATGAGGTGGCGGGCCTTGCAGCGAGGAAACTGCAGGAGATTGGTGTCAAACGATTGAGTGCCATTTTGACGTGTCGAGAATATCCGATCCCAATGCCCATCTATCGATGGCTCAAATGAGGACGATCGTGAGACCACCGGGAACAATCCTGCACGTGATCGATTCTCTCGATTATGCTGGGGCTCAAAAGCTACTTCTTCTTATGGGAGAACACTGGCCGGAAGCTTACGGCGCAATGCGTATCGTTGTTCTTCAAGATCGCCTGGCCATGCTGCCGCAGTTCCAAAAGAGCGGCGTGCCCGTTATCCCTTTGAACCGAAACCGACCGAGCATTATCCGGCCTTGGAAATTTTTGGCGTACGGTCTTCAGAGCATCAAGGACCTGGTCGCCCTTTGTCACCGATATGCGGTCAAGGTCTGCGTTTTGCATCTGTCTGATGCGGAGTTTCTGGGGACCTTCGCTGCGCAATGGGCAAGGGTTCCAAAAACGTTTATCGTTGCCCATTTACCGCGGCTGCTGCCCCCAAGATCTGGGACGGATCCACGCAATCTGATGCGCCGGATCCTTCTGCAATACATCTATTCGCGAGTGAGCGGCTTTGTGGCTGTCTCGGATGAAACGGCCCAATCCCTCCGAAACTTCGTCAGAACGAAGAACCTCACCATCGCGACCGTGATCAACGCCGTGGACCCCCAACGCCGCCCCACACCGGATGAAACCAACCGAGTGCGGCAACAGCTTCAGATGGTTCCCGGGGAAAAGGTATTGCTCAGCGTGGGAAGGCTAACGGAGCAAAAAGGGCACGTTTTTGCCGTGGTCGCGGCTTCCATGCTCGTTGCTCGCGGCCATTCTTTCCGATTCTTGATCGTTGGCGACGGTGAACTCAAAAGCCACTTGTTAGAAGAAGTCTCCAAAAGAGGCCTTAACGGTCGAGTGTCCTTTCTCGGGACTCGCCCCGATGTGGATGTGTTGATGCACCTGGCGGACATCTTTGTTTTCCCCTCTCTTTATGAGGGCACCTCACTGGCTCTTCTCGAAGCAATGGCGGCCGGCAAGGCCATTGTGACCACGGACATTCCCCCTCACCGGAAAATCCTAAGAGACCGGCACTCGGCCTTACTTGTTCCTCCGGGGGAAGCCCAGGCCCTTTGTGAGGCCATCGAAACCCTGTTGCACCAACCTGCCTTTGCGACATCCCTTGGGGCCGAGGCCCGGCGCATTGTTTCCCAGGGATACGATATTCGCCGCTTTGTCGAACAGGTCGCACAACTTTGGACGTAGTTTTTCTCGGAGAAAAATGGGATGCGTGAAGAAAAAGACCGTGCACCCCACATCGCAGCGCTGGGATTCCGCGGCGTGCCGGCCACGTGGGGCGGCATCGAGCATCAATGTGAGGAGATCTATGCGCGTCTGGCGGCCATGGGGTTCCGGGTAACCATTTACGCGAGATCCTACTACACGCCGCCCCACCTACAACATTACCGAGGGATGAGAATTGTTCGCCTTCCCACCATCGCCAGTAAACATGCCGATGCCGCGGTCCACACCCTTTTGGCAGTATGCCATGCCATAAAGGAACCCTACGACATCATTCATATTTACGGTCAAGGGCCGTGCCTTTTCAGTTGGATTCCTCGCCTTTTTAAGCCAAAGGCTCGCCTTTTTTTCTCGTGTACCGGCCTTGATTGGAAAAGAAAGAAGTGGGGTCCGTGGGGTGCTTTTTTCATTCACTTGGGAGAAGTGTTTTCGGCCTATTTTCCGCACTATAGAATCGGCGTATCTCTGGCTCTTAAGAGATATTATGAGTCCAGATATAATGTTTCCATGTACCACATCCCCAACGGTGTATCCACACCCTCTATTAGCCCTCCGAACAGCGTGGATAAGTTCGGTCTTACCCCTCGACGGTATTTTTTGTGGGTGGGGAGAATCGTTCCTGAAAAACGGGTTGAAGATATTCTTTCCGCCTTTACGCGGCTGACTTCGGATTTTTGTTTGGTCATCGTTGGCGACAGCCCCGATCAGGAATACGTACAACGTCTCAAGACCCTTGCCGGCACTGACCCGCGTATTCGCTTTCTCGGTTACCAGTTTCGGGAAAATCTTGAAGCGATTTATTCCCATGCCTATGCCTTCATTACGGCCTCCGAATTGGAAGGTCTGCCGTTGACCCTTCTCGAAGCCATCAGTTACGGTCTGCCCTGCATCGTCAGTGATATCCCCCCCCATCATGAGATTTTAGGCTCTGTGGCGCGCTTCGTTTTTCCAGTTGGGGACGTGGGGCAATTAAGAGGACATATGGAGCGGCTGCTTGGCTTAGAGCACGGGGCATGGCAGAATATGGTGGAGCAGGTTAAAGCGCGAGCGGAAAACTCTTTCAGTTGGGATGTTGTGGCGGAGGAAATTGCTCGTCTGTATAGGAAAGCCTTAGCCGGGCATCGTTGAAGTGATTTTCTTCTTTCGAAAGGGGGTTGACAAGCGTGCCTCGCAATGAAAGTCTTCTGACCGTTCGCATTGTCGATCTGGCGCTCACACTCACAGCCCTGGGCATGGCCTACGGGATTAAAGTCTACCTGTTGCCCCAGTCGGTGCGGGGTTTGAGTCCCGAGACCGAGTTTTTACCGCTCATAACGCTTGTTTTTTTCACGTGGCTTTTTGTCCTTCATTATATGGAAGTTCCTATGGTGGTCAACCGACTTTCACTGTATGACACGCTCCGCGTCCTCTACAAAGCCATTGTCATAGCCATGGCCATCGTCTTGGGGCTGATATATGCTCTCAAGATTCGGAATATCAGCAGAATCTTTATATTTACTTTCGCATTTCTCGATGCAGCCATGCTCAGCGCCGTGAGAACTTTTTATTTCCACAGGCTCTCGGACAAGTATCCGCCTCACAGACTCCTTCTCGTCGTCGTCGGTGCTCGGAAGGCTGCGGAAGAGGTGGTGGAAAGAGTGTGCCGTAATCTGAAACATGCGGAAGTCATTGGCTGTTTGGAGACCGAAGCTGGACGAGAGGGTACACCTGTTTGTGGAAACATTAAGGTGATTGGAACTGTTCATCAGATGGAGGAATTTCTTAAAAGCCACGTGGTGGACGAGATTGTCTTCGTTGTCCCTTTGCAGCAACTGCCGACCTTGGACGACCATTTACGCGTCGCCGAATATATGGGGCTCACGATACGTATTATTCCCCATTGGTATATGCGTAAATATATGGAGCGGAGACCCACATATTATCACATGTATTTTGAGATCATGGCCGACATCCCTTCACTGGTGTTGTCCGCCTCTCCGTGGAACAGAACCAGTTTGGCGATTAAGAGTGTCCTAGACTTTCTTGTTTCCCTCGTTCTTTTGATTGTCAGCACGCCTCTGATGTTGGTCATAGCTGTGCTCATTAAAAGAGCGTCGCCGGGACCGGTCTTTTATCGTCAGATTCGCTGTGGACTTTACGGAAGACAATTCACCGTATTCAAGTTCAGGACGATGATCCTCGGCGCAGAGAACCTTCAGGACCAGATCAAGGAAAAGAACGTGGCCGACGGCCCTGTTTTCAAAGCCCCCAACGATCCAAGGGTGATTCCTGGAATCGGTTCCTTCCTACGATCCACCGGACTGGACGAACTGCCGCAGCTCATCAATGTTCTGCGAGGCGAGATGAGCCTTGTTGGGCCACGCCCCGCTCTTCCCAGCGAGGTGGAAAAGTATGATCTGTGGCAGAGGCGACGCCTGACCATGAAGCCGGGAATAACCTGCCTCTGGCAAATCAGTCAAAACAGACATCGCATGTCCTTTGAACAGTGGATGAAGTTGGATTTGGAATACATTGACAATTGGTCTCTATGGATGGACGCGAAGATTTTTTTGAAAACACTTCTGGTCCCATTCCATCGACCCAGCATGTGAAATGAAGGCACCCCTTTCGACCCAGGAGGCCGTTGGGCGGGCCGCGGGCCTCATTGTGTTTCTGTCGATTGTGGGGAAAGCCGTCGCCATGGCGAAGGAAATCTCTATTGCCGCCGTCTATGGGGTGTCCAGGTCCCTGGATGCCTTCAACATCGCCTACGGTTTCCCCGCGATTCTCGCCCTCACCGTGTCCGGAGCCGTCTCTAACGGCTTTGTTCCTCTGTACGTGGAATGGTGGGCCAGATCGCCTATGGAAGCGGATCAAAAATTTCGATCCCTTCTCTGGGGAAGTGCCGCGGTGTTCCTGCTCGCTTCTCTTCTCTGCCTCCTTCTCGCACCAGGCCTCTATCCCCTGTTCGGCTACGGATTGTCCAAAGGCCACCAAGTCGAGGTGATCCGTATCGGTCGATACCTCACGTTGTTTCTCTTTATGGAGTTATTGTGCATTTTACCAAGCGGCTATCTCCATGCGCGCAAGGCGTTTTTCCACCTTCACGTTTTGCCGATCATTCCCAGCGTTGTCATCATTCTTTGTTTGTTTTGTATCTCATCGAAGAGCATCGACATCCTGGTAATGGGGGTTGCTCTTGGTTCTTTAATGAAATTTTGTTATGTTTTAGGGGCTCTTCGAGGCTATGGAGTCGATTTTGGTTACCCCATGACATGGGATGGGGCAGCGGCTCGAAGACTAATGACCATCACTCTTCCGTTATTGGGAAGCGAACTCATTGCTAACGTCAATATTTTTATTGACCAAGTAATGGCCACGGAACTCTCCGAAGGGGCCGTCTCTGTCCTTCGTTATGCCTATCGCGTGAACGATATTCCTATGCAGATCGTGATCCTTGCGCTGTCGAAAGCCGTTTTGCCCTACGTGAGCGAGCTTGCCGTGCAGAAAGACCAGCACGGTCTCAGAGAAATGTTTTTTGTGATGCTCACGGCTGTGGCCACGATATCGTTCCCCATGGCAAGCGTCTTTTCACTGCACGCGGAAGAGATCGTCAGAATCCTCTTTATGAGAGGAGCCTTCGGGGAGGCATCCGTCCATATCACGGCTAAAACCCTTGTGTTTTACGCCATCGGGTTGTTTTTTTATTCGTATAGCTTCATTAACGCCAGCTTTTTTATCGCGTTGCAAGAGATGCGATGGCTCTTTATTATGGGGTGTGCCTCTGTGATTCTCAATGTGATTTTCAATTCTATTGGTATGCGTTTTTTTGGTGTTCCCGGGATTGCTTTATCCACCTCGTTGACCTTATTGCTCGTCTGTGGTGTGTTTCTAAAACTCCTTCAATCAAAACTTGCCATCGATCGTTTTCATCGAATCTCCAAAAACCTCCTGGTTATTGGTGGTGCGACGGGACTCCTGGTCATCACATCGCTCGCCGTGCGACAGTCGTCCTGGCTGATGGAGCGACCCCCTTGGGAGCGCTTTATGGAATCAATACTCCTTGAGGGGCTCGCGTATCTAGCCGTTCTTTATGTTTTTCGAACACCGGACGTGGACCGTTTGCTTCATTTGATTGTGAAGGCGCTGAGGATCGGAACAAGGAGTAAGCCATGAAGGTCGAAACCAAAACGTATGGCGTTACGTTAATGGTGATGGCGCTCCTCCTCGGGCTCTGCGGATGGGAACACAATGCAGAAGCCCAGGATCTGCTTCTCGCTAGCGGCGGCATGGGAATGACCTTCCGCGCATCTTTGGTGGGTGCCGTGAACGGTAATCCTTTCGATCACGCCCAGGTGCTGGTTCGCTTAACGCCGCCGCCCTTAGGGGATTCCAATCCTTATTTGCTTGTAGTTCAAGGGCTTCCCGAAAAAAACTCCAAAAATACGTTTTTTTGGATCTCAAAGGATACCACAATGGAGGTTATGAATCAGACCATTCGGTGTAAGACAAAGGCTCGCTACGTGCGACGGCGTCCGGACATATTTTTCTTCTACGTCAGTCCAGTTCTCCTGGAACCGCACTATATCACTCAGCACGAGGAAGAGGATCGGGAACTGGCGGCACAACTGGCTCTACCCACGAAAGTTTTTGCCACTATTGGAGAATTGGAGGCGACCTTTACAGGAGGGAACGTTCAGGGGTGGGTGACAATGAAAGGTTATGATTTCGTGGAAAATGCTTATACGAGCTACACGGCCAGGTTTTCAGGATCTCTCGATGAAATGGCTGAACAAAAGCTGGAGAAATACAAAAACATTGGCGCTCATTTACAGGATCCCAAAGAGGATTAGAAAAGCCATGCGACACGCGTTTTCTTCCTCGAGCTTCGTTTTTTTTGTGGCAGCCCTGGCCGCGTTGGGAACCGTTGGCAACGCACAGAGCATGGAGGTGAACTGGGAACCGCGTGGGTATTCAGGGGGTGGACGCTACACGGTTGTGGCCGTAGAACCTTTTGAAGGAAAAACAGTTTTTGTCGGCTCGGATGTTGCCGGTGTGTATCGCAGCGACGATGAAGGCGAGAATTTTGTCCCCTGGGGGAAGGGATTGACCGGCTTTGCCGTTGCCGATATTGCCTTCAGTCCGAGCCGGCAAGGGCTCGTCCTTGTCTTGACCGACGACGGCTTATACGCGGATTGGAACGGTGGAAAAGAATGGCATGTTCTGTCTCGTGACCTTCTCTACACGAAAAGGGGCTCTGCCGGCCATCTGGTGTCCTTTGACAATGACAGCGCTTACGTTGGAACGGATCGAGGCGTCTTTGTGGTCGATGTTTCGCACAGCCCAGGTAGGGTCCAAGGCTTCCTAGGACTGGAGACCCTTTCCATCCACGCGGTGGCTGTTCATTATGGAAGCGTCTTTGCGGCCACAAACAACGGGGTTTTCCGCTATCAAGAGGGTTGGACGCCGGTGAACAAAGGGTTGTTGGAAGGGGAAAACACGGATATCACCGATCTTTTGGCACACCCTGACGGCCATCTATACGCCGTGGATAAGAATCACGGTTTTTACGAATGGGACGGAGAGCAGTGGCTGCCACGCCCTGTGGGATTCATGCTCACCAACGTTTATAAGGTCCGTTCCTTTAAAAGTCTCGCAGTCCATCCCGCAGATTCCTCTCATGTCATTCTAACGACCCACCCCGCAGATTGGCCGCATAAGGTTTTGTTTTCGACAAATCGGGGATGGTCGTGGGGCCTTCATGAGAATTTCCATCTGCATCCCAAGGCGCCGAAAAACTGGGCCACAGCCCCCCATGCCATCGAGCGGGTTGCTTTTTCCCCATGCAACCCGAAAACCCTATTTTTGACAGACTGGTGGAATCTGTGGAAAACGACAGACGGTGGAGCATTTTGGTTTAGCGGCTATAGCGGATTACAGAATACGGTTGTGAATGACCTAAAAAACCATCCCGACAACTCTGAAAAGCTATTCGCTGCGGTGGCAGACAACGGGTTGATGGTTTCCCTGGACGGCGGCCTTTCGTGGGAAAGAAAGATGGCAGGCCTTCCTGACGGTCATGCCGTCGAAATCGAGATTTCCAAGACCAATCCAAATAAGATTTATCTTTTGCTCAATCCTTGGCAAAAGGACAGCAGAAAGGTCTATGTTTATCGCAGCATGGATGGCGGCAAAACATGGCGTGACATCAGTTTTTACCTTGCTTCCACTGTCCGTCCTCAACTGAATTTCATCACCGGCGAGCCAACCAATGTGGAAATCGATGCGGGTTCCGATGATACTGTCTACGTGGCCACAAACGGCTATGGAATCTATAAAACAAAGGATGGGGGGCTGAGTTGGAAACCGATTCACATGGACCTTCCTCACCACGCGGTCAAGGGACCCGGGGCCGTGAGATCTGTCGAAGGTTTTCCGGGACTTCTCTACGTGAGCACGGTCAACGGAGGCCTCTACAAGAGTCCGGATGGTGGCGAACATTGGCAAAGACTCCCTTTGGACGAGGCCATGACCTTTGGTCTGGCCGTCAGTACCGATGGGAAGACCGTTCGCCTGGCTGCTGCCTGCCCCGAGAAAAAGGTGGCGCTCAGTGAGGATGGAGGGGCATCCTGGCGCTTGAGTTTTCTTCCGGGGGATCGCCCTGACTATATTGCCGCCTATGCCGTCGCCTTTGATCCTTCTAATCCTAATACCCTCGCAGTGGCCACATTGGCCTACCACTTTAAAGCCGCGGACGGTCTTTATGTTTCTAAGGATGGCGGAACCCATTTCGAATCGCTTTCCATGCCCGAGGCGATGCCCCGTCTAAGCATCTTTTCTCTACTCTACTCCCAGCCCCACTCTTTGTACGTGGGATTCAACGGTCTTGGAGTGTATCAGGTTCGCTGGAGCGAGAATTGATGACGATTCTCATGGCCAACAAGTTCTTTTTTGTCAACGGTGGAACAGACAGATACTTTTTCCATATGATGCGTCATATCGAACAGCGGGGGCACCGGGCCATTCCCTTTAGCGTCCAACACAGCATTAGCCGGCCCTCCCCCTGGCTGCCTTATTTTTTGCCGCCCCCGGGAAAGCCAGACGAAACGCATTATGCGCATCTTCGGTGGACACCATCCACCATGATCCGGCTCATTGACCGAGCCTTTTACTCCATCGAAGCCCGCTGCCGATTGCGTCGGCTTCTCAAAGCGTGCGGCCGTGTCGATATTGCGTACATTTTGAACATCTATAACTATATGTCGCCGAGCATTATTCATACCCTCGTGAAACATAACATTCCTATTGTGATGCGTATCGGAGATTACAATCTCCAATGCGCGAATTATTTATTCCTTCGAAACGGCCACCCATGCGTGTTGTGTGCTCAAGGCCAGTATTATCACGCTCTACGCTATCGATGCGTGAAAGGAAACGCCGCGCTGACATGGGTCCGTGTCTTTTCCATGTACCTTCATCGACTTCTTGGTCTATACGGTCACGTCAAGGCTTTCGTCGTCCCCTGTCGGTTCATGAAATCGATGCTGCGACTTGGGAGTATCCCAGAGAAAAAAATCGTGGTCATTCCTTCGCCCATTGATGTCTCATCCCAGGAGTCTATTGCGCCCCAAAAGTGTGATTGGGATTATATACTCTATTTCGGACGAATCAGCTATGAAAAAGGCTTAGACACACTCATCGACGCGTACCAAAAACTGGATGGGGATCAAACCCCGCACCTGGTCCTCCTCGGCCGGGACTATGATGGCGAGACGCGCCGGCTTCAGAGACGTCTTCGGAAGGACTTTGAAGAAAAGATCCATTTTCTTGGATTTATCGAGGGGCCCGATCTGCAGAGGTGGATTAAGGGCAGCCTCTTTACGGTTGTGCCCAGTCGGTGGTACGACAACGCGCCCATGAGTGTTTATGAAAGCTATGCCATGCAGCGACCGGTCCTGTGCGCCAACATTGGAGGGCTGAAAGAACAGGTGGAAGACGGCGTGACCGGTAGGCTCTTTGAAGCGAACACGACCGAGGATTTGGTAGCCGCTTTGCGATGGATGCTGGGCAATCGAGAACGACTGACGGAAATGGGGCTTCGAGGTCATGCTAAAGTTTTGGAAGAAAACAGTACGGAAAAACACCTGAACGCCTTGCTCGCATTGTTTGAGAGTCTTGTGGATTAATTTTACCGAGTGGAGGGTGGCATGGAGAAAATGCTCATTACGGGAGGGGCCGGGTTTATCGGCTCTCATTGCGTGAAGCGGTTTGCGGGCCTGTATGACGTGGTCATTTTAGATAATTTATCTCGGAAAATGACCGATTACAACCTTCGCCAGTTGCTCGGCCTCCCTCATGTGCGCTTCGAGAAAGTGGATATCCGTGAAGTGGGGGCCGTTCAAAGGGTGTTTCGCGAATACGGGCCTTTTGAGGTTATTCTCCACCTTGCTGCTCAAGTGGCAGTCACCCAATCGGTACTCAATCCCCGCGAGGATTTTGAAATCAATGCCCTGGGCACATTCAACGTTTTGGAAGCTTTTCGATCCCATTGCCCTGAGGCAATCTTTCTATACGCTTCAACCAATAAGGTTTACGGTGCTCTGGAGGACTTACCCTTCGATGAACACGAAAAAAGGTTTATTGTCCAAAATTTTTCGGGCATCGATGAGACACGGCCTCTTGATTTTCATTCACCCTATGGGTGTTCGAAAGGAGCCGCGGATCAGTATGTTGTCGATTTTGGCCGCATCTATGGCCTCAGGACTGTCAGTTTTCGCCAGTCCTGCATTTACGGGCCCCAGCAATTCGGCGTGGAGGATCAGGGGTGGGTGGCATGGTTTACCATTGCGGCCAACCTCGGCCTCCCTGTGACCATATACGGAAACGGAAAACAAGTTCGGGATCTCCTCTATATTGACGATCTTGTTGAACTCTATGACATGACCATTCGAAACCGGGATAAGTTTTTGGGAGGCGCTTGTATGAATATAGGCGGTGGAATACACTGCTCTTTGTCCTTATTGGAGCTTGTGGATGTCCTTCAAGACATGGGGTCTCCTTTGGCTTACTCTTTTGGGGCCTGGCGGGTCGGGGATCAGAAAATATTTATCAGTTCCAATGATCGCGCCGATAAAATCTTGGGATGGTGCCCACGAGTGAAGCCTCACGAGGGAGTGGAACGCATTGTGGAATGGGTGCAGAAAAATCGTGACCTCCTGCGGCAGGTTTTTGATCAGGGGATGATCGGTCATGGAGCGAACTCCCAATGAAAACCGTGAAGGGCTCTCGAAAGCATGAGCAAGATGAAGAAACGACCCAAGGTTTTGATCATGGTCAACTGGCGTGAAAAGGGGGAATGGGATTTATATCAAGCCCTGAAGCGGCATTTTGATGTGGACGTGTTCCAGCCCTACGGGGGGGGGCCCTGGGCTGGAGGTCGAGGCTGGAAGCTGAGCCTTGAAACCTGTGAGTTTTATCTTCCCCTGTTCTCTTGCCTGAAAAGAAACCTCTTTGACCTGGTCATCAGCTGGTCCATGCGGTTCGGCATGGTGTACGGTCTGCTCAACCGGCTGATGCCAAAAGGTTCCCCATCTCATCTTCTGTATGACTTTCATATCAACGTGGAAAGATGTGACTGGGCTTATAAGCAGAAGCTCACGGTGACCAGAAAAGCGATTCCTGGAATAGACTTTTTTTTTACTACGTCTCGAAGGGAAGAAGCGTTATATTCTACCATCTTTCATATTCCAAGGGAACGGATTCGTTTTTTTCCACTCGCCCCCCCGCGCCCGTGGCTGAAACTTCCGTCGTTCCCTGTGAAAGATTATATTTTCGCTTACGGGAACAGCGATCGAGACTATGACACGCTACTGAAAGCATCCAGGAACCTCTCGACCCCTCTTGTCATTCTTTCTCAAAGATATTCCCCAAACAGGACCTATGAGAATGTCACCTTTATTAGGCAACCTGTATATGGTCTGAATCTGGCCAAGCTTGTGGGATCGGCCGGCCTCGTGGTGATTCCCCTAAAATCTTCAGAAGTTTCCGCGGGGCAAACGGCCATGCTCGAAACCATGGCGCTGGGGCGCCCGATCATCGTCACCGAAAACCCCGCCACGCTGGAATATGGCAAACATGGGGAATCGGCCTTTTTTTACCGGGCGGGTCACGTAGAGGAATTGCGGAATTTATTGGAAAGCCTTTTGAAGGACCCGGACTACGCCGAATCCGTTGGCCGGCGGGCCCGGGTTGTCCATTCAAACCTTCCGGAGATTCGAGAGTCTCTTCTGATCCAGACTGTGCAGGGATTATGTGGCCATGAGCCATGACATCATAAATGGGTGTGGTCCTTTCCCTTTATGGTTCGTTCAATAAAGGACAAATGGATGTGCGGTATTGCGGGGTTATGGTGTCGCGATATTTTGCCGGGTAAACTTCAACGCCTTGTGGCTCACATGACGGCGCTGCTTTTTCACAGGGGTCCGGATCATGGCGCCGTATGGATAGATCCTGAGCATCCTGTCGGTTTAGGGCATCGCCGTCTAAGCATTCTTGATCTCAGCCCGGCAGGAAACCAGCCCATGGCTTTTCAAGAGGCGGGGTTGGTTTTGACTTTTAACGGTGAGATCTACAATTTCCTGGAAATCAGAGAGGAGTTGGAGTCCCTGGGGTACAGGTTTCGTAGTTCCTCAGACACGGAAGTGCTGCTGTATGGTTACGCGCAATGGGGAACAAAGGTTCTGGATCGGCTGATCGGCATGTTCGCTTTTGCCATTTGGGATCGAAATGGGCAAAAGCTATTTCTTGCTCGAGACCGTTTGGGTGAAAAACCCCTCTATTATGCACAGCGACCCGGCTGTTTCGCTTTTGCCTCAGAAATTCAGAGTTTAAGAACATTGCCCTACTTTGACACGTCTTTGAACCACGATGCTGTGGGCGTCTACATGGCCTTTCAGTACATCCCTTCTCCTCTCAGTATTTATCAAGGGATCGCAAAGCTTCCACCGGCCCATGCCATGGTCGTAGATGCCCAAGGCGTGCAGACGTGGCGTTACTGGGATCCCTTGTCGCATGTCAAAGATCCTGAACCGCACGACTCCTTCGCAGCGGTGGAAAACCAATGGCGCGATGTTTTTCGGAAGGCAGTCCGTCGCCAATGCATCGCGGACGTCCCTGTGGGGGCTTTTCTCTCGGGTGGCGTGGACTCGTCCACCGTCGTCGCCTTCATGAAAGATGTGGGACAGCGCCCCATCCAAACCTATACCATCGGTTTCCGCGATGCGAGGTTCAACGAATCCCATTACGCCCAAGAGGTGGCTCGTATTCTGGGAACCGATCATCGGTGTGAGTCTTTTGACGAAAAGCATCTTTTGACCCTGATCCCTCGAATGCCGCAGGTTTACGGTGAGCCGTTTGCCGATCCGTCCGCACTCCCGACGTTTCTGCTTTGTGAAACGGCGCGTCGGTACGTCAAGGTCTGTTTGTCCGGAGACGGTGGTGATGAGCTATTCGGCGGGTATGAAAGGTACCGGCTTTTCGATCGCTTCTATCCTTATCTTCGGAAAATGCCCACCCTTTCAAAATGTACTGGATGGTTCGGGCTGCAACTGTTTCCCAGAAGATGGCGAACGGCCGCGTTTGTTTGTGGTCAGCCCCCGGTAAATGCTTACCAAGCCGTCGTTGGAAGCTTTCCATCCTCGGTGGCCTGTGCCCTGATGGAAGCAAAGGAATGGCCCTCTTTCGAGAGCTACCTGAAAACCGGTCAACGGGTTCGAAATTATGCTCTTTTGCGCCAGCTGATGCTCATCGACTTGCACACGTATTTGCCTGAGTCCGTTCTGACAAAAGTGGATCGCGCGGCCATGGCCAATTCCCTTGAAACGCGGGCCCCTTTCTTGGATCATTCGGTTGTGGAGTTCACTCTGAAATTGGCATTGGAACACGTGCGGCACAAAAGGCTGCTCAAAGCCGTGTGTTCCCAGCATGTGCCTCGAAGAATTCTCGACAGACCCAAAATGGGATTTGGGATTCCCATTTCGCAATGGCTCAAAGGGGTATTGCGCGAGACGTTGTTGGATCTCGCCACACCCTCAAGGCTGCGTCAGGTAGGGATTACCAATGTGCGTCTCGTGCGCTGGATCATTCAAAGCCACATGCGCTACAACGTCGATCACGGACTTGAGCTCTGGACACTCCTGGCGCTCTTGCTGTGGCACGATTACGAGTGCAGGGTTTCGAGAATCTCTTCATATCGATAAATGAGTTTCTCAATGTTGTGATATTTTTCCACGTACTTATAGGCATTCTGCGAAAGGCGCTTTCTGAGATCGAGATCTTTTACAGCCCCCGAAAGCGACGTCATGAAGGAACGCACATCTCCATTGAAAACGAGGCCCACCTCGTTGGCCGTGATGACGTGGTCCCGATTCCACTCGAGGCTGTAAATGGGGCAGCCGTACTGCATGGCCTCAACAATGACATTGGGATAGCCTTCCCCTGAAGCCGGGGAGGTGACGACCAGGTAGGCGGCACTTTGATAATAATGGGGAAGTTCTCGCCATGGAACAAACCAACGCGTCTCCATATTGGGAATAGAGGCGAGCGTTGATTTTATTTGTGAGGTGTACCCGTTGACGTTTTCGTAAGTGCTGATAAAAACAAAAGGCATATCCGGGTGCTCTCGCGCCAGTTGGATAAAGTATTCTGGACGCTTGAGCGGGACGAGGCGCCCAATCCAAAGCACGCTTTTTCGATTATCAACAGGAGGCCTGTGGTTCACGGCCAGCATGGGATGGGCGTTGGGGATCCATACAGTGTGAATGCCATAGTTTTTCAGGGCACACCATTCTTGATAGCGCGTCTGAACAACGACGGCATCCGCCCGTTTAAGCCCTAGTTCATAGAATCTCGCCACCCATGGTTTTATGGTGCGGAACTGGCCATTGACGTCCATATCGTGGGCCACCCGATAAAGGAATCGGGATCTTCCCTTCAAAAGACACAGCAACCCCGTTTCAAAACATGCTGTTCCCTGAATGATGGCCTGGGGCTTGATGCGACGAAGCATCAGCAATGTCTCCATCAAAAGCTGCGAAAAGGCCAAGGGCTTGAGAGGTAATGCACGAAAGAGGGGAGCGAGGCGGATGACGTGGACTCCATGGATCTTTTCTGTATGCGGAAAATGAGGATCCTTTTCACACGCAAAGTAGACCTGGTAGCGTTTTTTGAAAGCGCATGCCAGGTGATAAAGCTCCACTTCAGCCCCACCAAAGGGGATAGCGCTCTCAGGCTGAAAAAGACCGTATCCTCTTCGACAATAGATGAGGATGCGTTTCATTTTAGCATGTCCTTATTTTTTTAAAGTTTCTTGAATCCATCGCCATGTTTTCACCATTCCCTGGTATAGAGGCGTCTTGGGGTGCCAGTCCAGTTCCTTTGCTGCACGAGACCAATCCAGAACATTGGCCGGGGGATCGAAGGGGCGACCCGGACTGAATTTCACCTCAAAATCGGCAGCCGTTACGTTCCTTAAATACTCCAGGATCTCGAGAACCGATGTGCCTTGTCCTGTCCCAATGTTGAAGATATGTGAGCTGGGATTGCGTTCCACAGCCGCACGGAGAGCCTCAACGATGTCATCGATAAAAACATAGTCTCTCACGACACTTCCATCTCCCCAGATGGAAAGGGCTTCCCCTCGAAATATCTTTGCCATGAAAGCCGAGATAATACCTTGACTTCTATCAAAAGGTTGTCCCGGACCGTAGGCATTGGCAATTCGAAAGATAGCGATGGGAACACCCGTAGCATAATAAAAGCACTGTAAGTATTTCTCAACGGCCAGCTTTGTGATGCCATAAGACGAAATAGGGTTTGTTGGATGTTCCTCATCAATGGGCAGGTACAGTGCTCTCCCGTAAACAGTGCCGCCAGACGAAGAAAAGACGATTTTCTTGACGTTCTTCTCTATCGCTTTCTTAAAGACACGTATACTCGTAAGAAGATTACTGAACACGTCGTTTTCGGGCGCCTCCATTGATGAACCAGGAGTTGTTGTCCAGGCCAGGTGGACAAGGACGTCCGTTCTCTCAAGAGCTTTATCCAACGAAGGAGAGTTGGTTATTGGTTCAGGGATATGAAGAAACCTCCGAGATGTAAGGCAGGAAGCTTCTATTCTTGGGTGTCTTGGGTCAACGATCGTAACGTGCCAGCCATATGAAATGAAAGCCTCCACTAGCCGAGATCCGATGAATCCTCCGCCCCCCGTTATAAGGCAATGCATAGAAATCCTCTATACCCACGGCTTAAGGATAAACGATAAACTCCACTCTTCGATTTAAGGCTCTGCCTTCGGGAGTCTTATTGTTCGCCACGGGGCTGGTTTCCCCACGGCCGGATACGCGAAGACGCGCCGAATCGGCTCCACGACTAACCATATAATTGTAAGCACTCAAGCTGCGTTGCACAGATAGGCGCATGTTATAGGAGTCTGTTCCAATGCTGTCCGTATGCCCTTCGAGTAAAAAGGTGGATTCTTTGTTCTGAGACAGAAAGCTCACATGGGAATCCAGAATGGCACGGTCCTGGGGCCTAATGGCGAATTTGTCGAAATCGAAATGAATGGCCTCCCTCCGCTCACTCGGTGCCGCGGGGAGGGGGGAGAGCGCTTGCCTGGGTAATTGTTCATCCCCGGCGGGAGGGTAAATAACAACGGCGTAGCAGCGCCCTTGGTGGTCGAAGTAAAAAGCCAGACCCTGATCGTCTTGAACTTTCTTGTACTTGATGATACCTGAAAATCCATGCATCTTATAAAGGTGATCCTTTCCTCGGTATTCAAGGGGAAGCTTGTCCGATGGAACAGCGTGCTCCAACTCTACAGTGGCGGCATTTTGAATCCACCATGACGGTGTGTACGTTAAATCGGACGCCTCTTGGGAAGAGATGAAGTCGCCAATGGTGCTAAATGACAACTGGCTGCCGTTAGGGGCCTCAATGTAACCGTGAAAACGGGGGGAAAGGTAGATTCGGCTCACCGCGCCCTGATGATTGAAAAACAGGCTGACTCCACGACGGGGATAGGCAAAGCATCGACCGTCGCTCTTGACTTGTTCGGGTGCTCCAACAGTTCGAACAACCTCCATCTTGGACATGCCAAGAGAAAGACCTTGAAAAAAGGCGTCACCATGCACAGTCGTTGCCGAAACAGGACGGCACAACAGAAGGATGCCGAACAAGGAGATCTCCCCCAGAAGCACAAATCCCAAAACTCTTCTTCTTATGGTATTCACCCTTTTACTCCTTTTCGATCGGCGAAACGATACGCTGTCAGCTCCCCTAGGTGGTTCATCATCTTAAAACTTTTTTCTTCTTACTTGAAGATCTCATACCATGTTACCTGAATATCCCCTACTTATTCTATGAAGCTTTCGACAGATGGGCTCTTTAGGAGTGTAACTTATCGAGTGTTTTACCAGCCAGTCTCTCATGGGGCCCTTCGTTGTTGAAAAAATTGTCTATGGCCCGACCTTTGTCTTTCATGCTGATCCGGATGCCATGATGCTTCATCCTTCCGGCAAACCCAGCGTCCGTGCCCGATGGCCCGATTTCTCCGCTTCACTTAATGGAATCGCGTCACGCCTTTCGCTTTAGCCCTTATTAAGAAAAGTAACACAAAAAGAAAGCGAAAGGGAAGAAGAACACGGGTGCCCTGGATGGCACTCCATAAAATGGGAACAATCTTCTCGACCTCCCATCTTTTCCCATAATGCCCAAAAGGGCTATGTTGAGGAATGGAAAGCGCCAGCGCACGAGCCGGGCCGCGGGGGTCGCATTGCTGCTGGTATTTCCGTAAAGGCGGCCAGGGGTGCCGCGAAGGGATGCCGAATCCGGGAAAGCCATGGGCCGGGTGACGTTGAGCCTTCTATGCGTGTTTGGAATTCTCTGGGGCTGTTCTGAGGACAGAAACCCGGTGGTCGTCGATTTTTCCGCGCGCACTCCCATGCCTGCCGCGCAGGAGGCTCCGACAGCTTCCAAAAGCCTTGTCGTGGCCGTGGGCGCCATGGTGTCTCCCAGGGCCACCCTGCGCCATTACCGGCAGCTTTTGGACTATGTGGGCCGCCACATGGATCGGGACGTGTCCCTGGTGCAGAAGAAGACCTATGGGCAGCTGAGTCAGCTATTTGCCCAGGGTTCGGTGGATCTGGCTTTTGTGTGTACCGGATCCTACGTTTTGCATCGCCGCCTTACGCGCTGGGAACTTCTGGCCGCCCCGCAGGTCATGGGACGAACCACCTACGAGTCCTACTTGATCGTGCACAAAGACGCGCCCTACACAACCCTGAACGATCTTCGCCACAAGACTTTTGCCTTTACGGACCCCCATTCCAACACCGGACGCTTGGTCCCCACGGCGTGGATCGTGGAAGCAGGATCCACGCCGGAGGCTTTTTTTTCTCAGCTGCTCTACACCTATAGCCACGACAATTCCATTCTCGCCGTCGCCAAGGGCCTGGTGGACGGCGCCGCCGTGGACAGCCTGGTATGGGAATACGAACACGCTCACGATCCCACATGGACATCCCAAACCAAAATCCTTCGCCGATCCAAACCCTTTGGCATTCCGCCCGTGGTGGTGTCCTCAGGGCTTTCGGCCCAGGAGAAGGACGCCCTGCGCCGAATTTTCCTTACCCTGCACGAGGACCCCGAAGGCCGCCCCATTCTGGACGCCTTGGGCATGGATCGATTTGTGGCTGCCGACCCCACATGGTATCAAGAAACAGAAGAGCTTCTTGAATTTTTGCAGAACAAAGGGATTTCCATCCATGGCCTGGAACCGGCTCAGCACTAAATTGCTCGCAGGCGCCATCGGGCTCGTGGTCCTCAGCGCTTTGGCCGTGGCATCCCTGGCCACCTCCCGCTACAGCCAAAGCCTCATGCAGTCCCTGCGCGACCAGTCCTTTCTCTTGGGCCATTCCCTGGCGGCGGAAGCCGCAGATCTCATCCTCACCAACGACCTCGTGGCTCTTCAAAAAATGATCCAGCACCAAAAAGCCATTCATCCCGACCTCGCCTACTTCTTCGTGGTCAAAGACGGCCGAGTCCTTGCCCATTCCTTTGACGGCGGCTTTCCCACAAACCTTCTTCCTGTCCACGGGCTTCCAGACCCTCAGACCATGGGAGCTCGGGAGGTGGTTTCGGAAACGGGGGAGCGGTTTCTGGATATTGCCGTGCCCATTTTTGAAGGTCGAGCCGGGTCTCTGAGGCTGGGTTTCACCCAAAAGGCTTACGAAAGGCAGATGCGCCGACTGTGGGTTCAAATCGGCGCCATCACGGGCATTATTGTCGTGATGGCCGTCGGAGCCATCTCCTTGGTGGTGAAGAAACTCCTGGCCCCCCTCGACCGCCTGACCCACGCCGTGGAACGGGCCAGCCAGGGGGAACTCACCGTTCGAGTGGACGAAGGAGGCGATGCCGAGGTCACCGCCCTGGCGCGGTCTTTCAATCGCATGATGGAGCGGCTTCATGAACACACCTGCCGGTTGGAAAAGCAGGCCGAGGATCTGTCCTTGGCCCAACAGCAGACCAAGACCTTTTGCGAAATCGTTCAAAACATCGGCGCCCTGCATTCCCTGCAGGACATCGGCGCCTTTCTCATCAGCCGCTTTCGAGATGTGCTCCATTTCTCCAAGGCCGCCCTTCTCCTGTTTGACGATGCCCGGGAAACCCTCATCGTGTTGGACCAAAAGACCTTGAAAACCACAGGAAACCCTAAGGCCCTGGGCTGGTTTGCTCATCTTTTGGATACGGTTCAAACCCCCACCGTCCGGCCGGCTCTCCATCCCCTTCCTCCTGAACCCGTCCTCGACGCTCTGTGGACCGAAAGGGCTTCCTGCGCCCTTGTGCCTGTCTGCAGCGAAGCCCCCTCGGCTTTTGGAATTTTGGTCATTCGCTGTGACGGCCGCTGCCAATGCCCTTCCGATGCCCTGGAACTCATCGGCGCCATGATTCACGAAGCTTCACGGGTGCTTCAACGGGCCGTCGTCCACGAGATGGAAATGCGCTCCATGCAGCGGCTGTCAGACCCTCGAGCCTCCTTTTTCGGCATGGTGGGCCGGGACCCCGCCATGCAGAACGTCTTTCGCCTCATCGAAAACGTGGCCGCTTCGGACGCCACGGTGCTCATCCAAGGCGAAAGCGGCACGGGAAAAGAATTGGTCGCCCATGCCATCCACCAACTGAGCCCTCGAAGCGCGCAGCCTTTCGTGGTGATCAACTGCGCCGCTTATCCCCCGACCCTCATCGAAACCGAGCTCTTCGGCCATGAAAAAGGCGCGTTTACCGGAGCGGACCGAACCCGGCAAGGTCGGTTCGAACAAGCGCAAGGAGGGACGGTTTTTCTCGATGAAGTGGGAGAAATCCCCGCTTCGGCTCAGGTGAAGCTCCTTCGGGTCCTGCAGACGCATGCGTTCGAAAGGGTCGGGGGGGAAAAGACCCTTGCGGCCGACGTGCGGGTGGTTGCGGCGACCCACCGAACCCTTTTGGATGAGGTGAAAAACGGCCGCTTTCGAGAAGACCTCTTCTACCGGCTGAACGTCATCCCCATTTTTCTTCCACCGCTGCGGCAGCGCCCTACGGACATTCCTCTGCTGGCGCGCCATTTCCTCCAAAAGTTTCGAACCCTGCACAAAAAAGACGTCAAAGACTTTCATCGGGAAGTGCTGCGGCTTTTTCTGAACCACGACTGGCCCGGAAATGTCCGGGAACTGGAAAACACCGTGGAGCATGCCGTGTTGCTGGCAAAAAACGATATTATTCACGTCTGGGATCTGCCGTCCACGCTGGCCAAGCGTGCCCCCTTTCACGCAGAAAAAGAAAAGCTTGCCACCATGCAACAAAGGGAAAGAAAAGCCATCCTGGAAGCCTTGGAAGCCGCTCAGGGCAACAAGAAAAAAGCGGCCCAAAAGCTGGGTATCAGCCGCAGCGCCCTTTACAACAAATTGAAAAAGCACGGCCTGGAATCCTGACCCCGCCCGCGGACACGGGTCACGGTGGGCTCCTTTGTGTCCACATGATGGACACGCCATCCTTTTGAGATTCATAAGAAAATTTTGTTTAGGCACCGCATGTTTTAAGAATGGACGCTTTGGCACAATCCACGGGCGGGCTTCTTTCAATCCTTCAGCCCGCGTTTTTCATGAGAAAAACGGCTGTGCGGCAGTTCTGAAGCTCCTATCGCCGCCGACGGCACATCCTTTGCCTTAGAGCAAAAACGCAAGGGTTTCCCCCATGCACACCGGGGGATGGGGCAACGGCATGAACGGCCGGACGGGGCGATGAAGGATCTTTTCATTCTCTGTGAGGACGGGGATCTCGTAAAGAATTTGGCCCATGCGGTGGCACGCATGGGGTACCGCACGCGCTCCTTTTCCACCCTGGATCACCTTTCGGAAGCCGCAACGCAACACCATCCGATGATCATCCTTCTCGATTTGGACAATGCCACCGCCCGTTCCGAATTGATCCAGCGCGCCGCTCAGTCCATGCCTCACACGCCCATCATGGCCCTTTCCGGCCGTTCATTTCACCCGGAACTGGCCGATGTCTTTGCGCGCCACATTCGGGTGTGCCTGAGAAAACCTCTGGATATGGAGGAGCTGTCTTTCTGGCTGCGCTCGTTCAGCCGATGAGCGGGCATGGTGCTGGGATTGCGCTTCATGTCGACCCGCACAGGCGTTCCAACGGAAAGGAGAAAGGGCTATGGGAAAAGTGCTCCCGTCGGAAGACGTCCTCATCCGCATGCAACGGGACGTCAAGAGGGCGCTGCAGCGAAACGCCAAGGACGTTCGATGGACCATGGTTATCGACCTGGGCAAGTGCACGGGGTGTCATTCCTGCACCCTGGGCTGCGTCTCCGAAAACAAACTCCCGCCGGGCGTGGTCTACCGGTTGGTGATCGAAGAAGAAATCGGTCGCTACCCGTCGGTTCGGCGCCGTTTTCTGCCGCGACCCTGCATGCACTGCCAGAATCCGCCGTGCACCAAGGTGTGTCCGGTGACAGCCACTTATGCCAATGCTCAGGGCGTCGTGGTGGTGGACTACAACCGCTGCATCGGCTGCCGCTACTGCTTGGTGGCCTGCCCCTATTCGGCGCGCACTTCCGATTTCGGTGAATGGTACACGAGGGGAACTCCCGAGGCGCCCCAGATCCTTGTGGGAAAAACGGCGGCGGCCCAAGGTTACGAGGCGAACCCTTCCACGGAATACGGAAAAAAATGGCCCGTTCGAGGCCACGGCTCGCCCATCGGCAACGCCCGCAAGTGTCATTTCTGCCTGCATCGCCTTGCCGTGGGCATGCTCCCCGCCTGCGTGACCACGTGCACGGCTCGAGCGACCTTTTTCGGCGATCGCAACGATCCGCAAAGTCTCGTCTACGAACTGTTGGGGTCCCCCAGGCTGTTTCAACTCAAGCCTGAATTGGGCACGCACCCCGCGGTCTATTACCTCAGATAAAAGAAAGGAGCCGCCATGCAACGCACAAGCTATTCCCTGCTCATCGGTCTCGCGGTGCTGGGCCTCCTTACGGGCAGTTGGGGTATGGCCCAAAGGCTCCTTTACGGGCTGAACCCCGTGGCCTTTGGTTCCTACGTCCCCTGGGGGCTCTGGGTTGCCTTTTACCTCTACTTTCTCGGCTTGTCCGCCGGGGCTTTTCTCGTCACCATGATGGCTTACGTTTTCGAAATGGAACGGTTCCACCGGCTGGGTCGCCTGGCGGCCTATACGGTCCTCATCGCCCTCCTGTGCGAAGTGCTCTTCATCACTCTGGATCTGGGGCGCATGAGCCGCATCTATCGGTTTCTCATCACCCCCAGCTTCAGTTCCCTCATGACCTGGATGTTCGTTCTTTTTAACGCCATGCTGATCATTTACGCCTTGAAGACCTTCTTTCTCATTCGCGGGGACCTTGTGGCGTGGTCCAAAGACCCCCATCGCAAGGGTCGAGGCCTGTACCGGCTGTTGGCCTTGGGCAAGAGCGAGTATTCCGAAAAGGATCACCAAAAGGACCATAGAATCGTGCACGGCCTGTCTCTGGTCAGCCTTCCCGTGGGGCTGCTCTTTTACGGGACCAACGGCGCCTTTTTCGCCATCCTTATGAACCGCCCCATCTGGAACAGCGCGCTCACCCCTTTGCTTTTCATCATCGCGGCTATCCTTTCCGGCGGCGCTCTCATTACGGTGCTCACCCACGTGTTCATGCGGGACGCCCCCCTGGTGCGATCCCTCGGACGGGCCACCCTCTTTGCGCTCGTGGCCTTTCTTTTCCTGGAAATGCTGCAGTTTTTCGTGGGCTACCAAGCCGGCGTTCCGTGGGCCGTCGCGGCGCTTAACCTCATCGCCTTTGGAGATTACTGGTGGACCTTCTGGATCGTCCATTTGGGCTTGGGCGGCTTCCTTCCGCTCCTGCTCCTTCTGGCAGGCAAAGACAACACCACAGCCGTGGCCTGGGCCTGCGGCCTCATTGTCCTCACCTTCGTCGCCGTCCGCTTCAACTTTATTATTCCCGACTTGGCGGTTTACAAGCTGGAAGGGCTCGACCATACCTTCTATCACGCCCGTTTGCGCACCCATTACACGCCCAACATGAATGAATGGCTGGTCAGCATTTGGGTGGTTTCTTTAGGACTGCTGGCGTTTCTTTTGGGAGCCCGCTGGCTGCCGGTAACCTCTTCAGACGCAGGAGGGATGGAACATGCGCATTGAAGCCCGACCGACTAAGCAAAACGGCTCCCTGGACATGGAAAGGCGCCGATTCCTAAAGTGTTCGGCGCTGCTCGGCGGTTCCGCGGCTGCATCGGCGTTCCTCGGCCGGTGGTTCCCCGATATGGGGGAGGCGGAGGCTTATGCCGGCATAAGCCCCGCTGGGATCGAAAGCAACGCCTACCAGCACTATCTGCCGGAAAACCAAATCCATTCCGTCTGCCAGCAATGCAACACCAATTGCGGCATCAAGGTCAAATTCGTGGACGGCACAGTGGCCAAAATCGACGGGAATCCCTACAGCCCGTGGACCATGACGCCGCACATTGCCTACGAAACCCCCATCGGGGAAACGGGCACGGTGGAAGGGGGCATTTGTCCCAAGGGCCAGGCGGGAATCCAAACTCTCTATGATCCATACCGAATCGTGAAGGTCCTCAAACGCGCCGGCAAGCGTGGCGAAAACAAATGGAAGACCATTCCCTTTGAGCAGGCTTTGGATGAAATCGTCAACGGCGGGGATTTATTCGGCGAGGGCCATGTGGACGGTCTTAAGGACATCTGCATCCTTCGAGATCCCAAGATAGCCAAAGCGCTGGCTCAGGATGCCGACCTGGTGGCCGCAAAGAAAATGACCCTGGAAGAGTTCAAGACCAAACATGCGGCCAATTTGCACTATCTCATCGACCCGAATCATCCGGACCTGGGCCCCAAAAACAACCAGTTTTGCCTCAACTGGGGCCGGCTCAAAGCCGGACGCAGCGACCTTCTCAAGCGGTTCGTCAACAAAGCTCTGGGGTCCGTCAACACCCACGGCCATACCACCGTATGTCAAGGCTCGCTCTATTTTACCTGCAAGGCCATGAGCGACCAGTTTGACGAAGGCAAATGGGGCGGCGGAAAAAAGTTCTACTGGCAGGCGGACACAGGCAATGCGGAATTCATCATCTTCGTCGGCGCCAATCCTTACGAAGCCAATTACGGGCCGCCTCTGAGGGCTCAAAAGATCAGCGAAGGCCTCATCGACGGGCGCCTAAAAATCGCCGTCGTGGATCCCCGCTGTTCCAAGACGGCGGCCCGGGCATGGAAATGGCTTCCCGTGCAGCCCAACGGCGTCGGGGCTTTGGGCATGGCCATGATCCATTGGATGTTGGAAAATAAAAGGTTCGATGCCCGGTATTTGGCCAACGCCAACAAAGGCGCGGCCATGGAGGACGGCGAGCCCACGTGGACGCAAGCCTCGTGGCTTGTAAAAATCGGCCCCGACGGCAAGCCCGGAAAGTTTCTGCGCGGCTCCGACGTGGGCATCCCTTCGGAAAAACGCCCCAAGAAGGACGGATCGGGCTATTGGGAACTGGATCCATTTCTTGTGATGCGCGAAGGGGCACTCATTCCTTTCGATCCCAACGACGCCAAAAACCCCGTGGAGGGCGACCTCTTCGTCGCCACGGAGGCAAACGGTATCTCGATCAAGAGCGTGCTGCAGATCCTGAGGGAAACCGCCGCGCAGTTTTCCCTATCCCAGTGGGCTGAAAAGGCCGGCGTTTCGGAAAAGGACATCGTGGAGCTGGCCCGGGAATTCACAAGTCACGGCAAGCGTGCCGTGGCCGACTGCCACCGCGGCGTATCCCAACACACGTCCGGCTTCTATAATGTGCTCACATGGATGACCGTAAACACCCTCATCGGCAACCATGATTCCATGGGAGGGCTGGCCCAAGCCACCACCTATGACATCACCGGGGAGAAGCCGGGCAAACCGTTCAATCTGAGCGTTCAGGAGGGAAGCCTCAAGCCGTGGGGCATTTCCATCATCCGCCACGAAAAAGTCTACGATAAGACGACCCTCTTTCAGGGTTTTCCTTCCAAGAGGGTCTGGTATCCTTTTTCCAGCGACATATACCAGGAAGTGATCCCCAGCATGGGGGATGCCTACCCTTATCCCATCAAGGCGCTGTTCTTGTATATGGGCTCGCCCGTCTATGCCCTTCCCGCAGGAAACAAGCTGGTGGAAATCCTTTCGGATCCCAAGAAAATCCCGCTCTTTTTCGTCTCCGATATCGTTGTCGGAGAAACGTCCATGTATGCCGATTACATCTTCCCGGATCTCACCTATTTGGAACGATGGGAATTTTCCGGTTCGCATCCCTCCGTCACGCCCAAGGTGGCGCCTGTACGACAGCCCGCTGCCGCGCCCCTCACGGACACGGTCACCGTCTTCGGCGAAAAAATGCCCCTTTCTATGGAATCTTTGGTCCTGGGACTCGCCGAAAAACTCCAATTGCCAGGCTTTGGAAAAAACGCTTTTGGTCCCGGTTTGCATTTGAAACGCGACGAAGACATGTATCTGCGCATGGTGGCCAACATCGCCTTCGGGGATAAACCCGACGGGTCGGAACGGGTGCCGGCCGCCGATGCGGAAGAGATGCGGATTTTTGAGCAGGCGCGCCGGCATCTGCCGGAAACCGTGTTCAAAATCGATCGATGGAAAGCCGTGGTCGGGCCCGAACTGTGGCCTCACGTGGTCTACGTGCTCAACCGAGGCGGGCGTTTTCAAAGCTATCACGCCGCCTATAAGGACGGCTTGCTCAGCAACAAGTATGGCAAGATGGTGGGGCTTTACTTCGAAAAACTGGCCACGACCCGACATTCCATGACCGGCGAAACCTACATTCCCCACGCGGCCTTTATCGACGGCCCGCGGGACTGCCGAGGAAACCTCCTGGACGACGCCGCGCAAGGGTTTGACTTGACCTTGATCACCTACAAGACCATCACCCAGACGAAATCCCGAACGTCCGGCAATTATTGGCTTCAGGCCATTTACCCCGAAAACACCGTCGATATTTCCACGACGGACGCCCAGCGTCTGGGCCTGCGTCCCGGAGACCGGGTGCGGATCCTTTCTCCCACCAACCCCAAAGGGGAATGGGATCTGGGCCATGGATTCAAAAAACCCATGATCGGACGCGTGCGCATCATCGAAGGCATCCGCCCCGGCGTCATCGCCTTCTCTTTGGGCCACGGCCACTGGGCGTATGGATCCTCCGAAACGGTCATCGACGGCATGAAAATCCCGGCGGATCCTCGACGCGCCACGGGCTTTCACGGAAACGCCGGCATGCGGGTCGACCCTGTGTTGCAAAACACCGGGCTTGTGGATGCAGTCGGAGGTAGCGCCGTCTTTTACCAAAGCCAAGTGAAGCTCGTCAAAGTAGCCTAGGGCGCCCGTTATGGAAGATTTCGAATCGCTTCTTGTCTCGTCGGCTCACGCCCACGGCCATCTGTGCCCCGGTCAAGTGATCGGGGTGCGCATGGCCCTGTTGGGCTGCACTCTGGTTGGCCTGGACAATCCGCGCTGTCTTCCGCAACTCAAGAAGCTCATCGTGTATGTGGAAATGGACCGCTGCGCCGCCGATGCCGTGGCCCATGTCACGGGGGTCAAACTGGGGCGAAGAAGCCTTAAGTTCAGGGATTACGGGATTATGGCGGCCACCTTCGTCAATCTGGAAACAGGACGCGCCTTTCGGGTGCTTTCCACGGAAGAGTCGCGGGATCTGGCGGCGGTCTACGCTCCGGAAGTCGTCGGGAAATCCGCTCAGCAGCTCGAGGCCTACCGACGCATGCCCGATGAGGTTCTGTTCCGGGTCCAGGAAGTAAGCGTGGCCATTGATCCCTTGGACCTTCCCGGACCCACTCGACGCAAGACGGCCTGCACCCGATGCGGCCAGATCGTTCGCGACGGCAAAGAAGTGCACACGCCCGAGGGGCCTCTGTGCGTCCCGTGCGCCCGCGGGGCTTATTTTACCTGCGTGCGGGAGGTTTCCGTCAACGAAGCCCTTCAGAGCAGACCATCGAAGATCCATTCCACAGCGGCACAGCGAGCATAGGAGGGGTCGCATGAAGCTCAAGACCATTCCCGTAGAAAAGGCTGTTGGCCTCACTTTGGCCCACGACATTACGGAAATCCGGCCGGGCGTCTTCAAAGGGGCGGCCTTTCGCCGAGGTCACACGGTCTGCGAGCAGGATATCTGTCATCTGCAAAAGCTCGGCAAGAACCGCCTCTATGTCATTGATCTGGACCCGGACGAAATCCACGAAGACGAGGCGGCGACCGTCCTCGCCGACGCTTTGGCGGGCGAAAACGTGGTGTGGGACGAAGGCCCCCGCGAGGGGAAAATCAAGCTCAAGGCCGCCGTGGACGGGCTCTTTTCCGTCAACGTTCCCGCCCTGGCCGCCTTCAACATGGTCGAAGAGGTCATGTGCGCCACGTTGCACACGGGCACCTTGGTGCAGAAAGGGGATCTGGTGGCGGCCACTCGAGCCATTCCTCTGGTCATGAAGCGGGCGCCCGTGGAAAAGGCCGCGGCCATTGCCAAAGCCCACAGCGGAATCCTTTCGGTCAAGGTGCTGCAGCGCGCCAAGGCCGGGGTCATCATCACCGGAAATGAAGTCTACCACGGCCTGATTCAGGACCGGTTCGCCCCGATTCTGGCCCACAAGCTGGAGGCTTTGGGTTCGGCCATCCACGTCCTTCGCTATGCCCCGGACAGTGCCGACGCCATTCGAGACGCCATCGGCGAAGCGCTCGGTCAGGGTTGCGATCTTCTTCTGGTGACCGGGGGCATGAGCGTGGATCCCGATGACGTGACGCGGGCCGGGATCGCCGCCGCGGGCGCTCAGGCCATCCATTACGGCTCGGCGGTGCTTCCGGGCGCCATGATTCTCACGGCCCGTATCGGCCCTGTGCCCGTTCTGGGCGTTCCCGCCTGCGCCCTGCACCACAAGGTCACTGTCTTGGATCTCATCCTGCCGAGAATCCTTGCCGGGGAAGAAATCGGCAAGACCCAGCTCGCCCTTATGGGCCACGGCGGCCTCTGTCGGGATTGCCCCCAATGCGCCTACCCCCATTGCCCCTTCGGCAAGGGTTGCTAGCAGCTTGACGCCTTTTGTGTCCTTTCGTCAAAGGATATCAGCCCAGGGCGTAGCCCTGGGATGGGACCGCCCCCACGCCCCGAAGGGGCAAAGGATGTCAGCCCAGGGCGTAGCCCTGGGATGGGCAGATCGATCCGATTTTTCCCAATTCTTAAACCCAGGAGGGGCGTAACCCAAGCTCCGATGAGCCATCCCGATGCGATGGGGAAGTTCCTTAAGAAATGTGCTTCGCCCCCTCGGGGCTTTTCATTTGATCGGCGCCACGACCCGGGGCTCCGCCCCGGGCTATGATGTTTCGGCCCTTTGGGGCGTGCTCCCCACGCAAGGCGTCGCACACGGCTACCGAAAGGACACCGCATTTTGTGGGATCGGCTCCAGCCGAGACCCCGCATTACCCTTTACCCATCTTTTGCGGAGGACCTCCCCAAGGCATTTTCGGACAGGCTCGCAGCAGGGTACCGGACAATGGGAAACGTCGCCGCATCCGGCAAAGCGGGAGTCTATAACTCGAGGGTCGAAGACCCTTTAAGAGCCGTGTGGAAGCTCTTGGCTGCCATCATACTTGTCAAGCAGGGCCTGATATTTTTTCTCGTTTGAAAACGCCGCAAAGGAGAAAAACACGGTAGCGAGGCACACAAAGAGCGCCGTCCAGATGGCAATGGGCAGCATGACGGCCATCAGCTCAAGCGTGGATTGATTTATGCCGCCGCGCTCAATCGCAGCCATCACAAAGAATGGATTGGCCATGAGAGGCCTCGTGATCACCAGCCAGACGGCAAAGCCGATGATGAGAACGAGCATTCCCGATCCAACGTATGGCCACAGGTGAATCAGGCGGCGACGCCTTTCAACGAAGGCCTTCTCGGCTTCCGTGAGCATCAGGGGATCTCCTGGGCAGCGGTGGCGCTCTCTACCCGGTTTTCTTGTCCGTCATCAGGTTCGCCAACCCCGCAAAGGGATTGTGCCGGAAATCGTCGCGCGAAGATTCTCCCACCGGTTCAGCGTCATAGGCCTCGGCAACCCGGTCGCGGGCGTGTTCATTTTCATGGCAGTAGAGGCACAGGAGCTCCCAATTGCTTCCGTCGGGTGGATTGTTGTCGTGGTTGTGATCCTTATGGTGGACGGTAAGCTCCCGCAAGCGCTTTCCGCTGAACTCCCTGCCGCAGCGCGCACACACGTGAGGCAGAATCTTCAAGGCGCGCTCCCGATAGGTTTTTTCCCGTTCTTTCCGAATACGAAGGGCCTCTTCCAAGACCCCCTTGTTCTCGTCGCTCTTCGATGCGGGCATGTCTCAGCCTTTCCTCTGCGAGGTCCGTCCCTTGTGTGATCTTTGGAGCAGTTTTTTTACAAGATCCATTCCATCGAAGGCTTTTTTCCAAGAGACAAGGAAGAAGCGTTCCTTTCCATAGGAAGAGCCCGCGTTTTTTTAAGCCCTTTCTGCAGCGGGCTCGATCTGCATAGTTGGATCGACCGAGATACTCCTTTGTCGTGTCGGGGCGTTCATTTGCGCGTCAGGGGAATGGGCGTTTCTTTAGGGACGGCGACGGCGGTGATGCTGTTCTTCGGGCTGCCTTCGATGAGCCGGTCCGAATAGGTCAAATAGACGAGAACGTTTCGGGCGGAATCCACCATGCGCACCACTTGGACCCGTTTGAAAACGAGGGAGGCGCGCTCGGAAAAGACTTCCTCTTTTTCCGGTACTTCCGAGCGAAACCGAATGGGCCCCGTTTGGCGACACGCAATGGAGGCATCGGAAGGGTCTTCTGCCACCCCCACGGCCCCCTTGATGCCGCCCGTCTTGGCTCTCGAAACATAACAGGAGACGCCTTCCACTCGGGGATCGTCGAACACTTCCACAACAATTTTGTGATCCGGCCCGATGAGTTTCCAGACCGTGGACACTTCCCCGATCTTTTCTCCATACGCCGGCCCTTCAGGAAACAAAAGAACCAGGGCAAGCCAGAACCACCATGCACGTTTCATCATTCGCCTTCCCCTTCTGAATGAGTCTGCGGTCCGCCGCCATAGCCTTCAGCGCCCACAGGGCCGTTCGGTTCGAAGCGTCCCAAAGGCCTTAAACAAAAGGCCGTAATCCCCGGAAAGGAATTACGGCCTCATGAAAAGCTCCTTGTGGTGCCGAAGGCCGGACTCGAACCGGCACGGGTCTCCCCACCACCCCCTCAAGATGGCGTGTCTACCAAATTCCACCACTTCGGCACGCCTTCATGGCGACCTCATATTATACCGACTTCTCGCGCCGACGCAAGGACTATTGTGCCGCCTTGCCCTGCGCCTTGGCACCGCCCGGCTGGGCTGGCGGCACGGCGGTCCCCTTGGAAGCTTCCGGGACCGGTTCCGCCTTGGGCGGCGAAGCCTCCTGTCCCTGGGGCGTCGGCACCACCGGCTTGCTTTCCACGGTGATCGGCGCCGGAGCCGTCTGCACGGGCTTGGCTTCCGGCAACACGGGCTGTTCCTTCACCGGAGCCTTGTCCATGACGGACTTGGTGTGCACCTGGCCAGACATGTACGTGAGCCCTAGGCAGGTGAGCATAAACACCACGGCGGCCAGGGTCGTCAGCTTGCCCAAAAAGGTGGTGCCTCCCGTACTGCCGAAAAGGGTCTGGGAACTGCCGCCGAAGACGGCGCCGATTTCCGCACCTCGACCCGTCTGCAACAGGACGATGAAGATCAACGCCAAACACGCGAGAATGTGAAAGGTAATCAAAATGGCTTGCATCAGGGACTCTTCCCACTCCTTTGATATTGGACGATCCGCGCAAAGGAGGCCGCTTCCAGGCTGGCTCCGCCCACCAAAGCGCCGTCGATATCCGGTTGGGCCATGAGATCGTCCACATTGTCCGGTTTCACGGAGCCTCCATACAATATCCGTATGCCCTTTGCAACCGCTTTGTCGAACCGGTCCGCAAGCCATTGCCGAACGAAGGCGTGGGCATCCTGGGCTTGATTCGGCGTGGCCGTTCGGCCCGTTCCGATGGCCCATACCGGCTCGTAGGCAATGACCACCTTGTCCGGCGCATCCAAGGATATTCCTTCCAGACTCGCCGTGAGCTGACGGCGCAACACCTGTTCCGTCAAGCCCGCCTCGCGTTCCTCGATCTTTTCCCCGATACACACAATGGGGACCAATCCGCGGGAAAGGGCGGCCGCGGTTTTTCGGCCGATCCAGGCGTCCGATTCCCCGAAGATGTGGCGCCTTTCCGAATGGCCCACGATGACGTAGCGGCAGCCCGCTTCCGCAAGCATGGCCAGGGACACTTCCCCCGTGTAGGCGCCCTGGGGTTCCCAGTGACAGTTTTGGGCGGCAAGCGAAAAACCCGCCGCGGCCATGGGTTCCCGCAGCGGCCACAGGTGCGTGAAGGGGGGAGCGATCAGCACCTTTCGGTCCTGAGGGGTTCCCACGAGTTCATGGAGCTTGGCGATGAAAGAGACGCCTTCCGCAATGCTCAGATGCATCTTCCAGTTGGCCGCCATAAGGGGCCTGCGCTCGCTGGTCGACATGGCTACTCCTTGCCCATGCAGGCTTCCAAGGCTTCGATGCCGGGAAGGCTTTTGCCTTCCATCATTTCCAAGAAAGCCCCTCCTCCGGTTGAAACATAGCTCACCTTGTGATCCATTCCGGCTTTTTTCACCGCACTGGCCGAATCCCCTCCGCCGATGACCGTGAGCGCCTTAGATGAGCCGAGGAATGCCGCCAAGGCGAACGTCGCCTTTTCAAAAGGCGGGGTTTCAAAGGCCCCCAACGGGCCGTTCCACACAATGGTGGCACACCCGCTTAAAGCCTCCGTGACGGCCTTAACCGTTCGGTCCCCCACGTCAAAAATTCCCGCATCCTCCGGAACGGACGCCACGTCCACCACCCGGGCTTGGGCCCCCGATTCCATATCCGGCGCAACGACGACGTCCACGGGAAGAAGCACGCGCACGTTTCGGTCTTGAGCCAGTTTCAGGAGTTCCAGGGCCTTGGAGATGAAGTCGTCTTCCACCATGGATTTTCCCACGCGGTACCCTTGAGCCTTGAGAAACGTGTTGGCCATGGCCCCGCCGATGATGAGCACATCCACCTTGGGAATCAGGTTTTCCAGCACACCGATCTTGGTGGACACCTTGGCTCCGCCGATCACCACGGCCAGAGGCCGCCGGGGGTTTTCAATGGATTTTTTGAAATACTCCACTTCCTTTGCCATCTGATAGCCCGCAGCGCACACCGGCACGAACCGAATAATTCCGTGGACGGAAGCGTGGGCTCGATGGGAGACGGCAAAGGCATCGTTGACATAGACGTCAGCCAGGGAAGCCAGTTCCTTGGAAAAATCGGGATCGTTCTTTTCTTCTTCCGGATGAAACCTGAGGTTTTCCAAAAGAATGACCCCGCCATTCGGAAGGGCATCCACCATGGATCGCACCGTAGCGCCGATGCAATCGGGCGCCAGCGGAACGTCCTTTCCCAGAATGCCGGCCAGATGGCGGGCCACGGGCGCCAGGCTCATCTCCGGCACCACCTTTCCCTTGGGCCGGCCCAAATGGGATGCCAGAATGGCTTTGCCGCCCGAGTCCATCACCGTGCGTAGTGTGGGCAGGATGGCCTGAATCCGCGCATCGTCGGCCACCCGGCCGTCCTTCTTGTCCAAGGGAACATTGAAATCCACTCGGATAAAGACCCGTTTTCCCGAAACATTGACATGATCCAGCGTTTTCATGGCTCGCCCCTCCTGTGTTCTTCGAATACGGCGAAAAACTTCCCGGGTTCGAAACCGGGGGCCGCGCCCATCGTCTGCTAGAGTTGCTTGCCCATGTGCAGCGCCAGATCCACCAAGCGGTTGGAGTAGCCGTATTCGTTGTCGTACCAGCTGAGCACCTTGACCATGCGCTTTTCGATGACCTTGGTCAGCGGCGCATCGACGCAGGAGGAATAGGTGCTGTGATTGAAATCCACCGACACGAGCTCTTCGTCCACGTAGCGCAGGATGCCCTTCATGTGCCCTTCGGCGGCTTGCTTCAGCGCCTGGTTGACGGTTTCCGCCGTAACCTCCGTTTCCACGCGGCAGACCACATCCACAATGGACACGTTGGGTGTCGGAACCCGAATGGCCATGCCGTCCAGCTTGCCTTTGAGTTCCGGAATCACTTCGGCCACCGCCGTGGCCGCTCCGGTGGTGGTGGGCACCATGGACAAGGCCGCGGCGCGAGCCCGCCGCAGGTCCTTGTGCAGCGAATCCAAAAGCCTTTGGTCCATGGTGTAGGAATGGATGGTGGTCATGAGGCCGTGTTCGACGCCGAACCGGTCGTGAAGCACGCGGACGATGGGCGCCAAACAGTTGGTGGTGCAGGAGGCGTTGGAGACGATGTGGTGTTTCATGGGATCGTACTGATCGTCGTTGACGCCCATGACAAAGGTGGCATCCATGCCTTTGCCGGGAGCGCCCACGATGACCTTGCGGGCTCCGGAATCCAGGTGTTTGAGGCAGCTTGCCTTGTCCCGAAACCGACCGCTGGTTTCCAGCACGATGTCCACCCCCAGGTCCCGCCACGGCGCCTGGCTCGGATCGCCCACCTTGAGGCATTTATAGGCTTTGCCGTCCACGTAGATCTGCTGGTCGTCCGCCGTAATATTCCGGTTCCATGTGCCGTGAACGGAATCGTAGCGCAGCAGATACGCCAGTTCCATGGGGCTTCCCAAGTCGTTCAAGGCGACGATTTCCAGAGGATTTCCCCGATCCACAGTAGCCCGAAACACCATCCGCCCGATGCGACCAAACCCGTTGATAGCAACTCTGATGGCCATGCCCTTCTCCTTTGTCCCCGCAGTTAGCGCAGCATCTTGGCAATACTGACCGTACGGTCCCCCAGCATGTTGGTGTAGCTCCCCAATTCATTGTCGTACCAGCCGTAGATCACCGCTTGCGTCACCGGAATCTGAATGATCCTCGCCTTCTGTTCCGCATCCAAGGCTTTGTCCGCGTTCTTGAGCGCCGCGTCCACATCAAAGGAAGGCCCTTGTTCGGAAGAAAGGGCCGCACAGACGGTAAGCACATGGTTCAGGTCAAAGCGCACCGCCGCCGTGCGGGTATGGGTTTCGTGGCCTTCGATGACCGCAGCCGCCCGGGGCAGCCCGATGATGTCGGACGAGACGTTTTGTTCATCGGTGTACAAGAGGTACCCGTCGGGAAAGTGGGCCTGGGCCTTGCGGTAGATATCGTTGATGAGGTTGCGGTTGATGGGATTTTTCATGCTTTCGTCTTGAATGAGAACCACCAAGATAATCAACGAACCCGTGGTCACCGGGACCCGGACGGATTCGGCGATGAAGCCGATTTCCTTCATTTCCGGAATGACCAACCCCAAGGCCTTGGCGGCTCCTGTGGTGGTCAGAATAATGTTGTTGAAAACGGAGCGGGTCTTTCGCAAATCGTCCGCTTTGGCCTTGGGAGCCCGGTCCAGCACCTGTTGGGAAGGCGTGGCGGCATGAACCGTGGCCATGGAGGCCGACAGAATGCGCATGGGGCCGAAATAGTCCAAAAGGGGCTTGACCATGTAGGCCAGGCACGTGGTGGTGCACGACGCGTGGGAGACGATCACGTGGCGCTTGGGATCGAAATCCGCATCGTTGATCCCCATGACGGTGGTCACCGCATCCGGCGGCATTTCTTTGGATTTATCCTTGATTTTAAACGGCGCCGAAACCACCACCTTGCGCGCTCCGGCCACCAGGTGGCCTCGCACCGATCCCTTGGGATCTTCGGCGGGCACCGTGGGGTCCAAGAAGGCGCCTGTGGCGTCCACGACAATTTCCACGCCGTGGTCCTTCCACCCGATATCGGCCGGATTACGGTGTTTTCTCAGAAAGGTCGCCTTCACCCCGTTGATGCGCATGGAGCCTTCTTTGTCGTTGATTTCTTCAATGACGCGTGAAGCGCGACAGCCGTAGAGGAAATGGTGAAGCCGCCCGTAAGTGGAATCCTTTTCGATAAAAAGGGCGATGTCCTCCAGGCTTTGCCCAACGTCCCGACCGATGTTGACCACCAGTTCGGAAAAATACCGGCGTTCCACATGGTGCCAAATGCTCAATTTGGCGATCCGCCCCAAACCGTTGATACCGAGTTTCTGAGGAACCATGGTTTCGTGTTCGCTCATCGCCTCCTCCTTATGCTGATTCGTGCCGAACCTTGGAGCGCCCTCACGGGGCCGGGGTTTCCTCCGGTCTCTCCGTTTCGTGGAACCCGACGTAGATGGCCCCGCTGCGCCCGTCGATCCCGATCACATCCCCCGTTCTCAGGAACCGCCCTCCGATGAGGCATCGGCCGTCGTGCTCCCAGACCCGCATTTTGGAACAGCCCACAACGCAGGTCTTGCCCAAACGATGGGCCACGATGGCCGCATGGGAGGTGGCTCCGCCCTTGCCGGTCAGAAGGCCGTCGGCGATGGAAATTTCATGGATATCATCGGGTACGGTGTCCGAACGGATAAGGATGATGGGTTCTCCGGGATAGTCTTTCTTCAGCCGCACGATTTCGTTCAGTTCAAAAGCCGCACGCCCGCACAAGGCCCCTCCACTCACCCCGATGCCACTGCCAAGGTAACTCTTTTCCAACTCCTCTGTCACCTTGAAACACGGGTAGCGGCGGCTCGTGCGCGGCGCCATGTTGCGGGACTGCAGGATGTAGAGCCCATCGCCGTCCCCGCCCTGAAACGTGAATTCGATTTCCTGAGGGCCCCATTTTTGCCTGTAGATGAGTTCCTTGGCGATTTCGGTCAACCGCTCAAAAACCCGAGGGAACAAGGACTCCAGGGAGTGCTCCTTGCGCTCGGCCGCCGCTAACCGCTGCTTTTCGGAAAGGGGCAAGGTTTCCACCAAGCCGCCCACCACGTCTTCGCCCTGGTTGCCCAACGTGAAATCGCCCCTGGGGTCGATTTCGTCTTCCGAAGTCCACGGGTTGTGGGTGAACATGACGCCGGAACCCGATTCCAGGTCCAGGTTTCCGAAAATCATGGTCTGAATGGTCACTGCGGTGCCCCAGTTTTCCGAAAGCCCCATGATCTGCCGATAGGTGATGGCCTTGGGGAAAAACCAGGATTCCATGACCTGACGGATCGCCGTAAACAACTGCTCTACCGGATCGTCGGTGATATCGATCTTGGACTGGCGGGTGTAGTCCCGGTAGCCGAGGGCCACATCCCGCATTTCTTCGGGTGTGAATTCCCTCTTGAACACCCGCCCGTATTTCTTTTTGTAATACCTCATGATGGCGTCGTAACGGTCGCGGTCCAACCCGAAAGACATGCCCCACGACTGGACGAAACGCCGATAATTGTCCCAGGCGAACCACGGCTGCCCGCTCTGCCGAATGAGGCCCTCGACGATCTGTTCATTGATCCCCACGTTGAGGAACGTGTTCATCATGCCCGGCATGGACACGGCCGAGCCGCTTCGCACGGACAACAACAGCGGATTGCGCGGATCCCCGAACCGGCGCCCGGATTTTTCTTCCAGATCCGCAATGTGCGCCATCACGCGCGCTTTGAAATCCTCGTTGGACTGCTGAAGGCTTTCGATCACATCCTGGCACCGGAAATACTCCGTGGTGATGATGAAGCCGGGCGGCACCCGTATGCCGAGCGAATGAAGTTGGGTGAGATTGTAGCCTTTATTGCCCAGGTGAATCAAATCGTAGGTGGCTTCGTCAGGAGCGTAAATGCGCGATATGGTCTTTTCCGGATCGTAGCTCAGCAAAAGATCCAGCTTTTCCGTGCTCAGTTCCGCCTTTTGGGTCGAAAGGGTCGTGAGAATACTGCTGATGAAGTGGTCGAAGTACTGCAGACCGAAGGTGCGCGCCACGAGATCGCGCAAGAACGTTTCCGAAATGCGGTGCACCCGCTCCTCGGCCCGTTCCCCAACGTCATGACGGCGATAACGAGGCAAAAGATCCCCCGATGGACTCAACTGCCGAATGACGACCGAAAGATTCTCCTCGTGCACCGCGTTGTAAAAGGTCTGAATGATCTGCTTGATGGCTTCCGAAAAGCCTCTAAAGATGTCCATATACTGGGAATGGGAAAACCGGCGGATCTGCAAGGCCCGCTGAAAGAGTTCCTCCTGACGGTCCAGGCGTCGGGATGTGATCCCATCGAGGGCCAGAGCCTTGATGAAAAGAGGCAGAATGCGGCCGATACGGAAAAAGGTGGCCCGCGTAATGAAACTCAAATTGAATGAGAGAATGATCTCTTCGAAGAGAACGTTCGCCAGGTTTTCAAGCCGAAAAGTCAGTCCGAGAGCATCGAACTTTCGTTCGCTGTAGGAACCGTACATGGAAGGAATATCCACGGCGATATGCCGCTTGAGATAGATATTTTCCACATAGGTCATTTCTTCTTCAGTGAGAAGAATTTCCTTGAGCTGCTCCAGATAGTCCAGAATCGCTTCCAGCTTGGCGAGGGGGTCTTGGCCTTGAAGCGCCCCTTCGAGCGGCCGGGGGTCGGGGAGCCCCAACTGAACGGCCCGGCGCAGATGGATGTGAATGTCCTTGAAACTCAACGCATATTTTTCGTGCAGCAGCTGATAGAAACGGATCATCAAAAAGGCCCGCTGTTTTTCTCGAGCCGACACGCCGTCCACGTCCTCGATCTTTTTTCGGACGCTCTCCTCCGGAAGATCCAACAGATCCTTCACATGGTGCACGCCGTCCTCACCGGAAAAGATTCGGCAAAAGAGTCGATGCATCTCGTCCACATAAGGCCCCGATGCGGTGATGTCCCGAAAAACCTCGGGCGGGACGAATTTCTTGAGGGGTTCTTTGTCCAGAGTGTGCCAGAAGTGAAAGATGGCCTCGATAAAGAGCACGATCAGGTTGTTGCTTTCCACGTGACTCTGTTTGCGCAGGAAGTGAATGAGCGGGTCCCCCCGTTGGGTGATCTCGTCCACATCCGTGGACACCGCCCGGAGCAGACCTTCAGCGCCCACTTCGTTGAAATATACGGGGAAAAGCTTGGTCAGCTGCTTGACCAGATTGTAGATAGGCCCGATGGGCGCGTGCAGGAGCAGGCTCACGTCCTTTTGAAACAGGTCCGTGTCCCGAACGTAGATACCGCCGAGAAACAGATTAACGATGAGGGCGGAAAGGAGGGTTCGCGTGCGGCGGGGGTTTTTGCGGATGAGGTCCAGCCACACGCGGATATTGGTCAGATGCGCCGGGTTCACCTGGACCTGCCAGTACTGGGAAACCCCTTTGAGCTTGGGCGTCTGAAACCCTATCCAAATCACATGCCGCACGAAGAACTCGATGAGGTCCCGGTCGTCCGTGCCGAGGATTTCCAGGCCCACAGTGCGCACGCAGTGCAGCGCCGCTTCCGGATAATTGTTGAGGCAGCCTCGAAGCACCTGAAGGAACCGGGTGAGTCGGGGGCGCAGCATTTCCTGGGATTCCTCCCGGATCCAGCGCCCCACGTCCATGTTCATGGCCCGCAGGGTCTCTTCGTGGATCGGTTCCAACCCCTTGGTTTCCATGATCCGCAAGCGCAACAGCATGCTCACATGCCCCGCCAGCTCCGGCGAAACGGCTCGGCCCACCTTGTCCGCAAGCTGCTGATAGGCCCGCACCACGTCTCGAAAATCCGGAAGATCGCACAGCTGTTCCACCGCCCGGCGTGGGTCCTTTTCAACGGCGATGTTCCTCACGCGCCGCAGGGCCCGTTCGTGATCCGCCTTGAGAAGCGGCGAAAACAGCGGGCGCCACTCCTCCACGCCTTCCTCTTCGTGGAGCTGCCGGCTGAGCCAGGCCAGAGGATCTTCCCGTTCGGCCCAAAAGGTGTGGGTGACCGTGAGAAGCCGTTCCAGGAGGCGGCGGCCTTCCACGAATGAGGCGGGAAAAGACCACAGGGCAAGGCATCGGGTCAGGAGCTTCTTGGGCTGGTAGAAACTGCGGACGACCCATTCGAAAGCGGACGGCTCCAGATCGCACAATCTGGCGAAGCACCACCGCAGGAGTCCTCCGTGGGCTGCCCCGTGCGGCAGGGGATCCTTATCCTCGAGGCTCGGCACCTCTGGGGAAACCTCACGGCACAACTCGGGGGCTTCCTCGGCGATCTTCAGCCACATGGCAAGAAGATGATCCGCGGCCGCGCCCTGGGTCTTGGGATTTCCCGCATCGGCAAGGGCGTTGAGAAAAATGCGGCTGAGCAATACCACCACCCCCGCGCTGTCCCGATAGTCCCGAAACAAGCGGAGGTTTCCTGTGGCGTAACGCCAGGCCTCCTGGAGCACGTACGTCCAGTTGCGGTACCGGTGGTGGTATTCCAGGAGAAGATCCCGGGCTTGTTTCTCCTTTCCGGCGTAGCCCCGTACGGCATCCACCAACACCTCATGGCCCGGGTCCACCGTCACCGGGACATTGGTCACCATGAGGTTTTTCATGAGCGCTTCGGATTGCACGCTCGCACTGCTCGGGCTTTGCATCAACACGACCTCTCTTCATCCATGAACCCGGCCTCCGAAAGCAACCACCGGGACCTCCATCCGCGGTCCATTTCCAGTTCCATGAGCACGGCCGGCTCTTTGATCCCTTCGTAATAATTGGGCCGCATTCCAGAAGGCCGAAACCCAACGCTTTCGTAAAGATGCTGGGCTGCGCGGTTGCTGCGCCGCACTTCCAAAAAGGCCACGCGGGCGTTTCGCGTGCAGGCTTTGTGCAAGGCCGCCAACAACAACCGCCGTCCCACACCGCGGCGTCGCACGGCGGGATCGACGGCAAGATTGAAGATCTGTACCTCGTCCGCCACAACCCAGACGCAGATGTAGCCCACGATCCGGCGCCGATGGTCGGCCGAACGCGCCACCAAGTTGAGGGCCTGCGGCCGTGTCAGCTCTTCCACGAAAAAGGATTCCCGCCACGGATCCACGTGACTGGCCCTTTCGATGTCCAAGACGGCCGGGATGTCTTCGGGCTGCATCGGCTCAATGAGCAGGGGCAGAGGAGCGCTCATGGTCCGACTCCCGTCCTTTGGCCTCCGTTTTGGAAGCCAGGATTTCGCTGGCCAAAGCGATGTGGCGACGCCCGTAGTCCCTCAGCACTTGGGCGGCCTCCCGAACAGGCAGGGAGTTTCGGATTTCCGCGAACTTGATCAGCATGGGAAGATTGAAGCCGCTGAGAACTTCCACACGGGAACCGGCAAAGGAAAGGGCCACGTTGGAAGGGGTGCCGCCGAAAAGGTCCGTGACGACAATCACCCCGTGTCCGTCGTCCACCTCCTTGAGGGCCTCGGACAGCTCCCGCACCATCTCGTCCACCGGAGTGTGCGGATCCATGGAAACGGCCCGAACGGCTTCCAGCGGCCCCAGGATGAGCTCGGCCGCTTTGACCATTTCCTGGGCCACACGGCAATGGGCGGCAACGACCAATCCAATTCTCGACATCTTGGGCCCTGTCTCCCGCTTTTCGCGCTCAGCTCGGCCCCTGGGGCCTCAGCCGTCCAGGTGCACGTCCCGATGAAATAACACGGTATAATAACCCGCCCCACGGACTCTGTCAGCAAGGCGCTCCGCGATCACCACCGATCGGTGTTTTCCTCCCGTGCAGCCCACAGCCACCGTGAGATAGCGCTTGCCCTCCTGCACGTATTGCGGGAGCAGCTTGAGCAAAAGGGCCGCATAATCGTCCAGGAACTGGACCGCCTCGGGATGGCCCAGCACCCAATCGCGCACGGGCGCTTCACACCCGCTCAGAGGCCTTAAAGCATCCACAAAGAACGGGTTGGGCAAGAACCGGACGTCCACCACCAAATCGGCTTCAAAGGGCAGGCCGTATTTAAAGCCGAAAGACAAGACCTGCACACTGATCCTTTCCCGATCGCTCACCATGGAATACGACCGGGTAATGAGCGCCTTGAGCTGGTGCACGGAAAAGTCACTGGTGTCCACGATGCGGGTGGATCGGGCCCGCAAGGACGCCAGCTCCTCCCGTTCCTTCTGGATCGCCGCCAGCAACGACGACTCCTGCCCGGCGATGGGATGGAGGCGCCGCGTTTGGCTGAAACGCCTTTGAAGCACCTCCGTCGTGGCTTCAAAAAACAGGATTTCCAGAGCGTAGCCCGCCGATTCCACCTGCTGCAGGAGTCGATCGCAGTCGTGGAGGAAGCTTCGCCCGCGGATGTCGATACCGAGAGCCACTTTCTTGAGATCGGGTCTGTCCTGTTCGCACAAAGCCACAAAATGGGGAAGCAACGGCACCGGCAGGTTATCGATACAGAAATAGCCGATATCTTCAAAGGCCTTGATGGCGGTGCTTTTGCCCGACCCCGAAAGCCCCGTGACAATCACTAGATGCGTGTCCTTCTTCCGCATCGTCTTTCCGCCTGCGGCTTTTCAGCCGCCGTGGACGCTCCAATCCGACCTTTAAGGTTCAAGCCCTGTTGAGCGGGAGCCCGGGCCGCCGCTCTTTCGGTGCAGATCAAAGCTTATGGGTTCAGATCCCGTGCGCAAAAGACTCTTCGCCGTGCTGCTGTTTTTCGGCCCATGGGAGAAAGAAAACGGGGAGTCGGGGCCGTGCCCAACTCCCCGCAACAGCGTATCGGCACCCGGCTTAAAAGTCGTCGTCTTCCTGCTTGATAATCTCGAAGATTTCCTGTTGCGATGCGGCGAGCCCCAGGCGACGGCGCACGGCGGCGCTTTTCAAGAACCGGGCGATCTTGGCCAGGGCCCTCAAATGGATGCCCGCACAGTTTTCCGGAGCCACCAACAGGAAGAAAAGGTGGGCGGGCTTTCCGTCCATGGATTCGAAATCGATCCCTCGGGTTGAGCGGCCGAAGGAAAGGACCAGTTGGTCCAGGTTTTCGATTTTGCCGTGGGGAATGGCGATCCCTTCCCCAATGCCCGTGCTTCCCAGCTTTTCCCGCTCCAGGAGCACTTCCAGCAAGCGAGCCCGATCCAATTGGGGTTTGTGGCGGAGCAGCGCGTCCGTCAGCTCTTCCAAAACCTCTCTTTTGGTCTTCGCTTCCAATTCGGCGATGATGGCCTCTTTGGGCAAGATGTCCACAATCTTCATCAACCCTTCGGGATCCTCCGTCGATACCGTTTCCCCTTCGCGGGGACCGTGGTCTGGGTCACTTGTCCCGTGGGTCACTGCACGGGTTCGACCAATCCGTAATTGCCGTCTTTACGGCGATACAACACGTTGACGCTCATGGTGGCCCGGTTGGTGAACACCAGAAAATCCCCGTTGGACAGATTGAGCTGCATGACCGCCTCGTCCACGTCCATGGGTTTGGCATAAAGCTGCTGCCTGGTCACCACGCGCGGCTCCGAGGCCTCTTCGGCGGGCCATTCCAGAACGTTCATCATGAGCTTTTGGGTGCGTTCCAACGCCGACGGCTTGCGGTTGCGAAGCTTTTCTTTGTACTTCTTCACCTGGCCTTCCAATTTGTCCACCACCATATCGATGGCGGAATACATATCTTCCGTCTCTTCCCTGGCGTTGATGCGAACGCCGTTGGATTCCACCGTCACATCGGCGATATGCCGAAATTTTTCCACCTGCAGCACCACATGGGCTTCAATGGGCTCTTCAAGGTATTTCTTGATCCTGGAAACCTTGTCTTCCGCATAGATTTTCAACGCGTCGGAAGGTTCCGTGTGTCGAAACGCCACATTAATCTGCATGGGCACACTCCTATAAGCATTGTCAGTTAGCCAGCCCGCAGAAGCCGGCGGGTTGTTGTAAAATACACGCTGTAAACCACGGCGTCGGGGACCAGGTCGTCATGGTACGTGCGCCGAGAGCGCGGGAAGGAGAC
>Ga0209162_1000234_pt1 | contig 61872 bp, 45 predicted proteins | sample YNPNPMetaG_FD_187121 | JGI IMG/M metagenome (GOLD analysis project Ga0209162, IMG submission 187121) | Anoxygenic and chlorotrophic microbial mat microbial communities from Yellowstone National Park, USA - YNP NP MetaG (SPAdes) (version 2) ...
GGGGTCTGCCGGGTTATGCCGGTCGTTGCGCCCGTCACGGCTGTTCCACAGGCCGCCGTATTCGGTCCCCACCCAGAGGGTGCCGTCCTGGTCCTGGTAGAGGGCCAGGATGTGGGAATCGGGCAAACGGTCGGCGACAAAGGGCTCAAAGCGGTCGTTCTGGCGGTCGTAGCGGAAGAGGCCGGAGCCCGCCGTGCCGACCCAGAGGGTCCCGTCCAGGGCCGGGTGGATGACCGTGACCGACTCGGCGATTTCGGGGTAGTGGACAAAGCCGCCGCTGTCCCGGTCGTAGCGGTCCAGCCCGCCGACGGTTCCCACCCACAGCGCGCCGGCCGAATCCACCGCCAGCGCCTGGACGGTGTTATGGGCCAGCGACCGGGGGTCAGAGCGCAGGTGGCGGAAGACGGTGAAAGTGTAGCCGTCGTAGCGGTTGAGGCCATCCTGGGTGCCAAACCAGAGAAAACCCTGCTGGTCCTGGACGATGGCGTAGACAATGTCGTGGGAGAGGCCATCAGCGGTGGTGAGGTGAAAAAAGCGCAGGGCGGGCGATTGGGCTTCCGTCGCCAGCGGAAAGGCGCGGCCAGAGAGACAGAGGACCAGCAAGGCAAAGGCTATCCTGCATAGAGCAGACCTTTTTCCGCGCTGCCTTGCCTCCCGACATGCCCGGATGACCTTCTGGAGTCCGCTTATCGTCACTCTGACCGCCCAGGTGGAGTAAGGACCGTCAGCAATACCTGCCAACTGACAAACGCAGCCCGGCCAGTGGGCCAGGCTGCCGGGGGTATCACGACGGCCCACAGCGGGCCGATTTCCTGTGGCGACGGCGGGATTTGAACCTGCAACCAAGGGCTTATGAGTCCCCTGCTCTGCCATTGAGCTACGTCGCCGACTGCACGCCATTATACCCAAAGCACCTCGAATGTCAAGCTGTATAGTGTAGGACAACTGCTCGCAGTTGTCCTACGGGCAGGGTGAGCGGGTATTTGACAGGCCATGTCTTGTCACTATAATGGTCCTTCGGTCGCTCCAGCTCTTTGTCAGGAGGTAACAGATGAAGACCACTTTTTGGGATCGCTTGCGCTACGGGTTCGACAACTTGATGTCCAGAGGCACAGCAGCGATGATTGCTGGCCTGGCCGTCCTTTCGGTGGTAGTGATCGTGACCGCTGCCGCGCTGATTGCCGTCACCGGCATCCGCCAGGAGGGCGGTGAGCCGCTCAGCTTCTCCGAGGCGGCGTGGGAAAGCCTGATGCGCACTCTGGATGCCGGCACAATGGGCGGCGATACCGGCTGGGGCTTCCGCCTGGTGATGTTTGCCGTCACTCTCGGCGGGGTGTTTATCATCAGTACGCTCATCGGTGTGCTGACCAGCGGCATCGAGGGCAAACTGGAGGAGCTGCGCAAAGGCCGTTCGCGGGTCGTGGAAACCGATCACACGGTGATCCTGGGCTGGTCGCAACAGGTCTTTTCGATCATCTCCGAACTGGCCATCGCCAATGCCAATCGGCCGCGCTCCTGTATCGTCATCCTGGCTGACAGAGACAAGGTGGAGATGGAGGACGAGATCCGCGACAAGGTCGGCCCGACCGGCAAAACGCGCATCGTCTGTCGCACCGGTCAACCGGTCGAGCCCGCTGACCTGGAAATCGCCAGCCTGCACACCGCCCGCTCGATCATCATCCTCTCGCCCGACGAGGGCGATGGCGATGCCCAGACGATCAAGACGATCCTGGCGATTCTTCAGGCGCCGAGCCGGCGCGCCAAAGCGTACCACATCGTGGCCGAGATCCGTGACCCGAAGAACGCAGAGGTCGCCCGCATCGTCGGGCGGGATGAGGTGGAACTGATGTTGATCAGCGACCTGATCGCCCGCGTCATCGCCCAGACCTGCCGGCAGTCCGGCCTCTCGGTGGTCTATACCGAACTGCTCGACTTTGGCGGCGACGAGATCTACTTCAAGGCCGAGCCACGGCTGACGGGCCGGACCTTTGGCGAAGCGCTGCTGGCCTACGAGGATTCGGCGGTTATCGGGTTGTGCACCCGGGACGGTGTCCGTCTCAACCCGCCGATGGACACGGTCATCGCCGAGGGGGATCAGATCATCGCCATCTCGGAGGACGACGATACGGTGGTGCTGTCGGGGCTGACCGACCTGGGGATCGACGAGACAGCGATCCGGCTGGCCCAGCCGATGCCGGCACGCCCAGAACGGACGCTCATCCTGGGCTGGAACTGGCGCGCCCCGGCGATCATCAACGAACTGGATCGCTACGTCGCTCCGGGTTCGCAGGTCACGGTCGTGGCCGATACCGGCAACGGCTCCGCGCTGGAGCACTGCTGCTCCGACCTGGTCCATCAGACCGTCACCTTCCGTTCGGGCGACACGACCGACCGCCGGACGCTGGAGGGGTTGGAGGTGCACACCTATGACCGCGTGGTCGTTCTCTGTTACGGCCATCTGGATGCCCAGCAGGCCGATGCGCGGACGCTGATCACCCTGTTGCACCTGCGGGATATGGCCGAGCGGGGCGGCTATCACCTGCCGATCGTCAGCGAGATGGTGGACATCCGCAACCGCAACCTGGCCGAGGCCACGCGCGCTGACGATTTCATCGTCAGCGACCGGCTGGTGAGCCTGATGCTGGCCCAGGTCTCGGAGAACAAGCAGCTCAACGCTGTCTTTGCCGACATTTTCGACCCGGAGGGATCGGAGATCTACATCAAGCCGGCGGTGAACTATGTCCGGTTGGGCGCGGCGGTGAATTTCTACACGGTCGTGGAGGCCGCGCGGCGGCGCGGCGAGATCGCCATCGGCTACCGGCTGCAGGCGCAGGCGGGCGACGCCACCCGCTCATACGGCGTCGTGATCAACCCCAACAAGTCGGATAGGGTGGTCTTTGCAGAGGGCGATCGGATCATTGTGATCGCGGAAGAATAGTCGAACGGATGACCATCTCGTGCGTTTCCCTGCTTTCCCAGAAACAGTGTATAATGGGGACTGGACCGATAGCGAACCGTTGAATGGGGGAAGCCCTGCATGCCATCTTACCTGCCACCCGCGGCCAGCGCTGACCACGAGGACGAGGTCATTGGCCTCCGCATCGCCAACGCAGCACAGGCAGTCGCGGTCGAACAGAGCGCTCTCTACGAGCTGAATATCACCAATAACGGTCCCGCCGCCGCCTCTTTCGACGTGCGCGTGGTTGGCCTGCCGCCGCAGTGGGTGACCGTCACTCCCTCTCAGGTGCGCCTGGGCAAAAAGAAAAGCGCAACGGTCACCCTGACGGTCACACCGCCGCGCTTGCCAGCCAGCCGCGCCGGCATCTACCACGCCGCCGCCATCGTCACATCACCCGACCATCCAGGCCGCTCCGCTCAGGTCAGCTTTACCCTCGCCGTCCAGCCTGCCCGCCAGCCCCGCTCCCTGCTCCGGCTGCTCCTTGCCGCGCCTCTCCTCCTGATCGCGGCGCTCCTCTTCTGGTTCCTCCTCGCCCGCCCGCGTGTCGCCGAGTTCACCGCCCTCCCCGCCGTCGTCCGCGCCGGCGAGCCGGTGACCCTGCACTGGCGCACCAACCCGCTGGCCAGCGACCTCTCTATCGACGGCCTGACTGCCCCCATCTCCGGCTGGTTTGGGCAGGCCGTTGACTTTCCCACGCCGCCCGCGCGCACCTACCGCCTGCGCGTCAGCAACGGCCTGGCCCGCCTCCTCTCCCCGCGCCTGGCAGCAGAAGCGGAACAGACTGTGCTGGTCATCCCCCAGACGCCCGTCATCCGCTCCTTCGTCGTCAGCGGGCAGGGGAGCGTCGTGGCCGGCGACCCCGTCATTGTCAGTTGGGCCGTCGATGGCGCCGACGAGGTCTGGCTGTGGGTGGGGCAGACCGCCATCCTCATCCCGCCCGGCGAACACATCGGCTACCACAGCCTGGTCGTCCGCCAGAACACCGTCCTGGCCATCGAAGCGCGGAGCGCAGGCGGCGTCGCGCTGCAAAGTGCCTTGCTGCGCGTCACGGGCGAGGGCGGCCCGGTGGACCAGCGCCCGGTCATCGAGTTCTTTACCGCCTCGCCCGTCGAGTTGACAGGCAGCGGAACGGTCCAACTGGCCTGGTCGGTGCTCGGCGAGACCACTGCCATCCAGATCGACAGCGATGTCTTTAGCGCGTCCGACCTGTTGCCGCGCGACTCGCTGACGGTGCAGATCGACCGTAGCGTGGTGCTCGTGCTGACCGCCTTCAACGGCAGCCTCAGCGCCAGTCAGGCCGTCGCCATCACCGTCGTCGGGACGACGCCGCCCAGCGGCTCGCCGGTCATCCCTACCGCGACGCCCCGTTCTCGGCCGCCCACTCCTACACCCCGCCCCACCGCCACGCCAACCGCAGAGCCCGAGGAAGAAGCCACCGCTACACCCACCGCTACCCCCACGGAAACTCCTACCTCCACTCCTACCATCACCTCGCCGCTGCCCACGCCCACACCTTGAGGCAAAGGACCGACCGATGCGCAACCGGCTCCTATTGCTCATTTTTCTGGCCCTTCTCCTGCTGGCCGCCTGTCGCGCTCCGCTGCGCCCTTCGCGCTGTCCGTTCGAAGAAGGCACGGTCCAGATCGGCGTCCTGCTCTCCGAGGGCGGCGCCGCCCAGGCTGCCAGCGAGGAGCTGTTGCGAGGCTATGAGCTGGCGCTGGCCGAGATCAACGCCCAGGGCGGCGTCATGGGCTGCCGCATGGAGGTGGTTTTTGGGGATGACGGCTCCGACCCGGCCCGCGTTCCCCAGGCTGTCCAGGCGCTGGCGCAGGAGAGCCGGGCCATGCTCATCATCGGGGCGCCCACCGAGGAGTCGACCATAACCGCTGCTGGCGTCGCGGCTTTTTACCAGACGCCGCTGCTGGTGCCTGCTGCCAGCGACGAACGGCTCACCACGCAGGGCAACGAGTGGCTCTTCCGCCTCAGCGCCCCTTCGTCCGCCTACGCTGCCGCTGCTCTCGACGCGATCGAAGAGCATGCCGGCCGTTACGCAGCCGTCGCTGTCGTCTATGAGGACTCGCTCTTTGGTCAGCGCAACGCGCTGCCCTTTGCCAGCGGCGCAGAGGCGCGCGGCCTGCAGATCGTCGCCTACGAGAGCTATCCCGCTGGCGCGCTGGCCGCCAGCGATGTGATCACCCGCCTCCAGGGGAACAGCTTTGAGGCTCTCTACTTTGTCGCCCAGGCGGATGACGCGCTGGCGCTGTTGGAGCAGTGCCGGGCGCTGGAGATCAACCCGGCGCTGTACGTGGGGAACATCGGCTCTGCCGACCCATCCCTGTTGGCCGCTGGCGCGCCAACAGAAGGGGTGCTGTTGACGGTGGGGTGGCATCCAGACTGGCCCTACCCACCTGCTGCTGACTTTGCCAGCGCCTTCCAGAGCAGATACCACCGCGCGCCCGTCGCCAGCAATGCCCAGGCCTACACTGCCTTCTATGTTGCCAGGGAGGCGCTGCGCCTGGCGGCAGAGGACAGGCGCCTCGACTGGCATGACACGGCGGCTGCCCGCCTGGCCGTCCGCGATGCCCTGCGGGCACTCGAGATGGAGACAGCGCTGGGAACAGTTCGCTTTGGGGCGGGCGGGCAGAACGAGCCGCCCGTCGCCATCGTCCAGGTCGTCGGCGGCGAGTAGGGACACGGCAAAGCCGTGTCCCTACTTTGCCGTGCCCTTACGGCGTCGGCGTCGGCGTGGGCGGCGCTTCGAGAAAATCGGCCCGTTCGTTATTCACCAGTTTGTCCACGCTCAGCGCCGAAACCCGCACATAGTAGGGCGAGCCGGAAAACGAGGCTACGTAGCTGTTGTCCTCCTCGTCGTGTGCCCCGATGCGCAGCGTATACGTCGCGTCCGCCGTCTCCATCGTCACCACAGCCAGGGGCGCGTCCAGCCCATACTCGGCCAGCTCCTCCTGCCCCAGCGGCTGCGTCATGTACAGATTGGACGCCTGGCGGATCACCGCCGTCACCTGTGTCGCGGCCAGCGTCTCGTCCGCCTGCAGCCCCTCCAGCGTCCATTCGCCAGCCTCGTCGCGCACAAAGCGGAAGGTGCCGTTGGCGTTCTGCAACGTGACGCGGACCAATTCCTCCTCCGGCACCTGGACATAGGCCGTGTCGATCCAAGACCCAACCACAATGCCGGCGTTCCAGACCTGCACATCGCCCAGGTAGGTCTCGTTTTGCCCCTCCAGGCGGAAGTGGGTGCTGCTGGAAGTAGGCGAAGAACCCAGGTAGAGGGTATAGACTGTCCCGTCCGTTGTCTCCAGGTCGATGCGGCGCACATACTCATCGCTCGCCACCTGCAGCCGCCGATGGCTGCTCTCGTTGCGCGCCACCAGCCGCCGCGTGGTCAGGCCAAGCAGCGACTCCAGGAAGGAGTCGACCCGTCCCTCCCTCGCCGGATAGTTGGCTGCGTCGGGCAAAACCCAGACGCCGTCGACCTTGCGCAGCGTCACCGAGTTGCCACCATGATCGGACACCGTCATAGCGACCACGTCGCCAGCTTCGAGGTCGGGAAAGAGCGGCCCGCTCTGCTGTTGCACCGGATGCGGCCAAAAGACCACGGCGGTCAGAACCGCCTGGACGATCAAAGCTACTGTCAGGATCAGGTGTTGTCGCTTCATCGTGCCTCCCCAGTCCTCGTCACCAACTCCATCGGCTGCTCGCTGCGCCGCCGCAGACTCCAGACCACGCCGATGACGACCAGCGCCAGCAGCGCCAGCACATAGTTGAGCATCTCCCAGAACCGTTGCGCGCCCTCGCTCAAGGGGGCCAGGACGCGCGATTGCGTCCCCCGCGCGCGGATCGCCAGCAGGTCCAGGTCCTCCGTCGACCAGGCGACGGCGTTCTGCATCAGCTTGAGAGCCGGGTTCACGTCGGGGGAGGAACTCAAGGCGGACGCCAGTTCGAGCACGGCATCGTCGACGAACTCGGCGCTGCCGATGACGACCAGCCGCGCTGTCTCGGGTGAGGTCTCGATCAGCGCCGGCGTGGGTGTGCCTTCCCCCTCTTCAAAAGTGCTCTCCCCCAAGGGGGAAGGCTGACCCCGGAAGGCGCTCTCAAAGACCCCGCGCACCGCCACCGCCAATACATACGACTGGCGCTCGTCGCTCATCGGAAAGCCCGTTTCCGGGTAGAGGGCAAAGTTGGGCTCTACTATCGTGGTCGTTGTGATCACCCACGAATCCGGCGACGAGCGCAACAGGACATCGACCTGACGCCCGGCGTTGGCCTCCTCATCGATGGCGAGCGGCGAAGCCCAGTTGAGGGTCACCGCTGCCAGGTTGGAGACGATCGAGTTCTGGGTGTCCATCCCATCGGAGCGGATGTCGACAAAGTAGGGGTAATCGACCGCCTGAATCTCCCGCACGACGATGCCGTTGCCCAGGTTGCGATTGACCGTCACCGGGAAGGGCGCGTTCTGCAGGTCGAGCACCAGCGCCCGCTCGACGGTGATGCCATAGCTGGCCAGCAAGTCGTGCAGGCCATCCTCCAGCGGCGGCAGCATCAGCGAGCCGGTGTAGGGGTCGACTTGGATGCCATAGCTGCCGGCGGCGACAACGACCGACCCGCCGCGCATCAGGTACTGGTCGACCGCGTAGCGTTCCACGTCGGTCATTCCCTGCGGAGCGACCAGCACCAGCACGTCGATCTCGGTCGGCACATGCCCGCTGCTCAGATCGACGGTGCGCACCTCATACTCCTGCCGCAGCGCCTCCGTCACTTGCTGCCAGGACGAGATGGGCTGCTGCATCTGGCCGAACATGTCCTGCGTCGGCGTGGCTGGCGGCGTCCACAGCCCCACCACCTCCAAAAAGCCCGGCGAGAGCCGCTTGATCGCCGCCTCGATCGCCGCGCGGATGTCCGCCTCGGTCAGCTCGCCAGAGGGATAGACCCACTGCGCCTGCTCGCCCACCTGAAGGAGCAGGTGCAGGTAATACGTCTGGTCGGAAAAGGGCGATACCGCATACGGCTTGATCCCGTACCCCTCCAGCAGGTCCTGTCGGCTGAGGCGGCTGTCTGGCGCGTCGGGGTTGATCATGGTGTAGGTGAAGCGAGATGACCGGCCAGCGATGTCGGCGGCCACGCTCTCGATCGTGGCCGGGACATCGGCCAGCCAGTCGGGCAGCGTGTCGGGCGTGACAAAGACGGTCAACTGCGCCGGCTCGTCCAGCGCGGCCAGCATCGACTCGACGCTCTGGAAGCCATAGACGACCTTGCGGATGGCGCGGGTCAGGTCGTACTCCAGATTGCGCAGGCGGACATTGACGCTGTCGCGCCCATAGTCGATGGCGATGAGATCGCGAAAGTTGAGCACGACGCTCTGGTCGCCGTAGCGGATGAGAATGTCAAAGTAGGCGTTGATGATCGAGGTCTCGTAGCGCCCGGCGACCTGGAAGGGCGTCGGGCTGATACCGTAGGAGCGGTAGGCTTCGGCTTCCAGTTCGGGCTCGTCAGCCGGATCGACGATCTCCAACTGCACCATGTCGCCGCCAGCGATCTGGTATTCGCGCAGCATGTCGCGCACGCGCGGCACGAGCGGCGCCAGCAGCGGATGCGTGCGCTCGCTGAAATAGCCGCGGATGAGCAGCGGCTCTTCCAGCGTCGCCAGCAGGTCGCGCGTGGCGCGGGAGAGGCTGTACTCGTGCTGGGCGGTGATGTCGACGCGCAGGCCGCGCAGGGGATAGAGCCAGACGTTGACCACGATCAGGTTCACGATCAGCAGCAGGCTGGTGAGCAGCAGCGCGCGCCGCTGCGGCAGTGCCCGCGCCCCCCGGCTCCAGCGCTTGGCCTCCAGCGAGAGCACGTTGAGCGTCAAAAAGATGCCGGTCAGGGCCAGATAGTAGATCAGGTCGCGCAGGTCGATCACGCCGCGCTGGATCGACTCGAAGCGGCTGCCCGAACCGACGGCGCGCAGCACTTCTCCCACGGCTTCGCCGGTAAAGCCGGTCACCAGCGACGTGCCCACCAGGAGGAGCAGCCCGCACATCAGCATGGTCAGCAGCAGGGCGACGATCTGGTTATCGGTGAGCGAAGAGGCAAAGAGGCCGATTGCCGCATAGGCCGCCGCCAGCAACAGCGCCGCCAGGTAGCCGCCCAGCACCGGCCCCCAATCCAGGTTGCCCAGCAGCGTGACGGTCAGGGGCAGGGTCAGCGTCAGCGCCAGCGCCAGTATCACCAGCGCCATCACTGCCAGGAACTTGGCCACGACCAGCCGCAGCGCGCCGACGGGCAACGTCAGCAGCACCTCCAGCGTGCCGGAGCGCTGCTCCTCGCTCCACTGGCGCATCGTCAGCGCCGAGACGAGCAGGATCAGCAGCAGCGGCATGGCGCTGAAGAGCGGGCGGACGTCAGCGATGCCGCGGGCAAAGAAGGGTTCCCACCAGAAAAAGACGAACAGCGTTGCCGCCAGAAAGACGCCGACAAAGATCAGCGCCATCGGCGAACCGAAATAGCCTTCGATCTCTTTCTTTGTGATTGCAAGCACCTGTCTCATACGTCACCTCTCAGGCTGCCATAGCCAGTTCGTTAAAGACCGTCTCCAACGTGCGCACATCGCGCCGCAGTTCGCGCAGCGCCCAACCGCGCTCCTGCGCCAGGGCATAGATCGCCGGGCAGAGGTCCGCCCCGCTCTGGCCGCGCACGCGGAAGGCCGGAAAGCCGTCGACGGAGCGGAACGGCTCCACGCCACGGACGCCGTTCAGGCTGCCCAGCGCCTCTGCCACGCCGTCCGGCGCCGCCGCCAGCACCAGCACGGCGTCGGGCGTGGCCGCCAGCTCGGAGAGACGCGCGTCGGCGCGAATTTCGCCGTTCATGAGAATGATCGCCCGGTCGCACAGCGCCTCGACCTCGGAGAGGATGTGGGTGGAAAAGAGCACCGTGCTGCGCTCGGCCAGGCGGCGGATCAGGCGGCGGATTTCGACCACCTGCGTGGGGTCGAGGCCGATGGTTGGCTCGTCCAGGATCAGGATCGGCGGGCGGTGCAGGATGGCCTGAGCCAGCCCGACGCGCTGACGATAGCCCTTGCTCAACTGGCCGATGCACCGCGTCAGGTGCTCTGTCAGGCCGACATCGACGACCGCTTCCGAGATGCGCGCTGCCTGCTCCTCTTCGGGGATGCCGCGCAGCTCGGCCATCATGCGCAGATAGGCTTGCACGGAAAGTTCCGGATAGAGCGGGGCGCTCTCCGGCAGGTAGCCGATCTGCGCCTGTACCTGACGGGTGTGTTCCAGCACGTCCAACCCGTTGATCGAGACCGTGCCCCCGTCCGCCTGTAGATAGCCGGTGAGGATGCGGATTGCTGTCGTCTTGCCGGCGCCGTTCGGCCCCAGCAGGCCGACGATCTCCCCCGGCGCGATATGGAAGCTGATCCCTTTCAACGCCTCGATAGAACCATAGGATTTGGTCAACTGGACCACGTCGATCATACTCACCTCTCGGAATTGCCTAATGGATTTCTTTTGAAACTGCCGCTTCCACCAGCGTCTGGATGCGCGGCACCATATGCGCTGGATTGGGATGCAGTCCCTCCAGCAGCAAGAGATTCTCGAACAGTTGCTCCACCGCCAGCGCAAAGAGCGGATCGTCCGCCCCTGTGCGCTGGGCCAGCCCCCGGATGAGGGGATGGGCAGGGTTCAGTTCCAGCACCTGCGGCGCCAGCTCGACGCGCTCGCCCAGCAGACGCCGCACGCGCTGCACGTCGCGCCGGGCCCCAGCGCCGGGCGCGACCAGGCGGCATGGGCTATCGCGCAGCAGCCTGGAGGCGCGCACCTGGCTGACCCGCTCGCCCAGGACCTCTTTGCAGCGCGCTGCCAGCCGTTCGAACTCGGCGTCGCCCAACAGTTCCTCCTCCGTTTCAGCTTTTGCCTGGCCCGGAAGCTCCAGGTCGGGATCGTCGACGCTGCGGAATGGCCTGTCCGCATACGTTCCCAAAGCCTGTATCATAAACCCATCCAGCGGATCGAGCAAGTAGAGCACTTCCAGGTCGCGCGCGACAAAGGCATCGAGATGCGGACTGTGGCCTGCCGTCTCGCGGTCCTCGCCGAGCAGGTAATAGATCGCCGTCTGGCCCTCGCCCATCCGCCCCACGTAATCGTCCAGCGTGATCCACTCCTCTGCCGATTTGGACGAGTCAAAGCGCAGCAAGGGCAGCAGCTCCTGGCGGTTGGCCAGGTCGAGCGTGACGCCCTGCTTGATGAAAGGGCCAAACTCGACCCAGAAGGTGCGATAGTCGGCGGGCTGACTCTCCGCCAGGTCGCGCAGCATGCGGATCGCGCGCCCGGTCAGCGCCTTGCGCAGGTGACGGAGGACGGGGCTGCTCTGCACCGCCTCGCGCGAGACGTTGAGCGGCAGGTCCTCTGAATCGACCACGCCCTCGATGAACTGGAGATATTCCGGCAGCAGGTCGCTGTTGTGCTCCTGGATCAGCACTTTGCGCGAATAGAGGCGAAGGCCAGGAGCGGGGCGCAGGGCGGGCAGGCCGCGCTCGCGCCGGCGGGGCAGAAAGAGCAGGGCGCGGATGTGCACCGGCGCGTCGGTGACCAGGTGGACGTGGGCCAGTGGCTTTTGAGGGTCGAGCGTCAGTTGGCGGTAGAACTCGTCATATTCCCCGGGCTCGACGTCAGCAGGGGGCTTGCGCCACAGCGCCGTCTGGCGGTTGACCACCCGCTCTCCGATATAGATGGGGAACGAGACATAGTCGGAATGCTTCCTGACCACCTGTTCCAGCCGCCACGGGGAAGCGAACTCCCAGGCGTCCTCTTTGAGCCGCACCTCGACCACTGTGCCGCGGCCCGCCTTTTCCGCCGGGGCCAGGGTGAAGCGGTCGTCGCCGCGCGAGGACCAGCGCCAGGCCTGCTCGTCGGGGCGGCAGGAGCGCGTCGTCACGACGACCTCCTCGGCGACCATAAAGACCGAGTAGAAACCGACGCCAAACTGCCCGATGACCTCGTCGATCCGCTGTCCTTCTTGCAGGCTCTGCAGGAACGCCCTGACCCCCGAATGGGCGATAGTGCCCAGGTTCTCGATCAGCTCCTGGCGGGTCATGCCGATGCCCGTGTCGGCGATGGTCAGCGTATGTGCCTGCTCGTCGACGCTGATGCGGATCGCCAGTTCGGCGTCCGGATCGAGGACATTGCGGTTGGTCAGCATCTCGAACTGGACACGGTGCAGCGCGTCGGAGCTATTCGAGATCAGCTCGCGCACAAAGATCTCGCGCTCGGTGTAGAGCGAATGGGCGAGAATGTGCAGCAGTTGCTGAACCTCGGCGCGAAATTCGAGCGTTTCGGTCTCCTCTGTCATTTCGCCTCCTCCACTCTGAACTTGTGCCAAAGCGCTTATTTTACCTCTGTTTTTCCATCCGCGCCAGCAGGAGAGCCCTGCTCCTGCCGGGTCTGTGACCCGGCGTCCCCACTGGCGGGGGTCACAGACCCCCGCCGAGCAATGGGGTGCCCCAAGCTGGCGTTTTGCTTCGGAAACCTGTCTCCCTCTCCTCTTGTCATCCAGCGTCCCTGTGCTACAATTAGCCCTGGAGGGAAACGTGGCCTCGGCAGAAGAAATCATCGACCAACTGCATGGGGTGCCGCTTTTTGCGGCGCTGGAGCGGCCGCAGTTGCGCGAGCTGGCGGCGATCACACACGAGATCGACTATGCGCCCGGCGCGATCATCTGCCGGCAGGGCGAGCAGGGGGAGCGGTTCTACATTGTCGCTCAGGGCAGCGTGCGCCTCAGCCGCATCGACCCGGAGGGCCGCGCCATGGAGGTGCAGCGCCTGGAGGCTGGTGCGTCTTTCGGCGAGACCTCGCTCCTGCTGGGTGACCTCCGCGACGCGACCGCCGAGGCTGTGGCCCAAACTACCCTCCTCTACATCGAAAAGGCCGAGTTCGACCAACTGCTGGCCGAAGACGAGGAGATCGAACCGCGCCTGCAAATGCGCCGCGACATCGCCGAGCAGCGCAGTTATCCGCGCTTCCCCTGGCTGGACGCGGACGAGCGCCCGCTCAAGGTGCTGCGCCGCCATCCGGCGATTCTGATCACTGTCCTGGCTATTCCACTGACCTTTGCGGCCCTGCTTGTCCTGGTGGCCATCCTGGCTGCTGCCTGGATCGGTCGCCTGGGGGTGGATTGGGGATCGGCCAAGACCATTGTCCAGGTCATCTCCGTCGCCGTCGGCGTTCTGCTTGCCCTGGTGCCACTGGGCTACAGCCTTTACCTCTATGAAGACTGGCGCAACGACCTCTATGTGGTGACCAACCGCCGCGTCATCCACCGCGAGCGCATTGGCCTCATCCGCCAGCAGTCCTCGGCCATCCCCCTGCGCGCCATCCAGGACATCCAGCAGGTCCAGATCGGGCCGCTCAGCCGCATCTTTCAGTACGGCAATCTGATCATCGACACCGCCAGCGGGCGCGGCCAGGTCGTCTTTAACGACATCCACCAGCCCGTCCAGGTGCGCGACCTGATCTTTGCCCAACGCGCCCGCCTGCAGGCCCTGGCGCGCGCCCAGGAACGCGAGGCGATCCGCCAGGCTATGTACCGCCACTTTTTGGGACAAGAGCAGGAGGAGCAGGTCGGCACAACCGTCACCAAAGAAGAGCGCCGCCTGCCTGGCTGCCTGGCCCTGCCTCTCAGCCTGACCCGATCGTTCCTCCCTCCCGCCTGGCACCGCGAGGGCGAGACCGTGACATGGCGCAAGCACTGGGTCGCCTTGCTGCGCTCCATTTTCCTGCCCATGTTTGCTTTCCTCCTGACTACCGTTGCTCTGGTGGTTTGGATCGTCACACAGCACACCCTGCCGCCAGAGGTTGTCTTGCTCTATTCCCTCGCTGTCTTGATCCTGGTGCCGCTGCTCCTGTGGAAGTTCGAGGACTGGCAGAACGACTTTTACCAGGTCACCGCAACGCGAATCATCGATGTCGAGCGCTCGCCTTTCTTTCTGCGCGAGGAGCAGCGAGTGGCAGCCCTGGAGCAGATCACCAGCGTCCAGTTCAGCCAGTCGATCTGGGGGCGCATCCTGGGCTATGGCAACGTGACTGTCGATACCGCCGCGCCGGCCGGCACTTTTACTTTCGACATGGTCAGCCGCCCGCAGGAGGTGCAGGCCGAGATCTTTGCCCACATCGAGGCGGCGCGCCGGCTCCAGCAGCAGCGCGATGCCGCTGCCCGCCAGGCCGAGATGCTCGACTGGTTCAGCGTCTATAGCGAGATTCAGTCGAAAACCCGGCGGGGAAAACAGGAGAACGAGTAATGGCCCTACGCCAGATCATCTTCAGTGATAATCCCTTGCTGCGACAAAAATCCCGTCGCGTGCCCAAAGTGACCCCCGACATCATCCGGCTGGCGCAGGACATGTTCGAGACCATGCGCCAGGCCAACGGGGTGGGGCTGGCGGCGGTGCAGGTCGCCGTGCCGCTGCGCCTGATCGTCGTCGAGATTCCCAAAGATATGGACGACCCCAACGCCGGGACATCGCTTGCGCTGCTCAATCCCGAACTGGCTCGCGTCTCTGAGGAAATGGAAGCGGGCGCCGAGGGATGCCTCTCGGTGCCGGGCTGGATGGGCCGCGTGGAACGCCACGCCGCCGTCACCGTCAAGGGCCTCGATCTGGAGGGGAAAAAGGTGCGTCGCCGCGCCGAAGGCTACCTGGCCCGCGTCCTCCAGCACGAGATCGACCACCTGAACGGCATCCTCTTTATCGACCGTACCGACCAGGTCTGGCCTGTCGAGGAGGGGGAGGAAGAAGCGCTGGAAGCCCAGCACGCCGCGACGTAGCGGCCTGCCGTCCGCGGCGCTGGGCCCTCACCCCTCCCCCTGCCCTCCGCCCCTCTCCCGCTCGCAGGAGGGAAAAAAGTGTTCCCTCCCACCGCAGAGGCGCAGAAAACGCAGGGGCCTCTGCGTCTCTGCGGTGCAAATCAAGACTTTTCGTAACTGTTCAGCCTGGCATCTTTAGCACACGGATAAACACGGATGAAACGGATCAGCACGGATCAATCCAGAAAAATCCGTGTCAGTCCGTTGTATCCGTGTTAATCCGTGTCCTATGGGTATCCACGCCAACCCGGGCTGAATCGTTACGACTTTTTCAGCGTCCTCCGCAGGAGAGGGGCGGGGGGCAGGAGCGTCATCCTCCCGCAAGTTTCAGAACTCGCGTAACACCAACGGCAGGTAAAACCTGCGCGGCCAGACCTCAACCGCCCGGCTGAAGCTGTCGCTGCCGCCCGCGTTGGTTGCCGTCAGCGTGACGGTGAACACGCCATCCGAAGCATAGACATAGACCGGGTGCGTCTCGGTCGACGTGCCGATGCCGTCGCCAAAGTCCCACACATACTCGAGGGGCGACATGCCGCTGCTCTGGTTGGTGAAAGAGACCGGCATGCCCACCACCACAGGGGACGTGTGCGTAAAGGCCGCCGTCGGGGCCGGGAACGAGACCGTCACCGCCCGGCTGAAGCTGTCGCTGCCGCCCGCGTTAGTTGCCGTCAGCGTGACGGTGAACACGCCATCCGAAGCATAGACATAGACCGGGTGCGTCTCGGTCGACGTGCCGATGCCGTCGCCGAAATCCCACACATACTCGAGGGGCGACGTGCCGCTGCTCTGGTTGGTGAAAGAGACCGGCATGCCCACCACCACAGGGGACGTGTGCGTAAAGGCCGCTGTCGGGGCCACCAGCAGCAGATCGACAAAGACCGCGCTGAACGGCCCCCAGTTGCCGGCGGCGTCCCGCCCGCGGACAAAGACGATGTGCCGCCCCGGCGTCAGTCCCGCCGTATCGACCACCGCCCGCACGCCCTCGATGCTGCTGTTAAAGGCCCCGTCCGTCGCCGCCATGGCATAGGCGACCGTCGCCGTGACCCACGGCGGCGTATCGATATAGTACTCCGCCGCGGCGATGGCCTGCACCGGCTCGGCGCCGTTCTGGTTGTTGTAGCGCCTGTCGTTTAGCGTCGCCGTCAGCGTGAACGGCTGCCCTACCTCTACCGTCGCCGGCGTGGCGCTCACGTTCAGCGCGTCCGGCCCGGCCGGCGTCATATAGGGCGTGCGCACGACTTTGGCAGCGTAGAGCAGCGCGGGCAGGTTGGCCGGCAGGATGGTGTTCTCGAAAACAGTACAGCTCTGGAAAAACTGGGTTCCCAGCTCGAACGTATAGGCCGCCACGCCCAGGTCGCCATAGGCAAAGTCGTCGGTGGTGCCGTCGGTAGGGTAGAGGCTGTAGGACTGTTCGGGCCAGTAACCGTTAAAGTAGGCAAATTTGCGCCCCAGTGTCTGCAGGGCCGTGCCGTTGGGAGCGGGCGTGCCGGTAAAGCCCCACGGCCACAACACCAACTCGCTGTAACTGTGCAGGTCGATAAAGACGCCGGTTGCCGTGACCGGCGCCGCGACGTTCAGGTCGGGCGGCCGCTGGTCGGGAAAGATCGAACGGACATAGCCGCGCACGGCCTGCGTCTCCGGCTCGGAGAGGGCGTAGGGACCGCGATAGGTCTCGTCACATGGGTCGTTGCTTCCCCCGCCGCAGCAGCCCCACTGGAAAGGAAAGTTGCGGTTGAGGTCAGCTCCACGATAGTTGGAAGTCGGCCCGCAATAGCTCTCGTTGGTATTCTTGCGCCAATACAACCCCGTCTCGGCCTTCTTGCGGCCGTCAGGGTTGGATTGCAGCAGCAGGTGAATCTCGTGATAGTCGAGGATCCAGGTCACGTCCGGGTCGAGGCCATAGTTCTGCACCAGGTACTCGGCAAAGCGCGTGTTCAGCTCGGCGGGGGTGTACTCGCGGGCGTGGATCGCGCTCATGACGAACAGCGCCGGCTTGGGACCGGGGATCGCCGCGTTGGTCAGGCGCAGCACCCGGATATCGTAGCCAGGGTTGCCGCCGGGAGTCTGTTTCTCCCACGAGTTGCCGATGTCGATCCAGCTCGCCAGGTTGGGATAGCTGGCAACGATCTGCTGCGCTGTGGCGTAGGTCTCTTCCACTGTGCGGTAGCAGGGATAACTGGGGATGCCCGTCACCTGGCCCGGCAGGTAGGTGTTGAGCCGGTTCAACTGGGCGGTCAGCTCCTCATCAACGGCGACGACAAAGCCAGCCGCCAGCAGCCGCTCATAGCCAGCGCGGTCGACCTCGACCACCAGATAGCCCTGATCGTGATGCACCTCCCACGGCTCGGTCCAGCGGGCCAGGTCGTCTACCATCTGGCGGTCGCTGTAGAAGGCGCGGACCACCCACGGCCCATCGCCCGGCGGGACGGTTGGCGGCGGCGGCGTCTGCAGCACTGCCCACGGCGGGAGAAGCGGCGTCTGCGGGGACTGGGCATGGGTGGCAGAGAACGGCACGACCGCCAGAACCACCATCACCAGCACAACGAACAGGGAAAGAGAGCGACGAGGAGAGGGGGAGAGGGGGGGACAAGGAGAGGGGGTGACCTTGTCTCCTTGTCCTCTTGTCCCCCTGTCTCTCCTTCTTATAGCGCTCATAACACTCCTCCTCAGGCGAGAATGAAGGGGCTGCCGGGACAGTGGCAGCCCCTTCGCTTTAGGCTACCTGCTGCTAGGGACGGTAACTGCGCGTCACCAGGGGCAGGTAGATGTGCCGGTACTCGATCACCACAACCGTCTGCGCCACTGCCTGGCTGACGCTGTTGGTGGCGGTGACCGTGGCGGTGTAGGTGCCCACGGCCGGGTAGACGTGCATCACCGTCTGCCCTGTGGCCGTCCCACTGTCGCCCAGGTCCCACTCGTAGGTCACGTTGGTGCCGGCAGTGATCGTCGCCGACAGCGTCGTCGTCTCGCCGAGCGTGGTCGGGCTGTCGTTGTGGGCCGCCAGGCCGGCGATCGACTCCTCGGCTATGACATGCAGCGTCAGCGGGATCTCGATGTGATTGTTGTGCGTGTCGCTGGTGTTGGCGATCAGCGTTGCCGTGTAGGTGCCCAGCGGCATGGCTGGCGTGGTCACGAAAGTGACGGTGATGTTGAAGGAAGAGTCGGCGGCAACCGTGCCGGTGATGGGCGTTTCCGAGACCCAGGGCACATCGCCACCGTCGCAGGGCGGCGAGCCGGGGTACTGGAAGCAGATGGCAAAGCTATCGGCCAGTACAGCCTGGTTGTACGAGTATTGGAGATAGTTTGTCCCGCTCTGCCGGATGCCTACCGTGGCGCTGGCGCCATAGTTGTAGTCAGCGTTGCCAAAGTCGAGGTCGAGGTACTGGAACTTGATGTTGTTGGTGCCTTCGTAGAGGATCATCTGGAAGGTCCCAGCGCCCGTGTTGGAAAAGTGGGGGCGATTGTACCACTCGACGATGAACTGCCGCGAGCCGGGGTTGCCGACGGTCTTGTAGTAGACATCGCCCGTCTCGCTGTCGATGTCGTCCCAGAAGGCGGCGATCACATTGTTGACGGACGTCGAGCCGAGAGGGTTGTTGCCAGCCCACAGATCGCCCGTGGTGACGCCAAAGAGCACGCCGCCGTTGTTGCCGACGCGCAGGTCGGTCGAGCTGGTGCCGTAAAAGTTGAAGGGGAAGGGCAGCGTGACGTTGGCCTCACCATCGTCTGTCAGCCCCAGCGGCGTGCCGTCGGTGGCGTCGATCCACTGGAAGGTTGGGCCACCCGGCTCGTTCGAATCCAGGAAGGTGTAGCCGAAGGGGTCAGGGCCGCCTCCCATCAGAGCAAGCGGACTGTAGCCGCCTTCCCTCTCGCGCAGCTCAAAGCTCCCTGCCCCGCCGCCGCTGTTGTCGATCGTCAGCACGCGGTTCGCCGTTGAGCCCTGCCCCAGGGTGACCTCGAAGGAGAGCGGGTCGACACTCAGGCACGGCCCCAGCCAGCGCAGGTCAAAGCCGACAGTCGTGGTCTGCTGCGCCGTGATGGCCACCGGATAGGCCATCCCTGTCTCGTGCTCAGGATGGCTCACCGTGACCGTCAGCGGGCTGTAGACGGCATCGATATAGGCGTAGAAGAAGCCATTGTCGTCCGTTGTGCGCGTCCAGGTCATGCCGCCGCTACTCTCGATCAGCACATCGGCGCCGGCCAGCGGCGCGTAGGTCACGTCGCAGTAGCCGGTGGAGGTGACATAGCCCTTGAGCAGGCCAAGGGTGGAGGGCATAGCCACGGTCATCGTCACCGGCACGACCAGCTTGTCGTTGACGGGGTCGTTGCTGTGCACAGTCATCTCGGCGCGGTAGACGCCCGGCTCGCTGACCTCGGCCACCCCCGCGTCGAAAGTGACGGTGATGTTGAAGGAAGAGTCGGCGGCAACCGTGCCGGTGATGGGCGTTTCCGAGAGCCAGGGCACATCGCCAGCGGCCAGAAAGTCGACCGCGCGGGCGATGACTTCCTGCTGGTCCGCAGGGTCGGCGATATTCTGAAAGTCGTGCGAGAGATAGATGGCCCGATAGCCAGCCCGCTCGACGGCGACGCCGCCAGCATTGCCGCCCTGGTATTGGAAGATGCGCACGCCCTCCGCGCGGACCGTAAAGTCGTCCGGGTACGGGTCTGCCGTGATGTCGAGCGTCAGCCCGGCCATGATGTCTTCGCCGATGAGCGTATTGATACCGGGATCGTCGCTGACATAGCTCGCCTGAAGGTAGGTGTTGTAGAAGGTGCTGCCGTTGCGATAGTAGCCCAGGTCATTGTCAGCGATGAAGAGAGAGCCGCCCGCGTCTAGGTAGGCCATGATCAGCACCTCGCTGGCTCCCCCGCTGAAGCCCGTGATGCCGGCGTGGAACACGGCGTCGTATTCCAGCAACTGGTCAACGGTCATGGCCTGGAACTCGGCGTCGGTCACGGCCAGGAAGGTATAGCCCAGGCTGGTGAGGGCAGCCTGGATGTCGTCGGCCGCCGTGCTGTCGTGGCGCACGACGACAAAGTCCTCGCCCGCCGCCGGCGACAGCGGCGTAAAGCCGAGGTCGCGCTCGCGGATCTCAAAGCTGGCCAGGCTGCCGCCATCGTTGTAGAGGGTCAGCGTCTGCGTCACCGCAGCGCCCAGCTCGACAGCGACCTCCATTGCCAGGGGGTCTGGCGTCAGGCATGGCTTCAGCCAGCGCAGGTCAAAGTTCGCTGTTGTGGTCACGCCGCCGTTGATGTTCACCACGGCAACGCCGGTTGCATGCTCCGGATAGGAGACGGTGACCGTGTAGGGGCTCTGGCTCGCGTCGAGCCAGCGGATGTAGGAGCCGTCGGCCTCGGTAAAGAGGGTGAAGGTGTAGCCGCCGCTGCCCTCCAGGTAGACCTCGGCGCCTGCCGCCGGGGCCGGGTTGCTGTCGCAGTAGCCCAGGCTGGTGACGACGCCTTCGAGCTTGCCCCAGTTCGTCGGCGCCGTGACGGTCATGGTCACCGGCAGGGTCAGGTCCTGGTTTTCGGGGTCGTTGTTCTTGATGCGCAGGCCGCCGTAGTAGATGCCGGGCTGGTCGATCTCGGGCACGTTGGCCCACCAGCCGATGTCGATCAGCGCCTGATTGCCGGGGGGCACCGTGCCGGTGATGGGGCTTTCAGTGAGCCAGGGCAGAGCATCGCCGCCCTCGACCCCGTCCAGGACAATGTCGTCGAGCGCGACCTGCGCGCCGTCGAGGCCTTCGTACTGGAAGCCGATGCGCACCGGGCCGCCCGGCAGCAGTGGCGTCAGGTCAAAGACACTCTGCGCCCACGTCCAGTTGGCCGGCCAGACATCGTCGCCCTTGCCGACGTAGATGTCATCCCCGCCGCCCACCTCGTCGACGACGATCCAGACGTTGAGGTCACAGTTGTCGTACGTGTCGCGGCACCAGTAGAGGCTGCCAAAGGACCAGAAGGAGAGCGTGCCCTCGGCAAGCATCAGCTCGGGGCTCAACAGCCACTCGTCCTGCGGGTTAAGGTCAGGATCGTACTCCACATCAGCCGCGTAGGTGCCCGTGTGGGGATCAAAGGTATGAACCTTCCAGTTGTAGCCGGCGTTGGTGTTCTCCTCTGTCCAGCCGGCGGGGGGCACAACGCCGCCCTCAAAGCCCTCGTCGAGCAGGATATCTGCCGGGCTTGCCGGGCGGATCGGCGCGCTGCGGCCCACCTGTGACGGCGCCTGGCGCGCGTCGGGCGCAGCAGGGCCAGCGAGCTGCAGCATCTGGCGGGCAGTGCTCCGCAGCGTGGGCATAAAGCCGCCGCCTCGCTCCACCAGCTCAAAGTCCAGCGCCCCGCTGCCCGAGTTGGTGATCGTCAGGCCGGGCGTCTGGGTGATCTGCTGGCCCAGCTCCAGCGTGTACTCGAGCGCCGCCGGATCGACCTCCAGGTGCGCCGTCGGCAGGGCATAGTCCCGCCGCACCAGATTGCTCTGCGGCACCGGGACGTCCGTTTCCTGCACCGTGCTGAAGAGCGGCGCAGAGACGGTGACGGTGTAGAGGCCGTTGGGCAGTTGCAGCTCATAGTAGCCATCCGCCGCCGAGTCGGTGCTGTAGGGTCCGGGCGTCACGGCAACCGTCGCCCCTTCGATTGGCGAACCCGTCTCCAGATTGGTGATATAGCCCCACAGGATGCCGTCGGTGGTTGTGGCGGTCAGGGCAAAGTCCTGCACCGTATGACCGACCAGGTCCACCACGGCCTCGCCTGGGTTGTGCAGCCGCGCTTCGGCGCGGACGGTGTAGGGGCCGCCGTAGAGGGTCAGGGCATAGCAGCCGCTCGATTGCGGCGCCTCTGTTTGGGTGATCAGGTCACCAAACGGCCCATAGACGCTGATCGTGGCCGCCAGGGGAGCGCTCGTCGCCGCGTCCGTGACGCAGCCCGTCAGCGAGTAGGGATTGGTCTGGTAGAGGGTAAAGTTCTGCGTTGTGATCGTCCCGCTGATGATGACGACGCCCGTGACCGTGTCCAGCGTGTAGCCATACTTCCAGGCGCTGACGGTGTAGGTGTCCGCCGCCAGCGGGCCGGTGTAGTAGCCGCTGGCGTCGGTGGTCAGCCGATAGCGCACCGTGCCGGTGATGGCCTGGATGCTGGCGCCTTCCAGGCCGCCGCCCAGCGTGCCGTCGGTGACGGTGCCGTCCAGGTAACCCACCTGGCCCATATCGCCGCTGACGACGAGCGCAAAGGGCTGGGGCCCCTGCGGGACGTTATAGCCGTGGACGATGACGGTGTAGGTGCCCAACTGCGGGTTAAAGTCGACGCCCTCGACGTTGTTGACGTGGTCGATATCACCGTCGTTCAGGCCGTCGTCGATGACGTCGTTGCCATAGTAGTGTGTGCCGTTGGGGGCGATCACTTCCAGGTCCAGGTCGTTCACCAGCGCGCCGTGGCTGGCCTCGGTGCCGGGATAGTCGGACCAGGCCAGGGTGACGCGGAAGGGGTGATCGGCCCCGCTGACGGAAAAGCTGGTCTGGTACACCCCGCCGGTGTTCAGGCCCGTGGGATCGTCATAGAACCACAGCATATAGGGCAGGTCGTGGACGAGGGTGTTGTAGAGGTCGATGCGCCCCCAGCCCTGGTTGTTATCCGGGCGGCGGATGACGTCGTCCTTGCTGCCGTCGGGCACCTCATCGCGGTACTGGCCGGGGGTCATGTCATAAGCGCCGTTGATCATGGTCGCCTTGACCAGCGCGGCGGACGGGTTGACGCCTTCGACCGTCACATAGTAATCGCGGACGATGGCGCTGGCCCCGGCTGCCAGGGGAGTGGCCATACTGGTGCCGCCCATGTAGATATAGTAGTCATTGTAGACGCCCCAGCCGGTATTGGAGCCTTGATAGCGGCAGGAGACGATGTTGGAGCCAGGGGCGACGATGTCCGGCTTGAGCCGCCCGCTCAAGGTCGGCCCGCGGCTGGAGAAAGCGACCATACCTGACGTGTCGTCGGAGAGGCGGTCGCTGGCGATGGGGTCAGCCGGATAGTCGCCGGGCCAGCAGTTACCCCACGTCGAGCAGTCGCCGCCGGGGTTGTAGCCGCCGCTCATGCGATAGTTTTCCGAAGCGCCGACGGTGATAATGTTCTTGGCCCCGGCAGGAACGCCGATAGAGCCCAGGTCGATGATGCCGTCCGCGTTCGCATCTGTGCCGTCGTTGGTGGCAGCGAACAGAACAACCATGTCGGGATGGTCGCGGATAAAGCGGTCCGTCTCGCGGGAGTAGGCGTTGTAGGTGCCGGCGGTGGTGTTGTAGCCCCACGAGTTGGTATTGACGCGCACGTTAGGCGCATCGTCGTACATCACACCGTAATAGTCGTTGTAAGGATCCGCGTCCGGCAGGCCGCTCCAGTCGCTGCAAAAGGCCCAGGCCCACAGGCTGGCTTCGGGAGCGATGCCGGCGTTGGTGCCGGCGTAGGAGTGCGTGGCCGGGTTTGAGCCATCCATCACGCCGTTGCCCAGCGCCGAGCCGGCGACGTGCGTGCCGTGGCTGTAATAGTCGGACCAGGAGCCGCACGTCCCGCTGCCCCAGGTGCCCTTGTAAAAGTGGCCCTGGAAGTCGGCATGCATGGTGGTCGTGACGCCGGTGCTCACGCCCGTGTCGCCGACGACGATGACCTGCCCGGCGCCGTAAAGGCCCAGTTCCGCCTCGACGGCGTCCTGGTTCAGCGCCAGCGCGCTGCGGGCGACCGCGTTGGTCAGGCGCGGCTCAGCCAGCGGCTCGACCCAGGCGACGCCGCCCAGGCTGGCGACAGCGGGGATCGCCGTAGCTGGAAGCTCGAGCTTGAAGATCACCCCGCCGCCCGACTCGCTGCCCCGGTCGAGCACCGTAGCGCCGAGCGCGCGCATCTGCTGCGCCAGCGCGTCGGCTGGCTCGCCGGTGAAGGAGCGCACGACGATGCGGGCCACGTCAGCCGGTCCAGCCGCAGCGATGACGGGGTCGAGGCTGGTGCTGAGGCGAAAGGCGGGATCGTAATGGCCCACCCAGCGCACGAAATGGAGCGCCCTGACGCGGGCCAGCGCTGCATTGTCCATGCGCGCGATGTAAGTGAACTCGGGCACATAGTCCATCAGCACTGCCCCGCTCTCTTCCAGGCGCGCGCGCCAGGAGGTGAGCACGGGGCCGCGCAATTGGACCAGGTAGTAGCCCGCGCCGTTGCGGTACTGAGAAGTGCGCAGGTTGGCCGGCAGATCGGGCATGCCGTCCAGCGGATCAAAGACCGCGCGGTCGAGACGGATCTCGATGCGCTGGCCGTCCTGTTGGACGCTGCCGAGAGGTCGCCGCGCCTCGCGCATAACCCTGTCCGCGCCTGCCTGCGGGCTCGAGGCCGTGACCGTGGCGCTGGCGAAGAAGGACAACACCATCGCCACCGTCAGGACCAGGTGAACCGACTTTATCCACGTTGATTTCATTCTATACCTCCTCTTGAAAAATAGAACAAGCCAAGATAATCGTTACTCTCAAACTCTCTTCCCAGCTTCACCTCCTTTCATTCCCTGTCCCCTTGTCCCTTTGTCATCCAATCCGCACCACACGGAAGAGAATCTCCCCTGCTGGCGCTGTCACCTGCACCACATCGCCCACCCTGCGCTCCAGTAGCGCCCGCCCCAGCGGCGACTCGTAGGAAATGCGGCCCTGGCTGGGGTTTGCCTCGGCGGGGCCGACCAGGTGAAAGACCTCCTCCTCGGCGGAGCCGTCCTCTACCACCGTCACCATGCTGCCCAGGCGCACGCGCTCGTTGTCGTTGTTGGCCTCGATGAGCACGGCGTTGCGCAGCATCGTCTCGATCTGCTGGATGCGCCCCTCCAGAAAGCCCTGCTCTTCCTTGGCCGTGATATAGTCGGCGTTCTCCCACAGGTCACCCTGCTGGATCGCCTTGCGCAGCCGCTCGCTCAGCGCTGGCCGGCGCACCTTGACCAGTTCTTCCAGTTCTTCCTGCAGGCGGGCAATCCCCTCAGCGGTGAGGTGAACCGGTTCGCGATGTTCCATCTACAACCCTCATCGGAGACTATGGCGTTCCGAACAGGCGCGCCCACAGCGGCGGGCCCAGCACAAGCAAGCCGACAATGACCGAAAACATGGCGGTCAGCAGGACAACAGCCGCCATGACGTCTTTGGTCACTTTGGCCAGTGGGTGATAGTCAGAGGTGATCATGTCCACCAGTGTCTCGACGACCGTGTTGATCATCTCTCCTACCAGAACCAGCCCGATGGTCAGGGCCAGGAAAGCCCAATGGGCTGGCGGCAACCTCAGCCATAATCCCAGCGCCACGACCAGCGCGGCAACGGTCAGGTGAATGCGGGTATTGCGCTGCGTGCGCAAGGCGTAGCCCAGGCCGGCAAAAGCGAAACGGAAACTTTCCAGCAGGTTGCGGCTGCGCAGGGGCTTCATTCGGGCAGATTCACCTTGACCTGCAAATCTTCCAGGATGGCGCTCTGCGCCGCCCACATGCGCGCCCGCGCTTCCCTCTCCTCGTCGTCGTATCCCAACAGGTGTAGAATACCATGAACGGCCAATAATTGCAACTCCGCTTCGACGCTGTGGCCCGCCTCGGCGGCCTGCTCCAGGGCGCGGGGGTAGGAAATGACCACATCGCCCAGGTAAGCGGGTTCTCCGATTCCCACGAACGGCCCGCGCGACTCGGTAGGAAAGGCCAATACGTCGGTCGGCGCGTCGATGCCGCGATAGCGGCGGTTGAGCTCTTGCAGCGAGTCGTCGTCCGTGACGACCACGGCGACCTCGACGGGAGGCGAACCGCCGTAGAGCAACGTCGCCAGCGCCGCACGCCGCAACATCTCGGCGTCCACCGCCCATCCTTTCTCTTCCACCTGCACCTCAACCCACCAGGACTCCATCTTGAACCTGCCTTCCTTCTACTTGCGGCGGCCCGGCGCGCGCCGCACTGACGCAGAAGTTTTTTCCGGCGGCGCCGCCGGGTAGGTAATCCGCGGATGATAGATGCCCTTCAAGTTCGTGAGGAACGACTCGCGCACAACGACCAGTTCGCGCATCGTGATCGGGCAATCGTCCAATTGACCCGAGCGAATGCTCTGCTCGAAAATCTCGTCGACGGCGGCTTTCATCTCCTCCGGTGACTTGGGGCGGCGGGCGCGGACGGCCGCCTCGCAACTGTCGGCCAGCATCACCAGCGCCGTCTCGCGGCTGCGCGGCAGCGGCCCGCTGTGGCGGAACGGCGCCTCGTCCACCAGCGCCGCGTCGCCGCCGGCCAGTTCAACGGCGCGGGCGTACTGGAAATTGGCCCGCCGCGTGCCGTGATGTTCGGGGATAAAGGCGCGCACGCGCGCGGGCAGGTGATAGCGACGCGCCAGCTCCAACCCGTCGCGCACGTGGCCGAGGATGATCTCGGCGCTGGCGTGCGGGTCCAACTGCTCGTGCGGGTTGCTCCCCTCCATCTGATTCTCGATGAAAAAGTAGGGCCGCACGAGCTTGCCGATGTCGTGGTAATAGGCCCCCACGCGGGTCAAGAGCGGATCCGCGCCGATCTGTTCCGCCGCCTGCTCCGCCAGGCTGGCGACCATCAGCGAGTGGTGGTATGTGCCGGGCGCTTCGCGCAGCAGCCGCTTGAGCAGAGGATGGTCCGGCTGGCTCAGCTCGATCAGGCGGAAGGTCGTGATGACGTCGAAGAGAGGGCCGATCAGGAACAATCCGCCCAGGGCCAGGCTCGCCGAAAAGACGCTGTTGACGACGCCCATCAACAGAGCCAGCCCTGTGTCGGTAAGGTCTACCCGTTCGAGAGGCAGGTGAAAGCCCAACAGCACCAGGACGTGGGCCAGAGCGATGAGGAGCACGGCGCGGAAGAGCAGCTCCAGTCGCTCGACGCGCCAGGCGGTCACCGTCGCCACCAGTCCCCCCACGGCGGCATAGATCGCCAGCTCCATCGAACCGTCGCCCATGAGGCCCACAGCGCCGCCCATCAGGATACTGGCGACGGCAGCGGTCTGCGGACCCAGCGTCGCCGTCGCCAGGATTGCCAGCGCCGGGGCAGGAAAGAGATAGCGGAGCACCGTGCGGTCGGGCACCATCAGCCGCGCCAGAAAGAGAAAGAGGACCAGCAACAGGCTGAGGAGCAGCAGGCGCTGCCCCTCCCACAGGACATCCGGTTGGAAGCGAGCCAGAAAGCCCCCCATCACGCCCAGGGCAAGCAGAGCCAGCAAGCCTTTGGCGGCGACGTCGTTCCAGCGGGTACGGGGCTGCTGAAGCCCCAGTTCGCGCAGCGCTTCCAGGTCGAGCGCCGTGACGCGCTGCCCCTCGCGCACAATGACCTCGCCCGCGCTGAAAGTGCGCACCACCACTGCCGAGCGCTGACGGGCCTCGGCGCGCGCTGCCTCGGTCGCCGCCTCGTCGTAGAACGAGTTGGCCACGATGAGGCTCTGCGCCAGCACCGTGGTGACGCGGGCCTCCTCACTCGACAGATCGAGCCCCACCAGCGTCGGCACCTGCTGCCGCGCCTCGTCTTCCGCCCCCTCGCGCACCCCCTGCCGCATCACCTGGTCGACGACGTTGCTGACCTCTAACTGCACGCGGTCCCACGACTCGCTGGAGAGGCCCAACAGCAGATCGACATCCGTCATAGCCAGAGCGGCCAGTTCGGGCACTGCACGGATCCACGCCCGCCGCTGCGAGGGGGTCGCCAGCGAATCGGCGCGCACTGAGCTCAAATAGTCCATAACCTGCCGCACGCGCACGAGCTGCTGGCGGGCCAGGTCGGCATCGGGGGGAGTGTACACATCCTCCACCGCCGCGACGGCTAACTGCTGCTGCTCGGCGGTGCGGATGGCGCTCTCATAGGTGAGGGCGCGGGGGGCGCGCAGGTCGCGTGGTGCAATGTCTCCCTCCTCCAGCACCAGGCGTCCGGAGGGGAAAAGGGGAAAAGCCAGCAGGAAGGTCGCCAGCGTCGCCACGGCTACGGTTGCCAAAGCCAGGCGCACCCAACCCCAGGGGCCTTTCTGAACGTCTGTCATCTCTTTCAAGAGAGGGGCGTCCCGGCGGGGACGCCCCTGCTCAACGTTGCGGGGGTTTAAGCAGAACCCTTGGTGGAGAGGATCTCGCGCACAACCTCGTTGACCAGCTTGCCATCGGCGCGGCCTTTGACCTGGGGCATCAGCTCGCGCATCACCGCGCCCAGGTCGCCCGGCCGGGAAGCTCCAAGCCGCTCGATCACCGCTTGCGCTGCGGCGGCGATCTCGTCACGGCCCATCATCTGCGGCAGATAGCTCTGGAGGATCGCCAGCTCGGCCTCTTCCTCGGCCAGCCGTTCCGGCCGATTGGCGCCGTGCAACTCTTCGATGGTCTCTTTGCGCCGCTTGATCTCTCGCTGCAGCGCAGCCACGACCGCCGCTTCATCCAGCTCGCCGCCCTGCGCTGCTTCTTCGAGCTGAATGCAGGCCAGGGCCATGCGGATGACCGCCTTGCGCCGCTCGTCGCGGGCGCGCAAGGCTGCCTTCAAATCCTCTTGCAACCGGGCCTTGATGCCCACCTTTCCTCCTAGGGAGCCTGGCGCTGGATGAACTTTTTCGTCGTCCGGCGGCTCTTGCGCAGCTTGGCCGCTCGCTTGCGCTTGCGCAGGATGCTGGGCGGTTCGTAGAAACGCCGCCGCCGTACCTCAGAAAGGATGCGGTCATTCTGCACCTTTTTCTTGAAGCGGCGCAGCAGCGATTCCAGCGACTCGCCGTCTTCGGCAACTACTTGCGTCACGCGGTTTCACCCCCTCCCTGTACGATACTCGAATCGAAGTGACATTATACCCCAGGAAACACCCTTGTCAAGAAAAGGCGCTGGGGGTGTTCGCTGCAGAACATTGGCGTAGGACAACTGCTCGCAGTTGTCCTACAAGAAGTTTGGAAGGCGGTAAGAGCGCTCGTCAAGAGGACGGCTCCCAGACGTGGCAGATCTCGATCCCATCCTGTTCCAGCGCCGCGATCAACGCCTGGCGGTCGACGTTTTCGACACGAAAGGCGATGATGCGGTCCTCGGGCCTGTCGCCCCAGAACGTGCCCAGGGCATGGATGTTGCCGCCCAAAAGAGCAATGCGGTCGACCATCTTCGCCAGGCTGCCCACCTTCTCGGGAATCTTGACCGTGAGACGCAGGCTGGGGTATCCTCCTCCCAATCCCTCCACAAAGACGCGGAAAATGTCCGTGTCGCTGATGATCCCTACCAGCACGCCATTTTCGTCAACCACCGGCAGGCAGCCGATGCGGTGGTCGATCATCACCCGCGCCGCCTCCTCGATAGGCACGTCCGGCCCGATGGTGATGACCTTGGGCGGCATGAATTGGGATACGGTCGTGTGGGATAACAGATAGTTGATCTCAAAGACGCTCAAAGAGAGGTCAGGGCTGGGCGAGGCATAGACCAGGCTTTTTTCTGTGACGATGCTGACCGGGTGCTTTTGCTCGTCCACCACCGGCAGGTGGCGAAAGGGATGGCTGCGGATCAGCTCCAGCGCATCCTTGAGCGTCGTATTAGGGGTGATGGTCACCGGATTGGGCGTCATTCGATCTCGTACAAGCATGTTCTTTCCTCCAAAGCGATAGGGTCATCATCCAGGCGGCCAGCCCATGGGCCGTCCGCCCAGCAGGTGCAGGTGAAGGTGGCCGACTGACTGGCCGGCCAGCGGCCCGTTGTTGACGACCAGGCGGTATCCCCGCACGATCTGGAACTCTTCGGCCAGACGGCGTGCCACGGTGAAGAGGCGTCCCAGCGCCGCCTCGTCCTCCGCCTCCACCGCCGCCACGCCGCTGATGTGGCGGTTCGGCACGATCAGGATGTGCACTGGCAATTGCTTCCTGATGTCGTGAAAGGCCGTAACCAGATCGTCCTGATAGACAATGTGCGCCGGCGCCTGGCGCTGAACGATGCGACAAAAGATGCACTCGCTCATCATCCTCGATTCGTTTCCCCGCGCATGAAACCTTCATCGGCCGAGAGTAGCCGTGTCGGCACGATGCGGTTGTGCAGGTCCTCGTCGCTTGCCGTGACGACGGACAGGTAGTTGTCGGTCAGGCCATGCCAGAGGCCGTCTTCCCGCCGACGCTCCCACAGCACGGCCATCTCCCGCCCAACAAAGCGCTGGCGGAAGGAAGCCGCCAGCCGCGACCCCAGCTCGCGCATGCGGCGAGCACGTTCGACGCGTTCGGCCTCGGGCACCTGATCGCTCATCAGCGCCGCTGGCGTGCCCGGCCGCGGCGAGAAGGGAAAGACGTGCAGTCGCGCCAGCTCCACTGCCTCGACCAGGGCCATGCTCTCGGCAAAGGCCGCCTCGTCCTCGCCGGGAAAGCCCACCAGCACGTCGGCGGTCAGCGCCAGGTCGGGGATCGCTGCCCGCGCCGCCTCCGCCAGGCGGGCGTAGCGCTCCGCCGTGAGGGGGCGCCCCATGCGCCGCAGCACCGCGTCGCAGCCCGATTGGAGCGGCAGGTGAAGCTGGCGGCACAGGCGCGGGTCGGCCCAAAGCTCGAACAGCGATTCGTCCACGTCCCACGGCTCTACCGACGAGAGGCGCAGGCGCGGCAGGGCTGTGCGCTGCAAGAGCGCGGCGACCAGGCGGGCCAGGCCGCGCTCCATCCCCACCTCGCGCCCGTAGGCGCCCAGATTGACGCCGGTCAGCACGACCTCCTGGTAGCCCTCGCGCAGGCGTGCCTCGACCTCGGCGATGACGGCCTTCAGCGGCCGGCTGCGCGAGGGGCCACGCAGCCGCCAGACGACGCAGTAGGTGCAGCGGTTGTCGCAGCCGTCCTGCACCTTGACCAGGGCGCGGGTGCGCCGCAGCGGCTGAACCTCCCGCTGGCTTGCCGACCCCGGCGCGATCAGCTCCGGCAGGCGCTCCTTGTCCGCGTTGGGCACCGCCCAGACCACGCCAGGCAGGGCGGCGAAACCCGGCAGGTCGAACGAGACGCCGCAGCCGACCGCAGCGATGCGCGCTGTCGGGTTGGCGCGGTGCAGCGCGCGCAGCAGATGGCGGCTCTTGCGCTCGGCCTGGGCCGTCACCGCGCACGTGTTGACGACGAGGACATCGGCCTGGGCCGGATCGGAGACGAGAACGCAGCCTCGCGCCGCCAGTTGCCGCGCCGTCGCCTCGACCTCGCTCTGGTTGAGGCGGCAGCCCAGGCTGTGCAGGTAGACACGGGACATCACGCGTTACGGCTCGACAAGGGTCAGGTTGTCAAAGTGCACTTCGACCCCGCTCTCGTAAAAGCTGCCCGCGTAGAGGCCGATGTCACCGTGGGAGAACTGGCTGTCCTCCACCTGCGCCAGCTCCTCGCCGTTGACGCGCAGGGTCAGCGTGCGCCCCTGGCAGATCACCTCGATCACGTTGGTCGTTTGCCCCTGATGAATGGCCGCCGAAGGTGTCCAGTTGGCCCCCAAGGGCACGGGCGAGCCGTCGACGAATTTGGAGATGAGGTAATAGCCGTCCCCGCTGATCGAAAAGCGATAAAAGTTGCTGGCATCTTGAATGCGGGCCAGGACGCCGTACTCGTTGTCGTCGGGGCCGGCAACCTGGGTTGCCTCGACCGTGAGGCGGAAATCGCTCCAGTCCTGCCCCGCTGTGGCCCAGGCCAACTGATTGGGTACGGCGATGTAGATGCGCATCACGCCGTCGGTCACGCCGACCTGGGCTGTAGCGTCCGACTCGGCCTGCCATCTGGCGGAGGAAAAGTCGTCATGCCAGGGCAGGTTGTCGCTGCCGCAGGCAACCAGCAGGCAGAGCAGGGGCAGCAGGGCGACGATTCGCCTCATTCTCCCGCCTCCACCGGCTTCACCACCAGATCGTCAAAGTGAACGCGGATCGAGTCGGCCGCTCCCGAGCCAACCCCCAGCCCCACGTCGCCGCGGTCGAACGAATCGTCCCGCGCGGTGGCGATGAGCGTGTTGGCGACGTAGAGGCTGAGCTGATCCCCAGCGCATACCGCGCGCAGCAGGAACTTGCCGCCGCGCGGAAGAATGGCGGGAGAGTAGGTGAAACCGTTGCCTGTCAGGAACTCGCTCCGGCCCTCTTTGACGCGGATGATGGCGTAATAGCCGTCCAGGGTGATGCCCAGGTAGTAGAAATTGTCCGGCGAGCGGTAGCGGCAGAGCAGGCCAAAGTGACCATCGGAAAAAACGCCGACTGGGCGCGCTTCGACCGTCACGTCGACGTCGCGGAAACGGTTTCCCGATGGCGCCCAGACGAACCAATCCTCGTCATAGACCTCGATGAAATACTCGCCTTCTTCATAGCCCCGGTCGAAGGTCGGCTGGCTGTCGCTGCCCCAACCGCTGCGCGGATCGCTGAAATGGTCCTCCAACAGAGGTTCCCCCCCTCGGCTGTTACAACCGGCTGCCAGCAAGAGCAGCACCAGCAGCACAAGACCGGACAGGCGACGAGTGATCATTTGACTGGCCTCCAGAGATGGCTCACGGATGCAATTATAGCACGGGAAACCCAAATCAACCACCAAAGCAAGGAGGACAACTGCGAGCAGTTGTCCTACAAAACAACTGGAAATTGCCATTCCCGGCAATTCGGTGTACAATCGAGGATGATGAGCCATCTGTGGACCCCCTGGCGGATGAGCTATCTTCGCGGCGAAGCGTCAATGCCCGCCGGTTGCCTGTTTTGCATCGCCCATCAGGCTGGCGAAAGCGCCGAGATTCACATTCCCTATCGGGGCAATCTCTGCTACGTCATCCTCAATCGCTTCCCCTACAACAACGGTCACCTGATGGTGGTGCCCTACGTCCATGAGTCGACGCTGGAAAATCTGGATGCGGCAACGGCAGGCGAACTGGTCGCGCTGATCCAGCTCAGCCTGCGCGTCCTGCGCGCGGCCTACAACCCGCAGGGCTTTAACATCGGGCTGAACATCGGCGAGGCCGCCGGCGCCGGCGTGGTCGGTCACCTGCACATGCACGTTGTCCCCCGCTGGGGCGGCGACACGAACTATATGACCACAGTAGGCGATACGCGGGTCATCCCGGAGCGCCTGGAAGACACCTGTGCCTTGCTACGGCCACTCTTTCAAGAGTTGAGCAGAAACCATCCCTAATGTCAGGAGGAAACATGTCCAACCCCCAAGAAGCCGTCATCGTTTCTGCTGCCCGCACGCCGATCGGCAAATTCCAGGGCACGCTGGTACCTTTCTCCGCCTCTGACCTGGGCGCGATCGCGATCAAGGCTGCTGTCGAGCGGGCCGGCATTGACCCTGCCGCCATCGAAGAGGTGCTGATGGGCAACGTCGTCCAGGCCGGGCAGGGGCAGGCCCCTGCCCGGCAGGCCGCCATCAAGGCGGGCCTCCCCACCACCGTCGGCGCCACGACGGTCAACAAGATCTGCGGCTCTGGCCTCAAAGCCGTCATGCTGGCCGCGGCGATGATCGCCGCTGGCGACGGCGAGATTTTCGTCGCCGGCGGCATGGAGAGCATGAACAACGGGCCCTACCTCTTGCCCAACGCCCGCTTCGGCTACCGGCTGGGCAACGGCGAGCTGGTCGACGCTATGGTCTATGACGGCCTCTGGTGCGCCCATGAGCGCCAGCACATGGGCAACTCGGCCGAGTGGATCGCCCGCCAGTACGGCCTGACCCGCCAGGAGCTGGACGAATACGCCTATCACAGCCAGATGAAGGCCATCGCCGCTATCGACGCCGGCCGCTTCAAGGACGAGATCGTGCCGGTCGAGATCCCGCAGCGCAAGGGCCCGCCGTTGCTGTTCGACACCGACGAAGTGCCCCGCCGCGACACGACGCTCGAAGCCCTGGGCCGCCTGCGCCCGGCCTTCCAGGAGGACGGCATCGTCACCGCCGGCAACTCGCCCGGCATCACCGACGGCGCTGCAGCGATGGTGGTCATGAGCCGCGCCCGCGCCGAAGCGCTGGGCCTGCGCCCGCTGGCCCGCGTCGTCGCCTACACCCAGGCCGCCACCGACCCGCTCAAGGTCTTTGTCGCTCCCATCCATGCCGTGCGCCGGCTGTGGAACAAGACCGGTACCACTGTGAACGACTATGACCTCTACGAGGTCAATGAAGCCTTTGCCGCCCAGGTGCTGGCCGATGGCCGCGAGCTGGGCCTGCCGTGGGACAGGGTCAATGTCAACGGGGGCGCCATCGCCCTGGGCCATCCCATCGGCTGCTCCGGCGCCCGCATCCTGATCACCCTCATCTATGCCCTGCGTCAGCGCGGCCTGCGGCGTGGCCTGGCCTCCCTCTGCCTGGGCGGCGGCGAGGCCGTGGCAATGAGTATCGAAGTGGAACTATGACCGACATCTGGCCCTATCTCACTGGCGCGCTGATCCTGAGCGGCATCATCCACCTGGTGCCCTTCCTGGTCGCGCTCATCCGCCGCAACAAGGAAACGGGTGGCAAGATCGCCCTGGCCTATCTGGGCCTGAGCCTGCTATGGGGCGTTGCCATCGCCCTGGCCGATCTGGACCCTGTCTTTATTGACCCGCTCAGCCAGGCCGTCGGCCTCTTTGTCCCCCTCATCACCTGCGCCCTGGCTGTGACCCAGCTCGTGCTGGTCTGCGCGCTGCTCGAGATCGGGCTGCTGACCTACTTTGGCGGCGGGGGGGTGCTCGCGCTCACCTTTCTGCTGGTAGTCGATATCCACGCTCTGATCGATCCCCCCTCTCCCCTGCCGCTCGACCAGATTGCCCGGGGCATGTGGGCCGCCGCCGCGCTCATCCTGATCGCCGTCACGACGCTTGCCCTCTTCCGCAGCCGGCTGGCGCTGCACCGCAACCGCGCCCTGTACTGGATGGTGGCCGCTGTGCTGCTGACCGGCGCGCAGGCGTGGGTTCTCCTGCCGGTGGGCCCGCTGCGCGCCTTTGGCCTCCTCCCGCACTCTCTGGGCGCGATCGCCCTGGCCCGCGGCGCCCTCAGCTACTGGCTGCCTAACGTCAAGGCTATGCTGCGTGGCACGCTGCGCTTCCTCCTTCTCCTGGCCGTCACCGCGGCGCTGCTCTTTGCCGTCGCCATCGGCGCGGAACAACTGGCCGACCGCATAACGCTCTCCCACACGGTCCTGCTCATTGCCCTGGCCGTCCTCGCCGCGCTGATCTACCTGCCCCTCTACAATTTACTCCAAAAACTGGTCGACCGCATCCTGGAGGGCGTGGGCTTCGATCCGGCCAGCGCCCTGCGCGACTATAGCCAGACCATCAGCACGATTCTCGACCTGGAGCAACTGGCGACCACCGTCGCCCAGACCGTCGCTCAAGTCTTTGACGTGCGGCGCGCCGCGCTCCTGGTGACCACAAAGACCGAGCGCGGCGGGATGCAGTTGCAGCCTGTGCCGGGTCTGGGCGAGATTCCGCAGGAGCCGATTGAGCTGGAGCCGATCAGCCCGATCCGCGCTCATCTCGAAAGCGCGGACGCGCCCCTCTTCCAGTACGAGATCGAGCACAATCCCACCCTGCGCGAGGCGGCGGCCCAGGAGTGCAAATGGCTGCGTGACCTGGAGATGGAAGTCTACCTGCCCATCCGCTCGCAAGGCCAGTTGAGCGGCCTGCTGGCGCTGGGTCCCCAGGGTACCGGCGAACCTTACAGCCTTCGCGCCATCCAGTTTCTGACCACAATGGCCCATCAGACCGGCGTGGCGCTGCAGAACGCCAGCCTCTTCGAGGGGCTGCGCGCGCTCAACGCCCGCATTACCCAACTGAACGAGAACCTGCGCGCGGCCTACGAACGGCTGGAGCGACTGGACAAGGCCAAGACCGACTTTTTGTCCATCGCCTCGCACGAACTGCGCACGCCGTTGACGCAGGTGCGCGGCTATGTCGACGTGCTGACCGAACTGAGCAGCAGCGGCACCCTCGCCCCCAAGCAGATTCAGCGCATCGCCGGCAACATCAGCGCCCCCATCCGCCGCCTGGAAAACATCCTCAACGCCATGCTCGATGCCTCGCGGATCGACACAGAGGGACTGAGCCTGAATTTCGTGCCCACCTCGCTTGTCCTGATCATGCGCATGGCTGTCGAGAACTGGGCCATGGCGCTGAAAGAGCGCAAAATCACTCTCCAGGTTAGCGGGGTAGATCAAATCCCCCCCATCGTGGCGGATGGGCAGCGGCTGTATCAGGCTTTCAGCAACCTGCTCTCCAACGCGATCAAGTACACGCCCGACGGCGGCAAGATCACCGTCGAGGCCCGCCCACTCGACGACGAGCATTTCCAGGTCACTTTCAGCGACACGGGGATCGGCATTGCCAAAGCCGACCAGGAGCTCATTTTCGAAAAGTTTTACCGTGTGGGCAGTGTGAGCCTGCACTCATCGGGGGATTCCAAGTTCAAGGGGGCCGGGCCGGGGTTGGGCCTGCCGATTGCCCGTGGCGTGATCGAAGGGCACGGCGGCAAAATCTGGGTCGAAAGCCCGGGTTACGACGAGGCCACCTGTCCGGGCAGCACCTTCTACGTTGTCCTGCCCTACAAGGCGCATCGCGGCCCCTGTCGCTGGCAGCCGCCTGCCGTTGGCGCGCCCGAACTGGTCGACACCGACGAGGAAGAAACAGCAGACTAGATCAGTCCGCCCGCCGCACGCGCAGCTCGAATCCCTCCACAGCGATGACGACGACGCGCTGACCGGCCTCGATGGGGCCGTCTTCGGCCAGCGCGCGCCAGCGTTCGCCGCGCACGAGCACGCTCCCGCGCGGGTCCAGGCGGCTCTTGGCCACCCCCACGCGCCCCACCAGTCCCTCCTTCCCCGTCACCGAAGGCGCGCGCTGGGCGCGCAACGCTTTGGCGATGACAAAGGCGAAAAAGAGCGCCGTCAGCACGCCCATCGTGATCACCAGCGGCAGCGACACCTGCCCGTAGGGCGAGCCGACGGGGGCGTTGAAGAGGATCAGCGCGCCAGCGACAAAAGTCCCCACCCCCGCTGTCGTCAGCGCGCCGTGTGTCGGCGCCTTGATGTCGATCACAAAGAGCACGAACGCCACGCCGATCAGCAGAAATCCCAGCCAGTTGAAGGGCAACACGCCGAAAGAATAAGCCGCCAGGGCCAGGCAGAGCACGCCGATAAAGCCGGCCACCCATCCCCCCGGCGACGAGAGCTCGATCAGGATCGCCTGCACGCCAATCGTCAGCAGGACCAGGGCGATGTTGGGGTTGATCAGCACCTGCAGCAACTGTTCGATGGGGGACATGGGAATCTCGCGCGTTGTGGCGCCGGCCAGATGCAGCGTCACTTCGGCGCCGCTGCCCAGGGTCACGGTCATGCCGTCCAGCCCGGCCAGCAGGTCGTCCATGTCGTCGGCGACCAGGTCGATCACGCCCAGTTCCAGCGCCTCTTCCGGGCTGGCCGTGGCGCTCTCGCGGATGGCCCGCTCGGCCCATTCGACCGCCGCGTCGCCGCGGCGGGCCACAAAGAGCGCCGTGTGTTCGACGACGACGTTCATGACCTTTTCGATCATCGTCTGGTCGGCCTCGCTGCCGCCGGACAGGGTGACCGGGTGTGCCGCGCCGATGGTGGTGCGCGGGGCCATGGCCGCGCCGTGCGCGGCCAGCAGGATCAGCGTCCCTGCCGAGGCGGCCATCCCACCGCGCGGCCAGACATGGACGATCACGGGCACCTCGGCGTTCTCCAGATAGCCCATGATCCGCGTCGTCGCCGCCAGGTCGCCTCCCGGCGTATCGAGGCGGATGACGAGCGCGGCAGCGCCCTCGCGCTCGGCCAGATGGATTCCCCGCTCGATGTATTCGCCGACCGCCGCTGTGATCGCCCCGTCCACCGTCAGCACGTAGACGGTCTGCGCCTCCTGCGCCGCTGCCGGCACTGCTCCCAGCACCACGCAAACCGCCAACCCCAGCAGAATAACCCGTCGCATCATCCACCTCCGCCCCTATTATACCCCAAAATCGGCCAGGGGTGTTCGAAGTCATGAGGAGAGAGCGCCCCGCCTGCCCTGCTCCCGCCGGGTCTGTGACCCGGCGGCCCCCACTGGCGGGGGTTACAGGCCGTGAAATCTGTGAAATCTGTGTAATCTGTGGCCAAAAAACGGCGGCCCCTACTGGCGGGGGTTACAGGCCGTGAAATCTGTGAAATCTGTGTAATCTGTGGCCAAAAAACGGCGGCCCGAGTGGCGGGGGGAACAGGCTCCCGCCGGGCAAGGGGAAAATAATCCTTCTCTCTTGCCACCTCTCCCCCTTCGTTGTACAATGCTCCCCATGCCAACGCCGATCAACCACCTGATCATGGCTCGCGAGCTGGTCGAGAGCGGCCTGCTGACAGCGGCAGCGCAGGAGCTGCTCGAGGGGCAGCCGGGCGCTTTCCTGCTCGGCCACACCGCGCCCGACGTGCAGACGGTGAGCGGGCAGCCCCGCGAGGCGACGCACTTTTACCGGTTTCCGCCCAGCAGCGAACAGCTGGCCTATTCGGTTCTGCTGGCCGCTTACCCCGAACTGGCGCATCCCGCGCAGATGGCGCCCGACCACGCCGCCTTCCTCTGCGGCTACCTGGCCCACCTCCTGGCCGATGAACTGTGGTGGCATCAGGTCTTTGATCCCTGCTTTGGCACGATGGCCACGTGGGGAACATGGCGGGAACGGCTCTTCCTGCACAACGTCCTGCGTACCTACCTGGATCGCCAGGACCAGGCGCGGCTGAACGGCCAGATCGGCGCGGCGCTGACCAACGCAACGCCCCGCCGCTGGCTGCCCTTTGTCAGTGACGACGCCCTCTGCGCCTGGCGCGACCTGCTGGTGCAGCAGCTCCAGCCCGGCCAGCACATCCATACCGCCGAGGTCTTTGCCGCGCGCATGGGCGTCCCCGCCCAATGGATCGAAGACACGCTGCGCGATCCCCACGAGATGGCGCGGCTCTTCCACCACGCTCCTCCCTCTTTGCTGGAGGCGTATCGCGAGGCAGTGAAGCGGCAGAGCGCCACGCTGGTCAATCAATACATAGGAGAAGAGAGATGAAAGTTCTGGTTGCTGGCGGGGCCGGCTACATCGGCAGCGTCGTTGCCGCCGAGTTGCTCAAGGCCGGCTGCAGCATCACCGTGTATGACAGCCTGATCCACGGCTACCTGGAGGCCGTGCCGGCGGGCGCCTGCTTTGTCCAGGGCGACATCCTCGACGATCCGACGCTGGACCGCGTGCTGGCCGAGGGCCAGTTCGACGCCATACTTCACTTTGCCGCCTTTATCGAAGCAGGCGAGTCGATGCGCGACCCGGGCGCCTTTTTCCGCAACAATGTCGCCGGCAGCATCCATCTGATCGAGGCTGCTGCCGTCCACGGCATCCGTCGCCTGGTCTTTTCTTCTACCGCGGGGGTCTATGCCAGCAAGGACACGCCGCTCCAGGAAAGCGACCCCATCGGGCCGGCCAGCGTCTATGGGCAGACCAAGTACATGATCGAGCAGATTCTGGCCTGGTATCACCGTATCTACGGGCTGCGCTATGCCGCGCTGCGCTACTTTAACGCTGCCGGCGCAGCCGGCGAACGCGGCGAAGCCCACCGCCCCGAAACCCACCTCATCCCCAACATTCTCCGCGTTGCGCTGGGACAGGAAGAGAGCTTTACCCTCTTCGGCAACGACTATCCCACGCCCGACGGCACCTGCATCCGCGACTATATCCACCTGCTCGACCTGGCCTCGGCGCACCTGCTGGCGCTGGAGGCCCTGGACAGGCGGGAGACGATGGTCTACAACCTGGGCAACGGCGCTGGCTACTCCAACTTGCAGGTGCTGGAGGCGGCGCGCCGTGTGACCGGCCATCCCATCCCGACCGTTATCGCTCCCCGCCGCCCCGGTGACGCCGCCAGGCTCGTTGCCGATGCCAGCCGCATCCGCCGGGAACTGGGCTGGGTGCCGCGCCATCCCGACCTGGAAGAGATCGTCGCCAGCGCCTGGGAATGGCAGCGCGCCCACCCCAACGGCTACGGGGACTGATGCGCGTCGCCATCAACGCCTGGTTCTGGGATCGTCCCGACACGGGCAGCGGGCAGTATACCCGCCAGCTCGTCGAGCACCTCGCCGCCCTCGATCCGGCGCTTGACCTCTTTCTCGTGCCCCCAAGTCTACGAGTATGCAAGTATGCAAGTTTGCAGGCTGGCGAACGGGCAGAGTGGCAAACTGGCAGACTGGCAGACCTGCAGAAGCTGCATTTTGAACAGGTTGCCTTCCCCCGCGCGGCGCACAGGCTGGGGGCGGACGTGGCCCACGTGCCCTATTGGGCGCCGCCCATGCTGCCCGGCGTGCCCACCGTCGTCACCATTCACGACCTGATCCCGCTGCTGCTGCGCGAATATCGCGGCGGGCCTCTCGTGCGCGCCTACACCGCCCTGGTCAGCACAACAGCTCCCTACGCTGCCCTGGTCCTCACCGACTCGGAAGCCTCGCGGCAGGACATCATCACCCACCTGGGCCTGCCCGCTGAGCGGGTGCGGGCGATCCCGCTGGCAGCCGACAGCCGCTACAGCCCCCTGCCGACGCCGGAGGACGCCGCAATTCGCGCCCGCTACGCTCTGCCACCGCGCTACGCCCTCTACCTGGGCGGCATGGACGTGCGCAAGAACGTCGAGACGGTCCTGCGCGCTTACAGATGGGTGGGGCCGGCGCTGGGCGAATCGCTGCCGCTGGTAGTGGCGGGCCAACTGCCGCAGGGCGATAGCCGCTTTGCGCCGGACCCCCGGCGCCGGGCGCGCGAGCTGGCCCTGCAAGAGGGCTGGGTCCACTTTATCGGCGCGGTGGAAGAGGCCGCCAAACCGGCCCTCTACCGCGGAGCGACGGTCTTTGTCTTTCCCTCCCGCTACGAGGGCTTTGGCCTGCCGCCGCTGGAAGCGCTGGCCTGCGGCACACCCGTCGTGGGCAGCGACGCCGCCTCGATCCCTGAGGTCGTCGGCAACGCGGGTGTTCTGTTCGACCCGGACGACGCCGAAGGCATGGCCGGCGCGATCCTGCAGTTGGCCCAGGACGACGACTTCCGCGCCGAAATGAGCCGCCGCGCCCTGGCCCAGGCCGCCCGCTTCTCGTGGCAGCGCACCGCCCAGGCCACCCTCGACGCCTACCGCCACGCTGCTATCCTCTAGCTTCCCTTGTCTCCCTTGCCTCTCCGCTCAAGATGTGTTACTATTGTTCGGACGCAGCGGAAGACAACGGAGCAACCCTTATGGAGCTGACACAGGCACTCGATCAACGGCTGACGGTCAGCCCGCAATTGATCCTGGCCAACAAGCTGTTGCAATACTCATCCGCCGAACTCGACCAGGCGATCAGCCAGGAACTGGCGCGCAATCCGGCGCTGGAACTGGACGAGAGCCGGCTCTGCCCGCGCTGCAAAAGACCACTGCCCCGCTGTCGCTGCAGGAAAGGCGAACGGCCCCTCCGTCGCCATGAGCGCGGCGACGAGGCCTGGTCGGCCCCTCCGCCGGACATCGAAGAGGTCGCCGCAAGGCCGCTGCTCAGCCCCGCCCCCAGCCTGGCCGATCACCTGCTCCAGCAGGCGCGGCTGCACCTTCCTCCGCACGATCTGACCATTGCGGTCTATCTGATCGACAGCCTGGACGAGCGCGGCTTTCTGTGCGCCGATCTCGACGAGCTGGCCCTGGAGATGAGCGTCGAGAGCGGCCGCGTCGAGCAGATCGTCGCGCTCCTCCAGACGTTGGACCCGCCGGGGATCGCCGCGCGCGATGCGCGCGAATGTCTGCTGCTCCAGTTGCAGGACCTCGACCGCCGCGGCCGAGGGCACTCGCTGGCCCAGGCTATCGTCCGCGATCACTGGGAAGCGCTGGGCAGGTACGCCCTGGCCGAAATCGCCAGGGCGACCGGCTGCTCCAGCGGCGACGTTCAGGCAGCGATCCAGTTCATCCGTGACAATCTCTGCCCTTTCCCGGCCTACACGTCCTGGGGCGACCAGCACCACACGCCGGTCGAACCGACCGCCGCGCCGCCCGAACCTGACGTCATCATCTATGCCCGCGGCAGCGGCGCCCAGACCCTCTACGAGATCGAACTGCCCGAGCAGGAGGCCTATCCGCTGCGCATCAGCCCCACCTGCGCCGAGGCGGTCAAGGAAATGCGCGCCCTGCCTGCGGGGGAGAGCTGGGAAGAGTGGCAATCGCTGTGCATGCAGGCCCGCCTGTTCATCAAGAGCCTGGAGCAGCGCTGGCAGACGCTGCATCGTATCGTCCGCTTCCTCGTCGACTACCAGCGTCCCTTTCTGCGCTATGGCCAGAGGCGGATGCGTCCGCTCACCCGTGCTGCGCTTGCCGCTGCCCTGGGCCTGCACGAATCGACCGTCAGCCGGGCGGTGGCCGGCAAATATGTCCAGCTACCCGACGGCTGTATCGTCCCTTTGGCCTGCTTCTTCGACCGCGCTGCGCCGGTCAGGGAGGCGATCAAGGAGCTGGTCGCGCAGGAAGAAAAGCCCCTCAGCGACCGCGAGATCGCTGCCCGGCTGAAGGACCAGGGCTTTGTTGTCAGTCGCCGCACGGTCACCAAGTACCGCAACGCCCTGCACATCCTGCCCTCCTGGCTGCGCGGGAGGAGCAGAGAAATGGCTCACCAGGCACCTGTCAAAGGAGACTGATCGATGGCTGCGACGATTCTGATCATCGACGATGACGAGATGCTCACCGGATACCTGGGCAACATCCTTATTGAAGAAGGCTACGAAGTGCTGATCGCCGGCACCGGTGCTGAAGGCGAGGCGCTGCTGCGGGTCAGGCCGGTCGACGTTGTCCTGCTGGACTATCGCCTGCCTGACGTCACCGGCATCGACGTGCTGAAAAAGATCAAGCAGATCGATCCCGCCATCCAGGTCATTATGCTCACCGCCTTTGGCGAAGTGTCGACGGCCGTGCAGGCGATCAAGCTGGGTGCTTACGACTACCTGCATAAACCGTCCGATGTCACCAAACTTCAACTCACCATCGGTCGGGCGCTGAAGGAGCTGACCATGCGGCGCGAGATCGAGCGCATGCGCCAAAAGCCGGGCAGCGCCCACCGCTGGATCCTGGGGCAGAATCCCCGGATGCGCGAGGTTGGCCAGCTTGCGGCCAGGGTCGCGGGGGGCAACGCCACTGTGCTGATCCAGGGCGAGAGCGGCACCGGCAAAGAGGTCGTTGCTCACGCCATTCAACAGCACAGCCCGCGCGCGGACAAGCCCTTTATCATCGTCAACTGCGCCGCCATCCCCGAGCAGCTCCTGGAGAGCGAACTGTTCGGCTATGAGGCCGGCGCCTTTACCGGCGCCCGCCGCCAGAAAAAGGGCCTGCTCGAGATGGCCGACGGCGGCACCTTTTTCCTCGACGAAATCAGCGAGATGTCGCCACAGATGCAGGCCAAGCTCCTGCGCGTCCTGGAGACCAGGAGCCTGCGCCGCGTCGGGGGAACTGCGGACATCAAGATCGACGTGCGCTTTATTGCCGCCTCGAACCGCGATTTGCGCGCCGCCGTCCGTGACGGCATCCTGCGCGAAGACCTCTACTACCGCCTCAGCGTGGTGGTGATCGAGTTGCCGCCGCTGCGCGAGCGCATCGAGGACCTGGGGTTGTTCGTCAACGCCTTTGTCGACGAGTTCAATCGCGCCATGGGCAAGAACGTCACTGGCGTTTCAGCGGAGGCACTTGCGCTGATGCAGCGCTATCACTGGCCCGGCAACATCCGCGAACTGCGCAACGTCATCGAGCGCGCCATGGTGCTCTGCGATGGGCCCGAGATCCAGCCCGTCCATCTCCCGGCGGAGCTCGCCCGGACCATCGTCCCGCTGGACGAAGCGGGGCTCTCCAGGCTGCGGGTCGAACTGCCCCCCCATGGCCTCGACCTGGAGAAGCTGGTCGCGCAGGTGGAGCAGAGCCTGGTCCGCGAGGCGCTGAGGCGGACGGGCGGCAATCAGAACGAGGCCGCTCGCCTGCTGAATATCTCGCGCGACCAGTTGCGCTACCGGCTGGAAAAGTACCGGATGGCCTGATCCGGTTGCCGGGTCCTGCCGCTCCGGCGTGTAGGACGACTGCGAGCCGTTGTCCTACACCGCTGGAGCGCAAAGCCGCCTCTGCTGGGGTGTTCGTAGCAAAGGGATAGAGCGCCCCACCCGCCCAGCTCTCGCCGGGTCTGTGACCCGGCGGCCCCCCACTGGCGGGGGTCACATACCCCCGCCGAGCAGGGGATGCTCCCACGTCAGCGTTCTGCTACGAACACCCGCCGGGTTTGATGCTTGCCCCTGGGCGAAGAGAATGGTACAATATCAGCATCCAAACAGGGCGGGAGAATATCATGACGGGGCAATCCGGAGAACAGACGGAGATGCGCGAGCATCGTCTCTTGCAACGCTTTCAGGCTCTCCGGCAGATCACCTCGACCATCGGCGCCAGGCCGCGCGATGTGCCCGAAATTGTCCAGCAGACGAGCGCGGCGCTCAAGGTGCTGATCGAGGGCGCGCGCGCTGTCGTCTTTCTGCTCAGCGACGACGGTGAGACGCTTCGGCCCTTTCTCCCGCCGCATCTCCACCCCCTTGTCGACAAACTCCGCGCCACCACCGACATTTCTCAGCTCTGCCTGCGTCTCTCTGACCTGCCTTCTCCCTGGTGTGATGCGCTGTCCAGCGGTCAGCCCTACAGCAGCAGCGATGTCATCGGCCTGGTCTGCCACGCCGCCTCTGCCGAGATCGCTGACATCGTTGCCCAGAACGTGGCGGCGCGCGGCGTTGCCGGCTTTCCGCTGTTTAGCGGTGGCATCCTGCGCGGGGTCTTTTTCGTCGCTCTCGACCAGGCCGAGATCGACGCCGAGGACTTGCAGGTGTGTGTTGCCGTGGCTGACCTGGTCGCCGCGGCGCTGGAGGGCAATGCTGCGGCAGAACAGCTCCGCCGCCAGATCGAAAACCTGGCTCGCCTCTTCGAGATCACCCAGGCGATGATTTCATCGATGGAACCGGGCGAGCTGGCGGCCACCGCGGCGCGGCATTTGATCCAGGCTCTCGATGTCGGCGAAGTGCGCGTCTCGCTCTGGGACAGGCAGGAGGACATCCTGCGCCCCGTGGTCAGCGTGTACCTCGACCCGCAGGATCAGACGCTCAAGCTCCGTCCTGACCCCCAGGCCTGCGCGCTAAAAGACATGCCGGCAGCGCGCCAGGTGCTCGAAAGCCATGCCCCTCTCCACGTCCTGCTCAGTGCATCCGCCGGAACCAGCCCGGAAACTTTGGCCTGCTGGGCGAACTATCGCTTGCTCATCCTGTTGCCGCTTGTCCATCAGGGAGAGTGCTTTGGCCTCATCGAACTGGGGGATGCCCGTCGTGAGCAGCCCCTCACCGCAGAGCAGACCAACATGGCGATGGTCCTGGCGGCGCAGGTGGCGGCCATGCTGCGGACGGCCCATCTCTTTGCCGAGGCGCAGCGCCGCGCTGTCCAACTGCAAACCGCTGCCGAGGTCTCCCGCCACGCCACCAGCATTCTCGACGTCGAAAGCCTGCTTGCCCAGAGCGCCGGGCTGATCTGTCAGCGCTTTGATCTCTACTATGTGGGCATCTTTCTCATCGACGAGTCGGGCCGGTGGGCTGTGCTGCGCGCCGGCAGTGGCGAGGCGGGGCGGCAGATGGTTGTTGCTGGCCACCGCCTCGAAGTCGGCGGCTCGTCGATGATCGGCATGTGCACCGCCAGCGGTCAGGCGCGCATTGCCCTCGACGTGGGTAAGGAGGCCGTGCGTTTCAACAACCCGCTCCTGCCGCTGACCCGCTCCGAGATGGCCCTGCCGCTGGCCAGCCGTGGCCGCGTCATCGGCGCCATGTCGATCCAGTCAACCCAGCCCGCCGCTTTTTCGCAGGAGGACATTGCTGTTTTGCAGACGATGGCCGACCAGCTTGCCAACGCCATCGAAAATGCCCGTCTGCACGAGGACCAGCGCCGCCAGTTGATCGAACTCTCTGCCCTCTACGAGATCGGGCGGGCCATCAGCTCTGTCCTCGACGAAAAGGAACTGGTGGCTGTGATTCATCAGCAGGTCAGCAAGTTTACCGACATCTATTCCTTTTACGTCGCCCTGTGGGAGCGCGCGACGGACACGATCCGCCTGCCGGCCGTGTTCGAGGGTGACCGCACGTTCTACAACCTGCAGGCGAGCTGGTCGGGCCTGGTGGGCTGGGTGTTGCGCCACGGCGAGCCGCTTCTGGTCAACAGCATCGAACGGGCAGAAGGGCTGCCGTCCGACATCAGGCCGGTCTTTGTCGGCGAAGCGCGCCCCCAGTCGGTGATCGTCGTGCCGCTCACTGTCGGCGAGCGCGTCATCGGCGCGCTCTCTGTCCAGAGCAGGGCGGAATACGCCTATACCCGCCAGGACCTCGACTTTTTCAGCGCCGTCGCCAGTCAGGTGGCTGTCGCTGTCGAAAACTCGCGGCTGTATGAGCGGGAACGTCGCCGCGCCACCCAGGCCGCTTTGCTTAACCGCGTGGCTCAGCAGACGAACACGACGCTGATGCCGGAGCAGTTGCTGCCCAGAGTGGCCCAGGTCATCCAGCAATCCTTTGGCTACGACAGCGTGATCCTGATGCTGGTCGATCCCGGGAACGAGCAGTTGGTCCTCGCCGGCAAAGCGGGCGCCGCAGCCGAGCCTCTTCCCAATGACTATTGCCAGTCCATCAGCCAGGGCATTATGGGCTGGGTCGTCCGGCACGGCCAGCCGCTCTTGACCAATGACACCAGCCGCGAGGGGCGCTACTACAGCCCCGATCCAGCTCTGTACTGCGCTGGCTCGGAACTGGCCTTTCCGCTCAAGATGGGCGATATGGTGATAGGGGTGCTGGACATCCAGCGCAAAGAGGTCAATGGGTTCGACGAGCTGGATGTGGCCACGGTCGAGACGCTGGCGGAGCAGGTGTCTGTTGCGCTACAGAACGCCCGCCTCTATGCCGAGACCCGCCGTCGCGCGGAGGAGATGGCGGCGCTCAACGCCATCGCGGCGCGCCTGGGCCAGTCGCTCGAGCTGCAAGAGGTGCTGGAGGCGGCGATGGAGGAGGTGACCCGCGTGCTCAACGTGGAAGCCTCTGCGATCAGCCTGGTCAACGAGGAAAACGGCGAGCTGGTGCTCCAGGCGCAGCACGGATTGCGCTACTCTCATCTGGGCATGCGCGTGCCTCTCGGCGAGGGCCTCTCCGGCCAGGTGGTTCGCTCGGGCAAGACATTGATCGCTGGCGACATCACCCAGGAGCCGCGCCTGGCCGTGCGCGATTTCGCGCGCGAGGAAACCCGCGCCATGACTCTTGTTCCCATGCATTCTCACGGCAAGGTTGTGGGCATCCTCAGTGCCATGAGCCACAGCCCGCACGAATTCACCCCCCGTGACATCGCGCTGCTGGAGGCGATCGCCAACCAGGTCGGGGCGATGGTCCAAAACGCCCGCCTCTATCAAGAGCTGCGCGAGCATATGGCCGATCTGGAGGCTGCCTATGCCCGCCTCCAGGAACTGGACAAGATGAAGGACGAGATGATCCAGAACATCTCGCACGAGATGCGCACTCCTCTCACCTTTGTCAAGGGCTATGTCCAGTTGATGCTCGACAACCAGTTGGGGGAGCTGAGCGAGATGCAGCGCTCCAGCCTGGAGATCGTGGCGCGCAAGGCCGAACTGCTGACCCGCCTGATCGATGACATTATCACTTTACAGACCCTCAACACCAGGATGCTGAAACTGGAGATGGTCGATCTGGGCATGCTGGTGCGGGACACGATGCAGGTTCACCAGCTCGATGCGGCAGCGGCTGATCTGGCGTTCCAGACCGATATTCCTCCTGATTTGCCGCCTGTCATGGTGGATCCGTTGCGCGTCCGCCAGGTGCTCGATCACCTCCTGTCCAACGCCATCAAGTTCAGCCTCGACAAGGGGACGATTGCCGTCCGCCTGCGCGAGGAAGAAGCATGCCTGCGCGTCGAAGTAGCCGACCAGGGCATTGGCATCCCTGCCGACCAGCTCGAACGTATCTTTGACCGTTTCTATCAGGTCGATGGCTCTGCCGGGCGGCGTTTTGGCGGGGCCGGGCTGGGCCTCTCGCTGGTCAAGCTGATCGTCGAGGCGCATGGCGGCCGGGTCTGGGTGGAAAGCGAGCTGCGCAAGGGCAGCACGTTCTACTTTACGCTGCCCAAGACTCCTGTTGCTCCTCCTGGCGGTTCGGAGACTCCCGCGTTGTGACACTCCCTGTCATTGTCCTCAAAGCGGGCCGCGAGCGCTCGCTGCTGCGCCGTCATCCCTGGGTTTTCGGCGGCGCTATTGCCCATATCGAGGGCCAGCCCGCCGACGGCGCGGTTGTGGATGTGCGGGACGGCGAGGGAAACTGGCTGGCCCGTGGCTACCTCAACCGCCGCTCACAGATTGCCGTGCGCCTGCTTACCTGGGACCCGGCGGAGGAGATCGACGCCGCGTTCTGGCGACAGCGCCTGGCGCGCGCGGTGGCTGGCCGTGCGGCGCTGCTCCGCTCTCCCCACACGACGGCCTTCCGCCTGGTCCACGCCGAGTCGGACGGCCTGCCGGGCCTGGTGGTCGACCGCTATGGGGATTTTCTGGTCGTCCAGTTTCTCACCCTGGGCGTTGCCCTGCGGCAGGGCGAGCTGGTGGAGGCGCTGGTCGAGCTGCTGCACCCGCAGGGCATCGTCGAGCGTTCCGACGTCGAGGTGCGCGAGAAGGAGGGCCTGCCCCCCGCCAGGGGGCTGCTGTGGGGGCAGCCGCCTCCGCCCGAGCTGGAAATCCTGGAGAACGGGCTGCGCTTCCAGGTCGATCTGATGGGGGGACAAAAGACCGGCTTTTACCTCGATCAGCGCGAGAACCGTATCTTGCTGCCGCCGTACTGCGAGGGGGCAGAGGTACTGGACGGCTTTGCCTACAGCGGCGCTTTTGGCGTCTATGCGGCGCGGGGCGGCGCGCGGCAGGTGACCTTTGTCGAGGCGGCCAGCACGGCGTTGCAGCAGGCGCAGCGCAACCTGGCGCTGAACGACCTGGCGCACGGCAAGCACGAGTTCATCGAGGGGAATGTCTTTCAGGTGTTGCGGGCTTTTCGCGCTGTCGGGCGTCAGTTCGACGTGGTCATCCTCGACCCGCCCAAGTTTGCTCCGACCGCCCGCGACGTGCAACGGGCCAGCCGCGCCTACAAGGACATCAACCTCCTGGCCTTCCAGCTTCTGCGGCCGGGCGGGACGCTCTTTACCGCCTCCTGTTCCGGCGGCGTCTCGGCTGAGCTGTTCCAAAAGATCCTCTTCGGCGCGGCGTTGGACGCCGGGCGGGATGTCCAGATCGTGGGGCAGCTCCGCCAGGGGAGCGACCACCCCATAGCGCTGACCTTTCCTGAGGGGGCTTATCTCAAGGGGTTCATTTGCCGCGTGATCCAGGGCTGTGCGGGGAAAAACTGGCGCGGTGTGGTTCTGCACACCGCGCCAGCGCGTTGAAAGGAGCGTGGCCTACTGCCAGCTACCTACCCTCCCGCAGGTTACTCAAACCTGCGGGAGGGTGAGCAGTTATAGTATGAGCGATCAGGGCGGCGGCGGGATCATCAAGGGCGAAGCGGTTGGCTGTGGCACTGTCGGCTCTGGCCCCGGCGTCGAGGTGGGCGTCTCTGTGGGCGTTGGCGTGCTGGTCGGCGAGGGGGTTCTGGTAGGGGTCGGCGTGTTGGTGGCCGTAGGCGTGCGGGTCGGCGTGGCAGTGGGCCGGGGAGTGTGGGTCGGCGTCGGCGTGTTGGTGGGGGTGGGGGTTGGCGTGGCGCTGGCAAGGGTGTGGATGGTCGCGATCGGCCCCGGCGGGATGACAGGTGGCCCTTCCGGTCCTTCGCCTTCCACGTCAAAGATCATCTCTGGCGCAACGGGTGGGAGAGCAACCACGTCCCTGTCGGCGCTATAGTCCGCCAGGAGCAGGGAGGCCAGGCTGCCGTCATAGACGGACGACCACCACGGCAGCAGCGCCAGGTAGACGGCAACGGCGACCGCCAGCAGGCCCAGGCCGATGACCAGCAGGCTGAAAAAGGCCAACGCCAGGCGTTTATCCCTCTGCATCTGTGTGCTCCTTCTTCACGGCATAGACCTCCACCGCCGTCACCCGTCCCTTGACGTGGACCCTGCCCAGGTGGACCGCTCTGGCCTGCACCGCCTCGTCGGCCAGGCGGTACACCTCCGAGCCGATGAACAGGTCATAGTCCGTGAACTCTTTGTTCAGATCGCTCAGGCGCTGGGTGATATTGACCGTATCGCCGATGATGGTGTATTCGAACTGCTCCTCAGAGCCCAGCGTGCCGACGACGACCAGGCCTGTGTTGACGCCGATGCCGACGCGGATGGGCTCCTGGCCCTGTTCGCGGCGGCGGCGGTTAAAGTCGACCAGATAGTCCTCGATCTTGAGGGCAGCGGCGAGGGCATCCTGGGCGCTCTGGGCAGGAGGGCGGGGCTCTGGCAGCACGCCAAAGAAGGCCAACGCCGCGTCGCCGGCAAACTTGTTGATCACGCCGTTGTGTTCGCGGATGATTGTGATCAGGCCGTGCAAATAGTCGTTGAGGAAACGGATGACCTCATGCGGCTCCTGCATCTCGGCGATGCGGCTGAAACCGCGGATGTCGGCAAAGAGCACCGTTGCCACAACCGACTGCGCCTCCAGTTGTATCCGTCCGTTCTGCAGCCCCTGGCGCAGTTTCTCGGCCACCTCGCTGCTGAGGGTCAACCCCATCAGGTCGCGGTAGAGGCGCCCCTCGCGCAGTTGGGTCACCATGCGGTCGAAATCCTGGGCCAACGTGGCGACCTCATCATAGCCGGGCATATTGACGCGGGTGCTCAGGTCGCCCTGGGCCACTCTGGCAGTGGCGTGGGCCAACTGGCGGACGCGCCGGACGACGGCGTTGGCGACCAGCGCGCCGGTGAGGATGACCAGCGCGGTGGCCGCGCCAAAGAGGCCGAGCAGGTAGGTGCGGGTGGGCGCTCTGGCGTCGGTGACGAAGGAGAGCGGCAGGGCAACGGAGAAGACGCCCATATCGCGCCCCCCGTGACGGGCTTCGAAAGCGCCAAAGACCTCGGCGTAGCCCCTCTCGGCCACTGTCACGTCCCGCCGGATGACCTGCTGTTCCTGCTGCTCCAGCACGCGGCGAAAAGTCTCGTCGTCCAGAGCCAGGATAGCCGGATCGTCCGGCGAGAGGGTGGTGACCAGCGGCGCGCCGCTGGAGGGGTAGATCGAGATGCGGGCGAGGGAAGCCTCGCTGAGCCTGGTCGCCACCCTGTCGATGTACGATCCGACCAGCAGGACGCCGACCAGCTCGTTGTTGTAGCGAATGGGGCCGGAGGTGTAAAAGACCCAGCCCCAGTCGGTCTCGATCAGGTCGGCGTACTTGTCGCCGATCTCGTCGGCCTCGCCGGCCAGCACCCAATCGACGATCTCCCAGTTGACATAATTTGCACCCGTCGAAGGCACATAATCGGTCACCGAGCCGCCGGGGGTATGGTGCAGGGAAAGGATCGGCTTGCCCTCCGCGTTCAGCACTTCCAGGCAGTCGAGGCGGCTGTTGACCAAGTGAGGCGTTGCCAGGAGGGTCACCTGCTCCTGGTTGCCCTCGGCAACGGCCTGAGCCAACCCCTCGGTGTAGGCGATGACGCGCCAGGCTGCCAGTTGCTCTCGCTCGACGCGCACCATTGCGTCTGCTGCCATGCGCCCGGCGTCCATCAGCGCGGTCTCGAAGCGGTTCTCCAGCACGCTGGCCAGCAGGCGAGTGACCAGGAAAGCGGCCAGGAAGGCCACGATCAGGGCCAGGATAGCGTAGGGCAGCGTGATCTTGATCCCCAGTTGTCCAAAGGCCCGCCGCAGGCGGGAAAAGAAAGGTTCTGTTGGCAGAGTCGCTTGATTTGTCATCGGTGCTCCTTGGTTGGGGTGGGGGGCAAGTATGCAAGTGTGCAAGTATGCAAGTGTGCAAGTGTGCAAGTGTGCAAGTGACAGGTGTGCAGGTATGTCACGGGGTGCGGTGAAAGGGCTGTTGTAGATATTGTAGCAGATATTTGGCGGAGGTCAAGGAGCGGGGCGCTGGTTCCCGCCGACGCCCAACCGTCGGGGCGGTAGGGGCGAGGCGGTGCCTCGCCCCTACGTCCCCGGCGAAAAGAGCGCACGACGAGGAAAAGACCCGCAAGAATGAGAAGGACCGCCTCGATGAGGGTCAGCCACTGGCCCAGCGCGGCGATGAGGAGCAGGCCCAGCAGGCCCAGCGCCGCTGTCGGGATGAGCGCCCAGCGCATGCGCCCCAGCGGATTGGGCAGGAGATAGATCAGCCCAAAGGTCAGGCTGAGGCCCAGCAGAAAGAGGCCGCCAAGGGCCTCGCTTGCGATCTCAGTGGAAAAGCCGACAACCGCCGCGATGGTCAGCAGGACGCCGCCAGGGATGATCGCCCACCACTGGGCATGGTTGAACAGATAGACAGTCCAGAATCCCAGGCCGATGGCGCCCAGGAAGATGGCCGCCCCCCAGTTCTCCATCGCCTCGGACAGGGTATTGCCCAGGGCGATGAGTGCCGCCAGTCCCAGCAGGGTGAAGGCGGGAATGAGCGCCCACCAGTGGGCGCGGTCAATCAGAAAGACGGCAAGAAAGGTCAGCCCGGCAACGCCCAGCAGGATCGGCCAGACATAAGCGCCGACCGTCACCAGGCCCAGGTTTTGCAGCAAAAAGAGCACGCCTGCGGCAATGAGCAGGATGCCCCCCACGATGCGCATGTCGAACCGTCTCATGGCCTCATCCCTCCTGCCGACGAGGGCGGAAAATGTAGCGGACGATCATCCACAGGCCGAGCACGATCAGCAGGACGGGCCAGTAACGCTGGATCGACGCCGGCGCGCCGAAAAAGTAGGCAAAGATGGCAAAGAGCACCACGCTGAGCACGACCAACTGCCCCCCGCGGACCAGCGCCCGGCGCCCCCCGCCGCGGAGCAGGCCGGCCAGGACGATCCCGATGCCGACAAAGCCGGGGATCAGCGTCCAGAGATAGGCCCAACTGGCCCAGTTGCCGGTGAGATCCTGCCACCAGAGAATGCCGCCGATGCCGGCGACGATGCACGCCGGGATGGCCATCGCTGGCACCCAGACCAGCAGCCCCAACAAGAGCAGCAGCACACCAACGGCAATGATGATGAGCGGCCAGTCGACGTTAGCCTCGACCCAGCTCTGCAGCCCCGGCACGAACTGGACGGCCAGCAGCCAGGCGCCAAGCAGGATCAGCAAGAGCCCAAAAACGAGCGTTCTGCGATGTGGACGGTTCATGTCTTTCCTCCTTATTCCCTGCTCTTCTTTTGCAGTTCGTACAGCTTGTTGATCGCCTCCAGCGGCGTCATTGTCGAGATGTCCAATTTCTTGAGCTCGGTCACCACCGCGTGTTCGGCGGCAAAGAGCGGCGGCTGATAGGGCTTGGGCGTCGCTGTGCCCGGACGGAAGGAGCCGCTTTCCAGCTCCTTCAGCAGCTCCTCGGCGCGGTGGATCACCGGGCGCGGCACGCCGGCCAGTTGGGCCACGTGAATGCCGTAGGAGCGGTCGGCGCTGCCCGGCACGACGCGGTGCAAAAAGATCACCTGCCCCTCCTCTTCCGCCACGGACAGGTTGGCGTTGCGGACGCCCGGCAGCCGCTCGGCCAGCACGGTCAGCTCGTGGTAGTGGGTGGCAAAGAGCGTGCGCGCCCGCCGCTGCGGGTGGTTGTGCAGGTACTCGACCACGGCCCAGGCGATCGAGATGCCGTCGTAGGTGCTGGTGCCGCGCCCGATCTCGTCCAGGATGAGCAGGCTGCGCGGCGTGGCGTTGTTGAGAATGTTGGCCGTCTCGACCATCTCGACCATAAAGGTCGACTGGCCGGCGGCGACCTCGTCCTGGGCGCCGATGCGGGTAAAGATGCGGTCGACCAGGCCGATCTGCGCCCGTTCGGCGGGGACGAAACTGCCCATCTGCGCCATCAGCACGATGATCGCGTTCTGGCGAATAAAGACGGATTTGCCGGCCATGTTCGGCCCGGTGATGAGCAGAATGCGCGCCTCATCATCCAGATGGAGGTCGTTGGGGACGAACGGCTCGTCGCGCAGCGTCTGCTCGACCACCGGATGCCGCCCGCCGACAATGTCCAGCACCCTGTCGTCGGTCAGGACGGGGCGCACATAGCGGTTGCGGATGGCGACCTCGGCCAGCGCGGCGGCCACGTCGAGGCGGGCCACGGCGCGGGCCGTCTCCAGCAGCCGCTGGCCGCGCGCCGCCACGCGCTGGACAATCTCCCCAAACAGGCGCAGCTCGACCTCGGCCTGCCGCTCCTCGGCGTTGAGGATCAGCGTCTCGACCTCTTTCAGCTCCGGCGTGATGAACCGCTCGGCGTTGACCAGCGTCTGCTTGCGGATATAGTCGGCGGGCACAGCGGACAGGTTGGCTTTGGTCACTTCGATATAGTAGCCAAAGACGCGGTTGTAGCCGACCTTGAGGTTCTTGATGCCGCTGCGCTGCTGCTCCCGCCGCTCCAGGCTGGCCAGCCACTCCCTGGCCTCGCGCACCGAACGCAGCAGGCCGTCCAGTTCCTCGGAAAAGCCGGGGCGGATCACGCCGCCATTGGCGGCGCTTGCCGGCGGCTCATCGACGATGCCACGGCCTATGAGGTCGATCAGCTCGGGGCAGGGGTCGAGCGCCTGGAAGAGGCCGGCCAGCGCGCCGCCTGCCTGAGCCACTTCCTGTTGCAGCGCCTGCACTGCTTCGAGCGCGCGGCGGATGCCCAGCAGGTCGCGCGGCCCGGCGATGCCGCTCAGCGCGCGGTTGGCCAGCCGCTCCAGGTCGGGCATCTCCCTCAGCGCGGCGCGCAGGCGGCCGCGCAGGATGCTGTCCTGGTAGAAGGCTTCCACCTCGTCCAGCCGCGCCTCGATGGCGGCACGGTCGACCAGCGGCTGGGTCAGGCGGGTGTGCAGGAGGCGCCCGCCCATCGGGGTCATGGTCTGGTCGAGGACGCCGAGCAGGGAGCCGCGCACCTTGCGCTCGCGCAGCGTCTCGGTCAGCTCCAGGTTGCGCCGGGTGGCCGGATCGAGCGTCAGGAAACGCTCGGTGGTGTAGGTGCGCAGGGCGACGAGCTGGGCCAGGGCGCCCTTTTGCGTCTCGCGGAGGTAGTGGAGGATGGCGCCAGCGGCGCGGATGGCCAGCGGCTTGCCGGCGCAGCCAAAGCCCTCCAGCGTTGCCACCTGAAAATGGTCGAGCAGCGCCTGCTCGGCCGCGCCGCCCTCGAAGCGGTAATCGGGCAGGGGGGTGACGTGCGCGCCGTTGGGCGCCTCGGCGGCGAGCGAATCGGCGCTCTTGGGGATCAGGCACTCGCGGGGCTGGAGGCGGGCCAGCTCGCGGGCAACCTCGTCGCGTCCCAGTTGGGCGGCGGCAAACTCGCCGGTGGTGATGTCGGTATAGGCCAGGCCGGCCCGCTCCTCTTCGACCACCAGCGCTGCCAGATAGCTGGGCCGGCGGGCGTCCAACAGCATCGGTTCGACCACCGTGCCGGGGGTGACGACGCGGGTCACCTGGCGGTCGACCAGCCCTTTGCCGGTCACCTCGCTCACCTGCTCGGCGATGGCGACGCGGTAGCCCTTTTCGATCAGGCGGGCGATATAGCCCTCGACAGCGTGATGGGGGACGCCGGCCATCGGCACGCGCGCGTCCCTGGCGACGGGGCGGGAGGTGAGCACCAGGTCGAGCTCACGCGCCGCAATCTCGGCATCGCGGTCGAACGTCTCGTAAAAGTCACCCAGGCGGAAAAAGAGGATGGCGTCCGGGTGTTGCGCTTTGAGCTGGAGATACTGCTTGCGGATCGGGGTGATGGTCATGGGGCTGCATCCTCGGCGGGCCTGGCGCCCAGCAGCGAGACGATCTCGGCGGTCGCTTCTTCGATGGGTTTGGAGGTCATGTCGATCTGTCGCCAGCCGTGGAGGCGGAAGAGGCGCAGGGCGTGGCTCGTCTCGCGCTGCACGTACTCCAGATCGATGTAGCGGCTCATCGCCCCGCGCTGGCGGCTGGCCCGCGCCCGGCGCATCTGCACCAGCCGGTGCGGCTCGATGGTCAGGCCAATGACCCGCTGCGGCGGCAATCTGCTCAGAATGGGCGGCAACTCGACCTCGGGGATGATCGGGACATTGCCGACGAACCAGCCACGGTAGGCCAGGTAGACGCTGAGGGGCGTCTTGCCGGTGCGGGAGACGCCGACCAGGACGATCTCGGCCTGGTCAAGTTCCTCGGCCCGCTGCCCGTCATCGTGGCGGAAGGCAAAGTCCATCGCATTGATGCGCCGGCTGTACTCCTCGGTCCCATAGATGTTGTAGAGGCCAGGCTGGGCCAGTGGCGCGCTCTGCAACAGGTCAGAGAGCCGCTCCAGCATCGGCCCCATCAGGTCGAGCGTGTGGACATGGAGGCGCTTTCCCTGCTCGAACATTGCCTGGCGGAGTTCGGCCCGCACCAGCGTATGGACGATGACGGCCTGCTTTTGGGCAGCCTGGTGGACCACCTCGTGGACTTGCTCCAGGCTTTCGACCCGTGGGAAGAGGTGGACAGAGACCTGCTGCCCGCGGAACTGGGTCAGCGCGGCGCGGATGACCCGCTCGGCCGTGCCACCGCTGCCGTCGGAAACAGCAAAGATGTGATAGCGGCCCGTTTGCCTTTCCTGGCCTTGCGGCATGTCCTTTCCCCTCATACTGGCTGTCCTCGCGCCGGGCTGGGCGCAACACCCTCTGGCTGGGGGGCCAGCCTTCCAATCGGATGAACGAGCAAAGCGTACGTTCTTAGCAGGCAGTTACCAATTTGCAACGTGCTGGCTATCGTTGGCCAAAGTAACTGGCTGCCAGGGCGATGAGCATCTGTCCGCCGTAGTAGAGCGCCAGGCTCAAGTGATGGTACGGCCAGGGTTTCCAGAAGCGGTTGGCCGCCAGGATCATGTCGGAGGCGTAGAACAGCACTGCCCCCAGGGTGACCATCAGCGCCTGGGCGCTGCTGAAGGCAGGGCTGAACAGCGTGGCGGCAGCGCGGTTGACCATCAGCGAGATCACCGCCATATAGGCGATGACAGGGAACCGCAGGCTGCCCAGGCCGGGTCGGATCAGCCGGTAGAAGCCGAGCGCCAGCGCCAGCAAGATTGCTGCCGTGAGCGCATCCCAGGCCGAAAAGCGGCTCAACAGAGAAAAGGTCAGCGCATAGGCAACGTGAGCCAGCAGGAAGAGGAGCAGACCGATGACAAACGCCCTGTTGCCGCGGAACATGAGGGCCACGTCCCCGCCCAGGGAGAGCACCAATCCCACCCCCGCGCCGACAAGATAGGTCAGGTTCTGCTCCGGTTCGAGCAGCGACAGCAGGGCCATGGCGATCACCAGCAGCGTGGAGAGCGGCTTGAAGAAATAGACCTGGCGCTGCCTGTCCAGCATATTGGCCCGGATCAGCAGGAAAACCGTGACCGCCAGCGGCGGGATGAGGTAGAGCGCGGCGTTCACAGGCCAACTCCTTGTCCGTAACGGTTCGCATCGCCCACAGAATCCATCACAGCGTACATGCTCGTTTCTGCTCCTTAGCCTGCAAGAGGGTCTGTCGCTTATTCTAGCACGGTGTGCGATTTACAACAACCGGGCGAGTATCGCCAATCGCTTATCGCCAATCGCTTATCGCTTATCGCCAATCGCTTATCGCTTATCGCCAATCGCTTATCGCTTATCGCCAATTGCTTGTCGCTTATCGCCAATTGCTTGTCGCTGATCGCCAATTGCTCTTGCGGCGGCCAGTCTCTGGCCGCGCCGCAGGGTTGGGGCGTTCGAAGCAGTGGACATGCCCCTTCGGGGCACCATAAAGCATATGAAAATAGGCCGTTGTCTATTTTCATACCAGAATGGAATGCCCCACCTGCCCTGCTCCCGCCTGGTCTGTGACCCGGCGGCCCCCACGAGGTGAAGGCCGGTTCGGTCACTGCTGCGGCCACAGCCTGCTCCCGCCTGGTCTGTGACCCGGCGGCCCCCACTGGGGGGCACAGACCCCCGGCGGGCAATGACACGGACTCTTCTGTCACCCTGAGCGCAGCGAAGGGTCTCGTTGTAACACAGATTCCCGCCCGATGGTGTTCGAAGCAGGGGCGTAACTGTCTACTCTCCCGCAGGCTTCGCCGTGAGCTCAGCCGAACGGTTTGGACGCAATCTCCGCATGGGAGTGCGCGGCAATGAGCTGCTCGCCCTCTTGCCCGCCACTTTCTAACCTGCGGGAGGGTAGGGGTAGGGATACGCAGGGACACAAAAAGGGCCGCCGCAGCGACCCTTTCAGGTACCCCCAACGGGATTTGAACCCGTGCCGCAGGCTTGAAAGGCCTGTGTCCTGACCTGGCTAGACGATGGGGGCCTCCCAGCCGTATTGTACCATAAAGGCCCCTTCCGTCAAGGATTGTCGTCTTCTGTCCCTTCCGGCAGGAGGCCCAGGGCACGGGCCTGGGCCTCCGTCAGCCCGCCCAGCGGCAGCGTCCCCCACGGGCCCAGCAGGCGGATGGCCCCTTCCACCCCCAGCAGCCCGCGCACTTCCTGCAGCGCGCGGCGCAGGAAAAGCCACACCACGCCGGGGTGAGTGGAGGGGTTCTGCTGCAAAACCAGCAGGATGAGCGGGCTGTCGACAGCAACAGCAGCAAAGAGCTGGTACTGGCTGCCTTCGTAATGGTGCAGGCTCACGTTCACCCGCTCTGCCAGGCAACGGTCCAGCCCGAGCGTGACGGCGGCCTCTTCCGCCAGCGCAGCGAGCAGCGGCGTCAGCGCCAGATCCTGCATCGACCCCACCTGGACCAGCGGCTGCCCCTCGCCGTTCGCCAGGACGACGCAGCGCGCGCCAATGGTGCGGCGCAGGGTGGTCAGGCTCTGCTGTACCGCCTCCACCTGCGCCGCCAGCAAAGCTCCCTCTCTCGCCATCCGCTCACCTGTCCCGCTGGCTCTAGCATACCACAAGCGGGAAAGGGGGGAGGTTGCGAAGCAGTTACGGTTTGGTTACGGCTCCTCCGGCGCGGGCGGCGTCGAAGGGAACATGTAGCCCACGCCGCGCACGTTGACGATGTAGCGGGGTTGCAAGGGGTTCGTCTCCAGCTTGCGCCGCAGCCGGCGGACGTGGACGCGGACAATAGCCCGCGCCCCCCAGGGGTCCGCCTCGTAGCCCTGCGCGTAACGCACCAACTGCTGGGGGCTGCACACCTGGTCGGCGTTCTCCATCAGGCAGGCCAGCAGCTTGAACTCGGTCGGCGTCAGGCTGATGGGCCTCCCGCCCGCGCTGACGGCATGCCGCTCGCGGTCCAGCACGACATCCTGCAACTGCAAAGCTGCCCCGCCGGCTGCCAGCAGCGGCGCCTTCTCCTCGCCCAGCCGCTCCACCTCTGTCAGCCTGGACAGCGTGTGCTCCAGTTGGAGGACCAGTTCCCGGCGGTGCTGTTCCCGCTGGTGGCGGGCCAGCCCCTTCCTGACGCTGTCGAGAATCTGAGGGATAGGGCAGGGCTTGAGCAGATAGTCGTGGGCGCCACGGCGGAGGGCCTGGATGGCCGTTTCCAGGGAGCCAAAAGCGGTCAGCAGGATGATGACCGTGGCAGGAGAGCGCCGCTGCACCGCCTCGGTGAGCTGCAGGCCATCCATCCCTGGCATCTTGAGGTCGACGATCATCAGGTCGCAGGGAGAGTGCGTGTCGATGACCTCCAGCGCCCGCTCGCCGTTCTCGGCGGTGAGCACATTGTAGCCCTCCAGACGCAGCACCTCGGCCAGGGAGATGCGCGTTGTGGCTTCATCATCTACGATCAGAATGAGAGGCGGGTTGTTCTTGTCCATTGCCTGTTACCGTTGTGCCGGATGTACGGGCAGGCGAACGATAAAGGTGGCCCCCAGGCCCGGCTGGCTGCTCACCTCGATCGTGCCGCCGTGCCGCTCGACGATGCCATAGCTGATCGCCAGTCCCAGGCCGGTGCCGTGGGGCTTGGTCGTGTAGAACGGCTCGAAAATGCTCTGCACCTGGTCGGGCGTCAGGCCAGGCCCCGAGTCGCGGAAAGCGACCAGCACCCACTCGCCGTCCTGGCTCAGCAGCGTGCCGATGCGGATTTCGCCCTCTTCGGGGGTCGCTTCGAGAGCGTTGATGAGAATGTTCAAAAAGACCTGCGCCAACTGGTCCGGCACGGCCGGGACGAGCGGCAAGTCATCGGCCAGACGGGTGTGGACGCGCACGTTGCTGTGCTCGATCCGCTTGTGGGCGAGAGCCAGGACGTTTTGCACGATCTCGTTGACATCTGTTTCGACCCTTCCCCCTTTCGAGGGGCGGTAAAAGTCGAGCATACGCTGGACGATCTCGATCAGCCGCTCGACTTCGCTCTGCGCCATAGCCAGGTACTGGCGGCGTTTCTCTTCGGGCAGTTGGTCTATGATCGCCAGGTGCAGGGTATTGTGGATGGCCTGGAGGGGGTTGTTGATCTCGTGGGCGACGGAAGCGGCCAGCCGGCCGATGGCGGCCATCTTTTCGGCCTGCACCAGTTGGGCCTGCGAACGTTCCAGCTCGTTGGCAAAGTCGGCCAGTTCGCTGTAGAGCTGGGCGTTTTCCACCGCCACCGCCACCGAACCGGCCATTGTCTGCAACAGATCGCGGTCGGCCTCGCTGAAGGGGCCGCCCAGTTTGTTGATCAGCTCGATGGCGCCGATGACGCGGCCACGGACGAGGAGGGGGACGCAGAGCACGGCCCGCACATCGAAACCGCTGCCGCCGTCCACCTGGGGCAGAAAGAGGGGGTCCTGGCTCACGTCATTGACCAGGTAGGCCTGGCCGCTGGCGACGACGTGGCCGACGATTCCCTCCCCTGGCCGGGCCGCCCGCCCGGTGATCCAGCCGTGTTCGGGGCTGAGGGTCTTGCGAAAGATCAGGTCGCCTGTCTCTTCATCCACCAGCACCAGCGAGCCGGCCTCGATGTGCAGAATCTCGCGGATGCCCTGCATGGTGGCGACCAGCACCTCATCCAGGTCCAGGCTGGAGATGACGGTGCGGCTGACCTCGTTGAGGAGGGCCAGTTCGCGGTTGCGCTGGCGCAGCGCCTGCTCGGTGCGGCGGATGCGCATGATCGCTTCGACCCGCGCCAGCAGCTCGCGGGGGTCGAAGGGCTTGGTCAGGTAATCGTCAGCGCCCATCCCCAGCCCGGTCGTCTTGTCGCTCACCGAGGTCAGGGCGGTGGTGACCAGGATCGAGGTATTGGCCAGGGCGGGGTCGGACTTGACGCGCGAGAGGACCTGGTAGCCGTCGAGGCCGGGCATCAGAATATCGAGCACCACCACGTCGATGGGGTCCTGCTGCTCGCTCGCTCGCCGCAGCACCTCCAGCGTTTCTTCCCCCGAGCGGGCTTCCAGCACCTGGCAATGGCCCACCTCGAGCACTTCGCGGATGAGGTGCACCATTCGCGGGTCGTCGTCAGCGATCAGCACGCGCGGGGCGTTGTTTCCTTGCCGGGCCATATTTTCATTATACGGCATTTGGCCTGGGTGACAAGACGGGTCTGGTCACCTTATACTTTTGATCGGGCAGTACACGGATTCACACGGATGCTACGGATAGACACGGATTGCTAACCCGTAAATGTCCGTCTTTGTTTCCCGTTCAATGGGACACGGATGGGCACGGATGGTACAGATTTCATCCGTCGTGAGCGAGTTGCACATAATCCCGCCTGGCATATAATCTTGGGTGCGTTCTGATCGGGAGGTACCTATGAAAAAATTGCTGTTACCCCTCTTGCTGTTCTTCTCGCTTGCCTGCTCGCTGACAGGTACGCCGACTCCCTCAGCGACGACTCCGCCTGCGGAAACGGCGGCCCCGCCCCAGGTCCCGACCGAAACGGCGACGGCGACGCCAGCCGGGAATCCACTCTTCCCGCCCCCCACTGTCCCCAGTCAACCGCCCACGCCAGGCCGAGCCGGTTCTCCTTGCGGCAACGGCGTCTGCGAAGGGCCGGAAAACGCCCAAAACTGCCCGGCGGACTGCGCCCGCACCCCCGGCCCCTCCCCCACAGGGAGAAGGGAGAGATACACCGTCACCAACCCGACGAGCGGGGCGTCGCTGGTCGTCTATGTCAACACGCCCGCCA
>Ga0209162_1000235_pt1 | contig 61760 bp, 48 predicted proteins | sample YNPNPMetaG_FD_187121 | JGI IMG/M metagenome (GOLD analysis project Ga0209162, IMG submission 187121) | Anoxygenic and chlorotrophic microbial mat microbial communities from Yellowstone National Park, USA - YNP NP MetaG (SPAdes) (version 2) ...
CGACTTGGGCGCCGGTGGGGCAGACGCCGGTGGTGCGAACCACCGGGGCCCGGTATCGCTGGAACATGATCTCGGCGGTGAGCGCGCGGGGCGACATGCGCTTCATGCTGACGGCGAAATCGGTCACGGCCCGAGTGTTCGTGGAGTTCCTGCGCAGGCTGATCACGGGGGCCAAGCGGCCGGTGTTCTTGATTGTGGACGGGCACCCGAGCCACCGGTCCTCCCTCGTGCGGCAGTTTCTTCGCAACAACGAAGGGCGCATCCGCCTGTTCTACCTGCCGCCGTACTCGCCGGAATTGAACCCGGACGAGCAGGTCTGGCGGGAGGTCAAGTCACACGGAGGCGGCCGAAAGACCGTGGCCGGCAAGCAGGAGCTGAAGCAGCACCTGCTGCGGGCCTTGCGCCAGTTGCAGCGTGCGCCGCACAAAATCAGAGCTTTCTTCCAGACGCCCGAAACCGCGTACGCGATGGCGGCGTAAATCGACTTACTTGTGGAACAGTTAGTAACAGTCCGAACCATTTCCATCTTCGGTTCCCGTATTGATAAGGAGGCGCCAAATGTACATTCCAAGAGTCGGATTCAAGATTTCAGCTCTGATCTCCTCTGTCCTCACAATGATGGCAGCCACAGTTTGCGGCCAGACTCCTCCAGAGGGCCCTCGGCTCAAGATTTATGTGGTTCCGCGGGAGTCTACCCCACCGCAGCCGAGGGCCGGTGACGCCATTCGCACCGGCCCAGAGGGTGAAGTCGTCATCGAGTGGAGAAACGATTCAGGTGAATCGCAGCAGCGCCGGATCCAAAGACGGAATAGAGTGGCTCCCGTCATTGTGTCGGAGATCAATTTCGCCGGTGAGGGGCGAGTTCGCTACTCCTACACTGTTGCTAACGGCCCCGCGGCTCGACAGGACATAGGTCTCTTCGCACTGGGCGTGAGCAGGCCCGATCTGATGACAAATCTCTCCGGCCCAGAGAACTGGACGGGTGGCGGCACCACGCCCGACGTGCCTCGCTGCTACTGGTACTGCAAGAAAATGGCAAGCTACATTAAGCCCGGACAAGGCACTGGACCGTTCCGCTATGAAGTCCCGATGTTGCCCGGGTTCGTGGACGCATATTTCCAAGGCTATCTTTCGGAGCAAGAAGCGTCCAGCGGGGCGGATGAGTTGGATCTTTCGCCATGGCTTTTGAACCAGATTCACGAGGCCCTGCGTTTCGAAAATAACTCTGCCCGGATAAAGATTGTCGGGCCGAAGATCGAGATCAGCCCAACACTGAACCGAGGTCAACTGGCGGAGGCGATTGCCGAAGAGATGCTGGCCGCCAGCCGGATGCCTGAGTTCGAAAAGCATCGGTCTTTCCTCGAGGAAACGAGTTCCACGCTGAAAGACACGCATCGTGCCGCCTCGGAAATACGTAGAAGAATATCGCAGATGGGTGAAACGGTACTCCAGCAATCCTTCTTCCGGGCGATGGCCTTCAACCTGGAGTACATGGAGAAACTCCCTTGAGAACCGCCTCATGCGGCGCTTGCTGGTTCCTGACTTGAGCCGTTGGCGAATCTGGACCATCAGAGCCGTCTGCCACTTTGGAGGATTTTGGGACCGGCGAACAATGGCTGGAAACGGCTTCTGGTGAGAAAAAAAGTGCGGCCTTGCGGCAACAACGGCAATAACGGCAATGACCTGCCCCCGAAATCTCCACCAGGCAAGACTAGCAGGTCGCTGAAAAAGGGCCAAATCAAATAACCCCGGAATTGTTTTGGGCGTCTATATCAGTTGAGACGCCATGAGAGGAGAAGACCGCCACCAGCAAGAGATGTTCCTGTACGCCACGCTTGAGGATCTGGTGCCGCCCGATCACCCGCTGCGGCCCATTCGGGCGATGGTCGACCGCGCGCTCAAGGCCCTCGACGGCCGCTTTGACGAGATCTACGGCTCTCCCTCAGCACGATTTCGTTGGACACTGATTTGCGATACAAGCAGTCAGCCTTGACTGGCGCGAATCCTTCAATTTCCGGAGCCGCACAGGCGCCTGACGGGAACCGGCGCGGGAGGAAGAACCCACCCTCGGTTCGGCGCGAGGCACATGGCACAGCGGACCATGCCGGCGGCGTCGCGGGCGGACCCTTTGTGCCAACGTGAGCAAGACGCCTGGCCCGCCCGCAACTTCTCGTTTCATGGGGCGGAGAGATGAGGAATTTTCGGAAGGCGCTTTGAAGCTCAAGGCTGACTCCCGCATGGTCGAGTTGGCAGCCCCTCCGCTACGGGCGGGGTCGCCTCCCCTCGTCCTGCCTGCGGTCCGGCGCTGCCAACATGAGGCCCCCTGCCGCACCGGCCGCCGCGAGCCGGGTCGCGGCGCAAGCGCGGAGCCGCAGGTTCACTGCCGACTCCAAGCTCGCCATCCTTCAGGAAGCCGGCTGCGCCGCCGCATGGGCTGAGACGGCTGGCGTCTGTCGGATGTTCTCGCCCTGCACCTCCCGGCAGCGGCCGCTGTGGAGACTTTTCTCAATGGATCCGGGAGCCGCGATTGCGGTTTCTTCCGCAAGTCCCTCCGGTCCCACCGTTCGCCCCTGACGCATCCAGGCGGGCCGATATACGGCAAAACGGTTCCACCGCTCGCTCCGGCCCGTTTTCCGGAACTCTTGCCCGCCCTCGCCCGCGCGCAAGCCCGAAAGGGCCGTCACGGCCGGGTTCGCGCCGTCTTGCGGATCTGCTCAAGCCGCGCCGCCAGTTCGCGCACTTTATCCGGGTGGTTGGCCGCCACGTTCACCCGCTCGCCCGGGTCCCGCTCCAGATCGTACAGTTGCGGCTCGGGGTCATTGCCAAGCTCGGTATTGGTCAGCTTGTTGTACTTCGGACCCTTGCCCGGCGCCACATATTTCCAACGCCCCGCAATCAGGCTGAGCGACCCGGCGTGCTCCACCAGATACTCCCTTCCTTGCCGGGCCTCGCCGAGCAACGCTGGCAGAATATTGAAGCTGTCCGGGGCGGCTTGCTCCTCCAGGCTGGCTCCTGTCAGGGCGGCCAGCGAGGCGAACAGGTCGATCTGGCTGACCAGCGCCCCGGAGGTGGCGCCGCGCCTGACGCGCTCCGGCCAGCGGACGAGGAACGGCACGCGCGTGCCCCCTTCGAAGTTGCTGTACTTTCCGCCGCGCCACGGCCCCGCCGGACGGTGGTCGCCCAGCTTCTCCACCGCTTCATCGCGGTAGCCGTCGTCAACCACCGGCCCGTTGTCGCTCGTGAGAATGAGCAGCGTGTTGCGCGCCGGTCCGTGCCGGTCCAGCGCCTCCAGGATCCGGCCCACGCTCCAGTCGAACTCCACAATCGCGTCGCCGCGCGGCCCCATGCCGGTGCGGCCCTGAAAGCGCGGGTGCGGCACGCGGGGCACGTGGATATCGTGCGTCGAAAAATACAGGAAAAACGGGCCGGGCCGGCTCTGCTCGATGAATTCCACCGCCTTGGCGGTGATCGTGTCCGCCATGTCCTCGTCCTTCCACAGCGCCTTCCTGCCTCCGGTCATGTAGCCGATGCGGCTGATGCCGTTGACGATGGCCATGTCGTGGCCGTGGCTCGGGTGCAGGCGCAGCAGGTGCGGATGCGTGCGGCCCAGCGGCTCGCCCGGGAACGGCTTCTCGAAGCTGACGCGGATCGGGTCGGCGGGGTCGAGGTTGACCACACGGCGGTCCTCGACATAAACGCAGGGCACGCGGTCGCCGGTGGCCGGAATCAGAAACGCCTTGTCAAAGCCGAGCTCGAGCGGCCCCGGGCGGATTTCGCCGTTCCAGTCGAGGTTCCCGCTGCCCAGCCCGAGGTGCCACTTTCCGATCACGCCCGTGCGATAGCCGCGGGACTTCAGCATCGCCGGCAGCGTGGGCCTGCCCGGCTCGATGATCAGTTTCGCGTCTCCCGGCAACACGCCGGTGCCGGGCCTGCGCCAGGCGTATTCTCCTGTCATCAGCGCGTAGCGCGACGGCGTGCATGTCGCCGAAGGAGAGTGCGCGTGGGTGAACCGCACGCCCTCCCGCGCGATCCGGTCGATGTTCGGCGTGCGGACCCTCTTCGCGCCATAGCAGCTCACATCGCCGTAGCCGAGATCGTCGGCGTAGATCAGCACGATGTTCGGCGGCGCCGCATTGCGCTGCGCAAAGAGAGCGGCCAGAGCGGGCGCGCTAGCCAGCATCCGGCAAACTTCGCGGCGGCCCGGGAGCGGAGAGGGCAAGGCATGAAGCGGCATTTCTCTTGCAGCATACTCTCCGCCGCGGGGACCGGCAACACACTGTTTACAGGGCTTTCACGGAGCTGTGCACCCGCGGGCGGATACAATCGGAATTGCCATGCCACATCTTGGATTGCCTCCGCTTTCGCGCCGCCGCTTCGAGCTTTCGATGCTCGGCGCCGCCGCCGGCCTCCTCCGCGCCGGTGAGCCGGAAATGCACTGGGCTTTGCTTTCCGACACCCACATCCCGGAAAATCCCGCCGACGAGTACCGCGGTTTCCGCCCGGTAGAGAACCTGAAAAAGTCCATCGAAATGGTGCTGGCAGCCAAACCGCAGGGCGCGCTCATCTGCGGCGACGCGGCGCGGCTGGCGGGCCTTTCCGGCGACTACCGCGCGCTGCAATCGCTGCTGGAGCCAGTCGCACAGCGGATGCCCGTGGCCATCGCGCTCGGCAACCACGACGACCGCAAGAACTTCCTTCAGGTGTTCGGCGCGTCGCAGAAAGGCGCGCAGCCCGTGAAGAACCGCCACGTGCTCGTCATCGAAGGGCCCGCCGTGCGCTTCATCCTGCTCGACTCGCTCATCATGCCGAATTTCACGCCGGGCCTTCTCGGCAAGGACCAGCGCACCTGGCTCGCCCAATTCCTGGACTCCGCCCCGCCCCTGCCGACCGTGATTTTCATGCATCACACGCCCGACGACAGCGACAGCGCTCTGCTCGACATGCCCCGCCTGTTCGACATCGTCAAGGACCGCGCGATGGTGAAGGCCATCATCTTCGGCCATTCGCACCGCTATGCGAACCTCGCCTGGAACGGCATCCACATGATCAACATCCCCGCCGTCGGATACAACTTCCGCGATGAGGATCCCGTGGGCTGGGTGGACGCGGTTTTCACAGCCAAAGGCGCGAGCCTGACCCTCCGCGCCATCGGCGGAAACCGGGAGCGCGACGGCAAGACCATCGTGCTCGCCTGGCGCTCCTGATGCGGAAGCAGCTTCGCGGCAACCGGCGCGTCGCGGCGGGATGCGGGATCAAATGATCCCGCCCGCGAGTTTCCGCGCCACCACCAGCGTGAAGTCGTCGGCCGCTGAAACGCTGCCGGCAAAGGCGCTCACCGCCGCCAGCGCGCGCTCCACCATGTCCCGGGCGCAATGCCCGCCCGCCACAGCCTCGGCCAGCCGGGTTTCGCCGAATTCCTCATCGCTTTCGGGCGGCGCCGCTTCCGTCACCCCGTCGCTGTAAAGGACCAGCGTGTCGCCCGCCTCAAGCCGCGTCCTGCCGGCGGAGTAGGTCGCGCGGGGAAACACGCCCAGCAACAGCCCGCCGGCATCCAGCCGTTCCATCCCTCCTTTCGCCCGGAGCAGCAGCGGCGGGTTGTGTCCAGCGTTGACGTAACGCATCTCGCCGCTCGCCGGTTCGATGTCGCAGTAAAACAGCGTGACGAAGCGGTTCCCGGGACAGTCGGCCGCGGTGATCCGGTTGAGCCGTTCCACCAGCCGCGCCGGCTCCGGCTCGGCCTCAATCAGCACCTGGACCCTCGCCTGAAGACTGGCCATCAGCAGCGCGGCCGGCATCCCCTTGCCTGCAATGTCGCCCACGACCAGCACGACCCTGCCGTCGGGCCGTTCGAAGAAATCGTGATAGTCGCCGCCTGCGCGGGAACAGGGCTGGCTGAAAGCGGCAATGTCGAGCCCCGGCCATTGCGGCGCGGCCGCGGGCAGCAGCGCGCGCTGGATCGCCGCGGCCTGCTCCATTTCGAGAGAAACACGGCGCTCGCGCTCCTCGATTTCGGCCAGCCGTGCATTCTCGATCGCCACGGCCGCCATGTTCGCCATCACCGTGATCAGGTTCAGGTCCTCGCGGGAAAACGCCCGCGCCGGCCCGGCCGAGTCCAGATACAGCAGTCCGAGCACCCGCTCCTTCGTCTGCAATGGCACGGCCAGCAGGCTTCGCACTCCTTGCGAGATGATGCTCGCCTGGAAGCGGAGGCTGTCCTCGCGCTGCATGTCCTGGATCAGCAGGCTTTCCCTGCCTTCCAGCACGCGCCTGCGGGCTGTCGAGCTGATCTCGAACGGCTTGCCGCGAACGGCGCGGATCGCCAGATGGCCGTCCTCTTCCAGCAGGAGCATGCCGCGCGGCGCGCCGACGGCTGTGGCGGCCAGATCGAGAATCAGCGGCAGCAACCCTTCGAGCGGCATCCGCCCGGCGAGTTCCACTCCGGCGTTCAGCAACGCCTGGAGGTGGCGAGCGGAAGTGAGCGGCATGGCCGCGCCGGCGCCGCCCGCTGCATCCGTTTGTGACAACAGATGGTCCAGCCGGACAGCGATGGTGGCCGGCTCCGGGTGATGAGCGGCCTGCGCGGCGGGTGCGGCGGAGGCCGCCGGGAGTGGGCTGCGAAACTCGATCACCAGCTTTCCGGCCTGGATCCGGTCGCCGGACCGGAGCGGCACCGCGTCCTTTGCGGGAACGCCATTGACCAGCGTGCCGTTGCGGCTGCCGAGGTCCCGCACCAGCCATCCGGCACCCGTGCGTTCCAGTACAAGGTGGCGGCGCGAAAGCTCCTGTTGCTCCGGAAAGGCGAGATGGTTCTCTGCGGCGCGGCCAAGACAGTAGCGGTCCTGCTCGAGCCGGATCACGCGCACAGCGCCCTGGGGCGTTTGCACGAGCAGTTCGCCGGAATGTTTCATGAGCCTCCTCCGTCAGGCGGGCGGCGGCCGCGGGGCGCGCCTGCGATTTTCAGCAGGATGCCCCGGCCGCGCCAATGAGCGCCATGCTAGCACAGGTGGCGCGATCCGAATAACGCCGGCCGCGGGTCAGGAAGCCAGACGAGGGGTCATGCGCCAGCGGCCGCCGTTGGGCGTGTAGGCAAGCTTCAGCAGCTCATCCAGCGCATAGCGGATGTGCGCCCGGATGGCGGCGTCGGCTCGCAGCGGGTCGCCGGAGCAGAGCGCCTCGGCCAGCTCGGAATGGTACCGGGGCGGCAGCGGGTGCACCTGCGCCGCCGTATCGGAAAGCCAGCTGAACAGCAGGTCCTGCTCGCGTTCGATCGCCTGCCGCAGCAACGGGCTGCCGCCGATTTCGGCGATGCGCAGGTGAAACCGGACGTGGTAGCGGCGCACGGCGAGCCGGTAGTCGCTGTCCTGCTGGAGCCGCTCCCAGCCCGCATAGTATTCGTCCAGCTTTTTCGCCATGCGCAGGATCTCGGCCTTCTGCGCCCGCGTGGCGCGCTCGGCGAACAGCCGTGCCGACTGGCTCTCCAGCGCCTCGCGCAACGTGTAGCGGTCGCGGATCTCCTCCCGGTCCGGCTGCCGCACTCTCGTGCCGACGCGCGGGCGGCTTTCGAGCAGCCCTTCGTTGACCAGCCGCTGCAACGCCTCGGCCACCGGCAGCAGGCTCATGCCGAACTCGCTCGCCAGCCGCCGCCGGGACAGCGCCGTGCCGGGCGGGTAAACGCCCTTGAGAATGCGTTCGCGCACCACCCGGTAGGCGCGCTGGGCCAAGGTGTCCTCGGGGCGTGTCGCAGCCGGGCTTCGCCGCCGACCGGCGGGTTCTGCGGAAGTCATGGAATCAGTCAAGGCTACAGTTTACTTGACCAGGAACGGCCACTTCCATACCCAGTGGTAGCCGAACCGGAGCAGGAACACCGCGGCAGTGGCGCCGCCCAGCAGGGCCAGCGCCGCCAGCGCGTATCCGATCTTGCGCCACGGGAACTTCTCGCCCTCCCGGTGCAGCACCAGCAGGTAGCTGGCGAAGACGCCGACGAAGTACAGCAGGATCATCGGCGCGGCGAAGATGGTGAGATTGATCGCGTCCGGCGTCGGCGTGATGATCGCCGCCAGAATGACGATGATCAGGATCGCGTAGCGGGAATGGCGCAGCAGGAAGCGCGGCGAGGCAATGCGCAGCAGCGTCAGGAAGAAGATCAGCACCGGCAGCTCGAACACCAGCGCCACGCCGAGAATCACGTTCACAAACAGGTCGAAGTATTCCGTCAGCGAGATGTAGGGCCGCACGCCGAGGTTGCTGCCGATGCCCAGCAAAAACACCAGGCCGAAGCGGAAGGCGACGAAGTAGGCGAACAGCCCGCCGAGAATGAACAGCCCGGCGGTGCAGAAGATGAAGGGGACCGCCAGGCGGCGCTCCCGGCGGTAGAGGCCGGGGGAGATGAAGGCCCACGCCTGGTAAACGATCCACGGCGAGGAAAGGAACAGCGCGGCCAGGATCGGCAGCTTGATCCAGATGATGGTGAACGCCTCGGTGGGGGTGAGCTGGGCGAGTTCCGGAGGGTAGCCGAGCTGGGTCAGCGCCGCCACGGCCGGCCCGCGGACGGCGTCCCACAATTTGTTTGTGAACAGGATGCAAAGGACGAAGGCGATGCCGAGTCCCATCAGCGCCCGGATGATGCGCATGCGCAGCTCCTCGAGATGTTCGAGGAAGGACATCCGCAGCAGCTCTTCCTCCTCGTCCTCGGGCTCGTTTTTGGCGGGCGGTTTGGGGGGCTCGGCAGGCGGCGCAGGCGGAGCCTCCGCAGGCACAGTTTCTCCCGGCCCGATTTCGGGGGCAGGCGTGGAGGCGGCTTCGGGCGGAATCCGGCCTTCGAGCTCCGGTTCGGCGTCCGGGCGCGGCTGCTGCGGGTCGTTGTTTTCCGGCATCTGCGGGTGCGTTAGTCGTCTTGTGTCGTCAGGACCGCCGGCGGGTTCAGCGCACGGCCGGCTCCCCGCTGGCGGTTTCCGGAGGCGGGGCGGCTTCGGCGGCCGGGGTGATGTCCGGCGCCGGGGCGGCTTCAGCCGGTTCGGCGGCCGCCGCCTCGGCAACGGCTTCGCCGGTCTTGTCAGCGTCCTGGGTTGCGGAATCGCTTACCGGATGGGCATCCGTGGTGGAAGGCGCGTCGTAGGACTCCGGGTATCCGTAGGAGCCGTAGTCATACGACGAGTCGTAGCTGTAGTCGTAGTTGGTCGAGTAGCTGTAGTCGCTCGTGACCTGGGCGATGGATTCGGCTTCCTTCTTGATGTCGGCCGTTTCCCGCTCGAGGTTGGCCATCTCCCGCTGCCAGGTGTCGCGAAGCTCGTTGGAGGCGCGGCGGAACTCGTTGATCGCCTTGGCAATGTTCCGTCCCACCTCGGGAAGCTTCTTGGGCCCGAACAGCAGCAGCACCAACACGAAGATGACGAGGGTCTCTTGCCAGCCTAGCGGACCCATCCAGGGGACTCCTTTATCTTTAGCCTACACCTGATGATAGCGGAGCGCGCGCAGCGGGCTCAAGCCGCGCGTGCTCACATCGGCAGAACCTCGAGCCGGTCGGGGTCGAATCGGATGCGGCGCTTCTCGAGGTAGCTCTGCACGGCGAGAAGCGGCGGGAGGATGGAGATGGCGGCGAGGCCAACGTCGCCGCGGGGCAGCTGGCGGGACTTGCAGCAATCGAGAAAATTGCGGACGTGGTCGACCGTGATGTCGCCCGGGATGTGCTTCGATTCCGGCGTTGCGCCCTTGCCGGCGGGGGTAAAGATGTAGCGGTTGCGGTCGACGAACAGCTTGCCCTTCTCGCCGTGGAAGGTGATGCCGTAGTCGCCCGGGATGCCGTAGGCGTTGGACTGGAACAGCACGGTGAAGCCGTCGTACTCAAACAGCGCGTTGCAGGTGTCCGGGGCGGTGCGTCCGTCGTGGAAGTCGTAGAAGATGCCGCCGGCGAAGACGGCGGAGCGGGGTGCGCGCTCGCCCATGTACATATGGACGACGTCGAGCCAGTGGTGGCCGAAATCGGTCATTTTGCCGCCGTTGTAATCGAGAAATGCGCGGAAATTCCAGTATTGGGCCGGGTCCCATTCGCGGTATTTCACGGGGCCGAGGAAGCGCACCCAGTCGAGGTTGGACGGCTTCTGCGCAGGCTCGCGGCGCAGCGGGCGCGGCGGGCCGCTGTTCCAGACGGCGTCGATATGGGTGATGCGGCCGAGGGCGCCGGAGCGGACGTACTTTTCGAGCGGCTCGAGATAGATGGGTCCGGAGCGCTGCTGCAAGCCCACCTGGCAGATGCGTCCGTTGACGCGGGCCGCCTTGACCATCAGCGGGGCCTCGTCGCGCGTGCGGCAGAGCGGCTTTTCGACGTACACGTCCTTGCCGGCGTTCATGGCGTCGATGGCGATCTGCGCGTGCCAGTGGTCGGGTGTGCCGATGAGCACGGCGTCCACCTCGCGCAGGGCGAGCAGCTCTTCGTGGCGCGAGAAGGTTTTCGCGCCGGGTGCCTTCGACAGCGCCTCGTCGAGCCGCACGGCGTAGACATCGCACAGCGCGCGCACCTCGCAATCGTCGAAGAGCTGGAATTTCGTCATCACATGGGTGCCGCGGCCGCCAGTGCCGATGACGCCGAGGCCGATGCGGCCGTTGGCGCCGGCAATCCGGGAATAAGAGAGCGCGGTGAAGGCGGCGGTGCGGGCGGCGGTGCGCCGGGTGAGCGACATGACAGCAACTCCTTTTTCGGAACTCGGTTGTGCGGTGCGGCAGGGCCGCAGACAAAGCGACATTCTATCGCCCGCGGGGCAGCCGCGCACCGGCCGCAGGGATCCCGTAAAATCAGAGACCGGCATGTGGTTGTATGCATTGACCGTCTTCCTGAGCGCCTTTCTGCTGTTCCAGGTCCAGCCGATGATCGCCAAGATGATCCTGCCCTGGTTCGGCGGGACGGCGGCGGTGTGGGCCACATGCATGCTGTTTTTCCAGGCGGCGTTGCTGGCCGGTTACGGCTACACGCACGGCGTGGTGAAGCGTTTGCCCCCGCGCCGGCAGTGGATGCTGCACGTGGCGCTGCTGGCCGCGGCGCTCGCAGTGCTGCCGATCCTGCCGGACCCGAAGTGGAAGCCGGCGACGCCGGAGCTGCCGGCGGCGCGCATTCTGGAGCTGCTCGCGGCGACGGTCGGTCTGCCGTACTTCCTGCTGTCGACCACGGCGCCGCTGGTGCAGGCGTGGTTCGCGCGGGCCAATCCGGGGCGCAGCCCGTACCGGCTGTACGCTCTTTCCAACCTCGGCTCGATGCTGGCGCTGCTGAGCTATCCGGCGTTGATCGAGCCCGCGTTGACGCTGAAGCAGCAGGCCTGGGGCTGGAGCGGCGCTTTCGCGCTGTTCGCGGCGCTGTGCGCGCTGACCGGCTGGAGAAGCCTTCGCGGCGAGGCGGTCGCGCAGGCGGCCGAAGACGCCGGCGAAGACCCGCCGGCGCCGGCGGCGCGCATGCACGCGTTGTGGGCCGCGCTGGCGATGGTTCCGTCCATGCTGCTGCTGGCCCTGACGACGCACATGACGACGGACCTTGCGCCGATCCCGTTTCTGTGGGTGCTGCCGCTGGCGCTTTACCTGCTTTCCTTCATTCTCTGTTTCGATGCGCCGCGCTGGTACCGCAGGACATGGTTCCTGGCTGCATTGCCCGTGGCGCTGGGCGGCCTGTTGTGGCTGGTGAAGCTCGGCCCGGAGGCGCGGCCGGACCTGAGGCTGATGATCGCCGGCTTTTCGGCGTGCTTTTTCGTGGCGTGCATGGTGTGCCACGGCGAGCTGGCGCGGCTGAAGCCGCACCCGAGCCATCTGACGGGGTTTTATCTGATGATTTCGCTCGGCGGGGCGCTCGGCGGGCTGTTCGTGGCGCTGATTGCGCCGGCGGCGTTCCGGGCGATGTACGAGCTGCCGCTGGCGATCGGGCTGTGCGGGCTGCTGGCGGCGCTGGTGCTGTACCTGGAGCCGGCCTGGCCGTTCCGCAAGGATCTGCTCGGCTGGCCGTCGATTCTGCTGATGACGGCCGTGGCGGCGCTGTGGGGCTTCGCCGGGCGGGAAATCCGCGAGATGACGCGCGGGGCCCTGGTGGTAAAGCGGAATTTTTACGGCGAGCTCCGCGTGCGCCAGTACAACGGCGTCTACGACTGGGAAGGCTACCGCACGCTGGTGCACGGCACGATCAACCACGGCGAGCAATACACGCACCCGGCGCGGCGGCGGGAAATCGCGACCTATTATTGCGAGGACACGGGGCTCGGCCTGTGGATGAAGACGCGTCCGGAAGGAAGCTTCCAGCGTGTGGGCGTGCTGGGGCTCGGCGCCGGCACGATTGCGGCGTATTCCCGTTTCGGCGACGTGTACCGTTTCTACGAATTGAACCCCGAAGTGGAGCGAATTGCGAGGAATTATTTCTGGTATTTGCGGAATGCCGACGGCACGGTGGAGGTGGTGCTCGGCGACGGGCGGCTGTCGATGGAGAGGGAAAAGCCGCAGGGATACGACCTGCTGGTGATGGACGCTTTCAGCAGCGATTCGATCCCGGTGCATCTGCTGACGAAGGAGGCGCTCGAGCTGTATTTCCGGCACATGAAGCCGGACGGGGTGGTGGCGGTGCATATCTCGAACCGGTATGTGGACCTGAAGCCGGTGCTGGAGCGGGCCGCCGCGCTGCTCGGCAAGGCGGCGCTGCTCGTGGAAACCGAGGACAGCGACGACGGGCGGTGCTTCGGGACGACCTGGGTGCTGCTGGCCAACAGCCCGGACGTGTTCGCCCGCGAACCGTACCAGAAGGGCGGACAGAAGCTGGAAAAAGCGGCGTGGATGCGTCCGTGGACGGATGATTATTCGAATCTGTTTCAGGTATTGAAGTAGGGAATTCATCGTCCGCTTTTGCGGGACCGCTGATTGCGGGAATGGCGCGGCAGCGCCCCTTGCCGAGGCGGTGCGGAAAGCGGAGAAAGCCCCTGCGCAAGCGCAGGGGGAAGCGGGTGGAGAGGCACAGGGGAAGATCCGGCGAGGTGATCCGTCCTGGCCCCTGCGCAAGCGCAGGGGGAAATGCGCGATTGGGGGGACGCGGAAAAAGGAGGGGGCCCCTGCGCAAGCGAGGGGCGATTCCGGGTTTGGGTGAGGCTTCGGGATTGTTTTGCGTTGGGGAGGCGGCGGGGTGCGCGGAGGGGCGTCCGGCCGGGCTCGGCTTGGGCCTGGCAGCCGGCGCTGTCGCTTGCGGCGCAAGGAAACGGATACCTCCGTCCACGAGTGCACTGGTGGTGCAGGGTGGTGGTGATCCGAGGCGGGGCAGAGGTGTCGATCCCGGGGGGACTGCTCGCTCCCGCGGGCCTGCGGCCCGCTCCGCTCGCAGCTCCGAAGGCGCGGTGGCAATTGCTTCGGAGCCGCAAACGGGGTGCCGGCGTTCGGCAGAACGACGGCAGAATGAGCGGTTGGAACGTTTGCTCGGCTCCCGGCGGGGCGAGTTGCATCAGGCCCTGAATGTGGAGAGCCCCTGCGCAAGCGCAGGGCCGAATCGGGTCAGGAGGCCCAGCGTGGGATCCGGCGCGGTGGTTCGTGTGAGCCCTCGCGCAAGCGCGAGGGGAGGCCTGGGTGTCGAACCGCTCGCTCTCGCGGGCCTGCGGCCCGCTCCGCTCGCGGCTCCGAAAACGCTGCACGATATGGCCGCCCGCTTCCGCAGCACCTGGCCTCAGCGTCGCGAACCGGTCGTGTTTCTGCGGGTTCTTTTACACGCTCGCCATCGCTGCCTGGAGCATGGCGCGCGCGTAGGCGACGTTGTAAGCGGAGCCGGCGTAGGAGCCGCCGCCGGGATAGTAGGGCTTGAAGTCCGGCCGCTCGCGGTCGATGTCGAGCGCGCGCGGGTGCTCGGGATAAATGATGCCGTTATAGCCGAGCCGAACCACCTCCTTCATCACGGCGAACATGTCCACTTCGCCTTCGTCGGGGAACACTTCGGTGTAGTCGACATACGGTTTCCGCACGCGCACGTTGCGGTAGTGCATGTGATTGACAGCCTTGCGCTGCATGAAATAGCGGAACACCTCGACCGGGTCCTCGCCTAATTCCTTCGTCACGCCGCAATCGTAGGTGATGCCGTTCGACGGGCTGGGCACGATGCTGACGAGTTTCTTCCAGCCCTCCAGCGTGGCCATGATCTGGCCCGAGCCGCGGCTGAGGGGCACGGGCGGGTCATTGGGGTGCAGGGCCATCCGCACTCCGGCTTTTTCGGCTTCGGGAATTACCGCCTTCAGAAAATACGTGATGTTTTTCCACATTTCGTCGAGTGAATGCGTGCCGATTTCCGGCGGAGGCGGCAGGTCTTTTACCTTGTCATACGTGTAGGCGGTCAAGCCGGCGCCGCCACGGCCGAGCTCTTCGTAATAGCCTTCAACGAGGCGGTAGGCGTAGAAATTGTATTCGACCACGGGCAGGCCGCAACGGCCGGCCACGCGGATCGACTGAATCACCTTTTCGATCTCCTCGTCGCGCCCCGGGCGGCCGTAGATCGTGTTGGGAAAGCCGCTGATCATCAGGTTGTAGAGCGTCAAGCCCGCCTTGCGAATGCGGTCCATCTTGGCGCGCAGCTCGGCCTCATCCCACGGGATGCGGCCCCAGCCGCTGAGCACGTGCGTGACGCCGAGCTGGCGGATGCGGCGCAGGTCGCGCTCGGTAAAGGTGTTCCACGCGAGTTCCAGGCAGAGCTTCGGCGTGTCCGGGCCTTCCTGGAAGGGCCATGACCGCTTCCTGGATTGCGCTGAAAGGTGAATGTGCGGCGTGGCGGCGAGCACGCCGGCAGCCTGCATGGCGCGGCGGCGCGAGAGCTTGTCCTGCATTCCTCGTCCTCCTGCAATAGGTTCGCGAAAGGCCCGCGCGCGGCGGGGCATGACCGATCATATCGTGCGATGGGGCAGGACTCAAACGGATTTCGTGGACCGCCTCGTTGCTGTGTGCAGTGCAAGAGTGAGAATCAGCCCGGCGAGGCGCTGCGCAGGCCTGATCCGGGCGCTCGCATGGAAAAAGCGGTGCGCGGCAGGGCCGAGGGGTCAGCGGCCGCCGCGCACCTTGTCAGAAACGAATCTTCAGAACAATCTCGATGTTCCGGGCGTCGTAAGTAGACAAACCATGCGCGCCGAAGGACGCGCTCTGGCCCGCTCCGGCGAGCTGGCCATTGGCAAGGTTGGTGACGATTTCGGTGTTCCCCAGACCGGTCGAGTAACTGGGGCTGAACTGAGTGTGGTTGAGGAAGTTTTGCGCGTGGGCCTGCAAGTCGAGGCGGAAGCGCTCGCTGATGGCAAAGGTCCGCTGGATGCTGAGGTTTACGTTGTTCAACGGCTCGTTGCGGATGTCGTTGTAGGTGAAGGCGGCGGTGCCCCACCAGAAGATATCGCGCTGCCGCGAGCCGTTGGCGACGATGACGGTCTGGCCGGCGAAGGCGTCAGGGTTGTATTTCAGGTAGCTGAATGCGTTCGGGCGAATCACGCGGCCGCTGGGCAGCGTGACGGTCGTTTTGCCGTCGTACCATCCTTGCAGCTCTTTTGGAAGAACGCGTGGCACACCCGGCAAGGCATGGGGCCTGCCGTTCAGGGAATTGCTGTTGGCCCCGGTGACGACCAGGGGCGTGCCTTTCTGGTAGACCCAGACGCCGCTGACCTGCCAACCGCTCATCAGGCCGGAGAGGAAACGGTTGGAGGCGTTCAGCGAATGGCCTTTCCCAAAAGGCAGCTCGTAAAGAGCGTTGACGACCGCTCTGTGGGGGATGTCGTTGGACGACAGGCGGCGGTTGTTGGAGAGGTTGATGAGATCGCCGCTTTGGAAGCCGAAGCCTTCGTTATTGAAGTTTATCTGCGCCTCGGCGTTGGAAACCTCCAGCGCTCTGGACCACGTGTAGTGCGCGTTCAGCAGCAGCCCCCGCGAGAAAGCGCGCGTCACCTGGAGTTGCAGGGCGTTGTAGTCGGAGAACCCGTCCATGCGTTTCACATTCATGCTTCCGAAGAAGGGATAGGGCAACAGGGTTTCGCGGAGGCTGATTCTCGCGTTGCCCAGCGTGCCGCTGAACGGGATGCGTGCCCCGCCGGCAGGCTGCCAGGGATTGTCCACCAGATCCGATCCCGTGTGGCCGGAGCCGTTGCGCGCAATGTAGTTCTCCCGCCAGGTGGCCAGCGTGGCGGCCGGGAGGAACTGGTTGCTGTTGACCGGCTGCGAGCTCAGCGGCATCCTTCTTCCGTAAGAGCCCGACCAGCCGGTGGCGAACTGCCAGTCGGCCTTCTTCCACTCGATGAAGAAATTGGCCTGTTGCACGCGCGGCGTCGCGTAGCCGTTGCGGGGGAAACGCGGCGTCGGGCTGCCGCCGTACAGCCCCGGAGCCTTGGGATCGTCCCGGGTCGGCTGGACAACGAACGAGATTTGGGAGTAGTTGCCGACCAGCACGCCCGCGGGCGACGGGCCCCAGGGCCGAACGTCCACGTACGGGGCGAACGACTGCATGCCGTAGTTGTATGGGCCGTTGAAGAAGCCCGTGTTCGACGGCAGGTAGGTCATGCCGTAGCCGCCGCGGAGCACCAGGTTTTCACGCAGCCGGTAGGCGGCGCCGAGGCGCGGGCCGAAGTTGCGCCAGTCGCTGGCCCACAGGCGGCGGTCGGGGCCGGTGGAGCCGGGGAAGTAGAAGGCGCCCGGGGTGCCGTAGGGGTTTGTGGCGGAGGCGTCGAATGAGGAGATGCGGTTGAAGCGGTCCATGACGCCGGGCTGCGCATCCCAGCGCAGGCCGAAGTTCAAAGTGAGGCGGTTGGTGGGCCGCCAGTCGTTCTGCGTGTACAGGGCGAAGTATTGCTGGAGGAAGGCGGGCTTGGCGTTGAAGCCGCGGCCGATCACGAGGTGGGCGGCGCCCATGAGATAGGAGGCGTAGGCGTGCCCGTTCTTGTCCGCCGTTACAGCTTGTGTCAAAGCGCCGGTGGCGTTGACGGTGGGACCCGCGGTGTAAGTGGAGACCAGTCCGTAGCTGATGGCTTCCTGGGCGTCGGTGTAATTGGAGAAGTTCTGCCGGGTCTCTCCGCCGAACTTGAACGTCCAGCGGCCGCGCGTCACGGTGGCCGAGCCGGCCAGCACATGGTTGGTCTGCCGCTCGTCCTTGTGCATGTACTGGTTGTTGTTCAGCGCGCTCCAATAGTTGCCGTTCATGAAGTTCGGCAGGCGGCGCACAGCCATGGCCGCCTCGATTTCGGCGGGAATGCCGGCGGCGCGGTAGTCAAAATCCGGCGTGTCGTGGGCGAGCGAGCCGGTCTTGATGCGGTTTACGCCGTACCGGATGTCGATGACGAAGGAAGACGACACGATCCAGGTGTCGCCGATGCTCAAGTAGGGGTTGCGATCGCTGATGAAGGGCGCAAACTGCTCGCCCGCAGCGCTGTTGTACAAGATCTTGTCGCCCCATGTGAGGGGGTTGGTGATGTCGCCGAAGGTGAAACCGCCGGTGAAATAAACGGCGTGGCTGGAGTTGGGGCGGTAATCCACGCGGCTGCCGAGGATGTTGCGCTCGTATTTCCGGATGCCGCTGCGGCTGAAATTGTTCGCATTGAAGGCGTCGTCGGGCGTGCGGTTCGGGGCCGGGTAGTTGGACACCAGGTCCAGGGACGGCTTGTACAGACGGCTGGCCGGGATGACGGAGTTGGGGAACGGAATGCGCTGGTAGACGTTCGGCCCGACCGGGTTGACGACGTAGGGATCGTAGACCTGGAGAGGAACCGGCCTGCCGCCGACATTGGCGAAGGTTCTGCTGAAATCGCCGCGTTTTTCCAGCTCGGTCGGGACGGTGCGCAGGAAGACCAGTCCTTCGTTGAACCGCAGGCCCTCGTAGCTGACGAAGCCGAACAGCTTGTCTTTGATCATGGGGCCGCCCGCCGTGCCGCCGTACGTGGCAACCTTGAACGGCGGCCGGGCGATGCCGCGGGCGTTGTTGTTGAAGCTGTTGGCGTTGAGAGCCTCATTGCGCTGGCGCCAGAAGACGCTGCCGTGCAGTTCGTTGGTGCCGCTCTTGGTCGTCATCACGATGACTCCCTGGCCGCGGCCGTATTCAGCGGAATAGTTGTTGACCGTGGTGCGGACCTCCTGCAGGCCTTCGGTGGAGGGCAGCACGGCGGCTTCGTTCCACGCCGATCCCACCACGCCGACTCCGTCCACCTGCACGTCGTTCTGGAAAGCGCCGCCGCCGTTGATGGAAAAGGCGGAGACCTGGCGGCGCCCGTTGATGCCGATGCCGAAGGAGTTCTGCCCCGAAACCTGGAGCATGGAGGCGCGGGGCGTGGCGCCCATCTGGAGCGTGACGTAATAAAGCGGGTTGTGATTCAGGTTGGGCAAAGCCTGGATCATCCTCTCCGGCGTCGCTCCCTGCACCGCCGCGGATTCGGTCTGGATGGACGCGGCCGAGGCGCTGACCTCGACAGTGGCCTGGACGCTGGCGACCTTGAGGCTGAATTCGAGGCGCACGTTCTGCGCCACGCTGAGGGCAATGTCGCTCTGTTTGGCCGGGGCGAACCCGGACTTTTCCACAATGACCTCATAGCTGCCGGGAGGCAGATAAGGAACTGTGAACTCTCCGGCGGCGTTCGTTGCGACAGAGTAGCTTTGATTGGTGTTGGTTTCTTTGACCACGACGCTGGCATCCGGGATCCCGAGCCCGGTGGGATCCGTGACGGAGCCGGAGATCCTGGCGGAACGGATCTGCGCGGCGAGGGGCAGGCCAGCAGCCAAGGCGAAGACGACCAGGGTTTGGGAAAGTCGAGACATGGAACCTCCAGAGGCTAACCGAGTCGTCTCTACATCTAGCCTCCTTGACATCGGGCTGCAAAGAACATACCGTTAAGGGAAGGTTCAAACACGGACAAAACGTGGCGTAAGCGGTTTGATTTCAGCGGGGAACAAAATTATGGGGGTCAACGGCTCCACCTCGGTCAACGAGGTGTACCGCGCGGCTGTGGAAACGGAACTGGAGCGCATCGTCAACAGCGCTCCCTTCAAGTCCAGCAAGCGTTCCGCCCGTCTGTTGACTTTCGTCGTGCAGCGGGTGCTGGAAGGCAAGACCGATGAACTCAAGGAGCGCACGCTGGGCATCGAGCTGTTCGGCCGCGATCTGGACTACAACACGAGCGAGGATGCCACGGTCCGGGTGGCGGCGGGGGAAGTGCGGAAACGCCTGGCGCAGTTCTATCTCGAGCACGGCGCCGGGAAGGTGAGAATCGACCTGCCGGCAGGCTCCTACGTGCCGGTCTTCCATTTCACCAGCCAGCCCGCCGACATGCGCAGAGGCCTGGGGCGCCGCTGGCGGTGGCTTGCGGCGGGGATGGCCGTGGTGGTGGCTGTCGCGCTGCTCAGCCTCGCCTGGTTCGCGCCCGCCCAAAAAGCGCCCGATCCCGTGGCCGAATTCTGGGCGCCGGTGTTGGCCTCAAGGGGCAACATCGTGATTGCCGTCGGGGAGGTGGACACCTGGAATCTGAACCCCGCAACCCGGGATCTGTACAAGTCCCTGCGCGACTCCGGCTGCCCGGATGGGACTCCCAGGTGCCGCATGCCGATGGAAGGGATTGAGCGCATCCCCGTCGGCATGGTTCCCCGAAGCGATCTGAATGCGGTGGCGGCGCTGCTGAGCCTGTTCCATCAACGCGGCAGAACCGTGCAGATCATGGGGTCGGGCGGCACACGGTTTACCGACTTGAAGGGCCAGACTGCGGTTCTGGTGGGCGCCGGCTCGAACCGCTGGGTGGAGCGCATCCGCGGCCGGTTCCGCTTCGGATACAAACGCCTGCCAGAGATCCGCTACGGCATTCTGGACACCCTCGATTCCTCAACTCCGATATGGGCGCTGGAGCATCGGTGGCCCAACGTGCTGAGGAACTCCGCCGACTACGGACTGCTGGCGCGCTGGTGGGACGAGGACTCCGGCTCCTTCACGGTGTGCCTCGCCGGCATCAGCCCGCTTGGCACGGAGGCTGCCGGGGAATTGGCGACCAAACCGGAGCTGTTGCGGAAAGCGCTCGCGGGCAAGCCGGTGGACTTCAGCAAGCGCACGGTCCAGATCGTCTTCCGGGCAGGGATCGTCGAAGGGTCCGTGGGGCGGTCCGAGGTTCTCGCTGTCCACGCCGAATGACGCGGGCTCCCGGCACGCAAAGGATGCGCCTGCGGCGCTTCAATCCGTTGCCTCGAGCAGCGAGGCCAGCCACTCGGCGGTGTGATGCACGCGCACCGGCGCATCCGCGGCTGCGCAGCCGCCGCGGATCTGCATCAGGCAGCCCGGGCAGTCGAGGGCGACGCCTTCGGCTTCCGTGGCGGCGATCATGCGGAGCTTGCGAGCCAGCATGGCGGAAGAGACCTCGGGAATCTTGAGCGAATACGAACCGCCCATGCCGCAGCAGACGTCGGACTCCTGCATTTCGCGCAGCTCATAGCCGGCGCCGCGCAACAGTTGGCGCGGCGGCTGCTCGGCATGCAGCGTGCGCTTCAGATGGCAGGAGTCGTGGTAAGTGAGCGGCGGCTGGCTCGCGCCCGCGGGCATCCGCATCGCGCCTTCCTCCACAAGCCGGCGGATGAACGTCGAGAAGTCGACTGTCTTCGCGGCCAGATGTTCGGCGCGCCCGGCAAGATCGTGCTCGCCCTGCTGGCGCAGCGCCCGCGGCGCGTCCGTGCAGAGCGCCGCGGTGCAGGTGGGGCAAGCGGAGATGACGGCTTCGTAACCGGCGCCGGAGAACGCCTCCACGTTGTCGCGGGCGTTGGCCGCGGCCGCTTCCGGCAGGCCGCTGAAGTGCGCGGGCGCGCCGCAGCAGGTCTGCTTTTCAGCAAAGACGACTTCGATTCCGGCGCGGTTCAGGATGCGCACAACGGCTTCGCCGATCTCCGGGTATACGAAGTCGATCAGGCAGCCGGCGAAGAACGCCACGCGCCGCTCCGAGCGCGGCTGCGGCAGCCGCGGGAAGCGGTCGCGCAGAGGAACGGATGCCAGCGCGGGCAGGCGGCGGTTCTTGCCCGCTTCGGTGAGCCACATCGGCAGGTGGCGGAGAAACGGACCGTCGGCGAGCGGCTTCTGCGCGAGCGAAGCGGCTCGCAGCAACGCATGGAAGGCGCGGCGGTTGGAAACGATCGAGAAAGCGGCGCGCGCAGCCAGCGGGCGGGCGGCGGTCCCGGCGGCGCGGCGGCGGACTTCCAGGATCAGCTCCGGCAGGTCGATCTTCGCAGGGCAGACATCGCGGCAGGCGCCGCACTCGATGCACAGTTGCTCGAGCCCGCGCGCCTCGGCGACGCCGTCGATGCAGGCAGTCAGAACGGTGCCGATGGCCCCGGTGTACACCTTGCCGAAGACGTGTCCGCCGACAAGCCGGTAAACAGGGCAGACGTTGAGGCACGAGGCGCAGCGGATGCATTGAAGCGCTTGCCGGAAAAGCGGGTCGCGCGCCATCTCCATCCGGCCGCGGTCGTAAAGGATGATGTGCATCTCCTGGGCGCCGCCGCCGGCGGCTTCGGCGGGCCCGGTGAGAATGGAGACGTAGCTCGTGATCCGTTGCGCGGTGGCGCTGCGGGGCAGGGCGGCGAGGATGGGTTCGATGTCCTCGAGGCGCTCAACCAGCTTTTCCACCCCGACCACGGCGATGTGCACCGGGGGCAGGGTAGCCACCAGCCGCGCGTTGCCTTCGTTGGTGCAGATCACCAGGCTGCCGGTTTCCGCCACGGCGATGTTGGCGCCGGTGATGCCGATCTCCGCCCGCAGAAACTTCTCGCGGAGCTGCTCCCGCGCCACCTGCACCAGCCGCGGAATCTCCGCTTGCAGCCGTTCGCCCACCTCCCGGCTGAACAGCTCGGCGACATCGTCGCGCGTGAGGTGAATGGCGGGCAGCACCATGTGGGAAGGCCGCTGGCGCGCCAGCTGCACGATCCACTCGCCGAGGTCGGTTTCCTTGACTTCGATACCCGCCTGCTCAAGCGTGGCGTTGAGGTGGATCTCTTCGGTCGCCATGGACTTCGACTTGACCACCAGGCGTGCGCCATGGCGGCGGGCGACGCCGAGGATGTAATCGCGCACTTCCGCGGGCGTGTGCAGGCGCGTCACCTGCGCGCCGCGGGCCGAGGCGGCGGCGGCGAAGCGGGCGGCAAGCTCATCCAGCCGCTGCGCGGCATCGGCCTTGCGCGCGGCGATCCGCTCGCGCAGCGCTTCAAAATCGACGCCTTCATATGCCCGGGCGCGGCTGGTTCGATAGTCTTCGCTGAAGCGGGTGAGCGCCGCGGAAAGGTGGGGGTGCTCGAGCGCGCGGCGGACCTGTTCGCGGAGGTCAGAGGGCATGGCCGGTCTCCGGTTCGTAAAGGACGATGACAAGCCGCCGCGGCCCGTGGACGCCGATGGTGAGGACGCGCTCGATGTCGGCGGTGCGGCTCGGGCCGGTCACCAGCGCGAGGAAGGGAGCGCGGGCGGGCTCGAAGCGGCGCAACGCGGCGCCGATGTCCTCGGCGATGCGGTCAGCCCGGAGCAGCGCGACATGGACGGGCGGCAGGGCGGAGGCGAGCCGCTGTGCGGCGGCGGAAGCGTCCTGAAGCAGGGTGCCGGTGGCGGCGGCGCCCCAATCGAACTCGGTGATGCCCGCGTGGGCAGCGGCGGCCGATTCGCGTGTGACGTCGAGCAGCACGCCCGGCAGCATTTGCGCGAGGATCTCCGGGTGGAACGTGGCGCGCAGAGGCCCGTCGGCCCACACGGCCGTGCGGCCGCCTTCGCCGACGCCTTCCTGCTTCAGCACGCGCGCGATGGCGGCCAGGGCCGCGTCCGCCGAGCGGGCCGTAACGGTCTCCGCGCCGGCGGCTTCGGCGTTCTGCCGGAATTTTTCGAGCATCGGGTCTGAAACCAGCGTAGCCGATTCGACGCCATAGTTCAGAGAACAGCCGGAGCCCGGCAACGCCGGGCGATTCCGGATAGGATAATTGCGGGAGCTGAAACAGTTGCCACTCGAAACCAACAGACGCCATTTCTTCCTCGGCTCGCTCCTTGCGGGAGCGGTGCCGGCTGCCGGTTTCGGCAGCGCCGCTTCGCTGAAACTCGCCGGGTACAAGTCGCCGAACGAAAAGCTGAACATCGCCTCCATCGGCGCCGGCGGCAAGGCCTCGAGCGACATCGCCGCCTGTGCGCAGACGGAGAACATCGTCGCGCTGTGCGACGTCGACGACCGTCAGGCGGCGGCCACGTACAAGCGCTACGAGAGCGTGCCGAAGTACAAGGACTTCCGCCGCATGCTCGACAAAGAGGACAAGAACATCGATGCGGTCATCGTCTGCACGCCGGACCACATGCACGCCACATGCGCGATGTGGGCGATGGAGCGCGGCAAGCATGTCTACGTGCAGAAGCCGCTGACGCGCACCGTCTGGGAGGCGCGGCAGCTGCTCGAGGCGGCGCGCAAATACAAGGTCGCCACCCAGATGGGCAACCAGGGCTACTCGAACGAGGGCACGCGCCAGGTGGCCGAAATGATCTGGGCGGGCGAGATCGGCGAGGTGAAGGAAGTCCACGCCTGGACCGACCGCCCCATCTGGCCGCAGGGCCTGAAGGAAATTCCGCCCGAGGAGCCGGTGCCGGAGACGCTCGATTGGGATCTCTGGCTCGGCATCGCCGAAAAGCGCCCGTTCACCTCCGGCAAAAACACGGGCCGATACCCGAACCGCTTCGGCGGCTATTTTTACCAGCCGTTCAACTGGCGCGGCTTTTATGACTTCGGCTGCGGCGCGCTGGGCGACATGGCGTGCCACATTCTCGGCGCGCCGAACCTGGCGCTGCGGCTGGGTCCGCCGAAGAGCGTCGAGTGCGTCAAGAAAGAGGGTGTCTCGCCGTTCATGTTCCCCGAGCGGTCGGTGATCAAGTTCGAGTTCCCGGCCCGCGGCAATATGCCGCCGGTGACGCTTTACTGGTACGACGGCTGCAAGGAGACGCCGAAGATCCCGGGGGTCCCGGAAGGCGAATGGCTCGGCGACCTGCCGTTTTTCATGGGCGCGGGCCCGCAGGGCGGGCCGCCGCGGCAGGGACCGCCGCCGCAGCGCACCGGCTACGTCGGCCGCGTGTTCGACTACCAGCAGTACGAGGCGATGCGCAAGGAGCCGGACAAGGTCCGCATGCCGGCCCCGGACGGCGCGCTGTTCATCGGCGACAAAGGCATGATCACCACCGGAACCTATGGCGAGCAGACGCGGCTGGTGCCGGCAGAGAAGATGAAGGACTACCGCTTCCCGCCGCCGCTTCTGACCCGCTCGCCGGGCCACTACCGCGACTGGATCCGCGCCTGCAAGGGCGGCGACCCCGCGTGCTCGAACTTCGAGGTGGCCGCGCCCTTCACCGAGTGGATGCTGCTCGGCGTCATCGCCCTGCGCGTGGAGGGCAAGCTCGAATACGACCCGGTGAAGATGCGCTTCACCAACAACAGCGAGGCCAACAAGTACCTGAAGCCGACGTTCCGCAAGGGCTGGACGCTGACCTGAGCGGCCGGGCGTTTTGCGGAGGAGACGGACAGCCGGCACGGGCTTCCATCCCGGACGCGCGTGCCGGCATCTGTTTTCAGGGGTACAGTAAAATGAGAAGCGCCGGAAGGGTGGCCGAGCGGTTGATGGCAGCGGTCTTGAAAACCGCCAACGGTGAAAGCCGTTCGTGGGTTCGAATCCCACCCCTTCCGCCAGCGGCGCCTGCCACCGATCCCGCCCCGGAAAGGACCTGACCCGCTTGTCCCAACGGCTCATTGTGGCGATCACCGGCGCTTCCGGCGTCATTTACGGAATCCGCCTGCTCGAGGTGTTGCGCCGGCAGACGGAGATCGAGACCCACCTCGTCATGAGCCCGGCGGCGCGGGCCACCATCAGCGCCGAGACCAGCTATGCGCCCCGCGATGTCGAGCGGCTGGCCTCGGTCGTCCATCCCAATGCCAACATCGGGGCCACCATCGCTTCCGGCTCGTTCGAGACGCGGGGCATGATCGTGGCGCCTTGCTCGATCAAGACCTTGTCGGCCATCGCCAACTGCTACAGCGCGGACCTGATCTCGCGCGCCGCGGACGTGCAGCTCAAGGAGGGGCGTCCCGTGCTGCTGCTGGTGCGCGAGACCCCGCTGCACAAGGGACACCTGCGGCTGATGCAGATGGCAGCCGAGCAGGGCGCGGTGATCATGCCGCCGGTGCCGGCCTTCTACAACCGTCCGCAAACGGTCGATGACATCGTGAACGCAACCGTGGGGCGGGCCCTGGCGCGCCTGGGCATCGCGACGGAGCTCGTCAGGGAGTGGGGCGGGCTGTGATGGCGCGGCGCCGGAAGGCGGGCGGCGCAGACGCCGCCTCCGGTGTGGCAGACTGTACCCCATGAACCGCTGCTTTCCTCTTCTGGGCATTCTGGCCGCCTCCGCTTTCGGGTTCCAGCAGACCGGCTCCGCCGCGCGGCAGGCGGTCCCGCCCCCGCCCTACGAACAGGCGCGCCCGCTCATCGTCTCCACCCACGGCATCGTGGCCGCCTCCAATTTTCTGGCCTCGCAGGCGGCGGCGAAGATTCTCGAGCAGGGCGGCAACGCGGTGGACGCCGCCATCGCCGCCAACGCGATGACCGGCCTGACGCAGCCGTTCGTCAACGGCATCGGCGGCGACCTTTTCGCGATTTATTACGAGGCGAAATCCGGAAAAATCCACGGCCTGAATTCCAGCGGCTGGGCGCCCAAAGCGCTGACCCTCGAATATCTCCGCGAAAAGAATTTCCCGATCAACGAAAAAACGAAGAAATTCCCCGACCTCAGCGTGCACACCGTCACCGTGCCCGGCTGCGTGGCCGGCTGGCACGCTCTTCGCGAGCGGTTCGGCAGCAAATCCTTCGCCGAAATCCTGGCCCCGGCCATTTATTACGCCGAAAACGGGTTCGCCCTGTCCGCCGTCAGCGCCCGTTCGCTCGTCCAGCGCCGCTACCTTCGGCAGCCCGGGTACAAGGAAACGTATCTGGCCGCGGGCGAGCGGCCGCAGCCGGGCGACATTTTCCGCAATCCCGCCCTTGCCGCCTCGCTGCGGCGGATCGCCGCGCAGGGGCGCGACGGTTTCTACAAGGGAGAGCTGGCCGAACGCATGGTTCAGTTTCTCCGCGCGCAGGGCGGAGCGCACGCGCCGGAAGACTTCGCCGAATTCCAGCCCGAATGGGTGGAGCCGATCTCGACCACCTACCGCGGCTGGACCGTCTACGAGCTGCCGCCCAACGGGCAGGGCATCGCGGCGCTCTCGATGCTGAACATCATGGAGCGGTTCCCGCTGGCCGACTACGGGCACAACTCGGCCGCCGCGCTGCATGTGATGATCGAAGCCAAGAAGCTCGCCTACGCCGACATGGAGCGCTACGTGGGCGACCCGCGGTTCACGCCGGTGCCGGTGCGGCAGATGCTTTCGAAAGAGCTGGCGGCGCAGCGGGCCGCGCTGATCGACATGCGCAAGGCCGCCTGCCGCGTGCTGCCCAGCGAGCTGAAGGAGTCCCTGGCCGCCAAGGGCAGCGACACGATCTACCTTTCCGTGGTCGACCGCGAAGGCAACATTGTCAGCCTCATCCAGTCCAATTACGGCGGCTACGGAACGGGGCTGGTGGCGCCGGGCGCGGGCTTCACCTTCCACAACCGCGGCGCCAGCTTCGACCTTGAACCCGGCAAGCCGAACTCGCTCGCCGGCCGGAAACGGCCGCTGCACACCATCATCCCCGCGCTGATGCAGAAGGATGACGTCGTGATCGGCTTCGGCATCATGGGCGGCTGGAACCAGAGCCAGGCGCACGCGCAGTTCGTCTCCAACGTCGCCGATTTCGGCATGAACGTGCAGCAGGCGCTCGAGGCGCCGCGCTTCACCAAAACCACTTTCGACGGCTGCGACGTGCAGATCGAAAGCCGCATCCCGGAAAACATCCGCGTCGAGTTGCAGCGCCGCGGACACCTTGTGCAGCCCGCAGCTCCTTACGCGAGCGTCTTCGGCTTCGGCAGCGCCGTCGTGCACGACCGCAAGCGCAAGGTGCAGATGGCCGGAACCGACCCGCGCGTGGACGGCGCCGCTGTGCTCGAGATGCCGCGGTTCGAGCCAGTGCGGTAGGGCGGCCCGCCGGACACCGGGGCCCGGCAAACACCGCCCGGCAACAACGGGGAAGCCGGATTCCCTCCCGCCGTCGGAGAGGCAACGGTTTGCTCCGTGCCTCGCGGACGATCCCATGGACGGGGCGCTCTTTGCATCCTGGCCGCTTGACCGCGACCTGTGTCCCGGCGAGACCCGCTCAAGCCACCGGTTTCGGGCGGAATACCTGCGGAACCCCCGCACGGAAGCGCATACACAGGTTCGCGGGAGCGTTTGCCGGCCGGGGCAGAAGCTGCCCCTCAATTTGGCGGACCGGATCTCCAGGACCGCGGGAGCGCGAACGACAGCGGAAAAGGAAACGACACAGGTGCAGGAAAGGAGTCTCCGGGATTGCGAGTCCTTGCTGCCTGGCAGGCGTGCTACGACTTTTGCGGGTTCAGCATGACGCAGAGGAGCTCAGGCGCCCCGCCGAATGCGGATTCGTGGGGCCGGTCGGGGGCCGGAGGAGAATGCCCCCGACCGGGGGTTCCCTGGTAACGGCCGGTTCAAGCGCAAAGCGCAACACCAGCCCGGGAAACCTCTTTGGTTCAATTGTAACCCACACTGAAACATTACAGACAGGTTTTGATTGTGGGAACAAGCGATCGCGGGTCCGGAGCTCAGCCGGGGCATTGGCAATCCACACAGGCACTCCCTGCTCGCCAGGCTTGACCTCGCGTGGCGGCAGCCGAAGCCGGCGGGATCCGGTTGGAAGTTCTGCCGAAAGGCGGGCAGCGGAAAAGATCTGACCAATGACAGAGCTTGCGGGACAAATGAAAGGATTCTCAAACTGACACTGGCATACCAGAAGCCGCGCTAATGGTGGCCCGACGGTTTTCTGGTTTTTGTAACTGACTCATATTACACGGCCTTGCTGGTTCCATTTTGCATAACTAATCGTGTAGTAGCTTTTCTTTCTCCTGGGCGGTGTGAGATACTGGAATTGAAACGATCCGCCATGACGTTGTTAGGCGAGGCGATTGCCCGCTACCACCGCATTCTGGAAGAACACGCCAAGTCCGGCTCTCCTTGGCTCGGAGAGCTCCATGAGGAGTTCGCCCGGCGCAAGCTGACGGCCAACGGCCGGCCGCTGTCGCCCGTTTTGCGCCCCCACTTCATCACGCGGCGGCAGTACGAGAACCTGGCAGCGGCTGCCGAGGCGCTCTCAAGCGCGATTCACCGGATTCGCGACCTGGCCCTGAAGGAGCCTCAGGTCATGGCGAAGCTCGGGCTGCTGCCCGGCGAGCGGATGCTGGTTTCGCTGGATCCCGGCTATTCGATCCCGGCAGTGGCGTCGTTGCTGGAAGCTACCGTCGTCAACGGGCATCTGCACCTGTCGGCGCCCAGGGCGGATCTGCCGCGGGGCGCGGTCCTGAGCGACCTGCTGACCGAGGCGTTTCTGGAAACGGCGCCGATGAAGGAGTTCCGGAAGCGCTTCAAGGTGGCCCGGCCGGCCGGCGTCAAGCCGCTGGCGGCGAGTCTGCTGAAAGCCTGGAAGGACTTCGGCGGCCGGGGCAAGCCCGCGGTTGCCATTCTCGCTTTCCCGAGCGGCGTCGCCACGGTGGATTCGTGCGAGGACGCGCTGCTGCTGGAGTTCCTGCGTTCGCAGGGCCTGGCGGCGGAGATTGTGTCGCCAGACGAGCTCGAGTATCAGAGCGGCGTGCTGCGCCGCGGCGCGTTTCGCATCGATCTGGTGGTCCGGGGCATCCGGGCCCAGGATCTGCTGACGCGCTACGATCTGTCGCATCCGCTGATGCGCGCCTGCCGGGAGCGAAGGATCTGTCTGGTCAACAGCTTCCGGGCCGAAGTGATGCGCAAGCGGGCTCTGTTCGCGCTTCTGACCGACGAAACGTTGACCGCCTCGTTCCCCGCCGCCGAGCGCAAGGCGATCCGCGACACGATCCCCCCGACGCGGATCGTGACCCAGTGCCGCACCACCTGGCAGGGCGAGACGGTGGACCTGATCGACTTCATCCTCAAGAACCGCCAGCGGCTGGTGCTGCGGCCGAACGAGGATTCCAGCGAGCATCACTCCACCATCGGCGCGCTGGTGGACGACGCGACCTGGGAGCGCGCGGTCCGGCTGGCGCTGCGCCACCCGTACGTTGTCCAGGAGCGGGTGGAGGCCCCCGTGTATCCGTTCCCGCTGGACTACTTCGGCGAGTTGACCTACCGTGACATGGTCGCCGACGTGGCGCCGCACGCCTTCCTCGGCAAGGTCCACGGCTTCTCGGCACGCCTGTCGCCGCCGGGCGGCGGCTTCTCCTCGGCCGCCGGCGTGGTTCCCGGCCTGATTCTCGAGTCGAAGTAAGGCGGCTTGGGCCCGGCCGGTATTTGTTCCCGGAGTCCGGGGTTCCAAATTCGGAATCGAAGGTAGGCCGGATTGCAATTTCCCGCTGGTAAATCGTTGATTTCAGGTGTAGGCTTGAAATAGCAGGCGGTCTCGCAATATGGCACCACGATTGCTTCCCGCAACGATGGTGAAGTGTCGGTGTCGCCGGATCGCCTGAGGAGCCGAAGGTGGAGCAGGGACTGAAAAGCCAGTTCCTTGGCGCATTGCTGGTGGTGTTGACCCTGACGGCGATCATCTGCGCCGGCGTCAACTACCAGCAGCAGATGCGTTTCCACCTGCCCGAAGACGGCGCAACGTGGATGGATGCGCCGCCGGCGGAAGGCGCTTCCCGGGTGGTTGCCGTTTACGTCCAGCCGGGCGGCCCGGCCGACCGCGCCGGCATCCGCCGCGGCGACGTGCTGCTGCGGATCGCCCCGGTCGAGAACACCCCCGCGGTCGCCGTGCGCCAGGCCATCGACGTGGTGCAGCTGCTGTTCCGGACCGGCGTGTGGGGCAAGGCCACCTACACGCTGGAACGCAACGGCGTCGAAATCACCGCCAAGGTGATTGTGGCCGACGCCAACCGCGACCGCGCGCTGCACGGGCAGTATCTGGTGGGCGCGGCCTACCTGATCATCGGGCTGTTCGTGTTCTTCCGCCGCAACCGCGCGCCGAAGGCCCTGCACTTCTACCTGCTGTGCCTGGCGAGCTTCATCCTCCACACGTTCCACTACACCGGCAAGCTCAACGCCTTCGACACGGCGATTTACGCCGGCAACGTGATTGCGGGCCTGCTGGCGCCGGCGCTGTTCCTGCACTTCTGTCTCACCTTTCCTGAACGCAGCCGTCCGTTCCCGCTGCGCCATGCCGTCTCCATTTACCTTCCGGCTCTTTCGCTGGCGGCCTTGCAGCTCGGCTTCGCGGCAGGCGTCGTGCGCAGCTCGGTGCCTCTCATCGAGCTGAACTGGCTGATTGACCGCTTGTGGCTGGCCCTGTTCGCGGCCTGTTACCTGGCCGGCGGGCTGGCGCTGCATCTGGGCTTCCGCAGGGCCGCCGACCCGATCGTGCGCCAGCAGCTGAAGTGGCTCCGCAACGGCACTCTCGCCGGCATCGTGCCTTTCGCCCTTGCCTACGCCCTGCCTTTTGCAGCCGGCATGGTGCCGACGGAGACGATGCGGCTGAGCGTGCTGTTTCTCGGCTTCATCCCGCTCACCTGGGCCTACGCGATCCTGCGCTACCGGCTGATGGACGTCGACATCATCTTCCAGCAAGGCTACGTCTACCTGCTGGCCACGCTTTCCGTGCTGGGCATCGTCTCGCTGCTGGTCTATGCGCTGTCGCGCCGCGACGAGCTCAGCCCGACGGCCGTTGTGCTGCTGGTGCTGATTGCCGCGCTGGTGTTCGAGCCGCTGCGCCACTGGATCCAGGAGCAGCTCGACCGGCACGTGTTCTACCGCGACCGCTTCGACTACCGCCGCACGCTGCTCAGCTTCGCGCGGGAGCTCACCTCGGAGATGGATCTCGACCGCACGCTGCGCAGCGTCGGCGAGCGGCTGCTGAACACGCTCTCGGTGGATCACGTGGCCTTCTTCCTGTCGAAGGAGGATGGCAGCGGCTTCCGGCTGCACTCGGCGCTGGACCGCGACGGCTTCCTCACGCATCTCGAGAAGGAGCCGCTCGACCTGTCGTTCCTGCCCGAATCGCCCAAAGAGCCGTATCTGTTCTTCGAGCGCACGCACCATGCGCTCGACATCGTCAGCCGCCGCCTGCCGCCCCCGGTGCGCGAGACGCTGGCCGCGCTCGATCTCACCTACTATCTGCCGTGCACGTTCCGCGGGCGCACGCTGGCGTGGCTGGGCGTGAGCCGGACGACGAAGGGCGATTTCCTTTCCTCCGACGACATCGACCTGCTGATCTCGCTGGCCGGCTACATCGCGATGGCGGTGGAGAACGCGCGGCTGTACCGCTCGCTGGCGGCCAAGGTGGAGCAGTACGAGCGGCTGAAGGAGTTCAGCGAGAACATCGTCGAATCGATCAACGTGGGCATCCTTGCGGCCGATCTCGACGACCGCGTGGAGAGCTGGAACTCGCAGATCGAGCGGCTCACCGGGGTGCCGCGCTCGGCGGCGCTCGGGCGCAAGCTCGGCGAGCTGTTCCCGCCCGAGCTGGCCGTGCATTTCGACGCGCTGAAGGCGGAGACCCGGGTCCACCAGCTGTACAAGGTCCCGCTGAAGCGCTCCGCGCTGGCGCGCTTCCTCGCGGGCGGCAACGGCAACGGGGGTTCGGGGAGCGGCGAGCCGGAGCCGGCCCGCGACCCGATCGTGAATATCGCCATCGCGCCCCTGGTGACAAAGGATGGCCAGCGCATCGGGCGGCTGATCATCTTCGACGACGTCACCGAGCGCGAGGAGCTGGAGCGGCGGCTGATCCAGGCCGACAAGCTCAGCTCAATCGGCCTGCTGGCGGCCGGCGTGGCGCACGAGGTGAACACCCCGCTGGCGGTGATCTCCACCTACGCGCAGATGCTGGCCAAGCAGCTGATGGGCGACGAGCAGAAGACGCGCATCCTCGACAAGATCGCGCGGCAAACCTTCCGCGCCTCCGAGATCGTCAACTCGCTGCTGAACTTCTCGCGGACCTCGGGCACCGAATACGAGCCGCTCGACCTGAACCGCGTCATTCGCGAAACGGTCTCGCTGCTCGAACACCAGTTCGAGAAGCTGGGCATCGAGATCGTCTACGAGCTGGCGCCGGAGCTGCCGCCGGTGCGCGGCAACGCGGGCAAGCTCCAGCAGGTGTTCCTGAACCTTCTTCTGAACGCGCGCGACGCGATGGCCGGCCTGCCGGAGGGCAGGCCGCGCCGGCTCTTCCTTTCCACCAGCTCCGACGGTGCGACGGTGAAAGCCGAGGTCCGCGACACCGGGCCCGGCATCCCGCCGGAGCATCTGCCGCGCATCTTCGATCCCTTCTTCACCACCAAGGGGGCGCGCAAGGGCACGGGCCTCGGGCTCAGCGTCAGTTATGGCATTGTGGAAGAGCATGGCGGTTTGATTGAGGCCGGCTCGCCGCCCTCGGGCGGCGCCGTGTTCCGGCTCGAGTTCCCCGCCATGAACCGGAAGACTGCTGATGCCTCGGCCTGAACTGGACACTCCCGCGGAGGCGGTGGCGCGCGCGCCCCGCGGACGGATTCTCGTCATCGACGACGAAGCCGACATCCGCGAGTCGCTCGAAATCCTGCTCGGCGCCGAGGGCTACTCGGTGGCGGTGGCGGAAAACGCCGCCGAGGGGCTGCGCCGTTTCGAGTCCGGCGTCTTCGACCTCGTGCTGCTCGACCTGATGATGCCGGACCGCTCGGGCCTCGAGGTGCTCGACGAGATCCGCAAGCGAGACCGCGAGACGCCCGTGTTCCTCATCACCGCCTACGGCTCGGTCGAGGTGGCCGTGGAAGCGCTCAAGTCCGGCGCCAACGACTACTTCTCCAAGCCCTGGGACAACGAGAAGCTGCTGATCGAGATCGACCGCCAGATCGCCCGCACGCGGCTGGAACGCGAGAACCGCGAATTGCGCCGGGCGCTCAAGGAGCGCTACGCCTTCCCGAACATCGTCGGCAAGAGCGAGCGCATGCTGCGGGTGCTCGACCTGGTCGCGCAGGTGGCGCCGTCGAAGAGCAACATTCTGATCACCGGCGAGACGGGCACGGGCAAGGAGCTCATCGCCAAGGCCATCCACGCCAACAGCCCGCGCGCCGACAAGCCGTTCGTCGGCGTCAACTCCGGCTCGCTTCCGCCCGACCTGCTCGAGTCGACCCTCTTCGGCCACGTCAAGGGCGCTTTTACCGGCGCCGTGGCCAACCGCCGCGGCTACTTTGAAACCGCCAACCACGGCACCATCTTCTTCGACGAGATCGGCACGCTCACGCCCGACATGCAGGTCAAGCTCCTGCGCGTGATCCAGGAACGCGAGTTCATGCCGCTCGGCTCGACCGAAACGATCCGCGTCGACGTGCGCATTCTGGCGGCCACCAACGCCGACCTGGCCAAGCTGGTCGAGGAAGGCAAATTCCGGCAGGACCTTTATTACCGGCTCAACGTGATCAACATCCATCTGCCGCCGCTGCGGGAGCGCAAGGAGGACATCCCGCTGCTGGTCGAGCATTTCTTCCAGGTCTACTGCCGGGAAAACAACAAGTTCCTGGACTCGCAGGGCCGCTCCGTGCTGCGCTTCGAGCCCGAGGCGATGCACCTGTTGATGGACTACAACTGGCCGGGCAACGTGCGCGAGCTGGAAAACGCGATCGAGCGCGCCGTCGTGCTGGCCACGAGCGAGGTGGTGCCGGTGAGCGTGCTGCCGGAGCAGCTGCTGCAATCCACCGGCGTGCGCCTGGGCCGTCCCGGCTCCGGCGCCCTGCCGCCCGATGCCAGCCTGTTTGAAAAGGTGGCCGACTTCGAGGCCCGCACCATTATCGAAGCGCTGGAAGCCACCAACTACTCGCAGACCGACGCCGCGGCGCTGCTCAAGATCCCGCTTTCCACCCTGAACCAGAAGATCAAGCGGCTGGGCATCCCCATCCGCAAGCGCGGCGCCTGACCGCCTCGATCCCGCGCGGGCGGCTGCCGATGCCACACGCCAAAGCGGGGCCGCCCCTTCCCAGGGAAGGTGCGTGTCCAATGCCCGATCTCATTTCCTCAGGCACGAATAGCTCCCGGTGGATTCCCCCGAAAGGCGACGCGGCCATTGCCACGGCCCGCAGGCGGAAGTCCGAAAGAGTTGACTTCCACCGGACAGGCCCGTTTCCGGCCCAAATGCACCGCCGTGAATCCGGGATCGCGGATGCCTTTGCGGGAAATTCGCCTGCCGTTTCGCCGTGCGGTTCGAAGGCCGCGCAGCCCGTTTCAGGCGCGCCCCGTTTGGAAACAGTGACCGAACCCTGCATCAAACAGCAATGCTTCTCCGGCAAAAGTCCCTCTGGAAGCCCTGTCGTGCCGGCGGCTTGTGCCAGAGGACAATTACCGCCAGGATTCTGCCCTGCGAACGCCCCGGAAGCGGCTTGTGCGGAGAAATGCGCCAGACATTTTGTCGAATCTTCCAACTTGCGGCGCAAAAATTGCGTAATTGCCGGGGCGAATATAAGGTTTTCGTCACTGCCGGCTCCAGCCCGTGCCGGCGCGAACGGCCCTCGCCGATCTCAAACGGATGTTCTGCCGGCAACCCGGCCACGCAGGGGAGGGGAAGAGCGTGTCGTCTCTTCGTCCCATTGCGTCCCGAAATGGTGACTAACGGACGTAAATATTGATCCGGTCAGATAAAACACCTACAATTTAATCGGGCTTTGCCCTGAGAAGAGAGGAAACTTCCGAGTCGCTCGCGGCTTCCGCCGCCGAGCCGGATTGCGGCATTGGGGCTTGAGGTGAACAGGGGAAACGCCCGGTGCAAGACAGGATTGGGTCACATCATCGGAAAGGAGGTGGGATTATGAGCGCAAGCAAGTTTGTCAAATTCACGCTTTGCGCTTTTGCATTGTTGGTCTTTTCCGCAGCCGGGTACGGACAAACATACCAGGATATGGAGACGTTCAAGGCGGGGAATGCATATGACGAGGCATTTCAGGTCGAAACCTGCGGCGCGTTCGCCTATAAGGTGGATCCGCCCGTAACCGGCGCCTATCCCACGCAGGATGACGTCGACAACGGTTTGGTTTTTTCGCTTTATGGCGATCCGATTCCTGGTGATATCGTCGGGGTCATCCACTTCACTCTCTCCGGCTATTTTGTAAGCTGGTCAACGGACGCGCCATACAAAGTGTGCGCGGTGATCGTCAAAGGCGGACCAGGGGCCCGGGTTTACTACTATTCGGGCGGAGCCAGCTCTGGTTCCGGCCTCAGTGCCCCGATCAATCCCGCGAACGGTCAGCCCTACGGCGTCAGCCATGTCACCTTCCTGTTCTACAAGGGCGACCAGCCCATGGAGTGCTGGAAAGACGAGACGGCGTGGGCTAGCGGGCCGCGTTACACCTCGAAGGGCAATTGGGCCACTTATACGCCCTATGTGGCCGAAGGCACGGTCACCCTTTATGCAGACAAGACCATGGAGGCCGGATCCGTGCATTTCTCGGCCGTTTTGGACGGCAAGGTCACCATTACCATTACTCTGAACAGCGGGTGGCGTTTCAACCCGTACAAGGACGAGAACGTGAAAATCCAGGATTATGCCTCCCCGCCCTCGGGCAACCCGTCTCCTGGCCTCTTCATGTGGAAGGGCACGGCCGACAGCGGCTCAAACACGTTCTCCATCGAGGTTCCGGCAAACAACTACTACGGCGTTCACGTGGATGTGCAGCACAGGGCGGCCTGCACGATGTAAGACGGGACGCCTTTGGCGCGGCATCGCGCCGGGTTGCCTGATCTCCTGCCATCAGGCTGGGCCGCCTGCTTGCGGAAAGCAGGCGGCCCGTGTGTTTCAATGAGAACTGCCCCTCAGGAATCGCTCTCTGCATCGACCGGTCACCTCTGCCCGAGCCAGGCGGGACGGCCGGGCGGCTCTGGAGGGCAATCGCAACAGGAGGTGCTCGCTCATGTTGACTGTTGTGGCCGAAATCTTCTCCAGGCCGGGCTGCGAAGAGCGGCTGAAGGAAGAGTTGTTGCGCTGCATCGAGCCGACACGCGCCGAACAGGGTTGCCTGCAATACGACCTGCATGTGTCCACCGAACATCCTGGACACTTCCTGTTCATCGAGAACTGGACCTCGCGCGAGGCGCTCGACCGCCATCTGGCCACGCCGCATCTCGAGCGGCTCCGGAGCGTGCTGCCCGAGCTGGCCGAAGGCGAGCCGCGCATCGCCACCTTTGAGCGCATCGCCTGAGCCGGCAAGAGGCGCTCTCAGGCTGCATCAGGTTTTTCCCTCATATGGCCTGCGCTCATCCCTGCCGATGGAAGGGATGACATGGCTACGACTCGAGGTCCGCATCCGCGCCCCGGGGCGCTTGTTCTCTGCGCCACGCTGCTGTCCGCCGCATTGTCAGCGCAGACGGCTACAGTGGGGGTCCGCATCGAAGCCAGCCACCCGCAGGCTTCCTTCTGGGTCGACAACGTCAAGTACACCGGCAGCGCGCACTTCTCCTGGGACGTCGGCTCCAGGCATACTCTCGACGTGCGCGAACGCTACCAGCACGCCGGCAGCGCTGACAGCAGGCTGGTTTTCCAGGCCTGGAGCGCAACGCCCAACCCGGGCGCGCCGGATGTCGTTTACGGCGGCGTCCTGGGCTCCGATCCGACCGTGGTCATCACAGCCGACCCTGGCGTGCCGAATTTTACGGCGAACTTTCAGCTGCAACACCGGGTCCGGATCCAGGTGCAATACGATCCCGAGGTGAACCTGTTCGACGAGTCCGAAGCGAACCACCTGGGACCGATCCCTGTCGATCAGATGCCATCGCGGGCCAACCCGTTCGGGTACGTCAACGTGGACGGGGCCTGCGTGCCCACCTCCACCTGGGTCTGGCGGCCCCACGCCAGCACCATGCAGGTTTACGGCGTTCCTTATCCGGGCAACGTCTTCCTGGGTTTCTTCTGGCAGCCGTACGTCCTGCCCGGGCCACAGTTCAACGGCGGCGCAGTGGTGGTCGACAAGCCCATCAGGCTCTGGGCCCGCTTTGATTCCGGCCGCCGCGTGCACCTGGAATCCTCGCCCGTGCAGGGACTCGAAGTCGTGGTCGACCGCCAGAAGCAGCGAACTCGCGTCGAGGGCTGCTGGGCGCCGTTTTTCGACCGCTGGTCACCCGGGGGCGCGCCGCCGCCGACCTGGCCCAACCCGCTGACACCGCCCCCGCCGGGCTGGCAGCCGCAGATGCCGGCCGAGCTGTACTGCACGCAGATCCCGATGTGCGACGGCGTGCTGGACATGGCCGTGGGCAGCGAACACCTGTTCGCCGCGCCCGAGGTGCAGCAGGATCCCACGGGCAAGTACTGGGTGTTCGATCACTGGGACCTGGGCGACGGCGTGATCGGGGGACAGAATTCCCTGGTGAAGATCCCGGATGCAAACCGCATTTTGACCTACACGGCCCGCTTTGTGCCCGGAGTGCTGGTGAATTTCTTCGTCAACCCCGGACATCTGAAACTGAGGGTCGACGGGCGGGAGAACTGGCCGCATTACAACTTCCGCTGGGGGCTCGGCCACAAGCATACGGTGGAGGCGCCGGAGGAGCAGGTCGACGCCAAAGGCCGCCGCTGGCGGTTTGTGCGCTGGTCGAACGACGGCCCGCGCGTGCAGGAAATCACGGTGACGGAAGAAGCGGAGAACCCCGGCCATCTGGGGCTCGCCGCCTATTACGAACTTCTCGGCCAGGTGCGTTTGCAAGGGGAGGTCTCCTCGCTGACGTTCACCGTCGACGGCCAGCCGTGCGCCGCCCCATGCACGCTGGACCGGCCGCAGGGCACGGAAGCGCTGGTGGCGGTGGCCGCCGAGACGCCGCTGGGGCCGGACACGAAGGCTGTGTTCGACGGCTGGTCGGATGGCGTGATGGAGCTTGAGCGCGTGGTGCGGTTCGGCGAGGAAGCGCGCATTCTCACCGCCCGCTACCGGCTGATGCACAAGCTGACGCTTGTGTCGGATCCGGAAGACGGGGCCGAGTGGACGCTGGATCCCAAGCCGGCCGGGGAGGGCTGGTACCCGGAGGGCGCCCAGGTCACGGTCACCGTGGCGGCGCGCCGCGGCTTCAAATTCCGCCGCTTCGACGGCGTGTTGCAAGGAACCTATCCGGTCGGCTGGCTGACGATGAAATCGCCCGCCGCCGTGGTGGCCCGCTTCGACCCCGTGCCGGAGCTGGCTGAGGCGGCTGTGCGCAACGCAGCCGGCGAGACCCCGGTGAAGGCGGTCGCCCCGGGCTCGCTGATCTCGATCCTGGGCTACAACCTGGTCTACGGGGAGGTGAAGGGTCCGGACAATCCGCTCGCGCAGACGCTGGAGGGGGTCGTGGTGAAGGTAGGAGACGCGATGCTGCCGCTCGTGTCGGTGTCCCCGTCGGAGATCGTCGCCCTGCTGTACTCCGACACGCCGCCCGGCGAGCACACCGTACAACTGCGTCCGCCGGACCAGCCGGAGCTGACGGCGAAATTCAAGGTGGAAAGGAACGCCCCCGGGTTGTTCCTCAACCCCGAAGCGCCGCCGGAAACGCCGCTGGCTTTGGCTTTCCATGAAGACGGCGAGCCGGTCACGCCGGAAAACCCCGCGCGGGCCGGTGAGACCGTGACCCTTCTCGGCACCGGTTTCGGGCCTGTGGACCCGCCCTGGATCGACGGATTCCTCGTGCCCGCCTCCCCGCTCCGGGGGCTGGTCGACAAGCTGGAACTGCTGATCGAAGGCGAGCCTAGGCCGCACCTGTGGGCGGGCCTGGCGCCGGACCGCGTCGGGTACAATGCGGTCCGATTCAAGGTAGACCCGACCATGGGACAGGCGAAGAACGTCTCCGTGGCCGTCCGCGTCAACGGGCAGCCTTCCAACACGGTGCTGCTGCCTCTGGAATAGCGCGGGAGACTTGCCTGGAACCAGGTCTGGTTGACTTCCGTCCAAGCAAGCAGCCAGACTTGGTCCAGGGAGCGCCCCATGAAAACGTCTCTTCGCATTGCCGGCCTGGCCGGACTGCTGCTGGCCTCAATCGCGCCTGCGATGGCGCAAAACGCGATCTCGGCGCGCGCCGGTCTCATCAATGTCGCCGATGGCGATGTCTTCCTCGCCGACGAGCGCGGCGGGCTGCGCCCCTTCGAGCGGAAAGCCACCGAACTGGTCGAACTCAAAGAAGGGCAATCCCTGCGCACGGAGGAAGGCCGCGCCGAGATTCTGCTGACGCCCGGCGCGTTCCTGCGCGTCGGCGAGTCGAGCGCCGTGCGGATGGCATCCAACCGGCTCTCGGCTGTCAGAGTGGAGATCGTCGAAGGCAGCGCGCTTCTTGACGTGGTCGAACTGCTGAAGGATCATTCGCTCACTCTGCTCGTCGAGGGCGCGGAAATCCGCATCGGGAAAGCCGGCTTGTACCGGGTCGACGCACGGCCCGCGCGCGTGCGCGTCTTCACAGGGCAGGCGGAAGTGCGCGCCGGGGACCAGGAAGTCGTTCTGAAGGGCGGCCGCGAGGCCGTGTGGCAGGGCAATGCGTGGGCTGTTGCGAAGTTCGATGCCGACAAGGCGTCCGACCCGCTCTACCGCTGGTCGAAGCGGCGCGCCGGCTATATCGCCATGGCCAACGTGTCGGCGGCGCGGCAGGCGGGAATGATGAGCCGCAGCTTCACCGGGGGGACATGGTTCTGGAATCCGTACTTCGGCTTTGCGACTTACATCCCGTGGGGCGACACCATTCGCAGCCCGTTCGGCTACTTCTATTACACGCCCTATACCGTGCTCGATGTATATTACCCGGCCCGCCGCAACGCTGACTATGGCGGCGGATACGACCGCGGTTTTGGCGGCGGCCGCATCAGTTCATTGCCCCCGCGCAGCGCGGGCGACGCCTACACGCCAAGCGCGCCTGTCAGTGCGACGGCGCCCGCCGCGCCCGCGCCGGGCACTGGCAGCGTCGGCACCCGCGGCGGCGGGGCTGCCGGAGGGGCGGTCGGCGGCGTGGGGGGCGTCCGCGCCGGCTCGGGCGGCCGCGGCAACTGAAGCAATTGGTGTCCGGCCCCGCAACGGGTCCGTCCAGGTGATTGCGCTGCATCCTCGCCGTCTTGCCCCACGGCAGCGCGCCGGATGCCGGATCAGCCGGGCTGGCGTCCTCATGGATGGCGGGTCGAGCAGGCCCCTCCCGCGCGTCGGGATTCTCGGGCTTGCAACCAGGTTCTTCGGAGGACCGGAGGCGACCGCTCGCTGCGGCGCCCGGGCGCCGCTCCGCTCGCGGCTCTGAATCCGAAAATGCTGTATGTGCCGCGCCGCCTGATCCCCGGGCCGCCTGCGCCGGATATACTGGGCACAGCCACTTCGCCCGATCATGCGATCCGCCGGAACAAAAGATATCTCGATTGTTTTATGGCGCGCCCTTCTCCCCGCATGGGTTCTGATGGGCGCGGCCTGCGTCTTCGGCCAGACCGACGGCGCTCTGCACAGTTTTTTCCGCAAGCAAATCGGACTTGGCGAGGCCCAGATCGCCGCCATCGGCCGCGGCGCGGCGGTCGCCAGGGTTCTGCCTTCCGATCGTCCGGCGGAGATGGTGATTTTCGGGGCCGTCTTCATTCACGCCGAGCCCCGGGCGTATGTGCGTTTCGCGTTCGACTTTGAACGTCTGCGCCGCCTGCCCGCCTACCACGGCGTCAACCGCGTGAGCGAGCCGCCGTCCCTGCGCGATTTCGAGGGCTTCCGGCTCGAGCCGGGGGACTTGAAGGACCTGCGTTCTTGCGGGCCGGGCAAGTGCTCCATCCAGCTTCCTGCGGAAGCGATGCGCGAGTTGCAGAACGCAGTGGACTGGTCCGACGAGAACGCCGCGGCCGCGCGCATCAACCGCCGCTTGCAGGCGCTCGCTTTTGACGTGCTCCAGCGGTACCGTGCCGATGGCAATGCGGCGCTCGGCATCTATCGCGACAGCGCGCAGCCATTCGACGTGAACCGGGAGTTGCGCACCTTGCTGGGCCGGGCCGAGCTGCTTCCGGTTTACATTCCCGAGCTGACGCGCTATCTGCTGGATTACCCGAACGCCTCGCTGCCCGGGCTGGACTCCACGTTTTACTGGGAGAAAGTGTCCTTCGGGTTGAAGCCAACCTTGCGCCTGAACCACGCCGCGGCATTCCATTTCGAGGGGCCCAGAGGGGCTGCGGAAGTCGTGGCGGTCAAGCAGCTTTACGCCAGCCACTATTTCCAGCTGGCACTCGAAATCACCGAATGCATTCCCGGACGGGACGCTGCCGGAAAACCAGGCTTCCATCTGATCAGTCTGCGCGGCTCCACACAACAGGGCCTGACCGGATGGAGGGGCGCCATCCTGAGGCGGATCATCGCTGGCCGAACGCGTTCGGCGCAGGAAAAAGCGCTGCTCGAGATCAAAAGAATGCTCGAAGCCGGCCATGCGGCGCGGCAGGATGTAACCGCCGCGACGGTCTCCCGGGACGGCGGGGACTCGGCAGGCCGGTCCGGCGGACGCGGCGCCGAGCTCTGAGGATCTTCTTCCCCGGCTTTGCGCAGCCGGGTGAAGAGGTCTTGATCAAATTGGGATAGAATGATCGCAACATGAGGGGCTGGGCTGGGCTTGTTGTCTGGTCTGTGTCGGCGGCGCTCTCCGCATCTGCGCAGGTGGACTTCCGGCGGGATGTGGAGCCGATTCTCACCCGGCGCTGCGTCCCGTGTCACAACGCTTCGCTATCGCAGAACGGCGTCCGTTTCGACGAGCGCGAGGCCGCGCTCGCGGGCGGCTATTCCGGTCCGGTGATCGTGCCGGGAAAGCCCGGCGAGTCGAAGCTGATCCAGAGGGTTACCAGCACGAAGAAGGGTTTCATGATGCCTCCCGCCGGACCGCCTTTGAGCCCGGCGGAAATCGGGGTGCTGAGAACCTGGATCGAGACGGGCGCCAGCTGGCCCGCGCAGGAAAACAAGGCAGCCCCGGCCGCCACGCACGCGCCGGTTGCAGAGCCGCGGCACTGGGCCTTCCGGCCGATCCGCCGGCCGGAGCCGCCGGACGTCGTGCTCCGCTCCTGGGTCAGAAACCCGATCGACCGGTTCATCCTGAACCGGCTTGAGAGGGAGGGCATCCAGCCGTCGCCCGAGGCGCCGAAGCCCGTGCTGCTGCGGCGCGTCACGCTCGACCTGACCGGGCTGCCGCCGACGCCGGAAGAAGTCCGGGCGTTTCTTGCCGACTCGCGCCCCGACGCCTACGAGCGGGCTGTCGAGCGTCTGCTGGCATCGCCCCATTACGCCGAGCAGCGCGCCCGCGCCTGGCTCGACGTGGCCCGTTACGGCGACAGCGACGGGCTGGAAAAGGACCTGGTGCGCCCCTACGCCTGGCGCTGGCGCAACTGGGTGATCGAAGCCTTCCACCGCGACATGCCGTTTGATCAGTTCACGATCGAGCAGCTCGCGGGGGATTTGCTCCCGGGCGCCACCGTCGAGCAGCGCGTCGCCACAGGGTTTCACCGCAACACCCTCACCAACCGCGAAGGCGGCACCGACCCGGCAGAGAGCCGCTTCGAGCAGCTCGTCAACCGCGTCAACACAACCGCCACCGCGTGGCTCGGGCTGACCGCGGGCTGCGCCCAGTGCCACGACCACAAGTACGATCCGCTGAAGCAGAAGGAATACTACCAGCTGATGGCGTTCTTCAACCGGAGCGAGGAGGTCAACATCGACGCTCCGATGCCCGGCGAGTTCGGCGAGTGGATGCGGCGCCGGCCGGAATACCTCGCCAGACGCGAGGCCCTGATTCGCGAATTCGACGTCGAGGCTCTTCAGGAGGAATGGGAAGAGAAAATCCGGCAGGCGATGGACAACCCCGGCAAGGACCCGGACTGGGATTTCGCCGTCGCCAATAACCGCCCGATGCTGGACCGTTTTGAATATCTGCTCAGAAAAGGGAAAAAGCGTCGGACAGAACGGGAAAACGAGGCGGTTTTCTATCAATTCGTGAACAGTCCGGGCCCGTTCAAACCGGACCGGGACATCGACAAGCTGATCTGTCTGCGGGAATTCCGCCGCCGCCTGGCGGCCCTGGACCGCGAATATCCGCGCCTGACGCAGGCGATGACGATGATGGAGCTGGAAGAGCCGCCGCAGACCTATATCGCGCTCAAGGGCGATTTCCGCGCCCGGGGCCTGCCCGTCGAGCCGGACGTGCCGGCATGGCTTCCGCCACTGCCGAAAGACGCGCCGCGCAACCGGCTCACGCTGGCCCGCTGGCTGGTTTCCCGCGAAAACCCGCTGACGGCGCGCGTCGTGGTCAACCGGATCTGGCAGGAGTTTTTCGGCCGGGGCATCGTGAAAACCAGCGAGGACTTCGGCGCCCAGGGAGAGCCGCCCACGCACCCGGAGCTGCTGGACTGGCTGGCCAGCGAGTTCCGCGACAACGGCTGGAGCGTGAAGCACATCGTCCGCCTGATCGTCACTTCCTCGGCTTACCGCCAGAGTTCGCACGTTCGGCGGGATTTGCTCGAGAAGGACCCGGAGAACACGCTGCTGGCGCGCCAGTCCCGGCTGCGGTTGCAGGCGGAAAACATCCGCGACGCGGCGCTGGCGGCGGCCGGCCTGCTCAACACTGCCATCGGCGGGCCGAGCGTCCGGCCACCGCAGCCGGCGGGCGTCGCCGAGCTGGGCTACGCCGGCAGCGTGAAATGGGTGGAAGACAAGGGCCCCGCGCGCTACCGGCGCGGCATGTACATCCTGTTCCAGCGGACCGCCCCGTACCCGATGCTGATGAATTTCGACGCGCCGGATTCATTTACCTCCTGCGCGCGGCGCCGCCGCTCCAACTCACCGCTACAGGCGCTGAACCTTCTGAACGATCCCGTGTTCCACGAAGCGGCCCAGGCGCTGGCGCTGCGCGTGTTGCGGGAGGCCCCGCCGGAGGCTCGCATCGACCACGCCTTCCTGCTGGCCCTCGGCCGTCTGCCGAACGGGCGCGAACGGCAGCGTCTGGAGCAATTCCTTTCCGGGCAGTCGGCCGCCCTTGCGGCAAGCCCCGAAACTGCAAGGAAGCTGCTGCCGCTCGCGCCGGGCGATGCGGCCTGGGTCGGCGCGGCCAAGGCGCTGCTGAACCTGGAGGAATTCATCACGAGGGAGTGACCTGCCATGAACGAAAAGGAGTTCCACGACCTGCTCTGCCGCCGGAGATTTCTCAGGGAAGTGGCCTGCGGCATCGGCATGATGGGTCTGGCGGACCTGCTTGCCGCCGAGGGCCGCACCGCCGACACCGCAAACCCTCTTGCGCCGAAAAAACCGCATTTTCCCGGCAAAGCGAAGAACGTCATCTTCATGTTCATGGAAGGCGCGCCCAGCCAGATGGATCTTTACGATCCCAAGCCGGCGCTGCAAAAGTACGCGGGCCAGCCTTTGCCGGAATCGATGGCCTCGCAATTGCGCCTCGCATTTACCAAGAAAGACGCAAGAATTCTGCCCAGCCCGCGCCAGTTCCGGCCGTACGGGCAGAGCGGCATCGAGTTCTCCGACTACATCCCCCACATCGCCTCGTGCGCCGACGACATTTGCCTGGTCCGCTCCATGGTCACCGACGCCTTCAACCACCACCCGGGCCAGGCGCTGTTGTTCACCGGATCCATCCAGCTCGGCCGGCCGACCATGGGCGCCTGGGTGCTCTACGGGCTGGGCAGCGAGTCGAAAAACCTGCCGGGCTTCGTCGTGCTCAGCTCCGGCGTCGGCACCAGCGGCGGGGCTTCCAATTTCTCCTGCGGGTTTCTTCCGTCCCATTACCAGGGCACGCTGTTCCGCAATTCAGGCGACCCGATCCTTTACCTTTCCAACCCGCCCGGCGTGACGCCGGAGGTGCAGCGGGCGGCGCTCGATCTCGCGGGCGACCTGAACCGCGAGCACATGGCCGAGACCGGCGACCCCGAAATCGCCTCGCGCATCGCCAACTATGAGCTTGCCTGGCGCATGCAGTCGGCGGCGCCGGAGCTGGCCGATCTTTCCACCGAGCCGCAACACATCCGCGAAATGTACGGTCTCGACGATCCGAAGACCCGGCAGTTCGCCACCAACTGCATCCTCGCCCGGCGCCTGGTGGAGCGCGGCGTGCGGTTCGTGCTGATGATGGACGCCAGCTGGGACCAGCACACCTACCTGAACCGCGACCTGAAGAAAAACTGCGACCGCACGGACAAGCCCGCGGCGGCTCTCATCAAGGACCTCAAGCAGCGCGGGCTGCTCGATTCCACTCTGGTCGTCTGGGGCGGGGAATTCGGCCGCACGCCGATCGTGGAGATCCGCAACACGGCCGACCCGGAGAACGCCGGCCGCGACCACCACCCTCTCGCTTACTCCATGTGGCTGGCCGGCGGCGGCATCCGCGGCGGCCAGGTCGTCGGCAAGACCGACGAGCTCGGCTTCAGCGTCGCGGAGGACCCCGTGCACGTGCACGACCTTCAGGCGACCATCCTCCACTGCCTCGGCTTCGACCACACGCGGCTGACCTTTCGCCACATGGGCCGCGACTTCCGGCTCACGGACGTGCACGGCGAGGTGGTGAAGAAAATGCTCGCCTGATTTCAGCCTGAAAGGCGGCGAAAATCGAAAAGGTTTTCGTCCGGCGCGGAAAGAATATCCGCAGGCATTTCCGGCCGCAGCGCGTATTCGGCTTCGCCGTTGATCCGCACCGCCTCGCCCGGCTCAAAAACCAGCGTGCCGCGGCCGGGCGTGATGCGCGTCATGCCCATGAAGGCGTCGCACAGCACCGGCCGGGCCTGCGGCACGGCGATGCGCCAGGCGCCGGGGTCGTTCAGATCGTGGAAAACAGCGCGGTAGTGCTCGAGGATGCGCACGCCCAGCTCGAGATCCGGCTTGCGCTCCCCGTGGAACTGCACTGCCTGGATGAGCAGGCTCTCGCGCAGGTCTTCCCGCGAGCGCGGCTTGCCCACCTGGCGGCCGTTGGCGCTGAAAATCAGGTCGCGGTTGATGAAGTAGGGCTTGATGTCGATGACCGGCGTGCCGTCGAGAAAATCCAGCCGGTCCAGATGCAGCCAGCGGCCCTCGCGGCGCAGGACGCGCGCGGCGGTCAGCCCGATCGGGTTGGGCCGGGCCGGCGAGCGGACGGCAAACACCCCATGCAGCCCGCCGGGGCCGCGGTCGTCCACGCCCCGCGGCGTCACCTGCAACACGTCGCGCTCGTCGCGCCCGTGATTCAGCCAGCCGAAAACCCAGATGTGGGAATGTTTCTCGATCTGGTGAAGGGCCGGCTCGAATTCCGGGAAAATTTCGACGCTCGCCGGAACTCCCCACACCGGCATCTGCTTGCGCTCCCGGACGGCGCAATGCACCGTGCCGACTGGCTTCAGTTGCCAGGCGTCCATCGGTCAAAGCCCCGCAGGCTTGATGACGAGCTGGTTCACAACGCCCTTCACGCCCTTGATTTTTTTCGTCAATTTCTCGGCCTTTTTGCGCGCTTTTTCGCTTCGGACCACGCCCTTCAGCGTGACCACGCCCTCTTTCACGGAAATGTCAAACGCGCCGCCTTTGACGTCGGGGTCGCCGGCCAGACGGCGCCGCACCAGGTCGTAGATCTGATCGTCGGGAACCGCCTGCCAGGCGGCTGCAAGGCTGATTCCGAACAAGGCAAGGAGGAGTACGAGGGCAAGGCTTCTCATACGGCACCCAACCCCATTATCCAACTTCCTTTGATTCTGCGCGGAGGGAAAAGTGACGGCGCAAAAAACAGAGGCGGCCCGGAAGGGCGGCAGGGAGAGGCCTAGCGGAGTTTCGCGTTCAGTTTGCCCACCATCTTTTCAAAGCGGGCCCGCTGCTCCGGCGTCAGGACGCGCAGGATGCGCTTCTTGCCCTCGGCGCGGAAATCGTCCATCTGCCCCTGAAGATTCTGGTAGTAAAGGACGAACTCGTCGAGGACGGTCTCGATCTCCGCCGCCTGTTGCGGCGTCAGATCGAGCTCCTTTTTCATCATCTCCAGCGTCCACTCGCGTCCGCCGGCGCTCCAGGCTGCCGCGGCGGGCACCCGCGAGGCGAACATCCGCATGCCCAGCGCTCCCGCGGCCGCGCCGCAGAGAAACACCAGCAGAAGAACGCCCAGCACGCGCGGCGTATGCCAGGTGGGGCCGCAATCGCTCGATGTGCTCCGGACGCTCACGCCATCACCCCCTGCATCAATCCGATGATACCGGCAGGGAGGGTACTTCGTCAGCAGCGACTCCCGTGCTGACCAGATGCGTCAGCACGACCGCGCGGTCGTGGCCCGGGTCGACGCCAGGCGCCTCCGGCATTTCGAGGACGAACAGGGCCATCGGATTGCTTTCGTCCACCACAGCCTGTCCCGGCCCGTTCAGCACGGCCGCGCTCAGCACCAGCAGCAGCGCCAGCGTCGCATAGCCGAGACGCCGCCCGAAGGCCGGCTCCAGAAAAACCGACCAGATGGAAGCGCTGCGCCGGGCTTCGATCCTCGCCATCACGCGCGCGTAAAATCCCGGCGCAGGGCCTGCCGGCCCGGGAGGACGAAGCTCCCGCAGCAAGGCCTGCTGGCTGCGCATCGCAGCCACCTCCTCGCGGCATTCCGCGCAGGCTGACAAGTGTTGTTCAATCGCGGCGAGGCGCTGCCCGGAGGCCGACCCCGCCAGGTACTCTTCCAGCCCGTCAACTACCGGCTCATGCATGGATTTCTTCCCTCGATTCCCAATGCAGAACAGGCGGCTCTTTCGGGAGTCTCTCATAGGCCGCAGCCCCGAAGGGCCCGGCGCCTGTCTCGTGCAAACCCGCTCCCTTTTCGCCGCCATGGTTGTCGGAAACGCGCAGGCAGGCAGAGCCAGGCGCCGCTGCCGCCGTCCACCCGGCGAAACTGTCAGCCCGCGGTTCCATGGATCACCCCTGCTCGACCTTCAGCGGCAAGCCCTTCCGCTTCATGAGACGCTCGGCCGCCTTAACCAGTTTCTGTCTTGCCCGGAACAACTTCACCTTGATTGTGTTCTCGTTCATTCCGGTCATCCGGGCGAGTTCTTCCACCGAATGGCCCTCGACTTCCTTCAGCAGCATCAGGCTGCGGTCCTCCGGCGACAGCTTCTCAAGCAGCTTCAGCACGAGATCGCGCCTTTCCAGCCGCTCGTCGACCCGGGGCGCCAGGTCCGGCTCGCTGCGCTCCATGTTGGCGCCTTCCTCGTCGCCGAGGTCGCTTTCGTAGACCAGCTTGCGCACGCGCCGCTTGCGCAGGTAGTCGTAGCACTCGTTGACCGTGATCTTGTAGATCCACGTCAGCAGGGAGCTGCGGAAGTCGAAATTGCCGATGGAAAAATAAACCTTGGCGAAGACCTGCTGCGCGATGTCTTCGGCGTCGTTGTGATTGCGAAGAATGCCGTAGATGATCGAGTAGACCTTGTTCTGGTACCGTTCGACCAGCTCGCGGAACGCCGCTTCATCGCGCTGCTGGATCCGCCGCACCAGAGCGGCTTCTTCTGTGAGACGGTTTTCCACTCGCGTCCTACCCTGTCCGGTGGATGCAGCCCGTATTCCGCCCGCCGGGAATGGGAGGACGCCAGTGTGCCCGCTCATACACATGACCGACGCGCGCCAAACCCATGCGGTTTCAAGCGAAAAGAGCCTCGGCCCGGCGCAGCCGCATGGCGCCGGACCCGCAGCCCGGGCATTCCCTACCATAGCAGATCCTCGAAGCCTCTCCCCGGCCGGATGCATCTTTTCAGACAGGAAGCGCTGCGGCAAGCGGCGTGCTAGAATCCAAACAGGACAATTTTGTAGGAGGTTCGTTGCCTCATGATCACTCTGACTCCCACCGCCATCGCGAAGGTGAAGGAGATCCTCGAGATGCAGGATCCCAAGCCGGCGGGGCTGCGCATCGCCGTGGTTGGCGGTGGATGCTCCGGGTTCACCTACTCCATGGCGTTTGAGAACAACCCGGGGCTGCTCGACAAGACCTACGACTTCGACGGTCTGAAGGTTTTCATCGACCAGGCCAGCATGCTTTACCTCGACGGCGCCACGGTGGACTATGTGGAAACGCTCGAAGGTTCGGGCTTCAAGTTCGACAACCCGAACGTGAAGTCCACCTGCGGCTGCGGGTCCAGCTTCCAGGCCTGAGAAGAAATCCATCGCCATTCACGGCGGCCGGGCGGCCACTCCGCCCGGCTTTTGCTTTTTCGCCCTTGCTCCGGCCATCATGAAGGCGATGCAGTCACCGCCGGATCTTTCCCGCCTGGCCACCGAGCAGCCGAACCCCCGCTCGCGAGACCTGGACACCTTGCCGACGCTCGACATGCTGCGCGTCTTCAACGAAGAGGACGCGACCGTGGCCGGGGCGGTCCAGCGCGCCTTGCCGTCCATCGCCCGCCTGGTGGATGCCGCCGCCGAGGCGCTCGGCGCGGGAGGGCGGCTGTTTTACATCGGGGCGGGGACCAGCGGGCGGCTGGGCGTGCTGGATGCCTCCGAGTGTCCTCCCACGTTCAACGTGCCGGAAGAGATGGTGACCGGCCTCATCGCCGGCGGCGATTACGCCTTGCGCCATGCGGTGGAGGGCATCGAGGACCAGCCCGAGGCCGGCGCTCAAGATCTGGTGCAGGCTGGATTTACGGGCAAAGATTTCCTGGTGGGCATCGCCGCCAGCGGCCGCACGCCGTATGTGCTGGGAGCGGTGGACAAGGCATCGGAGATGGGAGCGCTGACGGGCGGAATTTCCTGCTGCGAAAACGCCGCGCTTTCGGGCCGCGTGCGCTATCCGGTGGAGGTGGCGACCGGGCCGGAGGTCGTGGCCGGGTCGACGCGGCTGAAAGCGGGCACGGCGACCAAGATGGTGCTGAACATGATTTCCACCGGCGTGATGGTGCGGCTCGGGCTGGTGTACTCGAACCTGATGGTGAACGTGCAGCCGAGGAACGCAAAGCTGGTGGACCGTGCGCAACGGATCATCATGGCGGTGGCGGGGGTGGCAAGGGAGCGCGCCGCCGAGGCGCTGGAGCAAGCCGGGATGGACGTGCGCACGGCGATCGTGATGGCGCGCCTGGGCGTGGACCGGGAAGAGGCCGCGCGACGCCTGGCGGCCGCGCGCGGCCGCCTTCGCGACGTCATCGGCTGAGCCGCCGCGCTAGCCGCAGATGCTCACCGCCGGGGCGCTTTCCACGGCGGCCGGATCCATGGCGGGCAGGCCGCTCCAGCGGCTGCGGCACACCGTGCGCCAGGCTTCCAGCAACGGCAGGATCACGCGTTCGCAGTCGGCCAGGGGCTCGTCGCGCTGCTCGAAATTGCCCTGTTGGAGCCGTTCAATGAGAAAGGCGTACAGGCGGAGCAGGTTGCCGGCCAGCTCGCCGCCGGCCCGCGCGTCCACGCTTTCGACCAGCTCGGTGAGGATTTCCAGCGCGCGGGTCACCGCACGGGCCCGCTCGTGGGGGTTGCCCGCGGCCAGCTGCCGCCGCGCCTCCTCCACCGACCGCAACAGCTCCTCGTACAACATCAGGACCAGTTCCACGGGGTCGGCCCCGAGCACCCTTTCGGCCACATGGCTCCCGTACGGATTCGCCGTCATTCGCGTCCCTTCCTGCCGTTTCCGTTTCCTGTCTCAGGCGCCGCGCTCAGCCTTTCAGATCCTCTGCCAGCCGCAGCACATATTCGGGCGGAATCTGCCGGATCACTTCCTGCGTTTCCCGATCCACGATCTTCATCACCGGCCGGCGCGTCTCCCGGTCCAGGCTGAACGTCAGCTCGCTGTTTTCGCCGAACAGCCGCGCCTCGTTCACCGCCTCCACCGCCCGCACCAGCTGCGCCTGCTCGGCGCGCATCTCGGGCGAGAGCGGCGTCACCGGGTTCACCGCCGCCAGCTCGACCACGTTGTCGATTCTGCGGATTTCCACGGTCTGCCTCCTTTCGGAGCCTCCTCTGCTCTCACCCTCCGCATCGGACCCGGCGGCGAAAACTTGAAAGAAAATAGCAAAGGCGCCGCGGGCCCGACCGGCCCCGGCGCCGTGGTCTCGGTGCCCCGCCCGGCTCAGGCGAGGTTCAGCACTTCCTGGATCACGCCCCGCTGGCGCTCGATTTTCTTCTGGAGCAGCATGATCGCGTAGATCAGCTGCTCGGGCCGCGGCGGGCATCCCGGCACGTACACATCCACCGGAATGACCTGGTTGACGGGGATCAGCGCGTAGTTGTTGAACACGCCGGTCGAGGTTGCGCAGGCGCCCATCGAGATCACCCATTTCGGCTCGGGCATCTGCTGGTAGAGCTGGCGCACCACCGGCGCCATCTTGTTCGACACCCGCCCGGCGATGATCATCAGGTCCGCCTGCCGCGGGCTGCCGCGGAAAACTTCGGCGCCGAAGCGCGCGACGTCGAAGCGCGACGCGCTCATGGCCATCATCTCGATGGCGCAGCAGGCCAGGCCGAACGTCATCGGCCAGATCGAGTTCTTGCGGCCCCAGTTGATGACGCTGTCGACCGTAGTGAGCAGAATGCCCGAGTCCGTGCCGAAACTGCCTTCACGGTCAATGCGGTCGAACAGCCCCGGAGGAAGCTCGCCCAGCTGGATCTGGTTCTCGCGGATCGTGCCGTCCATTGCAGGTCCCTCTTCCCTTCCAGATTAGCGTAAGCGGCCTGCGCTTCAGGATTCTCAACCCGCCGTCTCGGCCCCGATCTCTCTCGCACACTCTATCCAGCCGCGCTGTGCGATCCCGGTCTGTCGTCTCTCCGTCCGGCCACTCGACCCATGCGGGTTTCCCCATGACGCCTCGGCGGGTGTCGTCCCTGAGTTCTCCCAGGGTCATGACAGCCGCGAAGCGCCGCCTGCCGGCGCCCCGGGAACCAGCACGCGCAAAACGCCGGCAATTGTTATGGATGCTGTGCGAGAAGAATCCCGTGGCAAATTTACCGTTCGGAATTTATTCGCTCACAGCATCTCCGCCATTTTCCATCTCTTCGGACGCCTGCCGAAGGCCCTCGCCAACGCAGGATCGAGCGCCGCATGGGCTGAAACGCCCAGGCAGATCCTAAGCAACTTCTCCACAATCCCTGTGATACATTTGACAACAAAAAGCTCCTTGACACGCTTCTTCGTGCCGGCTACAATCGGCCCGGAGGTGTTTCATGCGTTCCATGACGGCTTGTTTATTCCTGTTGTTATGGGCTGCAAGTCCGACTTATTCTCAACAGGCAGGGCCCTGCGGATCCAACGACTGTGGGCCCGCCACGCAGATGAAAGCGCAAATCAATTGCGGTCTTTGTGGCTCCGGTTATTTTGTCCTGGAGTGCACCTGTTGCTCCCTCAGGCAGCCCCCGCAGTGCAATCGGGAATTGAATATCTGCTCGGTTTCCCAGGGAAGCTGCCAGGCCTCTACCTGTGCCAAGTGTTGCAGCCAGGAGAACATTCCTAACGGAGCAAGGACGTGTGTTTGCCTCTCGTGCGGCAGGTGGATGTCTTGCAGTGATCCGGATTGCAGCGGCGGAGGCTCGGCAGCAGCCCAGGAGGTTCAGGCTGTCTCAGAAACGCTGCAATCACGGGACTTGCCGGTGGAATTCGTGCGGGATTCGGGTGGGCGTGTCCGCTTGATCGCGGCCTCGGTGGATCTCCCGGACCAGACATTGCGCGGAATAAACCTGCACATGAGCAGCGGCTCCGGCTTGCTGGCTTACATGATACTGACGATAGACGTGGTTCATGATGGCGGTGAAAGCGCCACCATGGTGGTGACTGTTGACCGGACATTCCGGCCGTCTCCGCTGGATCCCGATGTGCCCCTCAGCGTGGCGGTAAGTGCCGCAATCCAGGCGCGGCCGGTCAAGGTCATTGTCCGGACTGATTATGTACGTTTTGCGGGCGCGCCGCCGGAAGGCCTTTACCGAAGGGAGCTGGAGGAGAAAATGAGACTCCACAAGCAGGCGTACTTGCGGGATATTGAAGCCGCGATCGGCAGGATATCCGCCGCAACGGCGCCTGAAGCCGCATTGAACCGTCTGCCTGGCACCCAGTCTTTTGCGGTTTTCAGGGAGGTCCTGCGGCAGCACGGAGTGGATGCTCTGCTCGGTGAGTTGAGACGAGTCCGATCCGTGCTTGTGGATCTGGGAGTCCGGTGATCGTGCCTGGTGCCTAGTGCTGCCAGCTGTGAGCCCGGACAGAGTGCTCCGGGGAGAAAGCAAGGGCGTCACAGGAACCGGCCGCGGCGTGCGCGCGAGAATCAGGCGGAAGGAATGCCGGGACCTGCCGGAGATGGACGTTGCCGCCGTCTTCAGCGGGCATCGGGATTCATGGCGCGCACGATCCTCCAGCCGGCCGGCCGGAGGGCCTCCCGGCAGGGCCGTTGTCTCACACTGCGGCGGGCGAAGCTGTCTGCCGTTGCCTGAGGCAAGCGGGGGCCGTAGAATCGGGGCGGATGCCGTTTCCAGATCCGTCGCGGCGGCCCGCATTTTACGGCCTCTGGTACCTGCTCATCAGTCTCGGCTTCTGCCTGCTGGCGATCCGCGGCATGCTGCGCGGGCACCGGCGCCGGCTGACGGTGTTCCGGTGGATCGTCAGCGCGGGTTTCCTCGTGCTGGCGTTGCTGTTTCTCGTGCCGTTGTGGCGCAGCCGGAGAATGCGCGGCGGCGGCCCGCCGCCCGATTAATGGTGCATGCCCTTGTGGCTGCGGCGGATCAGCACGAGCATTTTCAGGTTGATCACGGCGAAGCGCACCATCTGCCAGGGGATGAACGTGCGCAGGAAGCGCGTCCAGCGCGTCGGCTTGGTCGCATAAAACCACGGCCGCAGATGGGGCGGAGTCGTCTCGGGGCTGCGGGAGGCGTCGCTCATCGGCTCACTCCGGAATCATCCACCAGCCCGGCAGGAGTCGGGCTTTGTAGAGAAACATGTGGTGGAGAAGAATCTTGATCCAGTGGCCGGCCAGCCCGATTTCTCCGAACGTGTAGTCCAGATCGCGGCCGTATTCGGGATACTTTTCGTAGTCCGGCACGATGGGGAACACGGTGATCGAGGCCGCCGTTCCGGTAAACGGGTTGGCGCCGGCGCTGGCGACGCAGGCGGCGCCCATCTCGGCCATCGAAGCGGCGTGGGTGGGCTTCTTCGCTCCGCGCAGCATATCGACGATGCTGGCCGCGACGGCCTTGCCGATCATCGCCGAGGGCATGCCGGTGCGCGGCGGCGCCGGGGAGATCATCAGTCCGTCCGCAGTGGTGCGCAGCCGGGAAATCGGGTGCGGCGGCGCGAAGGCGATGCCGGCGGCGAACAGATTCTCGTATGCGGGGCTTTGGTAATACCGCGGCCAGTCCCTCGCCTTCCATTGCTCGTACGGCTTGGGCGTGTAGTCGGCATCCACCTTCATGAAGCCGTTGGGAGCGAACACCCGCGCCGTGATGTCCTCGCCGTTGCGGCCGAAGGCCTTCATGTCGACGCCGCGGAACGGCGGCAGCAGCATGGCGAAGTCGAAGCGGACTTCACGCTCCTCGCCGTCCAGCGTCAGCACGTCGGCGCGGCCCGGCTCGACCTGGCGGACGTGGGCGCGGGCGAGCCAGTCGATGCCGCGCTCGGCGAACAGCGATTCGTGGAAGATCTTGCTCGGCGTGATGTAGCCGCCGCGCTTGATGTGCACGCCGTCGATGCCGAAGTCGCCCAGCTCGTACTCGTTGGTGAGATACAGGATTTCGGCCCGGTCACGGACGCCGTGCGCGCGCAGCTCGAACTCGAGATTGACGATGTATTCGAACGCGGCGCCCTCGCAGGTGCAGCTGCCGTGGCCCACGCCGACGACGAACTTGCGCCGCTCGCCGCGCCTCATCCGCTCCACCTCTTCGAGGAAAGCCCGAGCGGTTTCATCGGCGTGGTCCGCCGTGCAGACCGAATACGTGTGCTTGCCGGGGCCGAGGCCCGGCGTGGCCTCGAAATTCAGTTTCGGCCCGGTAGCGTTGATCAGGAAGTCATACCGGATCTTTTCCCGCTCGCCGCGCCGGTCTTCGCGGGTCCATTCAATTTCCACCGCCGGAGTCGGGCTTTCCGCGTCGCCCTCCGGCCACAATGCCACGGCGCGCGCCTGCTTGAACTCGATGCCCGCTCTCTCGTAGACGGGCGCGAGCGGAAACACCACCTGCTTCTTTTTCAGCAGCCCGACGCCGACCCAGATGTTGGACGGGATCCAGTTGTATTCGGCCATCGGCGAGACGGCCACAACCTCATCCCGCTTCGGCAGCCATTTGCGCAGAAAAGCCGAGGCCGTGTGCCCGGCCACGCCCGCGCCCAATACGACGATTCTCGCCATCGGCAGCTTTCTTTCTGGCTGGATGGCAAGATGCATGCGCAACGATTGCGTGACAGCGAAATGTTTTGTCACCGGCCCTGCGCCATGCGAATCTGAACAGGCGTGGCGGCTTCCGGCGTCTACCTTCATGACACGCCGTCGGCCCTGCGCTTCGAGATCCGCGGCGAGCTGACCGCTTCTGCCGCCGAGGCGCTCCGCCGCAGCGTGGACACGGCGATGTCCATCCTCGGCCGCCGTGCGATCCTGCTCGATCTGACCCGCGCGCAGGGGGCGGACGAGGGCGCCCGCGAGGTGCTGCGGGAGCTTGCGGCGCGCGGGGCGCAGTTTGTGGCCGCCGGGGATCAGGCCGGGGAATGGAGCCGGAGTTTGCAGCGCAAACCGCAGCCGCTGCCCGCCCCGGCCATGGGCGGATGGAGAGCGCTCGCCTGCCGGCTGGCGTCCCGCTTCCGCCTGCGCTGCGCCTGCCTCGCCTGCGACGGGCCTCGGCTCTGGATGCTGTAAGACCGGCTGAGCGGGGTGGAATCCCGGTCCTGCAAGCCTATCCGGCCGCCCGAGGGCGGTGAATCCGGAACAGCTCAGAAGCGATAGCTCAGCCGCAGCGTGGCTGTGCGCGGCGGCGCCTGTTCCATGACTGCCCCGGTGGTGGCGTTGATCCAGATGCGGCGATCCGCGAGATTCTCGACGTACAGCGACCAGTCCCAGTGGCGGTTCAACCGGTAGGCGAGGGAAACATCCACGCGAGTGTAGCCGGGCAGCAGCAGCGGGTCCGGCGCGCTGAACGTGCGCGCGCCGTTGCTGCCGAACCGCGCTCCCTGGTTCAGCAACGCCAGCGAAGCGCTCCAGCCTGCGAACCGCCCTTCGCTGCGCTCGTACAGCAGGCGGCTGTTCCAGCTCCAGCGCGGGGTCTTCTCGGCTCTCGAGCCGGGAATGGCCAGCGTGGCGGCGGCGCTTGCCGGCCCTGTGCCCGTGTACCAGGCTTCGATCCAGGTGGCCGAGGCCTGCAAATACACGTCGCGCAGCAGCCGCGATTCCACGCTCGATTCGACGCCCCGCCCGCGGCGCGTGCCCGCCGGCTGATAGTACCGCACGCCGTTGACGTTCAAATCGTTGATGCCGCTTTGCACCAGCGCATTGTCGATGCCGGTGTTGAAGCAGCTCACCGTGGCCGTGGCGCGGCGCGACGGCATGTCCAGCTTCACGCCCGCCTCATGGTTGTAGCCGCGCACCGGGTCAAACACGTTGCGCCGCCCCTGGTAATCCTCCAGCGTCGGGTCCACCGGGTTGAAGCTGCGCGAGTAGCTGTAATACACCGCCAGGTTGCGGCGCAGCCGGTACAGCGCCGAGTAGTTCGGGATCGCCTCGCCTTTGCGAACCGGCTGTCCGCCGGGATGCACCTGCCCGTAGCCGAGGCCCACGGTGAACACCAGCCGGTCGTCCAGCAGCCAGGTGCGGTTCTGCCAGAAGCCGTTCCACGTCGTTGTGTTGGCGAACGGGCCGAGGACAATGCGCGGGTAGACGTCGGCGGGCGCGCCCAGCCGCTGAGCGCCCGTGTAGATCTGAATCGGCCAGCCGGGCGCCGGGGCGGCCCCTGCGAGCGACGTGGAGGCCACGCCTACAATCCGCGTGAACGCGCCAACCTGGCTCAGGTTCTTCCATCCGCGGCCCCGCCGCTCGTAGCCGGTGTGGAAATCGACCACGTGGTGACGGTTGCGATTGTCGCTCTTCGATTGCTGGCGCAGGACCTCGTTCTCCCGGACGAGAAGCGCGATCTGCCCGGCCGTGTTCACCACAGGCGTCCACTGGTTGATATGGCGGTCGTTGCGCATCCAGCGGTAGTTAAAGTTCGCCGTCCAGGCTGCCGTGGGCACGGCGCGGAAGTCGAAGCCCGCCTGGGAAGTGTAGTAGCGCTGCTGCCCGGAGGAGTGGTTCACGCTGTGCGGAGTAAGATCGTCGGTCCGGATGGGCCCGATGATCCCGTCGTGGGTGGACAAAGACGTCGACGGGCTGATGACCAGCCCGCCACCGGCCGGACGGATCATCGAGCCGTATTGAAACAGCGGCATGATGGTAAACAGCCCCGTCCGGTCGAGCCTGTACAACAGCGAGCCGCGCGCATAACGGTTGCGGTCCAGCACGTCGCGCGTGAAGTAGCGCTGGTTCTCCGCGGTGAACAGCGCGCGGTACTGAAGCCGTGCATCGCGCGTGACCGCGCCGGTCGAATCGAAGTCGAACATGCCGGACACCCTGTCGCCGAGCCCCAGGCCCTGTCCCGGCACCGAAGCGCTGCGGAAATCCAGTTGCGTCGAGCGCGCCGGCTGGGGCTTCTTCGTTATCAGGTTGATGAACCCGCCCGGCGAACCGGCCGGGCCGTACAGCAGGCTGGCCGGGCCTCTCAGCGCTACTACCTGCTCGATGCCGAATGTGGACACGCTGTAGCCGCCGCCCATGGCGGCGCCGGTGGCGCCGTCCACGCGCGTGTCCTCCGGGCCCATGCGGAAGCCCCGCGCATAGAAGTGATAGCCGCCCGTGCGCATGCTGTTGGGGCCCATGCCCGGTACGAACGCCAGCAGGTCATGCACGTTGCGATAATTCCTCTCTCGCAATTCATTTGCATCAATCACGGTGAGCGAGCGGGGCGTTTCCAGCAGCCCGCCGGCGATTCGCTCCACCGCCTCGGCCGCCAGCTCGGCCGTGGCCACCACGTCGATGGCCTGGCGCACCGCCGCCGGCCTGAGCTCGATCGTCTGCCGCCCGGCCGCCCCGGCGAGAGTGAAAGTTGCAGACGCCTTCTCGAAGCCGGTCTTTTCGACGATCGCCACATAGCTGCCCGGACGCCCAGCATCCAGGCAGAAGCGGCCCTCCTCATCCGTGCTTGCTCGCCTGTCCACCGGTCCGGCAACCTGGATCCACGCACCCGGCACGCGCGCGCCCGAAGGATCCTGCACCACGATTTCGACCGGGCAATTTCCGGGCGCGCCGTCCGGCGCCGGGCCGCGATCGGGCACGTCGCCCGGAAAGGCGAACGCCGATGCCGCCAGCGCGCACAACGCCGCCATGGCCCGTGCCGCGGCGGCTTTGCGAATTCCGGTTTCTCCCATTGGTAATGCCTCCTGTTGCTCGGCGCCCGCGGCGGCATAGAATGGGAGAGCCGCCGCGCGGCGCGGTGGTCGGCTGCGGGCCGGTCCACTCTTGCCGGAATGCTCCGGCCCGCAGCGCTTTTTTGATGTCGTGCCAGTTATGCAAATGAGTTGCAACTGGTCAAGACGAGTGTAGCAGTTCAGACCGTTTCGGTCAACAAGATTCCCGCCGCCGCGCTGCGCACGGCGGGTGCAAAGAGAGCAGGGGCGAGGGGGGCGGGGGAGTCCCGGGGCGGCGGTTCGCACAGGCTGCGCCCTGCGGGCAGGTATAATGCAGGCATGACGGGCCTCGTTTCGCTGGGCAGAAACGCCGCCGATACCAGCGTGTTACGCGAAAAGCAGGAAAAGCTGTTCCGCATCCTGCGCCAGCTTGGGCGCGTGCTGGTGGCTTATTCCGGCGGCACGGACTCCGCCTACCTGGCTTGGGCGGCGCGCGAGGTGCTCGGCGACAACGCCATTGCGGTCACCGCCGACTCCCCCTCGATTCCTGAATCCCACAAGCGCGACGCGATCGAGTTCGCCCGCCGTTACGGCATCCGGCATGAGCTGATCCCTTCGCGCGAGTTCGACAACCCGGCCTACGTCGCCAACAACCCGGACCGCTGCTATCACTGCAAGGACGAGCTGTTCCGACGCATGGAGGAAATTGCGCCGCGCTACGGCGGGGCCGTGCTCGTTTACGGCGTCAACACCGACGACCTTGGCGACTACCGCCCGGGCCAGAACGCAGCCGCGCTGCACGGCGTGAAGGCGCCGCTCGTCGAGGCGGGGCTTTCCAAGGCGGAAATCCGCGAGCTTTCGCGTATGGCGGGGCTTCCCACCTGGGACCGGCCGGCGGCCGCCTGCCTCAGCTCGCGCGTGCCCTACGGAATCGCCGTGACCCCCGACGTGCTCAGGCGAATCGAGGCGGCCGAGGAGCGAATCCGCGGGCTCGGCTTCCGGCAGTTCCGCGTCCGCTATCACAACGAGGTGGCGCGGCTGGAGATCGACCGCGCGGAAATGGAGCGCGCACTTTCGCTCGAAATGTTCGACCGGCTGGCGGAGATTTTCCGCGAGCTTGGTTTTCTGTATTCGGCGCTGGATTTGCGCGGCTACCGGCAGGGGGCGCTGAATGAAGCGCTTGGCTCGGCCGGAAGCGGCCCCGCCGGGGAGGGCCCCGCATCGTAACCGCGCGCGTTTGCCAACTGTTTGAAGAGCTCGCCGACTGCCTCCAGCTGGAAGAAGAGGAGCTGCCGGAGACCTTCGACGGCCGCATGGCCGACTGTAGCGCCGAATTGTGCGAACTTCTGCACACCCGCTACCGCCGGACGGTGGAGACGCTCGCCGGGCAGCTGCACGAGGCTGCGCTCGCGCTCGAAGCCGAGCCGTCCCCGGCGACCATGGCCAGCCTTCTGCGCCGGTTCCTCAGCGTGCTGAACGAATACCGCTCCGTCATCCGCCAGGAGCGCGGGGCCGCGCTCTGGCAGCTGGCGGCGCAGTATCTGGAACTGGCGGAAGGGCTTGAGCAGTCTCTGCCGGGAGGCGAACAGAGTTTCCGCCACCTGCCGGCGATGGTGGCCGCGCTGCCTTGGGTCGAAGAGTCTCTGGACCGTTTGGCGGCCCGGTCCCGGCTTGCCGCGCGGCGTGCGGCGGAGTTGCGCAGCTTTTCCACGCAGCTGGGGGCAGCTCTGCAAAAGGAGGCGGAAGCGACCGGGGAAGGCCGCTTCTGCGCCGTCGCGCACCGCATCCAGAACCAGCTGGAGACGCGGCTGCGGCAGGTGTGGCTGCTCGGCGAGTTCCGCAGCCGCGAGCCGTCGTCCCTGGACCTGTACGCGGCGGCCCACGCAGGCCTCTTTCCCGCCTTCCGCCCGTCGCCCACGCCGGCGGAAATCAGGCATGAGATCGCGCGGCTCGAGGAGGCGGCCGCCTCCGCCGGGCTGCCCGAAATCGCCGCCTGCTTCGAGTCCGCCGGCGCGCTGGCGCACTTTTCCCTGCTGCACCTGATGCCTCCCGACCCGCCCGCCTGGGCGCCGCGCACGATGACGCAATTCGACCGCCTGCTGATGGGCCGGGTGTCCCGCTTCTACCTCTATCCGTTTCTGCACTGGCCGCAACCGATCGAGCTGGCGGCGACGGTGCTGCGGCTCGGCCGCCCGCAGTTCTACGAGCGCACCGCAGCCCAGGCGCTGCTCGAATACAGCCTGTTGCAACGGGACCTCTCCTTCGACCCGGACAGGCTGGGGCACTATCTGGACGCGGTCCGCGTCCTGGAATTCCAGTTCCAGACGCATTTCGAGGGTTATTTGCTGCGGATTTACTGTTATCCGTCGCTGAAAACCCCGGAAGGCTGGTGCCGGTATTTTGACGCGCTGCGCCGGCTGCATAACGCGGAAATTCCTCTGCCGGAGCTTGAGGAATTCCGGCAGGATTTTCTGCGCCGGCGCGGGTTTGCCGACTTCGCTTCCCTGGCGTGCCGCCTCGCGCAACGGACCCGTCCGGTCCAGTAGCCGCGCCTCAGGCGTGCATCTGCTGGAGGCGCCAAACCCGGAGCGGGTCGCGCCGGCGGCTCTCAATGGCATCGACGGCGGCGCGCGCGCCGGCGATGGTGGTGATGCACGGCACCCGCCAGGCGACGGCGGAGCGCCGGATGGCGCGCTCGTCGCTGAAGGAGTGCGCGCCTGTGGTGGTGTAAATCGCCAGGTTCAGCTTGCCGCCCTTGATCAGGTCGACGGCGTTCGGCCGGCCTTCGTTGACCTTGAACACGGTCTTCACCGCCAGCCCGGCGGCGCGCAGCGCGGCGGCGGTGCCGCGCGTGGCGGCCAGCTGGAAGCCGAGCGCCGCCAGCCGGCGGGCCAGCTGCACGGCCTCGGGCTTGTGGCGGTCGTTCACGCTGAAAAAGATCTGGCCCTCGGACGGCAGCGGCACGCCGGCGCTCAGCTGCGCCTTTCCGAACGCCTCGCCGAAGTTCTCGCCCACGCCCATGACCTCGCCCGTCGAACGCATCTCCGGCCCCAGCGCCGGGTCCACGCCGGGGAACTTCGAAAAGGGAAACACGGGCGACTTCACGCACACCTGCCGGACCGGGAGCACGCCGGAGGCGATGCCGCTGGTCAGGTGCGTCAGCTCTTTCAGCTTCATGCCGAGCATCACCCCCACGGCGACCTTGGGCAGGCGCACGCCCGTGGCTTTGGAAACGTACGGCACCGTGCGCGAGGCGCGGGGGTTGACCTCCAGCACGAACACCCGGCCATCCTTGATCGCATACTGCACGTTCATCAGGCCGCGGACGTTCAGCGCGCGGGCCAGTCTTTCGGTGTAGTCGCGGATGACGGCCAGCGTTTCGGC
>Ga0209162_1000236_pt1 | contig 61681 bp, 64 predicted proteins | sample YNPNPMetaG_FD_187121 | JGI IMG/M metagenome (GOLD analysis project Ga0209162, IMG submission 187121) | Anoxygenic and chlorotrophic microbial mat microbial communities from Yellowstone National Park, USA - YNP NP MetaG (SPAdes) (version 2) ...
GATGCCAATAAATCAGTTACTAAATTTTTTGACTGGGCATTTCAACACGGAGATGAAACTGCTAAAAAACTTGACTATGTCCCTTTACCTAAGTCTGTAAAAGAAAAAATTAGAGCATACTGGAAAAGTTACATAAAATAAATGTAACCCTGAATTTTTATTATCTTAATCCTAAAGTCTTAAAAATATGAACCATATCTTTTAAATGAATCTGACCGGGAGCAGAGCTAACAGTAATATTTGCATAAGTTATTAAAGAGCCAAAAACTGGATTTATCACTCTTGAAGGCACTCCTTTTATCCCCATGCCAATAACGATAATCTTGTCATTTTTATGATTCAAAGTAAAATTTAACAAAGCCTCAAGGTCTGATTTGTAATTAACCATCGTGGCTATTTTAATAATATCTGCATCCAGACTCTTTGCTTTTTCAGATATTCTTTCAAGTTCATCAATTGAGGGAGTTAAATCAAATCTATGATATGAACAAATCATAATTTTTCCGTATTCTTTGCTCATTTTTCTAAGAGGCAAAACTTCATTGGATAAAATCTCTATATCAACAAAGTCAGAATAATTTATAAGCCTTTCGTATATGGTCAGTCTATTTAAAAATTCTCTTTTACCACCCTCTGAAGGAGCTCTTACAGTAAGAATTATGGGCAGTTTAAATTTTTCAATTGCCAGAGTAAACACTTCTTCAATATTATTTATGGATTCAAACATATCAACCCTTAACTCAATAATATCCGCACCAGATAGGTCTTCTCTTTGAAGAGAACTCACTTCTCTGTCAGTTAAAACTACAGCAATTGCTGGTATGTTTCTGATTCCAAACAATTTCATCCTCTTTTAAAAATTTAAGCCGGGAATGGGATTTGAACCCACGACCGGTCGATTACGAATCGACTGCTCTGCCACTGAGCTATCCCGGCTGCCCTTTATATTTTATCAAACTCTTCCTTAAAGTAGCGATATGTTTCTTCATCAAAAAGACAAAACTCTACATAATCAATGCCTGTATCTTGAAAATTAAGATAATCAACTGCTGTTTTTACCATAACTTTTGCAACCATATCTTTGGGACATCCATATATTCCTGAACTTACACCAGGGAAAGAGATAGATTTTAATTTATATGTATCTGCAAGTTTTAGACTGTTTAATACAGCATTTTTTAACTTATTTTCTTCATCACCTTCTCCCCATTTAGGACCAACTGCATGAATCACAAACTTTGCCTTTAAAGAACCAGCGGTTGTTATTGCTGCTGAACCTGTTGGAACAAATCCTATTCTGTCACTTTCTTGCTGTATTATCTGACCACCTTTTCTAACTATTGCTCCTGCAACTCCACCACCATGTTTAAGATAGTTATTTGCTGCATTTACAATTGCATCTGTGTCTCTTTCTGTAATGTCACCAAGCATTATTTTTAAAGTTTTACCTTTGATTGTTTTTTCTTCCATAAATTCACCCCCTTTCTTTAAAAATATCTTAACTAAAAAAATTAATTTTGTTAAACTACTAAATATATGATTGATGAATGGATAAAAGAAATTAAACAGCATCCTCAAGGTGAATTAGTTGGTATGATTCTTGTTCATAACGGCATTGTTAGAGCAACCACAAGACAAGGAAAACCTGTTAAAGGTATGAAGCTTTCTTACAATGCTGAAAAACTAAAAGATGCAGTCAGAGAAATAAAAAAAAGGGATGGCATAGTAGAAGTTAAAGTCTGGATTAATGAAGGAGAACTGAAAGTTGGTGATGACATAATGAAAGTGCTTGTTGCAGGAAGAATCCGACCCGAAGTTTTCCCTGCTTTGCAGGAACTTGTAGGAAAAATAAAAAAAGAAGTCGTCCATGAAGAAGAAATTTTTTAAAATTTTTGCATTATTTTTTCTAACTATACTTACTCTTTCCTGTGTACCTGAAGTTGACCCTTTGTCAGGTAAAAAAACTTACACTCTCCTTTCTACCCAACAGGAAATTGATATAGGACATAAAGTCATACCTTCTGCAATAAATGAAAACGATGGTGTTTATCCTGACAGTGAAATAAACAATTATGTCAGACAGATTGGAACAAAAATAGCTTCTATTACTCCGAGAAGAGTTGATTATCAGTTCTATATTGTAAACTCCTCTGAGATTAATGCTTTTGCCTTGCCAGGCGGACCTGTCTTTGTAACAAGAGGACTTCTATTAAAACTTGACAAAGAAAGCGAACTCGCAGGAGTTCTGGGGCATGAGCTTGGACACATTAATGCAAGACATCATGCCAAGTTCCTTGAAAAAAGTTTCGGTATGAGTGTTTTAATTGGAATACTTGGTATTGCAGTGCAGGACAGTAGATATGCTTCTGCGGTTATGAATCTTGCTCAGGTATCAGCTGGACTTCTTCAGCTTAAATTCAGCAGAGACCAGGAAAACGAAGCAGATTCTCTTGGAGCTAAATTTACTTATCAGGCAGGATATGACCCAAGAGGTTTATTAGGTATCTTTGAGGAATTCAAATCAATGGAAAAAGCTGGGACAGTTGAATGGTTAAGCACCCATCCTCTTCCTGAAACAAGAATAAGAAATGTTCAGCAAATGATCGCAAAAAATTATCCAGATTCATACAGGCTGAGACAAGACAGTGAAGCTTTCCATAGAATGAAATCAATACTTCTTTCCACAAAAGAATCTTATGATTATGTTGAAAAAGCCAAAAAGTATATAAAATCAAAAAATTACTACGAAGCTCTTAATTTTCTTGACAGAGCTATCCAGATTTATGGCAGTAATCAGGCATATACTTACAGAGCACAGGTGTATTTAAATTTAAGAAGATATTATGATGCTATAAATGATGCTGATTCTGCTATAAGAATTGATAGATATTATTTTCAACCTCTTCTTATCAAAGGTATTGCATTAAACAAAATAAATCAATGGAATGAAAGTATTAATACACTTGAAAAAGCCAGGACATTGGTCAGTGATAACTCTGACCTTTATTATTATCTCGGTATAAATTATCAGTCAGTAGGAAACAGAAACAAAGCCATTGAAAGTTTTTCCTCAGCCCTTGAACTTACTGATGGAAAGCGTGGATGGGAAGCAGATGCCCAGAGAAGATTAAGAATGCTAAGAGGTTATTAAAGGAGGTTTTTTTATGAATATGCTTTTTATTATAACAACAGATGAAGCTGAAACCATTTATAATGCAATGAGACTTGCAAACACTGCTGTAAGCAAAGGAGACAGAGTTAGCGTTTTTATGCTTGGCAAAGGAGTTTGTTTTGAGCAGGTAAGTAGCTAAAAATTCAATGTCAAGGAGCAGGTTGAACAGTTTAAAGGTGATATGTATGTCTGAGGAGTTTGCATGAAAGCTCACGGTCTTGTGAGATCAGAAGTTTGTCCCATAGGATATATGAACGATCTTTATGAATTAATTGTTGAAGCAGATAGAGTCATTACATTTTAATTAAGGAGTAAAATTATGAAACGGGCACATCTTTTCATAAGTGGAAGGGTTCAGGGAGTTTTTTACAGAGCCTTCACGCAAGAAGTTGCCAATTCCTTAAAATTAAACGGATGGGTGAGAAATTTAAGAGATGGCAGGGTTGAAGCGGTTTTTGAAGGAGATAAGGAAAAAATCTTGCTTGCAATAGAAAAATGTAAAGATGGACCCCCATTCTCAAGAGTAGACAATATAGAGATAAAATGGGAAGAACCAGAAGGCTTAAAAGGTTTTGAAATAACGAGAACTGCTTGACTAAATTAAATCGTAAAGGTTTAAATAAATGCTATGAAAAAGGAGTTTTTTATGATACCTAAAATTGAAAAATTAACAGGAATATTAATTATGGTTTTTATTTCTTTTATTCTTGCAAGTTGCGGCGGTAAAACACCTGTTAAAAAGGAAGCTTTTGACCCCGTTGTTTATCTCAAAAAAGCTGATGAATTGGTCAATAAAAAGGAATATGAAGAGGCAAGAAAACTTCTTCTTGAAATAAAAAACCGAGAATCTGCAAAAGAGTATGCTCCACTTGCACAGCTTAAAATAGCGGATTCTTATCTAAAAGAAGATGAAACTGAACTTGCAATTGCTGAATACAGAAGATTTATAGAACTTTATCCAGAATCAACCTATGCTCCTTATGCTCAGTATAGTATCGGCATGGCTTATTTCAGACAGATTGAAGGAGCTGAAAGAGGAGCTGGAACTGCTCAAAAGGCTCTTGCAGAGTTTTTAAAACTTGAGAAAATGTATCCAAGACATCCTTACGGAGATATAATTCCTCTCAGAATTCAAAAATGCAGAAATATAATTGCAGAAGGAGAGCTAATAATTGGTAAATTTTATCATAAAAAAGGCTCATATAAGGCTGCTATTGGAAGACTTGAAGGTATAGTCAAAAACTATCCAGACTTCAAAAATCTTGATGAAACTCTTTATTTGCTTGCTGATTCATATAAAAAACTAAATATGCCAGATAATGCAAAACAATATCTTAATCTTTTAAGGGAAAAATTTCCAGACAGTCAATTTGCAAAGAAGGCTGAAGGTCTGAAAATTCAATAAATGGCTAAGCTGTTCCCTGTCTTGATAGACATAGAAGGGAAAAAATGCGTGGTTTTTGGCGGTGGTTCTGTTGCTGAAAGAAAAGTGAAAACACTTCTTGGCCACGGAGCAAAAATTACGCTTATAAGCCCTGAAATAACTGAAAAGTTAAAACAATTTATACTTGAAGGTAAAATAGAATACTTTCAAAGAGAATACAAAAAAGGAGATACAAAAGATGCTTTTTTAGTTGTGCCTGCTACTTCAGACAGCAACATAAATGAAAAAATCGCAAAAGAAGCAAAATTTTTAGTAAATCTTGTTGAGAAAAAGAAGATAAATAAATTAAAAGCTATAATTTATACTGTCCCTGCAATAGTAGAAAAAGGGGATTTAACAATCGCTATATCTACTGAATTCCCTGCTTTAAGTAAGCTTCTTAAAGAGGAGATTGAAAAATTTTATGGCAAAGATTTTGCATTATATTTAAAATACCTTAATAAACTCAGGAGAGAAATTCAGAAAAAAATCCCTGATGATAAAGAAAGACAGAAGATTTTCAAAAAAATTGCTTCAAAAAAAACTGTGTCAATTTTGAGACAAAATGGTTTTAAAAAGGCAAAGAAGGAGATTGAAAAAATTATAAATGAAGTATAAAGTTGCAGTTATCGGTGCAGGATATTTTGGGCAGAGACATATAAAACTGCTCTCTCAAATGCCTGATGTTGAAATCACAGGAATAGTAGATACCGATGTTGATAAGGCAATAGAAATTGCTAAACAGTATGGACTTAAATACCACACTGACTTTAAAGACCTACTTAAAGTTGCTGATGTATTTTTTGTTGTCACTCCTACAATTACTCATTTTGAGATTGCCATTGAGTTAATCAAAGAAGGCAAAGATCTTTTCATAGAGAAACCTCTAACTGAAAAACCTGCCTTTGCGGAAAAAATACTTGATGAGGCAATCAAAAGAAATCTAATAATACAGGCAGGTCTTATAGAGAGATATAATCCAGTAGTGATTTCTTTGATGGAGCATCTAAGAGAACCTATTTTTATAAATGCAGAAAGAGTATCTCCTTTTCTGGGAAGAGCAACTGACACAGATGTTACCTATGACCTTATGATTCATGACATTGATTTGATTTGGTTCATGCTTAAAAAAGACAAAAAGCTTAAAGTAAATGATTTAAAAGTATATAAAAAAAGTTTTGTTACTGAAAGAATTGACCATGCAGTAGTATGGTTTGATTTTATCAATAATGATGCGGAAATAAAGGCTTCTGTTACTGCAAGCAGGATTTCTGCTGATTTTAGAAGAAACTTAACTATAATTCAGAATCAAAATGTATTACACGCAGATTTAATAAACAAATCACTTAAAATGATTGACAGAGAAGGTAAGAGCACTGAACTTTCTGTAAAAAATAAAGATTCACAGCCTCTTTACGAAGAGATAAGGGATTTTTTAAACTCAGTAAAAAACAGGAGACTTTCTCCCCATGCACCTTCACCTGAAGATTTAATTGAAGTTATAGAAATAATAGACAGAATAAACGGAGGAACATAAACTGATGAAACCATTTATTGACCTTAAAGCTCAGTATTATGATATTAAAAAGGAAATTTTATCCTGCATAAATGAAATTCTTGAAAGTTCTCATTACATACTTGGAGAAAATGTAAAAATGTTTGAGGAAGAAGTCAAAGCCTATTTAGGAGTTTCCAATGCCATAGGAGTAGCCTCTGGAACTGATGCTCTTCATCTTGCACTTAAAGCATTGAATATTCAAAAAGGAGATGAAGTAATAACAACGCCCTTTACTTTTTTTGCGACTGTTGAAGCTATCCTTTATGTTAATGCCAGACCTGTATTTGTAGATATAGAAGAAACTACCTATAATATTGACCCTTCAAAAATTGAAGAAAAAATTACTCCCAATACAAAGGCAATAATTCCTGTTCACATTTTTGGTTGCCCTGCAGATATGCTCAGAATAAACCAGATTGCTCAAAAATATGGATTAAAAGTTATTGAAGATGCTGCGCAGGCATTTGGTGCAAGCATTATGGGAAAAAAAGTGGGAAGTTTTGGAAATCTTGGCTGTTTCAGTTTTTATCCAAGTAAAAATCTTGGATGCTTTGGTGATGGTGGAATGGTTGTTACTGATGATTCAGAACTGGCTGAAAAAATAAGAATTTTAAGAAATCACGGCTCTCCGGGCAGGTATATTCATGAAACTGTCGGCTTAAACTCAAGACTGGACGAGATTCAGGCAGGAATTCTAAGAATCAAGTTAAAGCATATTGACCACTATAACGAACTAAGAAGAAAAAAAGCTGAAATTTATACAAAACTATTAAGTGATGCTGTAATTACACCAAAAGAAATAGAAAATGCTTACCATGTTTATCATCTTTACAGCATCCGTTCTCCTATGAGGGATAAGCTCAAAGAAACTTTGTTAAAACATGGAATTCCTTCAGTTGTGTATTATCCTGTGCCTATGCATCTTCAAAAAGCTTTGAATTTTTTAGGGCTCAAAGAAGGAGACTTCCCTGTTGCTGAAGCAGTTTCAAAAGAGATTCTCTCCTTGCCTATCTATCCTGAACTTCCTGATGAAGATGTCCATGAAATAGCTCAGATTATAATGAGATGTTTTTAGATTATGTAGTGATTTTTTGAAATCCTATGGAGAAAAAAGCCAAATTAATGATAGTTGCTGGAGAATCCTCTGGAGAGCTTTATGGCTCATTGATTGCTCATTATCTAAAAAATGATTTTGACCTTATAGGCATTGGTGGAAAATATATGGCGGATGCAGGAGTAAAATTGATTGGAGAAGTCACTCATGCTTTTGGAGCTTTTGAGGCTATCAGTAAAATAAAAAAATTAAAAGAGAACATGAAAAAAGCGAATGAGGCTTTACAAAATGTTGAAGGAGTTATACTGATTGATTTCCCGGACTTTAATCTAAATCTTGCTCAGAAAGCAAAAAAACTCGGGAAAAAAGTTCTCTACTATGTCAGCCCTCAAATCTGGGCATGGAGAAAGAAAAGAATAAAAAAAATCAAGAAAGTAGTTGACTTTATGGCTGTAGTTTTACCTTTTGAAGAAGAAATATATAAAAAGGAAAAAATTCCTGTAGAATTTGTAGGGCATCCAATGTTTGAAGTTATGAAGCAAGAATTAGGCTTATACATAAAAAATGAGAGCTTAAGTTTAGATAATAAAAGGCATATTAGAGATAAGTTTGGTATAAAAAAAGAAACAGTAATAACTCTTATGCCTGGAAGCAGACCTTCAGAAATAAAGAGGAAAATACCCTTAATGTTAAATCTGGTTGAAAAATTTGACAAAAGTAAAACACATTTTATAATACCTAAAGCCCCAAATATTGATTTAAGTGAACAGTTTTTAAAACAGATTACAACTAAAGAAAATGTCACAGTATTAAATGAAAAATCTTTCATTGCTCTTGCAATGAGCGATGTAGCTGTTATTACATCTGGAACATCAACTCTTCAGTCAGCAATAGTTCAAACACCTATGATTGTGGTTTATAGACTAAGTCCTCTATCTTATTTAATTGGAAAAACAATTATTAAAGGTGTAAAACATATTGCACTGCCAAATGTTATTGCAGATTTTATGAATCTTGATGATGTACGCATTCCTGAATTTATTCAAAAGCTTGATGCTGAAGAAATCGCAGAAGAAATAAATAAAATGCTTTATGATGAGTATTACAGAGAAAAAATTATAACCTTTCTTGGTAATATCAAAAGATACTTTACTGAGAAAGAAGCATCAAGGGAAGTTTATAAAATATGCAAAAAGCTTTTTTGTTAATATATACATTTCTTTATTCAATTGCTCTTTTATTTTTTCTGCCAAAAGAATATTTTAAAAGGCATTCTAACATAAGAAAACGGTGGATAAAGGAAAAGTTCGGTTTTTTTAATACACTACAACTTAAATCTTCAGCCTTCAGCCTTCAGCCTATTCTCAGCCTTCGCCCCTTTATCTGGATTCATGCTGTTTCTGTTGGAGAAGTCATTGCAGTAGAGAAATTGGTGCAAGAGCTCTCTAAAGAGCATCAAATAATACTCAGCACAATTACTGATACAGGTCAGAAAGTTGCTCAGGAAAAGTTTAAAAATTATCCTATAAGGGTTATCTATTTACCCTTTGATATTCCCTGTGCTATTAAAAGAACCATTAAAAATTTTAACCCCCTTGCCTTAATACTTACAGAAACGGAACTATGGCCTAACTTAATACATATTGCATCTAAAAAAATACCTGTAATTCTTGTAAATGGAAGATTGAGCGAGAAATCCTTTAAAGGTTATAAAAAATTTAAATTTTTTATTAAACACCTCATAAAAAATTTCAGCCTTATATGCGTCCAGGAAAAGGAGCATAAGGAAAGATTTATTGAGCTCGGAGCTGATAAGGAAAAAATTCATGTAACAGGGAATATGAAGTTTGACATTGAGCTAAAAGAAATAAATTTTCAATGGGAGTCAATTATTCCTCATCCTGTTATTGTTGCAGGTAGTACCCATGACCCTGAAGAAGAGTTTATTTTGAATGCTTTTTTAAACCTAAATATTAAATCAACCCTGATAATTGCTCCGAGACATCCAGAAAGATTTAACACAGTTGAGAAAATGATAAGAAGTAAAATTGAAAAAGTAAGCATTGGGATCAAATTTTCAAAACTCAGCGACCTCACTTCAAATTCTCTTTCTTACAATAAATCTCAAGCAGAATCATTTATAATCCTTGTTGACCAGATGGGTATACTTGGCTCACTTTATAGAGTATGTGATATTGCTATCATAGGAGGAAGCTTTATACCACATGGAGGACAGAATCCTCTTGAACCTGCTTACTGGAAAAAACCTATAATCTGCGGTCCTTATATGCATAACTTTCCATTTATTGAAGAATTTTTAAAAGAAAAAGCTTGTCTAATGGTTGATAAAGAATCACTTTTAAGCTCAATAAAAAAACTTGTTTCAAGCTCTTGTCTTTGTAACTATATGGGGGAGCAGGCTTATAAAATTTTTCAGAAAAAATCAGGTGCAACTTCCCGCACACTCAGTTTATTAAAAAATTACACTGCTCTTTTTTTAACAAATCCATAATCATTTGATACTTCTCTATCAAAACATTCTAATAAATTTTTCCAATACTCAAAGGAACTTTTAGTTTTAGTTTTACCTGGATATATATCATAAAAATTACGATATTTTTCAGAAGTTATATCAGGCATTACTACATTTGCACCCGCCTGGAATGCTTTTTCACATAGATGGGGAGAAACTGTTCTAAGTGCTGTAGTCGCAGGTATGTTTGCCTCAGGAAGCAAAATTCTCATAATTGCAAGAACTTTAAGACTTATAAGAGGAGCTCCCATTGGTGCATTTTTAAGAGGTGTTTCAGGATGAGGTATAAAAGGTCCAATTCCTAACATATCAAGTTCAAGCTCTTTCATAAGCAATATATCATCTGCCAGAGTTTCTATTGTCTGCCCAGGAAGTCCAACTATTATGCCAGAGCCTGTTTCATATCCGAGCTGTTTTATCCATTTAAGACATTGAAGTCTTTTTTGAAGAGTTGTGTCAGGTTTCAATGCTCTGAAAAGTTTTTCATTAGATGTTTCAAATTTAAGAAGATATCTGTCAGCACCAGCCTCTCTTAGCAAAGCATAATCTTTATAGCTTAATTCACCAACACTGAGGGTGACTGCTACATTAAATTTTTTAATCTCTTTTACAACTTCACTAAGTTTAAAGGCATTCCAGTAAGAGTCTTCTCCAGATTGCAATACCACTGTTTTAAATCCTTCTTTTACAGCTGATTTAGCGAGCTCAATTATTTCTTTACTGCTCATGCGATAACGAGTAAGTTTTTTATTACTTCTTCTTATCCCACAAAAAAGGCAATTGCATTTACAGTAGTTTGAAAACTCAATAATTGCCCTCAAGTGAACAATATTACCATGAATTCTTTTTCTTACTTCATCTGCAATTTTTGATAGCTCTTCAAAAGAGCTTTTTGTAAGAAGCTTAATTATTTGTCCTTTTTCCACTTTCTCCTCTTATTTTTTTAAGAATTTCCACTTCCTCTCTCATATAATCTTTCGTCTCACTTACAATTGACTGTAAATGCGGAAAGGGAGAAAGAGCTCTATGAAGCACTCCGTGAATGTGAGCCATTATAACTCCATAGTTTACAATTGGGACATTTGCTCTTTTTGCCTGCATTATTCTTGAAATCATTTCCTTTCTGTTAAGCATACAGGCACCGCAGTGAACAATAAGCTTATAATCCTTAATGTTTTCTGGAAGCGGACCTCCTCCAGCTTTTACATCAATTACTAATTCTCCTCCTACCTGAGCTCTTAGCCATCTTGGAATTTTAACTCTTCCAATGTCATCCTCAACAGGATGATGGGTACATGCTTCAGCAATTAATACCCTGTCTGATGGTTTAAGGTTTCTGACTGCTTTTACACCTTCAACAAGGGTTTGCAGGTCACCTTTGTATCTTGCAAAAAGAATTGAAAAAGATGTAAGCCTTATATGCTGTGGAGTATCTGCTGCAACTTTATTGTAAACAGAAGCATCTGTTACTACAAGGGCTGGCTCTTTATTAAGAAGCTGAAAACAATGCTTTAGTTCACGCTCTTTTACAACCATTGAGATAGCTTCAGAATCAATTATGTCTCTTATTACAATCTGCTGAGGTAAAATGAGTCTTCCCTTTGGTGCTGCTTTGTCAACAGGAATTACGCATACAACAACATCACCTGGTTCAATAAGGTCTCCAACAACTGTTGGAAGTGTCCAGTCCTTTGGAGCATATTTAATTATTGTCTGTTTTAGTTCGTCTATTCCTTCTCCTGTTAAGGCACTTACAAATACAGCTGGTTCAAGGTTTTTTAAATATTCATTTCTGCCATTCTGTTTATAAAGGTCTATTTTGTTTATAACATAAATAACTGGTGTTTGAGTCTGTTCTGCTTTTTTTACAACATTTTTTTCAAATTCACCAAATCCAGCAAAAGGGTCAATTACAAGCAAAACAAGATCAGTTTTTTCAAGAACTTCATAGGATTTTTTCTTCCTAAGTTCACCAAGTTCGCCAACATCATCAATTCCAGCAGTATCAATAAGCACAACAGGTCCAAGTGGTAATATCTCCATTGCTTTATTCACAGGGTCAGTTGTTGTTCCTGGAACATCTGAAACTATTGCAAGGCTTTGTCCTGTAAGAGCATTTATTAAAGAGGATTTACCCGCATTCCTCCTTCCAAATAATGCTATATGAAGCCTCTGACTTTTTGGTGTCATTGTTTACCCTCCTTAATTGCCATTTTTAATACCTTAACAATGCCTTCTTTTTCAGGTATTTTCTCCCATTCATTTGAGACAACTGCAAACCTCTCATTCAGATAAATAACTTCTGGAGGAAGGAAAGAGTCCTCCCTGTGGCCTGCTACATAGGAGAGTCTCCTTCCAAGAAGTTCAACAAACCATATATTTGCTCCGAATTTTTCTTTTACATAATTCGCTATTTCATTAAATTTTTCAATGAGATTAAAAGTAGAGGTCTCTTTCTCCATTCTGTATCCTCCCGTAGTATTCAAGAAGTTTGTTATAAACTTTTTCTGAAACTCTTTCTTTCAATTCTTCAAGCTCCTTCTTAATCACCTTTTCACCTGCTATTTTTGTTTCTTCAGAGGCAAAGTCATCAAGCCATTCTCTGAATGTTAAAACAGCATTAAGTTTACAGAATACCCCTTCCTTTCCTGTTCTCAGCAAAGTCATTATCTTGTCTCCTGTTCTTCCACAACGGTATCCTGCTGTACAAAAACTTGTTATAAAACCCATTTCTGCAAGTTCTCTTATAACTTCATCAAGACTGCGGGTATCTCCAAGTTCAAACTGTTGTCTTTCAAGCTCCTGTTCAGTATATCTGTCAGAATATGCACCTATACCAATTCTTGTTGATGCATCTGTTTGCGTAATCATTCCAGAAGCAATAATATCCCTTCTTATATGTGCAGGTTCTCTTGCAGTAAGAATCATTCCAGTATATGGAACAGAAAGCCTTATTACAGCAATTAATTTTTTAAAGTCTTCATCAGAAACCTTGTATTTTGTCTGCTGAACAAAGGGAGTATCTGCAGCTGGTTCAAGTCTTGGGAAAGAAATTGTATGTGGTCCTATTCCAAACTGCTTTTCTAAATCTATTGCATGATAAAGAAGTCCCATAACTTCAAATCTCCAGTCATAAAGTCCAAATAAAACACCCAATGCAACATCATCAACTCCTGCTTCTAAAGCCCTGTGATGGCAGTAAAGTCTCCATTGGTAATTTCCTTTTATAGTTCCCTCTGGATGAAGCTTTGCATAGGTTTCATGATGATAGGTCTCCTGAAATACCTGATATGTTCCAATTCCAACTTCCTTAAGCATCTTTAAATCATCAATACTCATTGGAGCAGCATTTACATTTACCCTTCTTATCTGCCCATATCCCCGCCTTGTTGGAACTTTAACCTCATAAATTGTCTGAATTGTATCCCTGATGTATTCAGGTCCTGTTGCTGGATGCTCTCCATAAACTACGATAAGTCGTTTATGACCAATCTCACCAGCCAGAACCTCTGTTTCTTTCCTGACTTCGTCAAGCGTAAGAACCCTTCTTTTTATTACCTTGTTGTCTCTTCTAAATCCACAGTAAAGACAGTTATTTACACAGAGATTGCCACAGTAAAGAGGAGCAAAGGTGACTATTCTGTTATCATAAACTTTTTTCTTAATTTTTCCTGCTGCATCAAATATTTCCTGCCATAGCTCAGGGTCTTGAACATTAAGAAGTGCTGCAGTTTCATCTGGTTCAAGGGTTTGGATTGAAAGGGATTTCTGAATTATTTCTCTTATTCTTTCTGGAGCTGGATTTGAATTCTTTTTTAATTTTTCCCATATCTCATAATCATTTATGAAGTCCCTGCCATTTCCCATATATCTGGTTATTTCTTCCTCCCTTATCACCATATCCATCCATGTTTTTTCCTTTTTCGTTAATACTACTGTCATTTTAAATCCTCCTTTAAATATTTAATCCCGGCAAAGCCAGAAGTTGTAAGCTCCTCTGGTAAAGTTATTTTTTCAATCTGCTCAGGAGTAAAAAATCCCTTTTCTATCAAAATATCTTCAACTTTTTTACCTGTTTTTACAGCTTGTTTATAAATTTCTGCGCAGATTTCATATCCAAGATAGGGACTAAAAGCTGTAATAATTCCACAGCTACGGTCAAGAAGTTCACGACATCGGTCAATATTAACTGTTATCCCACTTATACATTTTTCTTTAAAAATTCTGCATGTTTCTTTAAGAATTTTAAGAGAGCCGATTAATTCATGAGCAATTAAAGGTAAAAAGGGATTGAGTTCAAGATTGCCAAGACTGCAGGCATAGGAAACTGCTAAATCAGAGGCAACTACTTTTATTCCAGCCTGAGTTACCATTTCAGGGATTACTGGATTTACCTTTCCAGGCATTATTGATGAGCCAACCTGAACAGCTGGAAGTGCTAACTCGCCAATTCCTGCTCGGGGACCTGAGCTTAAAAATCTTAAATCAGAGGCAATTTTTATCAAATCAACTGCAAGGGTTTTTAAGAATCCTGAAACCTCTGAAAAAGTATCTGTATTCTGGGTTGCTTCAAATAAATTTTCAGCCTTTGCAAGAGGTAGTCCTGTGAACTCCCTTAATTTTTCAATTGCTATTTCTGTGTATGCTTTTGGACAGTTAAGCCCTGTTCCAGTGGCTGTTCCACCAAGATTTACCTGACGAACTCTTTCCTCAGCTTTATTAATCCTCCACCAATCTCTTGCTAAAGCCTCTGCCCATGCTGAAAACTCCTGCCCTGCTGTTACAGGAACCGCATCCTGCATTTCAGTTCTTCCGATTTTTAAAACTTTTGCATACTCCTTTTCTTTTTTCTGAAATTCGCCTTGAAGTAATGCTACTTCCTGAGCAAGCTCTCTTAAAAGGCTCACAACTGCTACTTTTACAGCTGTTGGGAATACATCGTTTGTTGACTGGCTCATATTTACATCTTCAAGAGGGCTTACAATGTCATACTTGCCTTTTTCAAATCCCAAAGTCTCAATAGCTCTGTTTGCAATAACTTCATTAATGTTCATGTTAATTGAAGTGCCTGCACCACCTGACAAAGCAGGAACAATAACTTCTCTGTCAAGCTCGCCTTTAGCAACTTCATCACAGGCAGTAATTATTGCCTTTGCTTTTTTTTCATTAAAAAGTCCCAGTTTCCAGTTTGCCCATGCACAGGCTTTTTTAACCATAGCCATTGCCCATATAAGCTCTCTGTGAAGTTTTTCGTCATTAACAGAAAAATTTTCCTTTGCCCTTAATGCATGTATTCCATAATAAGCATTTTGGGGGACAGTAATTTCACCAATAGAGTCTTTCTCTATTCTCATCAGTCCTCCTTAACAGGTATTAAAATACTTTTCACTGTTACTTCTTTTATCATTCCCAGCTTTCCAGTAAGAGAGCCTATTTTGTCTGTATCTCCTTCAACAAAAAGGGATATAAGTCCTGTGTCAGTATCTTTTTGAGGGATTCCCATTCTTCCAATGATTATTTCTGAATGTTCTAAAAGGATTTTATTTACAACAGAAGCATTTTTTCGCCTGTTTCCGACTATTATTCCAACAATGCCAACTTTTTGCTTCGTCCTTGACCTCAGGTTTAACCCTCTGTCTCAGTTTTTTAATCTTTTAAGCCCTATCCATCAGGACAAAGCCCTTAGAATCAGGCAAAAAATTTAACCTACAACAACCCCTCCACCCTCAAGTACATTCTTTAGAGCTAAAAGTTCATTTAAAAGCTCTTCATCTTTAATTTCTTCTGAGACCTCTTCAATAATTTCACTAAGTTTTTTTACATAATCATCACTTAATATGAACCAGTCATTATACATCCCATTCAATGCTTCAACATTGTAAAGAAGATAACTTTTTCTTGAAAGTATCTCTGAAATCTTTATCACTTTTTCTATTGGTGCAAACCAGTAATTTCTATTTCCGAGACTATAATAAACAATCATAGTTTCTTTTAATCTATTCACAGGCTATAGGCTGAAGTTTAGCCTTCAGCCTATAGCCTTAAATTAAACCCTTGCCTTGTAATGGGTATGTAACAATGCTTCGCTAACTTCACTTAGTGGATGATGGGCAAACTCGGAGTAAAATCTTTTAATCATAGGATTTTCATGGCTTGCAGCAAGTTTGAATTTTTCTCTTGAAATTTTATCATCCTTATACTGTCCAGCCTGTCTTGCTTTTATTAGATTAATTCTTTCCCTGCCTATTTTTGTATCAAAAAAGTTTGAAGTAGCAGTTTCACCTGAAAATGATGGTCTGGTAAAAGAAAGAGTTATAACTCCTGCTCCAATTAATTTTAAAAATGTTCTTCTTGATAGTTCCTTTATTGTCATTTTATCCCTCCTTAATTAGTTTTGAAAAATGCGTAAAAAAGCTGATCCCACAAGCTTAACTCAATTGGATGAACAGGTTGTCCACCTCCGTTTATACAACCTCCAGGACAGCACATTACTTCTATAAAATGATAAGGGCTCTTTCCTGCTAAAACATCTTCAATAATTGGCTTAAGATGAGCACCTTGTGGCCCTATTCCGTTTACAACACAGACTTTTACCTGAAGCTCTTTTGCACCAAAGGCTTTCTGATACTCAGTTCTTAAAGGAACAGGAATTACTGCAGAAACAACAGGATGTCTAAATCCTCTTACATCCTCAAAATCCCATTGAGGACTCATTGCCTGAGGCTCTAAACCTGAAAGCACATGAAAAGCAAATCTTATTGCTGCTTCCATAACTCCACCACTTGCACCAAAAATAGTTGCACCACCTGAATAAAACTCAAAGAGTGAAGGTTTTCTCCCCTCTTCTTCTGACATTTTCATTGGGTCAATATTAAGTCGTTTTAAAACTTCTGCAAGGTCTCTTGTTGTAAGCACTGCATCAACATCTCTCATTCCTGACTTTTTTAAATATCTTCCTGCAGAGTCAAACTCTGGACGGGATGCTTCAAATATTTTTGCTGTACAGGGCATCACTCCTACTGTGAAAATATCTTCTGGCTTTACACCCCATACTTTTGCACCGTAAGTTTTGGCTGTCGGACCTGACATCTGCTGGGGAGATTTAGCAGATGAAATATGGGGTAATATTTTGGGATAGTATATCTCAGCATATCTTACCCATGCAGGACAGCATGAAGTAAACTGAGGAAGAGGCTTGTGTTTAAACTCTTCCACATTAAGCACTATTTTTTTACCCCAGAGTTCAACTGGAAGCTCTTTTAAGCCCGAATGGGCTGCAACTTTTGCAAGCAACTCTGTGCCTTCTTCAAGAATTGTCTGGTCAGCAGCAAAGTTATTGTCATAAATAAGAAAGCCTGCTTTTTTCAAAGCTGACCACAGTCTTCCAACTGTAAGTGTTCCTGGTTCTGCACCAAACTCTTCACCAATTGCAACTCTAACTGCAGGTGCGATAATTGCAACAACCTTTGTTTTTTTGTCTTTTAGTTTTTCCACTACCTTATCAACAAAGCTCATCTGCTCAATAGCACCAAAAGGACAGTTAAGCAAACACTGTCCGCAGTTGACGCATTTGTCAACATCAATACTGTGCTTTTCTCCCATGGAGCCTTTAACTGCTCCTACAGGGCAAACACTCCTACAGGTATCACATCCAACGCAAGTGCCCTCATCAATCCTGATAATTCCTCTTAACTCACCTGCTCGATAGGTTCCTGTGTCCGCACTCACACCGCCATCACCCTTGAAAGTTTTGACTTTCCTGACCATACAGCCCTCCTTTAACAATATATATGTAATATATAATCCCTCTTGAAACAAGAGGGCTCTCCTAAGCTTTTCATAAGCATTTTCATTTGAAAAAGCAAAACTTTTGATTGCGGGCTTCTGCCGCTAAATAGTTAAAACATTAAACTATTTGCAGCTTTCTTAGCTTTTGACCCACCTTCTGGTAGGCAATATTAAGATAAAATCAAATTGATAGGCTTCAGCCTTTTACACTTTCTGGTAGAATCCAAAAATATTATAAAAAAATAAAATGAGTCTGTCAATACCTAAAATATTGCCCTGAAATTGCTATTAGGAAAAGGAGTTTTTTCTCTAATCCTGTCATTCTGAGGGGCTAAACGCCACAAAGTGCTGTCCTGAGCCGAAGGGTCTCCTTTGGAGATTCTTCCCCTTCGCTTATGCTCAGGGTCAGCGAAGGAAATCTCTAATTGAAAAACCATTTTGGTGAAAAAGGAGGGTATTCTTCGCTGATTCTTACTCGGAAAAGGATGAGATTCTTCACTCCGCTGACGCTCCGTTCAGAATGACGCCTTTTCCGTCACCTTTTTTTTACCTGTCACCTTTTTTACTTGTCACCCTGAGGCGAAGCCGAAGGGTCTCCTGAGGAGATTCTTCGGTCGCTAACGCTCCCTCAGAATGACAAAATAAGACGCTCAGATGCTGTCCTAAGCCGAAGCCCTGAGCTTATGCGAAGGGTCTGCTCAGGGTCAGACGTTGTCCTGAGCGAAGCGAAGGAATGACAAAATCACCCGAAAAGAGAGCTCTATCGGCAATTTTAAGTTAAATGCAAAACTTAAAATCTTCATGCTATAATACTTTTCATGAGTAAAAAAAGAGGATATTTTGGTGAGTATGGAGGTTGTTTTGTTCCTGAAACATTAATGCCTGCACTTAAAGAGCTTGAAAAGGCTTTCACTATAGCCAGAAAAAACAGAAAATTTATTGAAGAATTTGAATCCCTTCTTAAAGACTATGTTGGTAGACCTACTCCTCTTTATTTTGCTCAGAGGCTCACCGAGCATCTTGGTGGAGCAAAAATATATCTAAAAAGAGAAGACCTTGCTCATACAGGTGCTCATAAAATTAACAATGCTTTGGGACAAGCTTTATTAGCCAAACGACTAATGAAAAAGCAAAGAATTATTGCTGAAACAGGAGCAGGTCAGCATGGTGTAGCAACTGCTACAGGTGCTGCTTTTGCAGGACTTAGCTGTGATATATACATGGGAACAGAAGATATCAGAAGGCAAAAGCTCAATGTTTTCAGGATGAATCTTCTTGGTGCAAGGGTTATTCCTGTTAAGACAGGTTCAAAAACCTTAAAAGATGCTATAAATGAGGCATTAAGAGACTGGACAACGAATGTAAGAACAACCCATTATGTCCTGGGAACTGTTTTTGGACCTCATCCATATCCTCTTCTTGTGAGATTTTTTCAAAGTGTAATAGGAAGAGAGGCAAAAAAACAAATAATTGAAAAAGAAGGTAAACTCCCTGATGTTTTAATTGCCTGTGTTGGTGGTGGAAGTAACTCTATTGGTCTTTTTAGCGCCTTTTTAAAAGATAATGTAAAAATGATTGGTGTTGAAGCAGGCGGTAAAGGAATACAAACAGGACTTCATGCAGCAAGGTTTGCAGGTGGAGCAAAGGGAATTTTTCAGGGTTGTCTGAGCTATGTTCTTGAAAATGAAGATGGAAATATTCTTGAAACCCATTCTGTCTCAGCAGGGCTTGATTATGCTTCTGTAGGTCCTGAACATGCCTATCTCAGAGACACAGGAAGGGTAAAATACACCTATGCTACTGATGATGAGGCATTACAGGCATTTGAACTTTTAAGCAGACTTGAAGGAATTATTCCTGCATTGGAGTCAGCTCATGCTGTGGCTGAGGCAGTAAAAATTGCCCCCAACATGTCCAGAGACTCAATTATCATTGTTAACCTTTCTGGAAGAGGGGACAAAGATGTTCAGGAAGTAGCAAGAATCAAAGGAATCTCTTTGTAAGGAGAGCTTAGTGAAGGGATTTAATGTAAGAAAAAAGCTTGAAGAATTGAAAAAAGAAGGCAAAAAAGCATTTATTCCATACATTATGGCAGGTGATCCCTCTCTTGAAGAAACTGGTAGAAGACTTAAACTATTAAGTAAGGCAGGAGCAGACCTTATAGAGCTTGGAGTTCCTTTTACAGACCCTCTTGCTGACGGACCAACAATTCAAAGGGCTGCAGAAAGAGCATTGGAATCAGGAACAACTTTAAGAAAAATCTTAAAATTTCTTGCCGAATTCAAAAACGAATTTGATACTCCCATAATTCTTATGACTTATTTAAATCCTGTTTTCTGCTACGGTATTGAAAAATTTTTTCATGATGCAAAGGAAGCAGAAGTTTCTGGAGTTATTTTCCCTGACCTAACAGTTGAGGAATCAAAAGAATACAAAGATTTTGCAAAAAAATACGGAATTGATATTATTTTTTTAATAGCTCCAACATCCACTCCAGATAGAGTAAAAAAAGTTGTAAGAGCTTCCACAGGATTTGTTTACTATGTTTCAATAACAGGAATAACAGGCTCAGAACTCAGACTTGATAAGAAATTTAAGGAGCACATAGATTTTGTAAAAAGTTTCGGGAAACCAGTATGCGTTGGATTTGGTGTAAGCAATCCAGAAGAAGCGAAATATGTATCACAATTTGCTGATGGAGTAATTGTGGGGAGTGCTATTGTTAAACAGTTTCATGAAAATCCTGAAACCGCTTTTAACTTTATAGAATCTTTAAGAGAGGCTATTTAATGGCATGGTTTAAAAGAAAAGAACCCAAAATAGAGAAAAAAGTCAAAATTCCTGAAGGATTGTGGGTCAAATGTGAAAACTGTAAAGAAATAATATATCGCAAAGAACTGGAAAACAATTTTAAGGTGTGTCCAAAATGTCAATATCATTTCAGAATATCATCAAGAGAAAGAATCTCTCTTATAATTGACAGTGGTAGTTTTACTGAACTTGACTCTGAGCTTACAAGCCCTGATCCCCTTGGATTTAAAGATACTATAACCTATAAAGATAGACTAAAAGATAATGAAAAAAAGTCAGGCATAAAAGAAGCGGCAATTTATGGAGACGGAAAAATTAATGGAAAAGATGTAGTCATTGCAGTCCTTGATTTTTCCTTTATGGGTGGAAGCATGGGAACAGTTGTTGGAGAAAAAATTACAAGAGCTGCAGAAAGAGCAATTGAACAGAAAGTTCCTTTAATTATTGTTTCATCTTCTGGTGGAGCAAGAATGCAGGAAGGAATGTTTTCTCTCATGCAGATGGCAAAAACTGCTCAAGCAATTGGCAAACTAAAAAACTCTGGCCTTCTTTATATCTCTGTCTTAGCAGACCCAACCTTTGGCGGAGTTACAGCAAGTTTTGCAATGCTTGGTGATATAATTATTGCAGAACCTCGTAGCCTTATAGGTTTTGCTGGGCCAAGAGTTATTCAGGAAACAATAAAACAGCAACTGCCTGAAGGATTCCAGAGGGCTGAGTTTTTGCTTGAACATGGTATGGTTGACCTCGTCATTGAAAGAAAAGAACTTAAAAATATGATTTCAAAACTCATTGACATTTTAATGCCTGTCCAAAAGACAGACAAAAACTCTGCTGAAACAACAAATAAGAATGAAATATAGGGAACTAATAAACGAACTTTACAGTAGAAGAACAAAAGGGATAAAGATTGGACTTGATAGAGTCCAATCAGTCCTTGAAAAACTTGGTAATCCCCACAAAAGTTTCAAAGCAGTTCATATTTCTGGAACAAATGGAAAGGGTTCTGTGTCAAATATATTATACAGGTTGTTTAGAGCACATGGACTTAATGCTGGACTTTTCACATCTCCCCACCTTACAAGATTTACCGAAAGAATAGTTGTCAATGATAGGGAAATACTTGAAGATGAAATCATAGCACTAATTGAAAAAATTAAACCATTTGGACAAGAACTCACCTTTTTTGAATATGTCACTGTAATGGCTTTTCTTTATTTCAAAGAAGCGGAAGTAGAATATGCTGTTCTTGAGACTGGAATGGGTGGAAGACTTGATGCAACCAATGTTGTAATTCCAGAAGTCTCTGTAATTACAAGTATCGGACTTGATCATGAGGAATTTCTTGGAAATGATATAAAATCAATTGCATGGGAAAAAGCAGGAATTATAAAAAAAGGAATTCCTGTGGTTACATCTAAACAGACCTCAGAGGCAGAAGAAGTAATCAGAAAAAAAGCAGAAGAAGCAGATTCAAAAATTTTTATTTATGGTAAAGATTTCTCAGCTCAGCTTAAATCAATGACTTTGGATGGAATCACCTTTACTTTTCAGCCTTCAGCCTTCAGCCTATCTTCAGCCTTCAGCCTTCCTCTTACAGGATTTCATCAACTTGAAAATGTTGCGGTCGCAATGCAGGCTTTTATGATAGCCTATCCTCACTGGGACGAAAATCATATTAAAGAAGGGCTTAAAAATGTTAAAATGCCTGGCAGGCTTGAAATTGTTTCCAGAGAACCCCTTGTAGTTCTTGATATTGCACATAATCCCCATGCTGCAAATGCTTTGATTTCATCCTTAAAGAAACTTACAGATAAAAAGCCTGTTGTGGTTTTCGGGATAATGAGTGACAAAGATGTTCAGGGATTTATAAAATGTTTTGAAAATTACGCCTATAAAATCATTTTTACCAGCCCTAATTATGAAAGAGCTTTACAATACGAAGAATTATCAAAGAGATTGAATGGTTTTTCAAAGTATATTGATTCTGCAAAAGAACCTGAAAAAGCCTTTAAAGAAGGTTTGTCTTTATGTAAAAAAAACCCTGACATTTATCTTCTTTGCACAGGTTCAGCATATCTAATTGGTGAAATAAAAGACTTTCTCGGAGAAAAAGTTTTACACAGAAGATTAGGGGAGCTCTTATGAATATAATTGTTATTCTGGTAATTTTACTTTTACCAGTTTACTCATTTGCTGTTGAAATCGTTTCTGATGCTCTTGAAAGCTTTGAAAAAGAACAAAAGTATGTGGCTACAGGGAATGTAAATATGATAGATGAAAGATTCAAAATTAAGGCTAAAAAGGCGATTTACTATGAGAAAACAAACGAAGTTGAAGCCTATGGAGATGTGTTTTATGAAGATGAAGAAATGACTGCATGGGCAGAAGAAGGCAAAATGAATATGGACAAAAAAACTGGTTTTCTAAAAAATGGTTTAATTCACATAAAAAAACAGGATATATGGCTCAGTGCTGCTGAAATTGAAAGATTAAGCGAAATAAAATATAAAGCCAAAAAAGCTACCTTTTCAACATGCGAACCTGAGCCTGATACTGCTCAGCCTTGGTGCTTTACAGGAGAATCTGTTGATTTAGTTGTAGATGAAAGTTTAATATCAAAAGCAACCACCTTCAAAGTAAAAAATGTTCCAATTGTCTTTTCTCCAATTTTCTGGGGTCCTGCAGGAAATACAAAAAAATCAGGATTTTTACCACTAAAAATTGGAAATTCAAACATAAGGGGCTTTCAAATCAGCCCTGCATATTATCTTGTTATAGACAGTAATAAAGATGCTACCTTTTATCTTGATTACTTTTCAAAAGCTGGATTTGGGAAAGGGATTGAATATAGATATATGGATTTTGATACAAAAGGTATGTGGTATGGTTATCAATTAAATGACAGAATTTTAAATAAAAACTATCAGGAACTCAGGGCTGTACATATTCAGAAATTTAAATCAGCAGATCTTCTTATAGACTTAAATTATGTAAACAAAAATGATTTCTACAGGGAATACGGAGATGTACGCTCTGTTAATTCAACCTATCTTTTTAAAGAATTTGGGAAGGATTTACAGGCAAGATATGACAGGTTTTTACAATCCTCTTTAGAGATTTCTGTTCCAGGGGTTCAATCAAGATTTTATCTACTTGGTCAGGGTTGGAAGGATTTAAAAAATGATGGAATGAGTCCACCTGTTAAGGCAGAGCTCGGATATGTTGTTTATCCCTACAGGCTTGGGCAATTCAATATAAATTTTAATACAAATATAGCAGAATATTACAAAGAAGACGGACTTAAAGGACAAAGAGCTGAGATAAGTCCATCAATAACTCATAATTTTGGAGATGTTGTTAAGTTCACACAAAATTTAAGTGCCAAAGCCATTTTTTATAATCTTGAAAAAACCTCTCCTTATGAGGATGTATCTCACAGAGAAATGATTCAATACAATGCAAAGGCTTTTATGAGGTTCTATAAAAGAGAAAATAGCTTGACTCACATTATTGAACCTTTTATTGAAGGAGTGTTTATTGGAGTAAATGGAAAACCTCCAATTTTAAAGGATGCAGAAATTATTGATGATACTGCTCTAATTAGAGCAGGAGTTTATCACAGGCTTAATTTTAAGAATATATCTATTGAAGGAAGAATAGTTCAAGTTTATGATTTCAGAGCAAAAAATGAATGGGATAAACTATATCCTATTTTAATAGAAAGCAGGGCATCTTTCTGGAAAATAAGTCTCGGATTTGATACTTATCCGAATATCTCAAAAAGAAGAATAGAAAGATTCAATAGCTGGATAAGCTTTTCTCCTGATGAGAAAAGCTCTTTGTCTGTGAGTCAAAGATATACAAGAAATGGGGCATTAAGCCCTTCTTATTTATGGTCTCCGACACTGAGAGGACAATATAGTTTTCAAGAAAAAGAAGGCGAAGTCAAAACATATTCTATGACAGTGGTAAAACAATTATCAGAAAAATGGTCAGTAACAGCAAATGTAAACTATGACGCAAAGGGAGCAGGATTAAGAGAAAGCTCCCTAAACATAAAGTATGCACAAAAATGCTGGGCTGCAAATGTTTCAATTAACAGAAAACCAGTTGAAAGAAATGGTAAAGAAACTTCTGAATTTAGTTTTCTTGTCATATTTGAATTAAAGGGAATAGGAGCAATAAAGCTTCTATGAATACAGTCATAGTACTCAATAAGCCTAAAGATTATACAAGTCAGGCTGCTGTTATAGCAGTAAAAAAAAGCTTAAAATGTAAAAAAGCAGGTCATGCAGGAACCCTTGACCCAATGGCAACAGGTATTTTAATTGTTTGTATTAATGAAGCTACAAAAATTGCACCCCTTCTTATGGAACTTGAAAAGGAATATCTTTTTAAAGCAAAATTCGGAGTTTCAACAGACACCTATGATGCTCAGGGGAATGTTACAAAGGTGATAGAGGATTTTGCACTTAAAAAAGAGGAAATAGAACAAATTTTAACAAAATATAAGGGCGAAATAATGCAAACACCTCCAATGTATTCGGCAGTAAAAATTGAAGGCACTCCACTTTATAGCCTCGCAAGAAAAGGCATTGAGATAGAAAGAAAGCCCAAGAAAGTTGTTATTCATTCAATAAAAATTGAAGATTTTAATCCACCTTTTGTAACATTCAGGGTAGTATGTAGTAAAGGAACCTATGTAAGAGCTCTATGCAATAACATTGGTGAGGAATTGGGAATAGGAGCCCATATTGTTGAACTTGAAAGAACAAGAATAGGAAATTTTAAAGTTGAACAATCTATTGATTTAGAGAAATTGAGGGAAATTTCCTCTTCTTCAGCCTTCAGCCTTCAGCCTATCTTAACAATAGATGAAGCTCTATATTTTATTCCTTCTGTAACCATAGGTGATGCTCTTGTTAGAAAATTCCTAAATGGAAACTCAGTAAAAATACCTTCAGGAATTGTTCCTGCAGGATGGGTAAAGGTTAAGGATAAAACAGGAAAAATTCTTGGCATAGGCTTTGGAAATGGCGTCATTATAAAACCTGAAAGAATTATATGGGAGGATGCCTCATGATAGAAAGATACACAAGAAAAGAAATGGGTGATATATGGAGTATAGAAAACAAATTCAGAAAATGGCTTGAAGTTGAGATTGCTGTATGTGAAGCATGGGCAGAGCTTGGGAAAATCCCGCAATCCGCTTTAAAAGAAATTAAAGAAAAAGCAGACTTTGACTTAAAAAGAATTGATGAGATTGAAGCAACGGTAAAGCACGATGTTATTGCCTTTTTAACTGCTGTTTCGGAAAAAGTTGGTCCTTCATCCCGTTACATTCATATTGGACTTACATCTTCTGATGTAGTTGATACAGCAATGGCTTTGCAGATAAAACAAGCAGGAGAGCTCATATTAAAAGACCTTAATGAATTTAAAGAGCTTCTTCGTGAAAAGGCTTTTCAACATAAAAACACTATATGTATGGGAAGAAGTCATGGTGTTCATGCTGAACCGACAAGTTTTGGATTAAGATTTGCCTTGTGGTATGAAGAAACAAAAAGGAATATAGAAAGACTAAAGCAAGCAACAAAAAGAATAAGCATTGGTAAAATATCCGGTGCAGTTGGAACTTTTTCAAATATTCCACCAGGAATTGAAGAAATTGCCTTAAAGAAGCTTGGACTAAAACCAGAGCCTGTAGCAACACAGGTTGTCCAGAGAGACAGACACGCAGAATTCTTAAGCACACTTGCACTTATTGCTGGAATGGTTGAAAAAATAGCTGTTGAAATAAGACATCTTCAGAGAACAGAAGTCCTTGAAGCAGAAGAGCCTTTTACAAAGGGGCAAAAAGGTTCCTCAGCAATGCCCCATAAAAGAAATCCTGTTGGATGCGAAAATCTATCGGGACTTAGTAGGCTTGTACGTTCTAATGCCTTTGCAAGTTTTGAAAACATAGCACTATGGCATGACAGGGATATCTCTCATTCTTCAGTTGAAAGAATAATTATACCTGACAACTGCATATTAGTTGATTATATGCTTAACAGGCTTTATGGAATAATAAAGGACCTCGTTGTATATCCTGAGAGAATGCTGAAAAATATGGAACTAAGTTATGGACTCTATAACTCTCAAAGAGTGCTTCTTGCACTTGTTGAAAAAGGACTTACTCGTGAGGAAGCATACAAAATCACTCAGTCAAATGCAATGCGTAGCTGGAAAGAAGGCATACCCTTTATGAATTTACTTCTCAAAGATGAGGAAGTCCGAAAATATCTCACTGAAGATGAAATAAAGAGCATTTTTGATTTAAACTATTACACAAGAAATTTAGATTATATCTATGAAAGAGTTTTTAGGGAATAGATAAAAAATAATTTTAAGGAGGAGCGGTATGAGTAGAGACATCACCAAAATCAGAAACATAGCAGTTGTTGCCCATGCAGGTGCAGGCAATACTAAACTTGCAGAACAAATACTTTTTAAAACAGGGCTTATTGACAGGGTAACTACTGGTGAGTCTACTGGCAAAGTCATTGACTATGAGCCAGAAGAGCTTGCAAGGAACATGACACTTAGTTCCAAAGTTGCATACTGTGATTACAAAGATTACAGAATCAATATAGTTGATACACCTGGCTTTGTTAATTTTCTTGAAGATACAAAGAGCGTTTTAAGAGTTGTTGATGGAGCAGTTGTAATAGTTAGTGCAATCTCAGGTGTAAAGGCAGAAACAGAAAGAATATGGAAATACTGCGATGACTATGACCTTCCAAGAGTTGTTTTTGTAAATAAACTTGATAAAGAAAATGCCTCTTTTCAGAGAGCAGTTGCTGAAATTGAAAAAGTTTTCGGACAGGAAGCGATTCCCCTGACACTACCAATTGGAGATGGTCCAGGACTTAAGGGAGTTGTTGATTTAATTTCATTGAAAGCATACATTTATGAAGGAAATTCTTTAAAGGAAACTTCAATTTCTTCAGAGCTTTCCTCTTCTGTAGAAGAATACAGAAAAAAATTTGTTGAAAAGATTGCAGAACTTGATGACAGCCTTCTTGAAAAATATCTTGAAGGTGGAGAACTTACAGAAGAGGAATTAAGAAAGGGACTTCATGATGCATCCCTTGCAAGAAGGTTTATTCCTGTATTAGCAGGTTCAGCTCTACTTGGAATAGGAGTAGAGACATTGCTTGAAAGCATAATCCTTTGTCTTCCCGATCCTGTAGAAAGAGCAAACATCTATCCAATAAAAGGAACTAATCCAAAGGATGGTTCTGAGATAATCAGGAAACCATCTGAGTCTGAACCCCTTGCAGCTTATGTTTTCAAAACATCAGTAGACCCATTTGCAGGGAAAATATCTTACATAAGAATATTCTCTGGAATTCTTAAGGCAGACTCTACGGTTCTTAATCCTAATACAGGCACAAAGGAAAGAATTGGTCAGATTTACTATGTCCTCGGTAAAAATCAGACACCTTGCCAGAAAGCAGGTCCAGGTGAAATTGTTGCAACAGTTAAATTAAAGGATACTCTTACAGGACACACTCTCTGCGATGAAGCAAATCCTATAATTTTACCAGAGGTTAGACTTGCAGAACCTCTTATTTCCTATGCAATTGCACCAAAAACCAGAGGAGATGAAGAAAAAGTAAGTGCAGGACTCCATAAATTACTTGAGGAAGACCCAACCCTTAAATTTTCAAGGGATGAAGAATCAAAGGATATGATTTTAAGTGGAATGGGACAGGTTCATATTGAAGTTGCGTTAGAGAAGCTTAAAAGAAAATTCGGTGTTGAGGTAAATCTTATGGCTCCAAAGGTCCCTTACAGAGAAACAATCAGGGCATCTGCAAGTGCGCAAGGTAAGTATAAAAAGCAGTCTGGTGGAAGAGGACAATACGGTGACTGCTGGATTCAAATTGAACCACTTCCAAGAGGTGAAGGATATCAATTTGTAGATAAAATCGTTGGTGGAGTAATTCCTCAGCAGTATCGTCCTGCTGTTGAAAAGGGTATTCTTGAGACAATGAAAGAGGGTATTTTAGCTTATTATCCAATAATTGACATAAAAGTAACTCTTTATGATGGGTCCTATCATCCTGTTGATTCCTCAGAAATGGCATTCAAAATTGCTGGAGCTTTAGCTTTAAAAAAGGCTTTTATGGATGCAAAACCTGTTTTACTTGAACCAATTATGAAAGCAGAAATTATTGTTCCCGACGAAACTCTTGGGACAGTTATTGGAGATTTAAATGCTCGTAGAGGAAAGGTTCAGGGAGTTGAGCCTCAGGCAGGTGGAAATCAAAAAATAATTGCTCTCGTTCCAATGGCTGAAATGCTTACATATGCCAATCAGCTTCACAGTATGACCTCTGGAAGGGGAATGTATTCAATGGAATTTTCTCATTATGAAGAAGTTCCATCTCATATAGCTCAAAAAATAATTGAACAAAGACAGAAAGAACGTCAGGCTAAGGCAGAGGAGTGATGATAGATATGTATTCATATGATAGATAGGTATTCATATGATAGATAGGTATTTAATGGAATACCTTGTATTTAATGGATGGAATACCTTGTATTTAATGGAATACCTTCTTTTTATATGTCATTCTGACTTTTTATATGTCATTCTGAGCCGAAGGCGAAGAATCTCCTCCTTTTTCTGAGAGATTCTTCGGGGCAAGGAACCCCTTCAGAATGACATGGAAAGCCTCAGAATGAGGAAAAACGAGAATCAGAGGTTATTATTATAAACAAAGGAAAGACAAAAAAAGTAAAAGGAAATGAAAAAGCCTTGGGGTGGAAGATTTAAAGAAAAAACAGCAGAAACACTGGAAAAATTTTCAGAGTCAGTATCCTTTGACCAGAGACTCTGGAAAGAAGATATTGAAGGAAGCATTGCCCATGCAAAGATGCTTAATAAACAAGGAATTATTGACGATAGAGAACTCAAATTAATAGTAAAGGGACTTAAAGAAATAGCGAAAGAAATAGAGCAAGGAAATTTTCATTTTAAAACAGAGCTTGAAGATGTTCACATGAACATTGAAAAAGCGCTTATTGAAAAAATTGGCTCAGCAGGTGCTCGCCTTCATACAGCCCGTTCAAGAAATGATCAGGTGGCAACTGACCTTAGGCTTTATTTAAGAAAAAAAGTCTCTGAAATACATGGGCTAATTACAGAGCTTGAAAAAACAATTATTAATATTGCCCAGAAACACATGGATACAATAATGCCTGGATACACTCATATGCAGAAGGCTCAACCTGTGCTTCTTGCTCATCATCTTTTAGCCTATGCATGGATGTTTGAAAGAGACAGAAATAGACTCACAGAGGCTTTAAAAAGAATAAATCAATGTCCTCTTGGAGCCTGTGCAATAGCAGGGACTTCACTACCAATTGACAGAGACTACACAGCTAAAGAACTTGGATTTGAAGGAGTTATCCCGAATAGCATGGATGCTGTATCTGACAGAGATTTTGTTCTTGAGCTTCTTTACTGCGGAGCAATGATAATGATGCATCTTAGTAGACTCTCTGAAGAGCTCATAATATGGTCTACTGATGAATTTGGATATGTGGAGCTTCCTGATAAATTTTCAACAGGGTCAAGTATGATGCCTCAGAAAAAAAATCCTGACTCAGCTGAACTCATAAGGGGAAAAACAGGAAGGGTTTATGGAAATCTTGTTTCTCTTTTAACCACAATGAAAGCTCTTCCCTTAACTTATAACAGAGATATGCAGGAAGACAAAGAGCCAGTTTTTGATACTTGTGATACGGTTATTATGAGTCTTAAAATAATGATTGAGATGCTTCCAGAAATAAAGTTCAATGTAGAAAAAATGAAAAACTCTTTAAAAACAGGATTTCTTACTGCAACAGACCTTGCAGAATATCTCGTAAAAAAGGGAGTTCCTTTCAGGATTGCCCATGAAATTGTAGGTAAAATCGTTCTTTACTGCATTGAAAAGAAGAAAGCTCTTTCAGAGCTTAAGCTTAAAGAATTAAAAAAATTTTCAGATAAAATTGGCCAAGATGTTTACGAAATTTTAACTCCTGAAGGTTCAATCAATGCAAAACAATCCTATGGAAGCACCTCAAAGAAATGGGTAAAGGACCAGATAAAAATATTAAAAAAATCATTAGGAATGAAATGAAAAAATATAAAATTGAACCTCAAATAAGAATCTCATCCCTTTACAATCAAGGAGAAGACCCTTCGGCAAAGCCTCAGGGTGACAGAAGGAGTAGTCATTCCTTCTCTTCGATCAGGACAGTGTCTGAGCCGAAGGCGAAGAATCTCCTCCTTATTATTGTCTTACTTTTACTTTTTCTTTCTGGATGTGGAAGAAAGATGGACCCAACCCTTGAAGACTATCTTCAACCAGAACCTGTTCAGAACTTAACTTTATCAGCTTCTTATGATAAAATTGTAATTTCCTGGAGCTATCCAGAAAAAAATAAATCAAAATTAAGTAGCTTTCTCTTAGAAAGAGAAAAGGCAGGACAGATAAAATCTTTAGGATATTTTGACAATCAAACTAACTCCTATGAAGATAAAGACTTTGCTTTAGGAGAAACTTATAAATATCGCCTTTTTGCTATAAATAAAAAAGGTATTTACAGTAAATCTATAGAGACAAGCATAACACCCAGAAAATTACCTGAAGTTGAAAACATACAGTATAAGATTACAGAAGAAGGTGTAATGCTATCATGGCAGACTGTAGATTCTGTTATGTATAACATTTATTTGATTAATCAAAAAGGAGAAAAATCAAAAAAAGGTTTTACGGATAAAAACTTTTTCCACGATAAAATAACTTCTTCCACTTTAAGCTCTTTTATTTCCTCTGATGAAAATATTACAAACACTGCCTATCTTCAGTCTTCAGTCTTCAGTCTTCAGCCTTCCTATTTAACCTATCTCATTTCTCCATATATATCTGAAGGAACATCATATATTGAGGGAACTGGCAGGGAACTAAAAATCTTGCTTGATGATTTCATCCCATCAAAACCAGAGGAAGTATTCTGGGCAATTAATGAAAATGGTGTTTACATATCATGGAAAGAAGTTCCTGAAAAATGGATTAAAGGATACAAAATTTACAGAAAAACAGCCATTGATTCAGATTTTATCCTTATTGGTGAAACTTTGATTCCATTGTTTTTTGATGTTGATTATAATATTAATAACTTAAAAACTCCAATTTATTATAGAATTTTTTCTGAGGGTCCTTTAAAAAACAGTGAAACTGTTGAAATAAAAGTGGAGGTGCAGAATGAATAGAATTCTTCTTGGTCATGGAAGTGGTGGAAAATTAATGCATGAGCTTATAAAAAAATATATTGCTCCTGTTTTTGAGCTTTCTACACTAATGGATTCTGCAATAGTTAATATTAATCACTCAGGCAAAGTAGCCATAACTACTGATTCCTATACAGTTTCACCGCTTTTTTTCCCAGGAGGAGATATTGGCGACCTTGCAATAAATGGAACTGTAAATGACCTTGCTGTTGTAGGAGCTACTCCTCTTTATCTTACTGTTGGTTTTATTCTTGAAGAAGGCTTTCCTATATCTGATTTTGAAAGAATTTTAAATAGTCTATCAAAGGCAGCAAAAATGGCAGGAGTAAGAATTGTCGCAGGTGACACCAAAGTAGTTGATAAAGGAAAAGGAGATGGAATTTTTATAAATACATCAGGAATTGGTATAGTACCAGATGGGATTGAACTTTCACCCTTAAAAATTGAGGCGGGTGACAAAGTAATTATAAGTGGTTCAATTGGGAACCACGGTATTGCTGTTATGAGTGAGAGAAATGGTTTTGTTTTTGAACCTCCTGTATTAAGTGACTCAAGGGCTTTAAATGGGTTAATAGGTGAAATTCTAAAAAATTTGTCATCTTCTATAAAAGTGATGCGAGATCCAACTCGAGGTGGTGTGGCAACAACTCTCAAAGAACTTGCTCTTGAATCAAGCAAAGATATCTTAATTTATGAAAACGCAATACCTATTCATGACACAGTAAAAGGTGCCTGTGATCTTTTAGGGCTTGACCCTCTCTATGTTGCAAATGAGGGAATCTTCATTGCCATTGTTAGAGCAGAATCAGCTGAAAAAATCCTTCAGATAATGAAATCGCACCCTTTTGGTTTAGAATCTGCTATAATTGGCGAAGTTACTGGAGATGGTGGTAAAACCTTACTTAAAACATTTATCGGAGGCACAAGAATAGTTGATATGCTTCCGGGAGAACAACTACCAAGAATATGTTAAAGGAGATAAGTATGAGACTTTTGAAAATTCCATTTCTTTTGTCAATATTAATTTCTTACTTTTTTCTTTATCCTTCAAACTTACAATCACAAGAGAGTCAATTCTTCGTTGACAGGGTCATTGCTGTTGTAAACAAAGAAGTGATTACATGGAGTGAACTTTACAAATATATGGAATTTATCGCAAGAGATGAAGTTAATAAATTAAATCCTGAAGAAAAAATGAAATTTTTTAAACTCCATGAAAATGAACTTCTTGAAAGACTTATTGATACAAAACTTCAACTTGAAGAGGCTGAAAAATATGGGATTTTCGTAACTGAAGAAGAAATTGACCTTGCAATTAAAGATATAAGAAATAAATACGGACTTAGTGATGAAGCATTTGTTGAAACTTTGAAGAAAGAAGGTATGAGTCTTGCAGATTACAGAAAAATGCTTAAAGAACAAATCCTGCTTGGCAGAATTGTAAATTCACAAGTTAAAGGGAAAATAATCATTAACGATAATGACATAAAAAGCTACATCTCATCACATCCTGAACTTGCCTGCGATGAGGAAGGTTATTTTATTAGTCAGATATTCATAAAGAAAAGAGAAAATACAGAAGAACTTAAAACGAAAATCAATGAAATTGTAAAAAGACTTATAGAAGGAGAATCTTTTTCAAAAGTTGCATCTGTTATGAGCGAAGATACATCCGCTAAAACAGGTGGTTCAGTCGGATTGTTAAAAAAGAAGGAAATAGCACCTGAGCTTTTAAATATCTTCTCTAAGATGACTGTAGGACAAATTAGTGAACCTATGCTGACAGAACATGGTGTTTATATCTTCAAACTTGATGGAATTTGCTTTCTTAAAGGAAGCCAGCAGTTAATAGACCATGTAAGAAATTTGCTCACAGAGGAAAAAATTAAAAAAGATTATAAATTATGGGTTAGAAGCCTTCGTCAAAAAGCTTATATTGAAATAATGGATTAGTTATGATTGAAAGACTTCAAAAAATATTATCTGAATATGGCATTGCATCCAGACGAAAAGCAGAAGAATTAATTAAAGAAGGAAGAGTTACTGTAAACGGACAAATTGCAACTCTTGGGCAGAAAGCAGACACTGAAAAAGATTATATCAAGGTTGATGGAAAACTTCTAATAAAACCTGAGCCAAAAGTTTATTATGCTTTTCATAAACCAGTGAAAGTAATAACTTCACTTATTGATCCTCAGGGTAGACCAACCATAAAAGACTTTCTTAAAGGAATTAAATTCAGAGTCTATCCTGTTGGAAGACTTGATTATGATTCAGAAGGATTACTTTTACTTACTAATGATGGCAATATAGCTTATAAAATAATGCATCCAAGCTCTCAAATAGAAAAAACTTACTTGGTAAAGGTTGAAGGTATTATAGAAAATGAAAAAATTTCAAAATTGAGAAAAGGTGTAAAAATTGACGGAAAGCTTGCTGTTCCAGTTAAAGTATCAGTTGTAAAGAAACTTAAAGCCAATTCATGGATAAGAATAACACTTCATGAAGGCAGAAAAAGAGAAATACGTAAAATGCTTCAACAAATAGGTCATCCTGTAATAAGACTTATAAGAGTTGCTATAAATGGCGTAAAATTGGGAAAACTTAAGCCCGGTCATTACAGACCTTTAACAAGGGAAGAAATAGAAACCTTAAAGAAAGAAGGCAAAAATAATAAAAAAGAAGGAGGCTATCATGAAAGGATTATTTAAGTCAGTAGTAGTTTTTTTAGTTTTTTGTTTTATTTTATTTTCCTATACTGCCACTTCTTACTGCAAGGAACCTTACAAAATCGGAGCGATATTTTCTGTTACTGGTGCTGCGTCATTTCTTGGTGAGCCAGAGAAAAACACTGTCTTAATGCTTGTTGACCAGATAAACAAAGCAGGTGGCATTAATGGACACCCCCTTGAGGTAATTATTGAAGATTCAAAGAGCGATGAGACACAGGCAGTTTTATCAGCAAAAAAACTTCTTGAAAAAGACAATGTTCTTGCAATTATAGGACCTTCAACAACTGGTGAATCAATGGCTTTAGTTCCAATAATGACACAGGCTAAAACGCCTCTTATTTCAGCTGCAGCAGGAGCAAACATAACCCAGCCTGTAAAGAAAAGATACTGGATATTTAAAACTGCTCAATATGATACAAGTGCAGTAGAAGCCATTTATAACTATATGAAAAAGAAAGGAATAAAAAAGGTAGGAATAATGACCATAACAACAGGCTTTGGTGACGCAGGAAGAAAAGCTCTTCTTGAACTCGCTCCAAAATTTGGTATATCTATTGTAGCTGATGAAAGATATGGACCAAAAGATACAGATATGACAACCCAACTTGTAAAAATTAAATCAGCAGGTGCACAGGCAGTTATAAACTGGTCTGTTGGACCTGGTCAGGTTATTGTTACAAAAAACTGGTATGCCCTTAAAATGGGAATACCTCTTTTCCAGAGTCATGGATGGGGAAGCAAAAAAAATATTGAATTAGCTGGTAAGGCTGCAGAAGGTGTAATTGCTCCGCTTGGCAGACTCGTTGTTTGGGATAAACTTCCTGATAAACATCCTCAAAAGGCTCTACTGAAAAAATATGTTACTGACTATGCAGCTCGTTATAGGAGTGAACCCGGCACCTTTGGTGGCCATGCCTATGATGCATTGATGATTGTAGTAGATGCCCTGAAAAATGTGGGACCTGATAAGAAAAAAATCAGAGATTACATTGAAAATAAAATTAAAAAATGGCCTGGCATAGGAGGCATTTTCAATATGTCTCCTAATGACCATTGTGGGCTGGACATGTCAGCCTTTGAGATGGTAATTATAAAAAATGGTAAATGGGAAATCCTGAAATAAATTAAACATGACTTTATTATTGCAATTTTTATTTTCAGGATTGACGATAGGTGCGGTTTATGCTCTTGTTGGTATAGGATTTAATATTGTCTATAACTCTACTTCAATAATAAATCTTGCTCAAGGAGAGTTTGTTGTTATTGGCGGGCTTATGATGTGGTTTTTTCATGAGGGAATGCATCTTCCCTTTATCACATCAATTGCCTTAACACTTCTTACTGCAGGACTTATAGGTTTATTGATGGAGAGGCTAACAATTAAGCCTCTCCTCAAAAGAGGCAACTTACTCCTTATGATAATGGTCACAATAGCTATGTCAATCTTAATTAGAGGAATTTTAATGTTTAAGTTTGGTAAAGACCCTTATACATATCCTTCTTTTACTGAGGGAGAACCAATAATTTTATACGGAGCGGTTATAACTCAACAAACTCTTTGGGCAATAGGAATTACAGCAGTTTGTATTGTTTTACTTTATCTATTTTTTAATCAGACATTGACAGGTAAAGCAATGAAAGCATGCTCTCTTGATGTTGAAGCGGCTAAGCTAATGGGTATAAATGTCTCAAACATAGTTATGCTTTCCTTTATAATAAGTGCCATAATAGGTGCAATAGGAGGAATAGTCATTACGCCTATTTCTCTTATGGAGTATGACAAAGGAGCAATGCTTTCAGTAAAAGGGTTCTGTGTTGCTATAATGGGTGGACTTGGAAGAAGTAGAGGTGCTGTAACAGGAGGTTTTATTCTGGGAATTCTTGAATCTCTTACTGCTGGCTATATTCATTCTGGCTTTAAAGATGCTGTAGCGCTTTTAATCATGTTGTTTATCCTCTTTTTTAGACCTGCAGGTATTTTTGGAAAAACCGAAACTTTGAGGTTAAGAAAGTTTTAAAATGGGTAAAGGTAATTTAATAGCTCTTTTAATTCTGGCATTGATAGTATTTCTTTCACCACAGTTTACTGATGATAATTATCTTCTTACCATAGGAATCTTCACAGGAATTAATGCTCTTGTGGCAGTGGGACTTACAGTCTTAATGGGATATGCAGGGCAGATATCTCTTGGCCAGGCTGGGTTTTACGGTATAGGAGCTTATGCCTCTGCTATTTTAAGCCTTTATTACGGGTTGCCGGTTTTTTTAAGTATGCTCTTTGCTGCATTAATTGCTTCTATCTTAGCAGTAATTCTTGCTATACCTGCATTAAGACTTAAAGGACATTATCTTGCAGTTGCTACCCTTGGTTTTGGTGAAATAATTTACATTATATTGAATGAATGGGGACCGGGAGGTCCTTCAGGCTTTGGTGATATACCAAATCTAAGCTTATTTGGATATACTCTAACTTCAACAATGGAATATTTCTATTTTATATGGGCATGCATTTTAATAATCATGATTTTCTCTATTAATCTCTTAAATTCACCTACAGGAAAAGCATTGAGAGCTATGCATGGAAGTGAAGTAGCATCTCTTTGTTGTGGAATAAACATTACCAAACTAAAAATAAAAGTTTTTATTCTTAGCGCAGTTTATGCTTCTTTAGCAGGAAGTCTATATGCTCATTATATTACTTTTCTCAGTCCAAGTAATTTTTCTCTTTTTTATTCAGTTTTAGTTCTTATGATGGTTGTAATAGGTGGAATGTCTAATATATGGGGAGGAATTGCAGGAGCATTAATTATAACTGTTTTACCCGAAGTTTTAAGAGGTTTAAAGGAATTTGACATACTTGTATATGGGCTTATTTTAACTCTTTGTCTTCTGTTTATGAGAAAGGGAATCGTGCCTTTAATTATAGAACAATATAGAAAATGGAGCTCAAGATGATTCTTGAGATAAACAATGTATATAAGAGTTTTGGCGGGCTTAATGCCTTAAAAAATGTAAGTTTTTCTTTGAAAGAAAGAGAAATCCATGCTGTTATTGGTCCTAATGGTGCAGGAAAAACAACGCTTATGAACATAATAAATGGGCTTGAAAAATTGGACAGCGGGAAAGTTATATTCAAGGGAAAAGAAATAAATAAACTTTCACCTCACAAAAGGGCAAAAATGGGAATTGCAAGAACTTTTCAAAATATTGAACTCTTTGGAGATATGACAGCACTGGAAAACATAATGGTAGGAATGTATTTAAGTTGTGAAATGGGGTTTATAAAGTCTGGATTCAGTTTTTTAAGGGATGAAAAGGAATTAATTAATAAAAGCCTTTTCATACTTGATTATATAAACTTATCTCACAGAAAAAATGAGATTGCCTCCAATCTTCCTGTAGGAGAGCAAAGACTACTTGAAATAGGAAGAGCTCTTGCAAATGAACCTGAGTTATTATTACTTGATGAACCAGCTGCAGGATTAAATACAAAAGAGACTAAAAGTTTAAGCAATCTTATTCAAAAAATAAGGGATGAAAAGGGAATTACAATTCTGATAGTTGAACACGATATGGAGCTTGTAATGGGAATAACTGATTTTATAACTGTTCTAAACTTTGGCGAGGTAATTGCAGAAGGTGAGCCTCTGTCAATTCAGAAAAATCCTCAGGTAATCTCAGCCTATCTTGGAGAGGATTAAGAATGCTTAAAGTAAAAAATCTTGATGTTTATTATGGGAAACTATATACACTCAAAAAAGTCTCACTCCATATCAAAAAAGGAGAAATTGTTGCCTTAATCGGAAGCAATGGTGCAGGGAAAACCACGCTTCTCAGTGCAATTTCTGGCATTGTAAAAACTTCTTCAGGAAGCATAATATTTGAAGGCAAAGAAATTTCTCAGGAGGCTCCTGAAAAAATTGTAAAATTGGGAATCTCCCATGTCCCTGAAGGAAGACATATTTTTAAAACTCTTACAGTAGAAGAAAATATAATTTTAGGAGCCTATTGTCGTTACTCCATAAAGAATAGAAAAGATGTAAAAAATGATATACAGAGAATTTACAATCTTTTCCCAAAACTTAAAGAAAGAAAAACTCAGCTTGCAGGAACTCTATCCGGAGGAGAGCAACAGATGCTCGCAATCGGAAGAGCATTAATGTCTAAACCAAAGCTTCTACTTCTTGATGAACCCAGTATGGGACTTGCACCAAACATAATAAAAGAGGTTTTTCAACATATTGAAGAACTTAAAAATATGTATGGATTAACAGTGCTTCTTGTTGAACAAAATGCAAGAAGTTCTTTAAAAATAGCAAATAGAGGCTATGTTCTTGAGACGGGAAGAGTTATTCTTGAAGGAACTGCGAAAGACCTAATTTCAAATAGAGATGTACAGCGAGCCTATCTTGGAAGAGACCTTGACTCAGAAGTAAGAATTTAAAGGAGGTTTTTGTATGATATGGGATAAAGAAAATGAATGCATGAACAGAGAGGAACTTTCTCAGGTTCAGCTTGAACGCCTTCAGTCAACAATTCACAGAGTTTACAGAAATGTTCCCTTTTACAGAAAGGTTTTTGACAAGCACGGTATAGACCCTGATAGTTTTAGTAGTCTTGAAGACATAACTAAAATTCCATTCACAACCAAGGATGATTTGAGAGAAAATTATCCTTATGGTTTATTTGCTGTCCCGTTAAGAGAAGTAGTAAGAATTCATACATCATCAGGTACAACAGGAATGCCCATTGTCGTTGGCTATACAAAAAACGACCTCAAAATATGGACAGAACTTGTAGCAAGGATTTTAACAGCTGGCGGAATCACAAAGGATGATGTAATTCAGATTGCCTTCAACTATGGTCTATTCACAGGTGCCTTTGGTTTTCACTATGGAGCAGAAAAAATAGGTGCCTCTGTTATTCCTGTATCAATTGAAAATCCTAAAAAACAGATAAAAATACTTCAGGATTATAAAACAACCGCAATTATCTCAACTCCATCTTATGCTCTTTTAATAGCAAATACTATAATAGAAATGGATATAAATCCTAATTCTCTTTTGCTCAAATTCGGGCTTTTAGGTGCTGAACCATGGTCTGAGCAAATGAGGAAAGAAATAGAAGAAAAACTTAAAATAACTGCTACTGACAATTATGGATTAAGCGAAGTTATGGGACCTGGTGTAGCTGGAGAATGTTTAGAAAAAAATGGTTTGCATATAAACGAAGACCACTTTTTCTTTGAAATTATTGACCCCCACACCCTTGAACCGGTTAAGGAAGGCGAAAGAGGAGAACTCGTCATAACCACTCTTACAAAAGAAGCTTTTCCTGTATTAAGATTCAGGACTGGAGATTTAACAAGATTTTTGCCAGGAGAATGCCACTGCGGAAGAACCTTCAGAAGAATAGACAGGATATTGGGTAGAACTGATGATATGATTATCATAAGAGGTACAAAAATATTCCCTTCACAGATTGAAGCAATCCTTTATGAAATAGAAAAGAAACAGCAAAGTTATCAGATTCTCCTTGAAAGACAGTCAGGGATGGACCAGATGACAATTCTTCTTGAGATGTCAGAAGATATCTTTTCTGATGTTATGAAAGAACAGCATCAACTAATAAACCATATTAAAGATAGACTTTCCTATGAATTTGGTTTTTCTGTTAATGTAAAACTCGCAGAAAAACGCTCACTTGAAAGAGTAGGAGAAAAAATTAAACGAATCGTTGATAAAAGATAAATTTTAGTTTTAAAACTTATGAATTATCTAATCATTTTCTATTGATGAAGAAATAATAAAATCAATGGAGTCAGCAAAAAATTAAAAGCAAACTCTTATATAGGGCTGTTAACTTCAAAAAGAAAATCCATTTCTACTGGTGAATCAAGAGGAAGACTGCAAACTCCCACAGCAACCCTACAGTGTTTCCCCCTTTCACCAAAAATCTGCACAAGCAGTTCTGATGCGGGATTAAGAACCTTTGGCTGTTCTGTAAAATCTGCAGAAGAGGCTATATATCCTGTAATCTTAACACACTGCTTTATTTTATCAAGACTACCCAGACAATCCTTTAAAATTGCCAGAGCGTTGATGATAACCTTTACTGCTTCCTCAGATGCCTCTTCAATTGACAAATCTTTGCCGACCTTTCCTTTTTTTAAAAGTTTCCCATCTTTAAAAGGAAGTATCCCGCTTAAAAATAAAAGATTTCCAACCCTTAAAGCAGGTATATATGCACCAACCGGTTTTACAGGCTCAGGTAAAGTGATGCCTAATTCTTTAAGTTTTTTTTCAAACATAGAGCAACCTCCTTTCTAAGTAATCAATTTCATCAATCCTTTTTTTATAAGACTTATTGCAATTGCACTCAGAAGAAGTGCCATTACTTTAGCAAATGCTTTTATGCCGTGAACTCCCATTATTTTAATCACAAGATTTGCTCTTTCCATAAGTATCCATGCAATAAACAAATTTAGAAGAAGAGACAAAATAACAATTAAATATCCATAAGTACCAGCAAGAATTATTACAGCTGTAAGGGTGGCAGGACCTGCAAGTAAAGGAGTTCCTATTGGGACGACACCAAAAGTTTCAGTTATAATAAATTCCTTTTCCTTTGTTCTCAAAATTTCAGATATAGATAGAATCAAAAGAAGAATGCCACCTGCAATCATAAAATCTTCCAGCTGTATACCAAGCAACGAAAATACAGCCTCTCCAAGAAATAGAAAAGATAAAGCAACAATAAAGGCGGTTATTACTGATTGTTTTGCTATCCTTTTTCTTTCCTTTTCAGAAGCTCCCTCAACAAAAGAAATATAAATAGGAAGAATTCCCGGAGCATCAATGGCAACGAAAATTGGGATAAAAGTAAGCAAAAAAGTCTTTATAAGTTCCATCAATTAAGAATACCATAATTAAATCAAGTTTGAGATAAATTTTAGAATTGCCGATAGAAAAAAGCTGTCTTGAGTTTATCCTGTCATTCTGAGGGGCTAAACGCGCCGAAGCGCTGTCCTGAGCCAAAGCCCTGAGCTTATGCTCAGGGGAAGCAAAGGAACTCTCTAATTGAAAAATCTCTCGGGGAAAAAAGATGAGATTCTTCGCTATCGCTTTGCTCAGGGTCAGAATGACAGAATAAAAAACCCAGAATGACCTCTTACTGTGTCACCCTATTTTCTCCTCTGTCACCCTTATTTCTCATTTGTCACCCTGAGGCGTTAGCCGAAGTCCTTCTTGACGTACAAGCTCTACTTAAAAGCTTTTTTACTTGTCACCCTGAGGCGAAGCCGAAGGGTCTCCTGTGAAGATTCTTCGGTCGCTTACTCGGAAAAGGATGAGATTCTTCACTCCGCTTGTGCTCCGTTCAGAATGACGCCTTTTCCGTCACCCTGAGGGCTTTAGCCCGAAGGGTCTCCTGAGGGGATTCTTCGCCTTCGGCTCAGAATGACAAAAAGGGGGGCAGACGATGATGTCCTGAGCCGAAGCCCTGAGCTTATGCGAAGGGTCTGCGAAGGAATGACAGAATAGTCAAAAACATAATTTTCTATCGTCAAATTTAAGACTCTAATGCGGATTGAGATTTGGGAGAAGAAGAAATGATATAATTTAATATGTTCAATTATGAAAAAGACTCATTATTAAGAGTTACCGAAGAATTGAAGACTTACTTTTCAGATAGACTTAAAGCTGTTGTGGCTTTTGATTCAAGAGTAAGAAGGGATTTTCATAGTGAATCCGATTTTAATATTCTTGTGATTATTGAAAATCCAACAGTTTCCGATGAAGAAAAAATTATTAAAATTATCTCAGATGAGGAAGAAAGAACAGGAATTCCCTATGGACCAGTTATTAAGTCTCTTGAGGCTTTTGAAAAAGAAAGACAGTTTAAAACAGGATTTTATTTAAACATTATGAAAGAAGGAGTTTTTATCTATGACTCTAACCTTAGAAGAAAAGAAAGCTCTTGCGGAGTATAGAATTAAAAAGGCAAAAGAAATTAAAGCTGGAATGATGGACAATAAATATATTGAATATTTTAAAACTTTATTTGCCCGCAAGACCGATGTGGACTATGGAGATTTTGAAGTCATTGATAAAGAAAAAGCTGAAAATTCTCTAAACAAGGCTCATGAGTTTTTAATTAGGCTGATAGGCTTTTGAATGAGCTTATTAGGAATTTGACAAAATAAAGCCAAATGGGTATGCTTTTTAGATAGAGATAGCTAAAAGGGCTTACAAAAAAGGATATTATGTCTAATATTATATTGTCAATTTGTATACCAACTTTTCAAAGAGCACATTTTATTAAAAATTTACTCGAAAGTATAACAGAACAACTGAATAGTCAAATAGAAAATGATGTAGAAGTTGTTATAAGTGATAATGCATCAAATGATGGTACCGAACAGATTGTGTTTAACTTCAAAGATAAAATTAAAAATTTGACTTACTTCTGTTGGGATAAAAATATGGGATATGATAGAAATTTAGTTAAAGTTGTTGAACTTGCAAAAGGATATTATTGTTGGTTAATGGGTAGTGATGATTTATTAAATAAAAAAAGTTTATCAGAAATTATAATAGAACTTAAAAAAAATAATTATGATGTTATAACATTTAATCGTGTAGATATGAATCAAAATATGACAGAAGTCATTGGTTATAGCAGTCCTGTTAAAATTAAACGAAGTTTTACTTTTGATACTAAAAATAAAAAGGAGTTAACATATTACCTCAAATCAGTAGATAATATGATGGGTTTTTTCACATATATAAGTAGTATTATTGTAAAAAAAGAAGTTTGGAATTCAGTTAAAAATTATGAGAATTTTTATGGAACTGAATATATACACCTGTTTTTTATGTTATCAATTTTAAAAAAAGGTGCTATATTGAGATATATTAATAAACCATATGTTATATGTAGAATGCATGATGAAGGAATTGAAACAAAAGGAATTTTATTTAGAGTTCAAACGGATAATGATGCTTTTTTTTCATTTATTAAGCATATTTTTAAAAGCAATTCAAGGGAATATAAAATTATTACAAAAAAATTGGTTCTTAATTTGGGATGTTACCCCCTATTGTTAAGTAAATTAAACCCTTCTCTTTCTGGTGAAACTTTTAGAGTGTTCAAGCTATGCATTAAGTATTATTGGAAAAATCCACATTTTTGGTTAAAATCAATTTTGATTTTATTTGTGCCTAAATTTTTACTGAAATTGCTTTATTTTAATTATAGAAAGTATAAAAAAATAAAAAATGAAAATTCTTCATCTAATCTACGACCACATTAACAATCCCTGGGTTGGTGGAGGAGGTGCTGTTAGATCATATGAAATTTACAAAAGACTTGCTCTGAAAGGCTACGATATTACAGTAATTTCAGGGAATTATCCGGGTGCAGGAGATTATGAAGGAAATAATATAAAATTTAAATTTCTTGGTAGTAGAAAAAGTTATGTAATTAGTGTTTTCTCTTATGCTTTAAATGCCATTAAATTTTTAAAAAATCATGCTAAAAATTTTGATATAATCATAGAAGACTTTGCTCCATGGAACCCTTTGTTTGCGAAATTCTTTCATAAAAGGTCTATCTTACAGGTTCATCATAAAGAAGGTTTTAATATTCTTAAAAAATATTTTCTGGCTGGTTTGCCCTTTTATTTAATTGAAAAATTTTATCCCAAAATCTATTCTCATGTTATCGCTGTTAGTGAAAAAACAAGGGATAAATTTAAGCTAAAAGCAAAAGTAATTCCCAATGGAATCTCAGAGCATCTGTTGTTTAAAGAAACTCAAATCGGTAAATATATTGGCTTTATTGGAAGAATTGATATTTATAACAAAGGATTGGATTTGCTTTTAGAAGCATTTAAAAAGCTCAATATTCAGCTTAAGCTTGCAGGTAAAGGGAAGGATGTTAAAAAACTCCTTCATTTAATTGAAAAATTCAATCTTTCTGATAGAGTTTTTTACTCAGGTTTCCTTCCAGAAAATGATAAAATATCTTTTATTGCCAATTCCCGATTCCTCATTATGCCATCTCGTTTTGAAGGACAGGGGATTGTTGCTTTGGAGGCTGCTGCAATGGGTAAACCCATTATAGTAAGTGATATACCTGAACTAAAATATGTAACAGAAAATGGTTTTGGAATAAGCTTTAAAAGTGGTGATGTCAAATCTTTAAAGGAAGCAATTGAATATTTATATTACAATGAAAAACTGATTTTACAGATGGGTGAAAAAGGAAGAGAGTATGCAAAACAATTTACATGGGACAGAATCGCAGAGGAATATGAAAATTACATAAATGAAATTAAGGATTTATTCTAATGTTTAAAGATATCTCTTCAGTAACACTTGCTTTTATTTATGTAAATATTCTTGGCTATGTTTTTCACTCTGTAGTTAGCCGAAGCCTTGGTCCTGCTGGCTATGGAGAGTTTATGGTTTTATATTCCTTTATGTTAACAATAGGGAATATCACTACACTTTTTGCAACAGTAAGCATAAAAACCATAGTAGAAAACTTCGCACAAAGATACGAATTCTTGAGGTCTTTAAGGTTAGTTGGATTTATGAGCGGAACATTTTTTGCAATTTGTGCCTTTGCTTTATCTTCTTATTTAAGAGTTTTTCTACATGTTACAGAATATTACTATTTTTATATAATAGCCTTTGCATGGCTTGGTATGTTTATACTTGCTGTTGAAAGAAGTTTTCTTCAGGCAACGGGTAAATTTCCCCTTTTTGCATTTTCCTCTGCCTTAGAACTCACCTTAAGGCTAATTATCGCATTAGGAGTAATATATGCAGGCTTTAAAGTTGGTGGTATTCTTTTTTCTTCTGTAATCGGAATATTTGTGATATTATTTTTTCTTCTTTCAAAAAATAAGGAAATACGGGGTAAAAGAGCAGGATTAAGTATTAAAAAGATATTAAAAACTGCCCTTTATGTATCTCCATCTGGTTTTTTTGTATATGCAGATGATATTTTCATAAGGCGAATCTTTGATGCCCATACAGCAGGTCTTTTTGCTTCTGTATCAATCGTAGGAAAAGTGCTTGTATGGTTTAGTTTAACAATCCTCGGGGTATATTTCCCAAAATTCATTGAGTCAAGAAAAACTATGAAACTTAAAAAATTTGCATTTCAGATGTTTGGTATAGTTATTCTTGCTGAAATAGGCAGTCAGGTTATTGTTTTTTTAGTTGGGAAGCCTCTTTTTTTACTTCTCTTTAGCACAAAATTTGAGCCTGCTCTTCAGTTCCTTCATCAATATCTACTTGCAGTTGTGCCTTTACTTTTTAGCATGATTTTTATAAGTATTGCCACAGCAGTTGAAAAAGGCTTTTATTTAATTTATATACACTTGTTTTTATTTTACAGTTGTTTTATTTTGCTTTCTTTCGGTTCAATTTATGATTATCTGACTTATATATTTTCACTTAATCTATTTTTCGTATTTGTATATCTTTATATTTTTAGAAAAGAAATTATATACAGTAAACCGTCAAAAATTGAGTTGTAATATAAAATAAAATTTTATCACCATAACAGAACTGGACATCAAAGTAAAATATAGCTAAAGCTTTTGGGTTCACCAATTTTTACTTAAAAGGATTTTCTATCTTAAGTTTTTCTTCAATTATCTGCCCATCTTGCATATCTTGTACTGCACCCCATTTTTGTGGACACTTTTTAGGGTTTCAATTTGTAGAGCTCTATGCAACATTTTTCCCTTTTTCTATGTAGTATTTTAACTCAAATTCCTCAGGAGATAGATATCCCAAACTACTGTGAACATACAACTTGTTGTAATCATTCATTATCCAATTCCTTATATTTTCTCGGGCTTCTTCAAGACTCCCAAACTCATTAAGCCATATTAGTTCTTCTTTAATTGTCCGCATCACCCTCTCTGTTTCTGCATTGCCTTTCGGATTATCATAAGAGGTAAATATTTGTTTAATTCCAAGCAATGCCATCTCCCTCATGAAGGATGTTGAAGTTGGCTGACTGCCATTGTCACTTACAAGTTTTAATTCGTTACCTCTTACTCCCTCAGGAAACTCTTTCTGTATGGCGAAATCCATCGCTTCCCGCCATTCCAAACTCCTACTCCTTAAGGACAAATTCCAGCCAACTATTTTCTTAGTATACCAATCAAGCACTACTACCAAATATACCCAACCAATTGAGGATATGATAAATTTTGTCATATCTATTCCCCATATCTGTTTAGGGCTTACAGCTTGGGGTTTTCTCTGACTTGCTTTTCTTTTTGCCTTATTTACTGTCTGTGTCGCAAGGAGTCCATTTTCCTTCATGATTTTCCTTACAGTTTTATGATTTATTAAAAATCCCTCCCTGTGCCTTAACCAAGCTGTTACTCTCCTGTAACCCCAAAATGGATGCTCTGTCTTTATTGATTTTATTTTCTCTAATACTACTACATCGCTCATTCTCTCAGTTATTGTAATTTTCCCTTGTTTCTGAAAGCTGTAATACCTGCTCCTTGATACTCCAAGAGCTTTACAACTGTCTTTCACTGAATAACCCTCTGTTATAAGCTCCTTTACCATTTCTATCTTTTCCCTAACAGTTCTTCTGTTTTTTTTAAAATCTCTATCTGGATTGCTTGTTTACCTATGATTTTCTGAAGTTTTTCTATCTCTGCTTTGTAAAAATTATCATCTGCTTGACCACTGTCAAGAGCTTTCTTACCTCCATCAAGAAATTTATCCCTCCAGCGATAATAAAGCGCCTGGCTAATTTTGTGCTCTCTGCAAATCTCAGCTACAGACTTAACTCCCTTCAGTCCTTCCAAAACTATTGCCATTTTTTCTTCTGCTGACCATTTCCTTTGTTTCATTTATCCAACCCCCCTTTTTATAGAGATTTTCTCCCTGCATATGCAGAAAGTTTAACCTCTACAAATTGCCTGTGTCCACTTTCTAGGGGGTTCAGTATATATATATTTACCCTTTTGATGAAAAACGCAATTAAAATGTCGTAGGCAAAGATGCAATGATTCATTTTCTTATTTTAACCTTTTGTTGATTTTATATATGGCTAATTTCCCCTTAAAAATGAAAACCTATTGATTTTTAAAGGAAAAGCCTAATCTTTCAAAACTCAAAAATTGGGTTTTATATAATAAGAATATAAAATTTGGTCTTTGAAAAGTAGAAGTAAAAACAAAAAAACAAAACAAGGAGGAATTTATATGAAAAAAGTAAGAAATAAAAGAGTAGAAGCTAAAAAACCAGAGACAAGGGATGAAAGATACGATTTCTCCTTCCGTTGCCCACGTTGTAATGGATTCCTTCAGAATGCTGACAAAATATATGCTCCTGTAAGGCCAGATTTCGTAATAGCCAAAAATGGAAGAATAATATATAAAGCTCCACCTGAAATGTATCTCTGTATAAATTGTGGAAGAATCTGGATGTATGAAAAGAAAGAATTTTACCTCTACCCAACAGGACAGCCCGCTGAAGAGGTTGTTCTTAAGCCAGCCGAAGCAGTATGCTAATTGTATAGGGGCAGGCATATAACCTGCCCCCTTTTTTTATTTTAAGTTCACTAAAGTTCACTAAAGATTACTAAAGCTTACTAAAGTTTACTAATGTCAACTAAAGCTTACTATTGCTTATTATTGTTTATATTTACAATGTTCACTAAAGCTCACTAAAGTTTACCAAAGTCTAATTAAGTCTACTTGTGCTGTTTAAAAAAATTTATTTAGAGTTTTATGTAATATTATAGAGTAGCATTAGTGAGCTTTAGTAAGCTTAATGCGACATTAAAAAATTTTAATGAACATTAGATAACTTTAGTGAACTTAAAATAATATATTATAGGAAGAAATTTTGATTTGAGGGGGAATTTATGAGGAAGGATTTTAAGTTGTATCGTATTAGTTTGAATTTAAAAGAGGATGCGGATGTAATTAATATTTTGGATAGTGTGCCTAAAACGTTTCGTTCTTTATTTGTAGCAGATGTAATTAGATTTGTTAAAAAAGTAATTCTCGAAACTGGTTTAAATCCAAATTCGTTTAATTTTGCATCATCGTTACAGCAGTTGTCAAATTTAAATGGCTCAAATTTAAAGCCTAAAGAGGAAGCTGTGATTCGAAAGAATGATTTACCTGGTTCTTCTCTGGAAAATAAAGAAACTGAAAAAGAAACGCAGATAAACAATGATGTTGAAATTAAAAAGCCTAATAAATTCTCAATATCAAAATTATTATCTTAGGAGGTTTTTTTATGTTTTTAGGAATTGATACAGGTTTTGGATAAACAAAAGTTGTTTCAGACAACGAAAAATTGATTTTTAAGACAATTATAGAATGGAAGGCAATTTCATCTAATTCAGGAAGGCAAAAATGCTTATAATAAAGAATTTTTTATGTAGTCTATAAAAAGATTGGGAAGGTTAGGTAATTTATAGATTAATAGTCAAAATATAGAGGGTTAACCTTTGAGATAGGGGAAATAGATTCCTATAACAATAATGTGATAAAAATGTGATAAACTGGATAAAAATTGTTAATTTTCACAAATGACAAATCAAGCATACAAGCCATTTTTGTTTTTTAATTAATTATGGCATTCAAGAGGTCGGGGGTTCGACTCCCCTCAGCTCCATAAATTAAAATCAAGGGCGTTTAGAATTCATTTATTTCTCTATTTTCTATGCTAACCTTCAGGGTAAACAACCCTGTGATAAAAAATCATCTGAAATAGAATTTTATATTTGAAATAACAGGCTTATAGATTATGAATACAAAAAAGGGGCTTAAATAAGCCCCTTTTAAAAACTCAATTCAATTTTTCAGAACCAAGAATTACTTTTTCTCCATTTATAAATCTACTAACTATAAATCCTACTGCAGAGACAACCATACATTCTTTTTTGAACTGACAACTCTGACATTTTTTCAGCTCTCCTGAGGGATTATGAATGCATTCTACAATTTCAGGAAGGTATGCCATAAGAGAAGCCATGTCTACGGAAACCATCTGCCTTTTATGCATAAAACCTCCTTCAACAGGGACTGAAGAGTGTCTCTGGCTGGGTTATTTTTATTCCGCCATTTAGAACAGAGGTGAACCCAGCAGGCGGTTTTTTCCTCTGTTTTTACATTAAAATTACAAAGAGCAAGCTTGATATTTATATAATTTTGTAAGTCCTTATTCCGTAGTAGAAGATATGAATTGCTGATTTAGCTTTAGCTTGTAATCCCTGTTTGAGGTATGAGGAACTCTATCTCAGCATGAATAAATTTATAATAGCAGTTAATACTCTATGATTTCAAGTTAAAATTGGCAAAAATTAAAAATTTTATTATCTAAAAGAATACAAAAGGATTATAATAAGAAATATGCAATACAAAATACATCCGATTGTTATGGGAGCAAAAATATTTGATAAGGGCATGATGACCTATCAGCATGACTATGGTAAACCCTTTGTTATACCTATATTCTCCTGGTATATTGAGGGTGGTGATAAAAAGATATTAATAGACACAGGAGAGTTTGCACCAAGAAGTTCAACGGAAATTGAAAAAGCAATCGGAAAAGTTTATAAGTTTGAAGAAGGGCTTGCAAAGTTCGGATTAAAGCCAGAAGATATTGATATTGTAATTCACACGCATCTTCATAATGATCATTGCGAAAATGACTCAAAATGTTTGAATGCTAAATTTTATGTTCATGAAAAAGAAATAGAGCAAATTCATAATCCCCATCCTCTTGATTTTAGATACAACGAAGATTTTATCTTAGAAGTGGAAAACAATGGTCAGATTATTACTTTAAGAGAAGATACAGAAGTTCTTCCTGGCATAAAAATGATTCACACACCAGCCCATACTCCAGGCGGTATGTCTGTGCTTATAAATACTGAAAAAGGCTTTGTTTTGATAACAGGTTTTTGTGTGATAGAAGAAAATTTAAATCCTCCACCAAAAATACTTGGAATGGGCATGGAAGTTATACCTCCGGGAACTCATATAAATTCGTATGACGCCTATGACATAGTTTTAAAAACTAAGGAAATGGCTGATATGATTATTCCTCTTCATGAACCAAAATACGCTTTTTTAAACACGATACCTTAAAGTTATTTGACAAATAATTAAAATTTAAGGTATTTTATTTTTTTAAGTTTTATCAAATCATTAGAGGTGAGGTATAAAAATGAAGACAGTTTTTGTTAAAAAAGAAGAAGTTGATAGAAAGTGGTATGTTTTTGATGCTACAGGGCAGACGCTTGGTAGATTTTCATCAAGAATTGCAAAAATCTTAATGGGGAAGCATAAGCCAGCATACACTCCAAATGTTGATAATGGAGACTATGTTGTTGTTTTGAATGCTGAAAAAATTAAAGTAACAGGAAAGAAACTCTCAGATAAGGTTTTTTACAGGCACACAGGATATATAGGACATCTTAAGGCTGAAACCTTGAAGGAGCGTTTAGAAAAGAAACCAGAGGAAGTTATTGAGGATACTGTAAGGGGTATGCTCCCTAAAACAAGACTTGGAAGGAAAATGATAAAGAAATTGAAGGTATATAAAGGAGCAGAACATCCCCATAAGTCTCAAAAACTTGAGAAAATTCAATTAAGTTAATATCTGAGGTGATAAAAATGGCATCTATTGAGTATTTAGCCACAGGTAGAAGAAAAAGGTCCATTGCCAAAGTAAGATTGGTATCAGGTAAGGGGAAAATAATTGTTAATAACAAAACTATTGATGAATATTTCCCAAGAGAAACTTTAAAAATGCTTCTGTATCAGCCATTTCAGATTGTGGGAATAACTGGAAAGTATGATGCAATTATTACAGTTAATGGTGGAGGATTAAGTGGTCAGGCATCTGCAATAAGACATGGAATTGCAAGAGCACTGGTTAATTTAAATCCTGATTTCAGGGCAAAACTCAAAAAAGAAGGACTTCTTACCAGAGACCCAAGAGAGGTGGAAAGAAAGAAATACGGACAGCCAAAAGCAAGAAAGAGATTCCAGTTCTCTAAGAGATAAAATGCTCAAAGTTTTTATATGTGGTGGAAGCGGTTACACAGGTTCAGAACTTTTAAGGATTCTCACAGGTCACGATGAAGTAAATGTAGTGGGAGTTACTTCTGAAAAATCAGCAGGGATGGCAGTTAATAGCCTTTTCCCTGCTTTTTTTGTTTATAAAGATTTAAAATTTGAAAATCTTAATGTAGATGCTATAAAAGACAGAGCTGATGTTTATTTTCTTGCTCTTCCTCATGGTAAATCTCAACAAGTATCTGCAGAACTTTTTAAATATGGTAAAAAAGTAATAGATCTTTCTGCAGATTTTAGGATAAAAAATCCCCAGACTTACTCATTATGGTATAAAACTGAACATCATTATCCCTCTCTACTGCAAGAAGCAGTTTATGGCTTACCTGAAATATACAGAGAAAAGATAAAAGAGGCAAAACTTATAGCCAATCCCGGCTGTTATCCAACAAGTGTTATTCTTCCTCTTTATCCTTTTTTAAAGGGAAATTTGATTGATCCCCATACTATTATTGCTAATTCCTGCTCAGGAGTCTCAGGAGCAGGAAGAAAAGCTGAAATTTCTTTGAGTTACTGTGAAGTAAATGAGGATTTCAGAGCATACAATGTGACAAAACACAGACACACTCCTGAAATTGAACAGGAATTAGGCTTTGCTTCCGGTAGTTCATTAACCATAGATTTTACAACCCATTTATTGCCTCTTAACAGAGGGATTCTTTCCACAATATACGCCAACCTGAACAAAGAGTTGACAACTGCAAATGCCTTAGAAATACTCACGGAACAATACAAAAATGAACCCTTTATTAAGATTATGCCAGAGGGTGAACTACCAAGCATTAAGTATGTAAAGGGAACAAATTACTGCTACATTGGTGCAGTGTGTAATCCAAGAACTAAAAGGTTAATTCTTATCTCTGCAATAGACAACCTTGTAAAGGGAGCTTCGGGACAGGCTGTGCAAAATATGAACATTATGTTTGGAATTGATGAAACAAAGGCACTTAAAAATCTTGCTCTGTCTCCTTAATAATTCCTCCACCTAAAACTATATCATCCTTGTAAAATACAGCACTCTGACCGGGGGTTGGAGCAAATTGAGGCTTCTCAAAAACAACCTTAGCCTTATTATCCATTACAGTAACTGTTGCTTTTTCAGGGTTCATTGCATAACGAATTTTAACTTCACACATGAAATCGCTTTCTATATCATAAAGCCAGTTTAATTCTTCAACATAAAATACTCTTATAAAAGCCCTATCTTTCCTGTCTACATAAACAGCGTTAATTTTTGGGTCTATTTTTACAACATATAATGGATAGGGCGAGGCAATGCCAATTCTTTTTCTCTGACCTATTGTAAAAAGATGAATACCTCTATGTTGGCCAATAATTTTACCTGTTGAGGCTTCAATAACAGGTCCATTGGATGAGGGCTTAAGCATCTCGTAGTATCTTTTTTCCTTAAGAAAGCAAACTTCTGCGCTTTCCTTTGCTGATTTTGAAGGAATATTGTTTTTTTCAGCAATTTCTTTTACCTGCTCTTTTGTATATTCTCCAAGAGGGAAAATCAATTGTTTAAGAAATTCCCTGTTTATGCCATAAAGAAAATAGGACTGATCTTTTTTTCTGTCAATTCCTTTTAGAAGATAGCAATCTTTATCTGCTCTTAAAATCCTTGCATAATGTCCTGTAGCAAAATATTTTGCCCTTAATCTGTCAGCTATATTTTTAAGGGCAGGAAATTTTATGTATTTGTTGCAGAGAATACAGGGATTTGGAGTTAACCCCTCTTTATATCCCTGAAAAAAAGGGTTTATGACATAACTTTTGAAGGTTTCTCTTAAGTCTTCTATGTGTAGTTTTATATTGAGAAATTTTGCCGATTCCTTTGCAAACTCAATATTTACAGGGTCATCATAGAAAACAAAATATACACCTTCTACAGCCATTTTATTTTGCATTAGCAAATAGGCTGCTGTAGCTGAATCAACTCCTCCACTCATTGCTATTAATACTTTTTCCATTTTTTTATTGTATCAGAGAGAATTAGTAAAATTCTCATAATAATATTTACATTCCTTTAAATTTTTAAATTGCCGATAGAAAAGAGCTGTCTTGAGCTCATCCCGTCATTCTGAACGATAGCGAAGAATCTCATCCTTTTTTCACCCTTTTTTATATGTCACCCTGAGGCGAAGCCGAAGGGTCTCCTCCCTTTTTGCCATTCCGAGCGGGTTCAATCCCCCGAGGCGTTGTCCTGAGCAAAGCGAAGGAACTCATTCCGATTATAGAAAAAAGAGGGGATTCTTCCCCTTCGCTTCGCTCAGGGTCAGAATGACAAAAAAGAGGGTCAGACGATGTCCTGAGCCGAAGCCCTGAGCTTATGCGAAGGGTCTGCGAAGGGATGACAAAATAGTTCAGAACATAATTTTCTATCGGCAATTTCTGGCATTCCCCTCATAGCGAAGAAACTCCCTTTTATGTGGTATTATAATTTTATTGGAGAGGTGCCAGAGTGGACGATTGGGGCGGTCTCGAAAACCGCTGTGGGTGTATACCCACCGAGGGTTCGAATCCCTCCCTCTCCGTCATCCGATAAATTTTTTAATTATTTTTTCTTCGTATTCGGGAAAATCTTCAAGATAAAAGGGTGTTTTTCTGCCAATATTAAGTTTTAGTATTTTAAAATTAAGTTCTCTTATTTTTTTGATTCTTACCTCATCATCATCAATTGTTTTGAGAAGTTCTTTGAGGTCTATTATCTCTTTTCTTATCTCCATCTCAGGTGGAATACATCCAGCATTTTTAAGAATCTTGTAGGCAAGCCTTAAATCTTCTGGCACCCAGCTAAGGTCTTCAAGTTTCAAAGGTTTTCCCTTATTTGGAAGATCATCAAAAAGTCCTTGAGCAATTGCTTCAAGAATTTTATTCTCGGCAATTTTCTCAAATATATCCATTAATTTTATGATGCCTTAAATTATCTAAAAGATGTCAAATATTTTCCCAACCAGTAAAAACTTATTCTAAAAAAATCTCTAAAAAGTTATATCGCATCTTTTAATAAATTCATCTATAAATGTTTATAGTGTTTAAATTCATGTTCGTGTTTACCTTTCTTTTCAACATAAAACACATGATGAACATCTATGTATGTGGGATATTTTCTTTTATACTCTACAACTACTTCAGGTCTTTTATAATAGTATTCTGATAAAAATTTTATATTGGAAAGCTCAATTAAGTCTCTGTCATGCAATATGACCACTTTTCTTGGATGATTTTTATAGTATCCCCATGCCTTACCATAAGGTGGACCATAAACAACTATATATTTTTCAAATACTCTTTCAGGTTTTAAGCCAAATTTTAACATTATCTCATGCCAGCTGTATCCATCTCTTCTTAATTTTATAATTAAATCAGGCTCAACTGCTGCCTCTCTGACAATTAAAAATAGAATAGGTATTTCTTCTTCCAAAATGAAGGGTGTTCTTTTTTTAACAACTACAACTTCTTCAACGGGTACACTGTAATAATCTCCAATAGAAAAATAAAAATCTCGTAGATTGTCATTTCTTATAGAAACTCCTATATCCAAATCTTTAGCATAAGATTGAGACAATGGGATAATAAGAAATCCAGCCAAAAATAAAGGGACTATCAAAAGACTTTTCAACTTAAATTTTAAATTACTCATGCTCCACCTCCTACGAAAAATTTTATTTTTTATGAAAACAAACTCCATGCCAGATTGAGAAATGTAAAATTATTACGGATTTACAAAGAAAAGGAGCTTTTATAGTCGTTAAATATTATAGAAAGAATGCAAAAAATGCAAATTTTGTGCAAAAATTGCGATATGTATATCATTACCTGAAATTGCCGATAGAAAATTATGTTCTGGACTATTTTGTCATCCCTTCGCAGACCCTTCGCATAAGCTCAGGGCTTCGGCTCAGGACATCGTCTGACCCTCTTTTTTGTCATTCTGACCCTGAGCGAAGCGAAGGGGAAGAATCCCCTCTTTTTTCTATAATCGGAATGAGTTCCTTCGCTTTGCTCAGGACAACGCCTCGGGGGATTGAACCCGCTCGGAATGGCAAAAAGGGAGGAGACCCTTCGGCTTCGCCTCAGGGTGACATATAAAAAAGGGTGACAGGTAAAAAGATGACAAAAAGGGTGACATTCCTTCGCTTCGCTCAGGACAGCCTCTGAGGGAGCGTTAGCGACCAAAGAATCCCATAGTTTCTAATTGAGTTCCTTCGCTCAGGACATCGCCTGAACTTCTTATTTTGTCATTCTGACCCTGAGCCAAAGCGAAGGGGAAGAATCTCATCTTTTATTCTTACGAGAGATTTTTCAATTGGAGAGTTCCTTAGCTTCGGATCAAGACAGCTCTTCCCTCTCGGCAATTTTAGGTCATTATACCTTTAATTAATTGTGGTAATATATTTTATGAAGTACACATCTTCTTCATATTTAAAGCTTTCAGATAAAGAGTTTGAGGAAAAAATTGAGAAATCTTTTCATATAATTAAAAACTGCACACTTTGTCCAAGACAGTGTAAGGTTGATAGAACAAATGGGGAAAAAGGAGCCTGTAAAGTGCTTGATAAACCTTTTGTTTCAAGTTGGGGAACTCATTTTGGCGAAGAAAGGCCTCTTGTTGGAAGATATGGTTCAGGAACAATATTTTTTGGTTTCTGTAATTTAGCCTGTGTATACTGTCAGAACTGGACAATAAGCCATCTTGGAGAAGGACAGGAAATTTCATATGACGAGCTTGCAGGTGTTATGATTTTTTTGCAAAATTCAGGCTGTCACAATATTAATCTCGTTACACCAACACATCAGGTTCCTCAGATACTTAAATCAGTCAGTATTGCAAGGGAAAATGGTTTAAGAATTCCGATTGTTTACAACTGCGGAGGTTATGAATCTGTTGATACTTTAAAAATTCTTGATGGAGTTATAGATATCTATATGCCAGATTTTAAGTATTCAGATGAAAAACTTGCAGAAAAATACTCAAAGATAAAAAACTATCCTGAGTTTGCAAAATATGCTCTTATAGAAATGCATAGGCAGGTTGGAGATTTAATAATAAATGATGAAGGTGTTGCTTTAAGAGGGTTACTTGTAAGACATCTTGTTCTTCCCAATAACATCGCAGGAACAGAAGAGATTTTAAAATTTATTTCAGAAAAAATATCAAAAAATACATATATAAACATAATGGACCAATACAGACCATGCTGGCACGCAGGCGAATATCCTGAACTTAACAGGAGAATAACTAAAAAAGAGTTTGAAGAAGCAATAAACCTTGCTCTTAAATACGAACTTAAAAGAATAGACTGCTTGATTTATTCAAAGGCTCACCAACTCTGGTTTTAGGTTTTCTAAGTCCAGTAGTATTAAAGTTGCTTTTCCATAAAGCCATCCGCAGGCTTCTCCGGGGTTAATAATTAATGTATTGTTTATTTTGCGAATGTCAACCTCATGCATATGACCATAAACAATAAGGTCAAATCTGTCTGATAGAGCAATTGACTCAATCATCTGAGGCTCATGCATAAGAGCAATCTTTTTATTTTCAATTTCAAGCTCTCTTATCTGATTTTGAATTCTTTCCCCGTACATTTTTTTTAAAAGAACCCTGTCTCCGTCATTGTTACCAAAAACTCCATAAAATTCACCCTTAAAATCCTTGAACAATCTCCATGTAAAGGGAGAAACAAAATCGCCAGCATGTAGAATAACTTTTACATTTTTTTCCTTAAATATTTTCAAAGCTTTTCTTATGTTATCCATGTGGTCATGAGTATCAGAAATAATTCCTATTACCATAATCTTCCTCCATCAAAATTATTTTTATTTTATCAAAAGGCTTTTCCTGAAAGGCTTGAACTGCCTTAAGTCTCAATAACTCAAGCAATGCAAGAAATGTAATAATTATTTCAAGCTTTGAAGTGCCTGGTAAAAATAGCTCTTCAAAGTTAATGGTTTTTCTTTTTTGAAGAGTATTCAGAATTTGTTTAATTTTATCTTCAATTTTTATAGTCTCTTCAGGCATGTATATTTTAGGTTCAGGTCTGTCAAGAATTCTTTTTAAAGCAGTAAAAAGGTCATATATATTTATTTCCTGAACCAAGAATTCATTTTCTTTACAGGTTTTTCTTGGGAAAGCGAGTGACCATACCTGATATCGCTCTTTAAGAGTAAGGGATGCTTCTTTAAATTTCTGATACTCAATTAACTGCTCAACAAGCTCCTGTCTCGGGTCTTCTTCCATGGTTTGCTCATTTTTTGGCAATAACATACATGATTTGATATAAATTAAAGTTGCTGCCATGACCAAAAATTCTGATGCAATCTCTAAGTCAAGCTCTTTCATAAATTCAAGATAATCAAGATACTGCTTTGTTATTAATGCAATTGGAATATCGTAAATGTCAATTTTATTTTGTTTAATAAGATGAAGCAAAAGCTCAAGAGGTCCCTCAAAAAGTGGTAAAGCTATTTTATATGAGTCCATGATTTATTTTACAATATAAAATGTTTAATAATTCATCTTTAAGTATAGCCTTAAATTGCCGATTTAACAAGGAGGTATTTCTCTCATCCTGTGATTCTGAGGGGCTTAATGCCCCGAAGCGCTGTCCTGAGCGAAGCGAAGGAATGACACCTTTTTTGTCATCTTTTTTTACCTATCACCCTTTTTTTACTTGTCACCCTGAGGCGAAGCCGAAGGGTCTCCTGTGGAGATTCTTTCCCTTCGCTTCGCTTATGGTCAGAATGACAAAAAAGGCACTCAGGCACTGTCCTGAGCCGAAGCCATTAGCCGAAGCCCTGAGCTTATGCGAAGGGTCAACGAAGGTTCTGTGATGGGATGACAGAATCACCCGAAAAGAGATTTCTATCGGCAATTTCAAGATAGCCAGTGATATTTTGATTTATAAATACAAAACAAATGCAGACATTGACAGAACTAAGCTAAAAAAATTAATATTGATTTAGAACTTAGAAAATATTTAAAGGAGTTTTTAATGTTTGAAAAGTTTACAGAGAAAGGCAGAAAGATTATACTTTATGCCAGGGAGGAAGCGGAAAAAAGGAATAGTGAATTTCTTGATACAGAACATATACTTCTTGCGATTTTAAGAGAAGAAGACTCTATACCTGTTGCCATACTGAGAAAAATTGGAATAAGTGCAGATACTGTAAAGTTTGAGATTGAAAAGAAAATTTCAGAGGAAGTAAATCTTTTAACTTATGGAGAAATACCTTTTTCGCCAAAAGCTAAAAAGGTTCTTGAATACGCTATTGAAGAGGCAAGACTTCTTGGACATCCATATATAGGCAGTGAACATCTTTTTTTAGGTTTAATCAAAGAAGAAGAAGGGATTGCTGGTAAAGTTTTAAGGTCATTTGGAGTAAATCTTCTTGGCGCAAGGCAGTTAACAATTAATTTTTCAATAAGGCCTCATTTTCAGGGGACTCCTCAAAGAGAAAGAAGAAAAACAAGCACGCCTGCACTTGATGAGTTTGGTAGAGATTTAACTTATCTTGCTATTGAGGGAAAACTTGACCCTGTAATTGGAAGAGAAGATGAAATTGAAAGAGTTATTCAGATTTTAGGCAGAAGAATAAAGAATAATCCAGTTATAATCGGAGAACCAGGAGTTGGTAAAACAGCGATTGTTGAAGGCCTGGCGCAGAAAATCGTTGAAGGTGATGTTCCTGATATTCTGCTTGGCAAGAGAATTATAGCCCTTGACCTTGGTGCTTTAATTGCAGGCACAAAATACAGAGGACAGTTTGAAGAGAGACTTAAAGCAGTTATGAAAGAGGCAACTAATTCAGAAAATATCATACTTTTTATAGATGAACTTCATACAATTATTGGAGCAGGTGCTGCAGAGGGTTCTGTGGATGCTTCAAATATGTTAAAGCCAGCTTTATCTCGCGGAGAGATGCAGTGTATAGGTGCAACAACTCCTCAGGAATACAGAAAATATATAGAAAAAGATGGAGCACTGGAAAGAAGATTTCAGCCAATTTATATACAGCCTACCAATGTGGAGATGACTATTGAAATTCTAAAAGGAATAAGGGAAAAATATGAGTCTCATCATAAAGTAAAAATTACTGATGAAGCTATTGAGTCTGCGGTGAGACTTTCAGACAGATATATAACAGAAAGGTATCTTCCTGATAAAGCAATAGATGTTATAGATGAGACAGCATCAAGAATTAAACTGAAAAGGTCAGTTATGCCGCAGGAACTGAAGGAACTGGAATTTGAACTTACCAGAATTGCAAAAGAAAAATCTCTCTATATAAAGCTTCATGACCTTTCTTCTGCACAAAAGTCAAAGTATGAGGAAGACAAATTAAAAAGGATTTATGAAGGTCATTATAAGAAATGGAAAGAAAGCGTTTACAAAGAAGTTCCTCTTGTTACAGCTGATGATATTTCATATACAGTTGCTAAAATGACAGGCATTCCTCTTTATAAACTGGAAGAGACAGAGTCAGAAAAACTTTTAAGAATGGAAGATGTTATACATGAAAGAATTGTTGGCCAAGATGAAGCTATAAAAAGCGTATGTAGAGCTATAAGAAGATCAAGAGCAGGATTGAAGACAAAGAACAGACCAATTGGCTCATTCTTTTTCTTAGGACCAACAGGTGTTGGCAAAACAGAACTCGCAAAAGCTCTTGCTGAATTTATGTTTAACGATGAAAACTCGTTGATAAAGCTTGATATGTCAGAATATATGGAAAAATTTAATGTTTCAAAACTCATAGGTGCTCCTCCCGGATATGTTGGATATGAAGAAGGAGGACAACTTACAGAAAAAGTAAGGAAAAGACCCTATTCAGTTATTCTTTTTGATGAGATTGAAAAGGCTCATCCTGATGTTTTTAATATACTTCTTCAGATTCTTGATGAGGGGGTTCTTACAGACAGTTTTGGAAGAAAGGTGGATTTCAGAAATACTATAATTATAATGACTTCCAATATAGGCGCGAGACTAATAGAAAAATCAACACCTCTTGGTTTTCACAAAAAGGAGTCATCAGATGTTTACTCAAAAATAAAAGACAATGTCTTTGCAGAGCTTAAGAAAACTTTTAATCCTGAATTTCTTAACAGGGTTGATGATATTGTTGTGTTTCATCCTCTTGAAGAAAGTCATTTACTTGCTATTGTGGACCTTTTAATATCAGAAACAAATAAAAAACTTGCAGAGTACGGGCTTGCTATTGTTGTATCTGATGAGGTTAAACAATGGATTCTTCATAAATATTATCAGCCAGCATATGGTGCAAGACCAATGAGAAGAGCGATTGCAAAAGAAATTGAAGATCCTCTTTCAGAAGAGATACTGAAAGGCAGATTTAAAGGAAGCAATGTGATAAAGGTTTACTTAAAGAATGAAAATATAGAATTTGAAGAGACTCAAGAAGAAGTTGCCACATCAGTTAACTGAGGTAAAAAATAATGAAAAAAAATGTATTTCTAATACTCTTCCTACTTCTTGCAATAATTGTTACAGGAAGCATAGTAATTAAGAAAAATAAAAATATTTCTTTTAAAGGGACTGAAAAGGCTCAAATTGGCATGCCTGCTCCTGAGTTTTCTTTGAAGGATATTAATGGTAAAGTATGGCATTTAAAAGATTTAAAAGGCAAAATCATAATACTTAATTTTTGGGCTTCATGGTGCAATGAATGCAAAGAAGAAAAGAAATCAATGCAGTCTTATTTAAAAAATAATGGTTCATCAGATGATTTAGTTTTTTTAACAGTTCTCTATAAGGATAATCCAGCCAATGTATTAGAAATGATTCAAAAAGAAGATTTAAAAATTCCAGTTTTAATTGATGATGGCATTGTATCTTCTGTTTACGGGATAAAGGGAGTTCCTGAAACTTTTCTGATTGATAAAAAGGGAATTTTAAGACGAAAAATAGTAGGACCTATTCCGTGGAATGACTCTCATACAATTCCACATTTAAGAAAGGTTCTATCATAATTAATGGGGAAACCTGGCGTTCCTAAAAAAGTATTACTTTTTATCGGCACTCTTTTTAGTAGAGAAGATTTTTACTTTTCAGCAAGAAATATTCTTGAACTGAAGTTCGGACAGATATTGATTGAGACTGCTGTAAATAAA